>SAMEA3387511__coassemble_1257_pt1 | contig 154532 bp, 142 predicted proteins | sample SAMEA3387511__metabat2_low_PE_011 | metagenome-assembled genome bin SAMEA3387511 (sample SAMEA3387511) | Felis catus | biome: Faeces | place: United Kingdom | collected 2012
TGCATACGCACGCAAAAAAAGCCCACCATCATGTGGAAAGGTACTTCTACTTTTTATTGCTTATTAGCGTACACAAATTAACACACGTAAGCCTCCTTCCAATCTCAAACTGTCGCACAGTATAACACACATCCGATAGACTTGTCAACCATTTTTAACCTTGTTTTCCATCTTGTTTTTCCATCTCTTACGGGCAGTAGCAAAGCCAGGCGAGCCAGTCAACGGTCAAGATGAACGGCGCTTTCAGCGCCGCCGTTGACAGTCTCGCCCGTCTTTGCTAATGGGTAATCAAGGCGGGAAAGCCATTTTAGGGCTTTCCCGCCCATTTCAATTTTGGGAGAAGAAAGGCCCCAAAATGAACGAGTGCGGCCAAACACTTTTAGGGATTGGCCACCTTGTCCACCCATCCAGCGGGGCGGCGGGGAACGGTCAAGGCCGGGCGTCAGCCCATTCATTTCAGCCTTGACGGTTTCCTGCCGTCCTGCTACTTTTCCCGGAGTGTGGCCACACATCTGGTCACGGTGTCCAGAGCTTTGGGACTTTTTGTCCCATAGGCCGGGGGCGGAGGACGAGGGACGGGGGCTTTCATAATACGCCCTGTCTGCTGCTGAAATCAGCCCTTTGTTTCCGGCTTACCAGCCCCAAACAAAGCCCTGCTTTCCTGCCGCGTCAAATGCCCTTGCCCTCCCCGGCGGCAACGGTATTTTCAGGGCAACGCCGACAGAGCGTATAACACACTACACTTTGCTCCGCAAAGTCGTGTGCCAAATGGGGCGCTGCCCCCTTTGGAAACCCCCGCAACAAACAGGTGCTATGCACCCAGCCGGGAGCATAGCGCCGTTTGTTGTCAGCAGCCCGTTTCACGGTCTGCGTGTAGTTCCTTGTAAACTGACCTAAGTATAGATGCAAATATCATATTGCCTTTGCACTGAAATATCGCAGGCAAATTATCTACAAAAAGATAAAAGCAGATGTAGGAAAAAATCTGCGGGAGTTATGCGAGAGAACCTGAAAGAGTTTGGACCCATTCACCGGAGAAAAGGTAAAAAAGGCATAAAAAGAGCCCCCGAGTAGGGGGCTGCCCGTGGTGAAAGTGTGGTTGCCAGACTTTTCAGTGCTCCCTTTAGGGGGCTACCACAGGGATTAGGCCCTTATAGGGCCTGTTCAAACCACCCGTTCAACGGGTGGTTTTGATTCAGGAAGCGGATTCGGAATAGGTGGCTACACGGGTCCCCTCGGTGGAACCGTTCAAGAAATCCTCGACTGGCGCGAGCCAGTAGCCGTCAATGGTATAGATCCCCTGGGCATCGTCGCCGTGCCCGGTCTCAAAGACCACATAACCGCTCCCGATAAAATTGATTGGATTGTTGGGAACATGGGGATAGTAGGTGCCGGTATCCAGGTCGTATACGGTCTGCTGCAGGGGGGAGGTGGTGTCATCTGTGAAGAACAGCCAACGCAGATGGTCGCCGTCAAAATGGCCCCAGTTGAAGATGGTTATATTTTCGGGAATATCCGGCACCGGCTGCCAGTCGGTGCCGTCGAAGCGGCAGCTTTCTATACCGCCGTTCTCCCCGTCCGCCATTCTCCAATCAAAATATAGCCGCTGTCCGTTCGCCCCTATAAAGGAACGGCGGTGTCGGGTCCCATCTTCCATCTCTGCGCCATGGTAATAGGGTTCTTCAAAAATCTTTTCCAGCGCCCCGGTGGCGGGGTCGTACCAGTCGTATTCCCGGATCGCATTCTGGACCGCCGCCTGGTACATTTCGGATTCATCGCGATTAGGCAAGGGTGCTTCGGTGAGCAACCGGGTCAGGAGAAAGCGATTTTCTCCCACGGCATGGACATCCTGGGTCTGGGGCGGCAGCGTCAAATCGGTAAACTGGCCGGTCTCCATGTCCATCCGGCTGCCGCGGACGGTGTTGGAGGCTCTTTCGTAGGCGAAACTGTACAGACCATATTCATCTGCGGCAGAGAAGAGAGTTCCCTCCGGCAGCGGCGTGCTGGTGGCTTCGCCGCCCTCCAGCGGGATGCGGTAGAGCGTACTGTCCAACACCAGATAAATCTGCCCGCCCTGCACGATCGGCTGCCAAAACTCCTGTACCGCCTGCTCTGCCTGCCAGATTTTCTCCTCTGTGGCGGTAGCAAAATCCAGCTTTAAGACGTAGGGCACGATGATGCCATCTTTCGGCGGCCTATCATAATCCGCTATGTAGTAGGCGTCCGCTGTCTGCCACAGGGCGTCCGCCTCCACCAGCCGTCCTACGGGAAAAGTCGCGGTCTCGGCGGTGGCGCTGTCTTGCGCCGCGGCGGTGCTTTCGGCAGCACTTTCAACGGCGCTTTCAGCGGCGCTCTCCGGGCTGGCCGGGGTACAGGCCGCCAATGCCAGCGCCAGCGCGGGGAGCAAAAGCGGGGATCGTTTCATCATGTCAGGCTCCTTTCCGTGAATTGGGATGCTTCCAGTATCGCACCCGTTTGTAGCGGAGTTGTACCAAAACCCGCCACTTTTCCGCTTTTTTGCAAAAAAATGCGCGCCAAACGGCATCCATTGCCCCTTGGAAAGACAGAAGGCCCCCGGCCATTCGGCCGGGGGTGCTTTTGGTTCAGGAAGTGGATTCGGAATACATCGTGACAGGCGTCCAGTCGGTGGAACCAGCCAGATAGGCGTCCATATCAGCCAGGCCATTGGTCATGTTGCCATTCGCCTTCGTCCTTGCCAGATAGACTTTTCCGTTGCCGGGAAGGGACTCCGGCCAAGTACTGTCCCAGCCTGCCGGGCCCGGCGTGTACCAGGTCCTGTCCTTCACATCATAAATGTTTATTTGGCCGGTGCTGTTGTCAATCAACCACCGCAGGGACGCGCCTTCCCACAATGCGTTGACGCTATTTGCGCTTTTCGGCAGTGTACACTCGGTCTGCCAATCGGTGCCGTCCACGGCGCAGGATTCCACCTGCATGTCCAGCACCTCCACACCAGGATTTCCCCGCAGCAGATGGGTATTCTGGAAGTAGAGCCGATCCCCGGCCATGCCCAGAAAATAGCGTTGCTTCTGGGAATCGTCCGGCTGTGTTACGCCGTAGTAGGGTTCCGCATAAATTTTTTCCAGTTCGCCGGTAGCCGGGTCATACCAGTCATATTCCGTGACGGCAGACTGGATGACGGCGTAATATTGCTCGTTCTGGTTGTGGACATTGGGCAGGGGTGTCTCGGTGACCAACCGCCAGAGGATGATACGGTCCTGCCCTACTGCCCAGTACGACTGGACCTGGGGCGGGGTTTTCAGTTCGGTGATCTGCCCGGTGGCAAAGTCCAGATGGCGAAACTTTTTCGGGGTGGCCCAGTCGGCGCCCCAAAACTCATAGGCACCGTAGGCATCGCAGGCTACGGGGTTAAAGGTGCCTTCGAGCGGTAGCGTCTGCACATCGCCGCCGTCCAGCGGAATCGTGTAAAGGGTTTGCCTGACTGCCCGGCGGATGACGCCGGGCTGGATCAGCAACGGGCCGTCGGGCATTTTTTCTGATGTAAAGGTGTACAGGCAGCTTTCCTGCCCGGTTTCGCAATCAAGCTGAATGATGCTCTGGGGGCTTTCCTCCGACAACTGGTAAAAATGATACATCTTTCCGGGCGTCTGTGTATCGTCCCCGCATCCGATTATGTTGCCTACCGGGAAATCGTTCGTTTCCTCCACGGTGCTTTCGGCGGGTTCTTCGGCTGCCGGGGCGGTGTCGGATTCCGGTGCTGTAGACGCCGCCGGGCCGCAGGCCGCCAGTGCCAGCGCCAGCGCAGGGAGCAAAAGCAGGGATCGTTTCATCATGTCAGGCTCCTTTCCGTGAATTGGGATGTTTCCAGTATCGCACCCGTTTGTAGCGGAGTTGTACCAAAACCCGCCACTTTTCCGCTTTTTTGCAAAAAATGCGCGCCAAACGTCGCCCATGGCCCCTTGGAAAGACAGAACGCCCCCGGACCACGGTTCGGGGGTGTCGCTTTCGGCTTTTCTCAGGCGCAGGCCGCACGTTCGTGATGCGGGGGCGCTTTGTTCCGGGAAGGGCTGCTTACTATGCCTGCTCGATCATTCAAGATTGGATGGCGCTGACCTGGGGCCTGTGCGGGTCCAGATGTACTTCGATCGGGTCGCCGGGGCGGAGCCGGGGTTCTTCCCATACCCACGCAGATTTTCCCGTGTACTGCTTCCCGTCCCGCTCATAGGTATAGAAGATCACATAGGGGGACACGGCGTCTTCGTTCCCCAAATGGGTCGTTGACGTGTGGATCTTCGCGCAGCTTTTCTTTATATTGACGACGTGGCCGGTGACTTTCTCCCCGTGCAGCAGCAGGCGCGCCTTTTGCCGTTCTGCCCGAAGATCTATGAAGAAAAGAATACCGGCGGCCAAACCGAGCAGAATGAGAAGGAGGATGTTGGGGAGGGAACGGGCCATGACCGGGTTGAATAGCATACCGGCAAGGAAAACAACAAACAAAACGACGAGGATGCTTCCCGCCATGCACCGCGGGCTCCTTGTCACCAGCAAAAACAGTTTGGCGATCGTCAGATTTGTCTTTTTCATCGTACTTCACCTGCTTCTTAACATCATTTTGTTGCGTTCAACTATAGTATAGCACCGCTGTAAATACCGCGCCGGCACAGACAAAACAAAGCCCTCTGGAATACATTCCAGAGGGCTTTTGGTCCGAGTAGTGCGACTCGAACGCACGGTCTCCACATCCCAAATGTGGCGCGGTACCAGCTCCGCTATACCCGGATATTCTGTTTTCCTGCATGATACCATGCGGGGAAAGAGAAAGCAAGTTTTTTGTGTCTGCGGGGGCGCGGTGCCGGACTTTGCCGCGTCAAAGCAGACTGTGCCCTTTATTATAATACGCGCCGCCCGGCCCCGTCAAGGGGGCGGCGGGGAAGGGCGCAGTATTGACAAACAAAGGGGGACGGTGTACAATCGTCCCATCTGTAACGAAGCGCAGAACGGGCGCGGCCCGGTGTCAGCGGGCCGCTTCTTCCGTAAAGGCGGCGGGCTTCGCGGTCAGTTCCGCCCAGGCGGGGCGGAACCCGCATTTGATCGCCGTGCGCGCGGAGCGGATGTTCGCCCAGGTGCAGCAGTAAAAGGGGATCTTGCCGCGGGCAAAGATCTCGGCGGTCAGGCGGCTGGTGACGGCCGCCGCCACGCCCTGCCGCCGCGCGCCGGGCAGAACGTCCACGCCGATCTGCCACATCTCGTCGCAGTCCGCCGAACAGGCGGCCAGCCCCACCAGCCGGTCCCCGTCGTAGGCGCCCACGCCCAGCACGTCCAGCTCTTTGCGCTTTTCGCACAGGGCGTTGCTCCAGGCGGGCAGGTACAGCGCCGCAAAATCCTGCGGCCCCAGCAGCCGCAGGGGATAAGGGCAGTCGTACTGCCGCAGCGCCGCCGGGTCCGGCAGAAAATATTCCGCCATATAGCACACCCGCAGCCCGTAAGGGCGGAACCCTTCGTCCAGAACGTGCAGGGCGGGCGTTTCAAAACAGTACGCGGCAGGGTAGCGGGCCAGGTATTCCGCGACCGGCTCCCGGCAGCGGCCGTCAACGGAAGCGACCACGTTGCTGCCGTAGGACACCAGATCACAGGCAAAGGGCAGTTCCAAATATTTCCGGGCTTTGGCATGGGGAACAGATTCCACGATCACAGGATGGTCAAGTTCAAAATCCCCGGCCCGGCAGCCGCAGTCGATGGCCGACTGCCGCATGGCGGCCAGTTGGATGTCCCGGTATGTCATGGCGGTCCCTCACTTTTGCAAACAGCGCGGTCTGCGCGCTTTTTCCCTATTATACACGCCGAAACGCCCTTTGAAAAGCGGCCGGCATTGGAACAAAGGAGGAAACTATTTTATGAGCAGGATCTATACGTCGGCCGAACAGTTGATCGGCCACACGCCGCTGCTGGAACTGACCCGCATCGAGGCGGCCAAGGGGCTGCAGGCCCGCGTGCTGGCCAAGCTGGAAATGTTCAACCCCGGCGGCTCCGTCAAGGACCGCGTCGCCAAAGAAATGCTGGACCGCGCCGAGGCCGACGGCCATCTGGAACCCGGCTCCGTCATCATTGAACCGACCTCCGGCAATACCGGCATCGGCCTGGCGATGATGGCGGCCATGCGCGGCTACCGCGTCATCATCGTCATGCCCGAAACGATGAGCATTGAGCGCCGCCTGCTGCTGGAAGCCTACGGCGCCGAACTGGTCCTGACCGAAGGGGCGCGCGGTATGCGCGGCGCCATTGAAAAAGCCTATGAACTGGCGACCCAGATCCCCGGCAGCTTTGTGGCGGGGCAGTTCGTCAACCACGCCAACCCGGCCGCCCACCGCGCCACCACCGGCCCGGAGATCTGGCAGGACACCGACGGCAAGGTGGATATTTTTGTGGCGGGCGCCGGTACCGGCGGCACGCTGACCGGCGCGGGCAGCTATCTGAAAGCGCAGAACCCCGCCATCAAAGTCATCGCGGTGGAACCCGCCGGTTCCCCGGTGCTCAGCGGTGGCAAGCCCGGCCCCCACGGCCTGCAGGGCATCGGCGCGGGCTTTGTGCCCGAAGTGCTGGATACCTCGGTCTATGACGAGGTCATCCCCGTGACCGAGGAGGAAGCCTACGCCGCGGGCCATCTGCTGGGCCGCCGCGAGGGCGTGCTGGCGGGCATTTCCTCCGGCGCGGCGCTGTGGGCGGCCATGCAGGTGGCAAAACGCCCGGAAAACAAGGGCAAGACCATCGTGGTCATGCTGCCCGACACCGGCGAGCGTTACCTTTCCACCCCGCTGTTCGCGGAATAACGCGGCACGGGGCAGGGGCGCGCCCTGCCGCCCGGCAAAAGAAAAAATAAAGGAATGGCCGTCCGCTGCCGCAGCGGGCGGCCGTTTGCATTTTGCGCCGTTTTGGCGTATGTTGGGACTATACTGACTTGCAGGAGGAATGCCGCCCATGGCTGACATCATCGAGATCACAGACTGGAACGCCCCGGAACTGGACGTGTACGCCCGCCTGACCGAAGCCCAGCTTCGCAGCAGGCAGGAGCCCGAAAAGGGCGTGTTCATTGCCGAGAGCGTCAAGGTCATCGGCACCGCGCTGGACGCCGGGTGTACGCCCCTCTCCTTTCTGATGGAGCGCCGCCAGATCGAAGGCCCCGCCGCGCCGCTGCTGGCCCGCTGCCCCGGCGTGCCCGTCTATACGGCGGACCGGGCGCTGCTGGCCGGGCTGACCGGCTACGCACTGACGCGGGGCGTGCTGTGCGCCATGCGCCGCCCTGCACCCCGCCGGGCCGAGGACCTTTGCGCCGGGGCGCGCCGGGTGGCCGTGCTGGAAAACATCGTGGATTCCACCAACATCGGGGCTATCTTCCGCAGCGCGGCGGCGCTGGGCATGGACGCGGTGCTGCTCTCGCCGGGGTGCTGCGACCCGCTGTGCCGCCGGGCCGTGCGGGTCAGCATGGGTACGGTGTTCCAGGTGCCGTGGGCGCGGCTGGGGCAAAGCGCCGCCGACTGGCCCGGCCCCGCGCTGGACCGCCTGCACGCCCTGGGCTTTACCACGGCGGCCATGGCGCTGGACCCCCGCGCGCGGGCAGTGGATGACCCCGCCCTGCGCGGGGCGCAAAAGCTGGCCGTGGTGCTGGGGACCGAGGGCGACGGTCTGCAGAAAGAGACCATCGCCCGCTGCACCGCCGCCGTCATGATCCCCATGCGGCATGGTGTGGACTCCCTGAACGTGGGGGCGGCGGCCGCGGTGGCGTTCTGGGAACTGCGCGCCCGCTGAAACGCCCAAAAAAACTGACAGATTTTTTACGCGCAGTTGACAGGAACCGCCGCGATTCCGGTTGTTTTTCCCCGCTGCGGATGATACAATACAATCAGCTTTTACCGGAGTTGGGGAGGAACGAACCATGGGATTCTTGAAGAAATTCACCAGGCAGGAATTGAGCTGGATGATGTATGACTGGGCCAACAGCGCCCATTCGGTCATCGTCGTCACCATTCTGCCGATCTTTTTCGATTCGGTGGCCGAATGTACGGCGGACAGCGTTTCCAGTATGTCCACCTGGGGCTACGCCACCAGCATCGCCATGGCCATCGTGGCGCTGAGCGCGCCGTTCCTGGGCGTGTTCGGGGATATACGCGGCATGCGCAAAAAGCTGTTTGCGGCGTTCCTGGCGCTGGGCGTGCTGTCGGTGGCCGGGCTGGCCTTCACGCCGGGGATGGACTTCACCTCATCCACCGACGCGGCGGGCCGGGTGGCCATGATCGTGCTGGTGCTGTATATCCTCAGCACCATCGGCTTTGATGCGTCCTGTATCTATTATGACGCCTTCCTCACCGACATCACCACCCCCGACCGCATGGACTCGGTCTCCACGCTGGGGTATGGCCTGGGCTACATCGGCGGTTCCACCATCCCGCTGGTGATCTTCCTGGTCATGAACGCCGTGGGCGTGCCCATGCTTACCTGCCTGACGGTGATCTTTGCCATCACCGCCGTGTGGTGGCTGGTGTTCAGCCTGCCGCTGCTCAAAAACTGCCGCCAGACTTCCGGCAAGCCCTATGAGAAGGGCGACGTGGGCCGCAACCTGCGGGGCGTGTTCACCACCATGCGGGAGATCGGCGCCAACAAGCCGATGCTGGTCTACATCATCGCCTACTTCTTCTACATCGACGGCGTACATACCATCATCAGCATGGCGACCAGCTACGGCACCAATCTGGGGCTGGACTCCGCCGGTATGCTGCTGGCCCTGCTGCTGGTGCAGGTGCTGGGCCTGCCGTTCTGCCTGCTGTACATGAAGCTGGCCGCCAGATTCGGCGCGCGGCGCATGGTGGGCGTGGGCATCTGCATCTATATGTTCATCTGCGTGTTCGGCTTCTTTATGGACAGCCTGTGGCAGTTCTGGACGCTGGCGGTGCTGTGCGCCACCAGCCAGGGCGGCATCCAGGCGCTGTCCCGCTCGATGTTCGGCCGCCTGATCCCCGACCGCAACCGCAGCGGCGAGTTCTTCGGCTTCTTTGATATTTTCGGCAAGTTCTCCTCGATCCTCGGCCCCGCGCTGGTGGGCGTCGTCAGCGCCATGGCGGCGTCCCGCATGCTGGCGGATCAGGGCCTGACCGAAGCCACCGCCACCGCCGAACAGGTGGACGCTATCAACGCGGCGGCGGGGCCGTACGGCATCCTGTCGGTGATCCTGGTCATTCTGGTGGGCGCGCTGCTCTACTTCTTCGTGCTGCCCCGGACGCTGAAAGGGAAAAACATCGATATTTGACGATCCCTTCTTGTACAGCGGTTTGTATTCGCCATTTTCAAACTCGTCCCCGTCGGCGGACACACGCCGACAACGGGGACACCTTGAGAGCGCAGAGCCGCGTTTGAGTCGCCGCAGCGCGGCATGAAAACACGGATCTGCGCGACGGTGGGAATCCAAAGGGGAGGTGTAGGAGACGCGGCGCAGCCGCTGAATCCGAACCTCCTCTTTGATCGAGTTTGACTTTTCCGCCCCGGCGGGGTACAATAGCCCCTGCATGTGAACAGCGGTGACCCCGCTCCAATAAGGAAGTGACATCCCATGCCGGAAGGCTATACCCATGTGCGGACGGCGCGCCGGGCGGCGGCCGCGCTGCATTACAAGATCCAGTGCCCCGAAGCGTTCGCCGCCGGGGCCAACGGGCCGGACAGTTTTTTCTGCTTTGAAGTGTGGAAGCGCCCCGCCCGCCGCCGCTGGGACCTGCCGTCCCTCGGCAACCGTATGCATGAGGAAAAGACCGGCGCATTCCTGTACAGCCTGTGCCGCCATGTGCATACCCGCCCCCAGATCGAGTACGCGCTGGGCTTTTTGAGCCATTATGCCGCCGATACCGTCGTGCATCCGTTCGTCTGCGCCATGTGCGAACCCGGTATGCCCTACGCGGGCAAGGGCGGCCACGGTTATCTGGAGATCGCGCTGGACTCCACGCTTCATCAGGAGGATACCGGCGACGCCTGCGTGCCCCCGCAGGATACCAGCCCCCTGCCTTCGGGCGAACAGTTGGCGGACATCACCGCGCTGCTGCACACCTGTTTGCAGGAAGTCTATGACCTGGACATCCCGGTGGAGTACCTGGCCGACGCTTTCTATGATACCTGGCGGGTGCGGGGACTGTTCCCCAGCCGCTACGGCGTGCGCAAGGCGCTGTTCAGCGTGGTGGAACGGGCTTTGGGGGGCAAGGGCTTTATCACGGGCCATGTTTCGCCCCGCAGGCTCTCGCCCGACCTGCCCGACGCCTGGACCGACCCTTTCACCGGCCGCCAGCACGAGGGCGGCGTGTTTGCCCTGCTGCCCAAAGCCCAGAAACGCAGCGAAAAGTTCATGAGCGCGGCGCTGCTGTTCTGGCTGCACAAGACCCCCGACGACGAATTCTGCCGCATCCTCGGCAGTATGAGTTATACCCAGGGCCAGCCCACGGCCGAAAGCTGCCCGGCGGCCCCTGCGGAAGAAACCGAACCCTCAAACGAAACAAAAGGAGAATGAACTATGATCCGCATCACCATGCAGAACGGCAAGACCATCGACATCGAACTGGACCACGCCGCGGCGCCCATCACCTGCGAAAACTTTGAAAAGCTGGTGAAGCAGGGCTTCTACAACGGCCTGACCTTCCACCGCGTCATCCCCGGCTTCATGATCCAGGGCGGCTGCCCGCTGGGCAACGGCACCGGCGGCCCGGGCTGGCACATCAAGGGCGAGTTCGCCCGCAACGGCGTTGCCAACCCCATCAAGCACACCCGCGGCGTCATCAGCATGGCCCGCGCCATGGACCCCAACTCTGCCGGCAGCCAGTTCTTCATCATGCATCAGGATGCCCCGCACCTGGACGGTGACTACGCGGCCTTCGGCCATGTGGTCAGCGGCATCGAAGTCGTGGACGAGATCGCCGCCGTGGAGACCGACTGGAACGACAAGCCCCGCACGCCGGTGGTCATGGAAAAAGTGGAGATCGTCTAAATAATCAAAAGGGGCAACACTCGCGCACGGCTACGCCTAACGCTCGTGTTTCCCCTCTTTGAAATCCCCTTCGACAAAATTCATCCCAAAACCGCGCACTCGGCCTTTGGCCTCGCACACAATTTTGGGATGAATTTCCCTGTATGTGTCCTTGGCGTCGGCGCATGTCCGCCGCCAAGGACGGTTTTTGAATTCGTTGCAAAGCCTGAAGCGGCCGTGGGCGTGGCGCCTACAGCCGCTTTTATTGTCTGCCGGTTGAAATCTGTGTCCAAATCGGTTATACTGATTGGTATGAACTTTGTAACCGACTTGTAATTCCGGGCGCAACGCCCGCTTTCTAAAAAAGGAGTACACCATGGCACACACCGTAATGGTCACCGGCGCGGATGGTTTCATCGGCAGCCATCTGACGGAAGAACTGGTCAAGCGCGGCGAGAAGGTCCGCGCCTTCTGCCTGTACAATTCCTTCGGGTCCCTGGGCTGGATCGACACCCTGCCCCCCGAGATTAAGAACGAAATCGACATCTTTATGGGCGACGTGCGCGACCCCAACGGCGTGCGCACCGCCATGCGCGGGCAGGAGCGGGTGTTCCATCTGGCGGCTCTGATCGCCATCCCCTTCTCCTACCACAGCCCCGACAGCTATGTGGATACCAACATCAAGGGCACTTTGAACGTGCTGAACGCCGCCCGTGAACTGGACACCCAGCGCGTGCTGGTCACTTCCACCAGCGAGGTCTACGGCACCGCCCAGTATGTGCCCATTGACGAAAAGCACCCCTTCCAGGGCCAGAGCCCCTACTCGGCCACCAAGATCGGTGCGGACCGTCTGGCCGAGAGCTTCTACCGCAGCTTCGACCTGCCGGTCACCATCGTGCGGCCTTTCAATACCTACGGCCCGCGCCAGTCCGGCCGCGCCATCATCCCCACCATCATCACCCAGCTTTTGGCGGGCCAGAAAGAGATCAAACTCGGCAGCCTGACCCCCACGCGGGACTTCAACTATGTCAAGGACACCGCCAACGGCTTCATGACCATTGCGGACTGTGACGCCGCCATCGGCCAGGAACTGAACATTGCCACCGGTGTGGAACATTCCATCGGCGATCTGGCCAACGAACTGATCGCCCAGATCAACCCCGAAGCGAAGATCGTCTGCGAGACCGAGCGCCTGCGCCCCGAAAAGAGCGAGGTCAACCGCCTGCTGGGCGACGCCACCAAGCTGCGCACCCTGACCGGCTGGAAGCCGCAGTATACCTTTGAGCAGGGCCTGGCCGAGACCATCGAGTTCCTGCGCGGCAACCTCGACCAGTACAAGGTCGGGCAGTATATCCTGTAATATGGGCGGGCGCAAACAGGTAAACCTGCGCCGCATTTCACCCACCGTTTGGCCCAAAGCCGTGCGGTGGGCTTTCGTGTTGGCGCTGGGGGCGTTGCTGGGCGTCGTGTTCAGCTATTACTGGCGCGTATTTTACGGGCTGGACGCCCGCGGCATCCCGCCACTATGGCCCACGGCCTTCTGTGTGGCGCTGGGTGTGGGGGCCGCCGGGGCGGCGCTGGCGCTGCGGCATATCCGGGACTTTGCCCGCCGCGGCGCGGTCTGCATCTTTTTGTGCGGGGCGCTGTTCGTTTTTGCCAACCCGCCGCTGCAGACCCCCGACGAGACCGAACACTATCTGCGCACCTACGCCATTTCCATGGGGCGCTTCGACTTTGACGCCGAGCGCGGCTACCCGGAGGACGTGACCCGTCTGATGCAGGCGTTCCCCGGCGCATGGGTGAACGCCCATACTTCGGTCGGGATGGGGGAGGACCCCGACACCCACGAGGAACAGCCCTACAACACGGCGGGCTATGCCCTCAAACAGTACGGCAAGGACGGCGAGGTGCAAAGCATCGCCGCCAGTTTCCAGCAATATCTGCGCGGCGAGACCACCGCCGCCGAACCCGTCACCGAGCCCATCAGCTTTTTGATCCTGCCGTTTTTGCCCGGCGCGCTGGGCATGGTGCTGGCGCGGCTGGTGGGGCTGGGGGCGCTGGGCTGCCTGTACGCCGGGCGGCTGGGCAACCTGCTGGCCTACACGCTGCTGTGCTGGCTGGGGCTGCGCGCGGCGCAGAAAGCCCGGCCCGCGTTCTTCTGTGTGATGCTGCTGCCCATCTCGCTGTATATGGGCGCGTCGCTGAGTTACGACGCCACGCTGCTGGCCTGTTATTATCTGATGCTGGCGCTGCTGACCCGTACCCGCTGGACCACGCGGGAAGCACTGCTTTACGCGCTGGCCTGCATCTTTGCCAACGGCACCAAACCCTACCTGAACCTGCTGTGGGTGGTGTTGCCGCTGCTCATCGCCAAGCGGGAATGGAGCGCCAAAGGCAGCCGTGTGGCCTGGACGGGCATCTGTGCCGCCGGGGCGTTGGCGCTGACGCTGTTCGTGGAACAGTACGGCGCGCTGATGCGGCACAATTACGGCACGATCGCCCGCCAGGGCGGCGCGGCGGTCAACGGCGGGGAACAGTTGGCGTTTATTTTGCAGAACCCGCTGCGTTATATCGCCGTGCTGCTGGGTACACTGTATGAGAACGATGGTTTCCTGGGGCAGACGGGGCTTTTCGGCTGGAAGGATATGCCCATCGCGTTCCTGAACCTGACGGGACCGCTGGTATTGCTGGCCGCGGCGCTGTTGTGTACGCCGCGGGGCCAGTCGCTGGGCCGCCGCCGTCTGGGCGGGCTGGGCGTCTTTGCGGCATTGTACGGTGTCGGCGCCATGACGGCCATGTATATCACCTATACCCCGGTGGGCATGGTGCGCATCGTGGGGTTGCAGACCCGGTATTTCCTGCCGTTGTGGCTGCTGCTGGCCATCGCTGTAGCGGCCCTGGCGCGCCGGGTGTTGGCGCCCCGCCTGAGCGCCGCCCGCGCGCAGGCGTTGGCGCTGCCGCTGTGCGGCGGGTATGCGCTGCTGGGTGCGGTGCTGCTGTTCCAGCACTATTTCGTCGGCCCGGTGTACACGATCCACTTACTTTCTTGAAAGAAAGTAAGCAAAGAACTTTTAATTTTTCGACCCGTGAACGGGCGGTGAAAATCAGTTTCTCATTTTCCTAAAAGAAAGTGGGCAAGGAACTTTTGGTTTTTCGGCCCGTGAACGAGTGGTAAGAATCGGGTTCTTATTTCCTTGAAAGGTTCCTTAGAAAGCAAGCAAAGAACTTTTAACTTTTCGCCCCGTGAGCGGGTGGCAAAAATCAGTTTCTTATTTTCTTGACAGCAAGCAAAGACAGAAACGAAAACATTCTTTTTCCCAAAATCGCATGAATATGCGATTTTAGTGGGAGTTTCTTTGGTTCTTTCTTTGCAAAGAAAGAACACACAGAAAGGAGGCGGCAACGGATGTTGTCATTGCTGGCGGGTCTGGCCCTGCTGGTTTTGCTGGGCGGCGCCTGTGCGGTGCTGTCCGCGGCCAGCCGTCTTTCTGCCGCCTTGTGGCCGCTGCCGCTGCTGGCAGGCGGGGCGGTGGTGCTGTACGGCTTCGGGCTGGGCGGCGTGCTGCCCATCGGCGCGGCGGTCGTATGGCTGGCGCTGGCGGCTGTGTGGGTCGCCGGTCTGGTCCGGCTTCGCCCGGCGGGGTTCGTCCGGGCCTGCCGCGCGGCGTTCTGTACGCCCGGTCTGGCGTTGTTCCTGGCCGGATCGGCTTTCCTGTGGGTGCTGTTCTGCGTGCAGCAGCCCATGTTTACCCAGTGGGATGAATTCACCGCCTGGGGCCTTGCGCCCAAAATGGTGGTGGAACGGGGTGCCTTCTATGTAGCCGACCCCGTCAACCTCAAAGCCAGCTTCACCTATCCGGCCACCAGTCTGGTGACCTACCTGTTCCAGCCCTTCGGCCGCTGGGCCGAGTGGGCCTGCTTTGCCGCGCTGGATACCCTGGCCCTGGCCTGCGTGGCTGCGGCCACGGCCCTGCCCAAAAAACGGTGGGGCGCGGCAGTGCTGCTTTTTGCGGGCGGCGTGCTGCTGCCCTACTTCTTCAGCGACCCCACACCGGGGGCCTACGCCACCCAGTACGTCAACGCGATGGCCGACCTGCCCATGGCGCTGCTGTTCGGCGGTACGTTGTGCCTGTACTTCGGTACGGCCCAGCGCCGGGGGCTGGTCTGGCTCACGGCGCTGCCGCTGGCATTGCTGACCCTGACCAAAGACATCTGCTTTGCCTACGGCCTGATCGCGGCTTTCCTGATCGGGATGGACCAACTGACCGCCGGGCCGGTGCGCAAGCGCGCGGTGCCGGCGCTCGTCCATGGGGGCGGGCTGGCGGCTGTGGCGCTGGCGGCCTTTTTGAGCTGGAGCCGCTACACGGCGGCCGTGACCCCCACGGCGGATACTGCCGCCAGTGTGGGCAGCGAGGGCCTCAGCTACGGCGCGGTGCTGCTGGGCGGCGTCCGGCAGTTGCTGGGCATCGGGCGGGAGGAGAAGTTCTCCCAGATCATGGCGGCCATGGGGGACGCTTTCTTCAGCCGCCGCGTCTGCCTGCTGGGCAGCGGCGTGCTGGCGGTGGCGGCCATCACCATGGTGGCGGCTGCGGCTTGGCTGGCTGCCGAAAAAGGCGCGCCCCGCCGCCGGGTCCTGGTGCTGCATCTGGGCTTTGCGGTCTGCTTTGCGGCGCTCTATACCTTCCACCTGATCTTGTACCATTACAATTTTTCCGACGAGGAGGGCCTCGCCCTCAAGGACTATGCCCGCTATCTGACGCCCTACTATCAGGCGTGGATGCTGGCGATGCTCTGCCTGCTGGCCCGCGGGGCCCGCGCCCGGCTGGGGCAGTTGGCCCTGGGCGGCGCGGTGGCGGTGCTGGCGGCGGTGTTCTGCTGGCGCGGTGTGCCCGCCGCCGGGTTCTGGACCAACGCCGACAGCCTGTACACCCAGCGCGCCGACGTGCAGCAGCGGGCCGCGGCCATGAACACGGCGCTGGACTGGGACGACCGGGTGCTGGTGCTCAGCCAGGGGGACGACGCCACCCGCTGGTATTACTACCGCTATGAACTGACGGCACAGGTAGTCAACGGCTTCGGCGGCTTTTATGGCCGCCTGGGCGAGACCCAGGACCGCTGGGACAGCGATTTCATGAATCTGGTCGAAAGCGAAAACTGGACCCTCTATGACTATAAGGCCGTCTGCGTGCCCGAAACGCTGGTCGCCTATATGGCCGAGAAGGACTGCGACTATCTGCTCATCGACCGGGCCGACGACTATTTGCAGCGGGAATTCAGCCCGCTGTTCGAGGGCGGCCTGACCGCCGATATGCCCGCCACCCTCTACCATTTTGAAGGGCAGGACGCCGGCGTGCCGTTTACGGTCGCGGTCACCACCGAAAGCGAGGTGCAGTGATGGCACAGCCCAGAGCATGGGGCCGCAGGGCCCTGTATTTCCGCCCGCAGCAGCTTCTTCTGGTGGCGTATCTGCTGGCGGCGGCGCTGTGGCTGGCCGCAGGCTTTGTGGGCAGCGCCGTCATGCTGAACTACAAGCTGCGGGGCGAGATGCCCCAGCGGACCATCCAGCCCGCCGAACTGCAGACCGAAAGTTTTGCCCCCTACAGTTCCAACCAGTGGTGGACCCCGCCGGACGACGACCCGGCGTGGTATCTTTCCACCGACAGCGACCCCCATATCTACTGGCAGGGGGAAGGCTATATCGAAACGGTGCGGCTGTACGCCGGGCACCGTCTGCCGCCGGGCGGCGTGGCGCTGTACTACCTGCTGCCCGGCCAGACCGATTACAGCGAAGCCCAGAAAGTCTATGCCCGCGTGACCGGGGAAGGGGAGTACACCTTCGACCTGGGCGGCCGCCGGGTGACGGGGCTGCGCATTGACCCCGACAGTGTGGGCGGCGTGCCCACGCTGTTCCACGGCATTGAACTGAACCCCGCCATGCCGTGGTATGCGCGTTTTGTGCCGGACGGCGGCCAATGGCTGCTGTTGCTCTTCGGCCCCGCGCTGGCGGCGGCCGTGGCGGGGCTGGTCCAGTCCATCGTCCGCGGGGACGGGGACGAACGGGACACGGACGTATAACAAACAAGCAAGGAGGAACCCATGGAACTGCTGTGCGTATTGGCGGCGGTGGCGGCGCTGTTTCTGCTGTGTGCCGCGCTGACCCTCAAAGCACGGGTGCCGGCGGGCATCGCCCCGCTCACGGCGCTTTCCGCCATTGCCGCGGTGCTCACGCTGGCGGGCATGGCCGGGGTGCTTTACCCGGCGGCCTGGGCCGTGTACGCCCTCTGTGTGGCGGGGGGCGTCTGGGCGTTCTGGCCCCGCAAGGGGCAGACCCCCGACTGGAAGGCCCTGTTCACCCCCGGCAGTGTGGTGTTCTGGGGCATGACGCTGGCCTTCGCGGTCTATTTCTTCATCCGGCAGCCGTTGGCGACCGGCTTTGACGAACTGAACCTGTGGGCCACCGCCGTCAAGGTCACCAAGGTGGACAACAGCCTGTATTCCACCGCCACCCTGGGCACCCCCTGGGCGGTCACCCAGAACCCCGGCCTGCCGCTGGTCAGCTACTTCTTCCAGTTCTTCGGCAGCTATGCAGACTGGAAAATTTATCTTGCCTACGACGCGCTGTATTTTGCCTGCTTCGCGGCGGTCCTCAGCGCCCTGCCGTGGAAAAAGTGGCGGGTGGCGGTGCCGCTGGCGGCGGTGCTGTGGTGCACGCCCTTCTTCTTCACGATCTATAACCACACCATCTATCTGGCCGATACCTACCTGACCTCCTACGGCGACGTACCGGCGGGGCTGGTGTTCGGCGGGGCGGTGGCGGCGTGGCTGGCCCTGCGGCAGATGGACGGCCCCAAGTGGGCCGTGCTGCCTATTCTGGCGCTGGCCGCCAACCTCAAAGCCAACGACTTCGTGTTGAGCCTGGCGGCCGCCGGGCTGATCGCCGTGGATGCGTGGTTTTTCTGCGACGCACCTTTCAAGCAGGGGATCGCGCGCCGTACCGGCTTTGCGGCGGCTTGCTTCGCCGCGCCCATGGCGGTGTACTACCTGTGGAACGTGCGCTATGTGGGCTGGCTGGTGGCCCGCAACAGCAGTTCCGGCGGCGTGGGGGAAACGACCGCGTCCCTTGGCGAAGTGGTCGTCAACGGCATCAAGATCCTGCTGGGCCAGCCGGTGGAAGGCTTTTTCGCCGAGCGGCAGCCCCAGTTTTTGCAGGCCATGGCCGATATGGGCGCCCAGTTCTGGACCGACGCGGGCAAACTGAGCATGATCGGTCAGGGCCGCAACGTGGTGCTGCTGATCCTGGCGATTTTTGCGGTGGCCTTTGTGGTGGCCGCGGGCAGGCGGCTGCGGGCGCGCATCGCGGCGCTGGCGGGCCTTTCCACCCTTTGCTTCGCGGGCTATAACCTGATGCTGGCCCTCAGCTACGGGTTTATTTTTAAGCCTTTCCAGGCTGAGTCCCTTACCGATTACAACCGTTACATTTACAGCTATTATATCGGCTGGTTCCTCATTGCGCTGGCCTGCCTGACGGTGGCGCTGCTGCCGCAGACGGAGCAGCGATTCCTGAAAGAGAAGGACGGCCCCACGGTCCTCTTCCACCAATATGCCCCGCGCTGGGGGCTGGCCGGGCAGGGGGCGGTGCTGCTGCTGGCGGCGGCCATGCTGCTGCGGCAGGGGCAGCTCGTGCTGCCGCAGCTCAGCGTGCTGGGCTTTGCCGACAGTGAATTTTCCGACCGGCGCAGCATCCGGGCCGAAGCGGAACTGGTGTGCAGTTATCTGGAACCGGACGACCGGGTGTTTTTCGTCAGCCAGGGCGATAACGGCGAACGCTGGTTCTCGGCCGTGTTCGATTTCTACCCCATCCTGGTGGATTATTCCGGCATCGTGTCCGAGATGATCGGCGGCGGCGGGGAACTGGGCCTGCCCGAACTCCAGCCGCAGGAGGAAGGCCCCAAGAATTTTTATTACCACGGCTTTACCGCCGAGGAACTGGACGCCGTCGTGCGGGGCAACGGCTGCACGGTGCTGTATCTGCAAACCATCGACGATATTTTTGTGGAAAGTTATCAGGACCTGTTCACCGACGGTCTGGCGGCGGCCCTTGACGGCGAAACGCTGCTGTACCGGGTGACGGACGAGGGCTTTGCCCCGATGGAGATGGAGGTGAGCGCCCCGTGAAAAAGCTGCGACAGTGGTTTTCCCGCCGGGGGGCGCTGCCCCTGACCTGTTACCTGCTGGCGGCGGTCTGCTGGCTGGTGCTGGGGGCCGTGCACGCGGGCGGCGACGCGCTGGCCCGGCAGCAGGGCCGCCTGCGGGAGCAGGCGGTCCCGGTGGAGGACTGGCAGCTCGTGGGCCTGGCCCCGGCCGCCACGCCGGAAACGGCGGCCCCGCAGGATGCCGTCACGCTGGCTACCACCGACGGCGACCCCCAGATGATCCTGGAGGATGTGTCCGATATGACCGTCCGCACCGTCAGCTACGCGGTGGAATTTGACGGCGACGCGCGGGAAATGTGCCTGTATTACACCACCAAAGTGGGGGAGGATTACAGCCAGGACCGCCGTGTGTTCCCGCAATCCCTGGGGGACGGGCAGTATCTTTATACGCTGCCCCGCACGCCCATCGTGGCGCTGCGTCTGGACCCCTGCAGCCCCGACGCCAACAAGACCGTGGGGCTGACGTTCAGCCCGGCGTCCATCACCCTCAACGGGGCCGATACGCTGCCCGCCGCGTGGGAGTATTTCGTGCCCAGTTGGTATCAGGCGTTCTGCCTGGTGCTGTACCCGGCGCTGGCCGCCGCGGCTCTCAGTTGGCTGCGCGCGTGTGTATGCGCCCTGCGCCGCCGCGGACGGTAAAGGCGAGGGGGGGATCCCTGTGGATTTGTCACATCCTGCCAGCCGGAACGTCCCACCCCTCTGTCTGCCTGCGGCAGACATCTTCCCTGAGAGGGGAGGCTTTTCCTCTGCAACCCGCCAAAGGCTCCCCTCATAGGGGAGTTGGCCGCGCAGCGGCCTGAGGGGTATTGCACTTCGCGGCAGACACGGCGTTTCCGGTCAGACCTCCCGTTCCCGGCCATTCTGTAGGGCGGGGTCTTGACCCCGCCACCCCGTAAACAGCAAACCGCCCTGTGGAACGCTCCACAGGGCGGTTTTGGTTCAGTCGGCGCTGGACCCGCTGGGCGCGGGGTAGCGGCTTGTGCTGGTGGAATAGCCGATCTGGTATTCCACCGTCATATACAGCGGATGGCCGTCTTCGTCCAGTTGCAGGTAGCAGACGCCGTCCTCGTCGAACAGGTTGGTGATGTCGAACGACTGGTCGTGGTAGTAGACCACCACCGTGCCGTCGTCATTGTATTGCACTTCGGGGTTATCCAACTGCGCCAGAAGTTCCTCCTCGGTCAGCGGCCGCTCGCCGCCAAAGGCGTCGATGGCGACACCGCCGCCTGCGCGCTGGGAAGTCGTGCCGTCCTCGTTGGGAATATCCAGCGTGTAGCTGCCGTTCTCGACATGGAATACGGCGTCGGTCAGTTCGCCGTGGAGCCAGATCTGGACGGTGCGCTGGATGCCCCCCACGTCGGCCGCATAGGCCACGGCGGACAGGGCGAAGATCACGACCAGGGCGGCGCATACGGCCACCAGCCGCTTGACGCGCACGGGACGATGGTTGTGGTTGGCTTGCATTCTCTTTACCTCCTCAAGGCTGGCGCGGGAGGCGTGCAGAACGGCAAAGGTCTTTTGGTATCGCGCTTTATTCGTCATCGTTCCATTCCTCCTGCAATGTGGTTTTAAGGAGTGCCCGGCCGCGGTTCAACTGGCTTTTCACAGTGCCCGCGGGCCGGTGCAGAATGTGGGCGATCTCCGCCACGGCGTAGCCTTCGTAATGGAACAGGTGCAGCACCGCGCGGTATTTGGCGGGCAGGCGCATCACCGCTTCAAACAGGCGGGAATCCTGCGGTTCCTCAAAGGTCAGGTCGTTCATGTACTCTTCCCAGGCGACGGTGTGCTTGCGCCAGAAAGAGGTGGAAACGTCCCGCGCCCGGTTGATGGCGACCCGCAGCAGCCAGGCTTTCAGGTAGTCCTCGCTTTCAAATTCCCGCGGGTGGGTGTAGTAGCGCACCAGGGTGTCCTGCACCACGTCGTCGGCGTCGGCCCGGTTCCGGCAGACGCTGAACGCCGCCGCGAAGATGCGGTCCCCGTAAGCGGTGAACACCTCGTCCACAGTCCACTGCAATTCGATTCACTCCTTTGGCAGCACCCCATGATCTCCGCCTGACGGCGCGTACTTCTCGCTCGCCGCAACGGCACTTAGGATCGTGCGGTGCTGCCCTTGCTTTCTTGGAAGGTCCCTTCATCCACCATACGGCTGCGCCCGTCCAAAGGTTGCGTTCCGCAAAAAAATCTGCAAAAAAATAAATATGTACCCTGCAAAAAAATCCGGCTGCGAATGACAGCCGGACACGGATATTCTTTTTTCCCCCAAAATCGCACCCTGTGCGATTTTCTCTGGAATTTCTTTGGTCCTTTCTTTGTAAAGAAAGGATAAGACCCGCCCCGTGTCAGGTGATCTTCAGCGCGCGCTGCACGCGGTAAACGATGTAGCGGAACAGCCCCACGATCAGGCTGCCCTCCACCCACAGGTAGTTGGGTAGGTTGCGCCAGTAAAATTTCGGCTTGTCCACCTTGGGCAGCGCGGCTTTCGCCTCGGCGTAGCCCTTGGCGTAGTCGTTGCCGAACCCCCGGTGCCGGAACATGACCACTTTGAGCAGATAGCCCAGCGCCATGGGGATGAAATTCACCACCAGCATCAGGGCGGGCTGGTTCTTGTAGGGCAGCAGGATGCTGTTGCGGCCGCTCTGAATGCTTTTGAACGGGTTGTAGCGCACCGCGCCGGTCGTGGCGCCGCAGATGTGGCGGCACCGGGCCGTGGGGCAGTAGACGTTCTTGTACCCGAAGTTGTTCGCCCGCCAGGAAAGGTCCACGTCCTCATAGTAGGCAAAAAACAATTCGTCAAAAACGCCGATTTTATCCAGAATGGATTTTCTGTACAGCGCCGCGCCCCCGCAGGCCGAAAACACCCGGCGGGGCTTTTGGTAGCGGCTGGCTTTCAGCCCGTCGCCGCGCTTGCAGGCAAAACCCAGGATCGTCACATAGTCCCCGGCATCGTCGGCCAGTTCGGGTTCATAGTAGCGCAGCATCAGGCTGGACACCGCAAAGATCTTCGGGTCGGCTTCGGCGGCTTTCAGCAGTTCGGCCAGCCAGTCCGGATCCGCAAAGGCGTCGTTGTTGAACAGCGCCACATACGCCCCCTGCGCAATGGCGATGCCCTGGTTCACCGCATGGGAAAACCCGGTGTTGCGGTCGTTCTCGATCAGGGTGTAACGGTCGCGGCCGCGGTAGCTGCGCGCGATCTCCAGGCTTTCGTCGGTGGAGCCGTTGTCCACGACGATCAGTTCAAAGTCCTGCTCGGTCTGTGCCCAGATGGATTCGATGGAATCCCGCAGCCAGCCTGCGCCGTTCAGGTTGGGGATGATGACGGACGCTTTCATGGTGGTTCCTCCCGGCGGTCAATAGAAGTAGTAGGGGGTGACGGTCAGCGTCAGCACCGAGGAGACCGTCAGGCACAGCACCAGCAGCGTCACGATGACCGCCAGCACCAGCGTGCGGATCAGGTACGCCTGCGCCAGACGGCGGCGGGCCGGGTTCTTGGTGAACCCGAAACTCCACGCCAGAGAGAACAGGAACCCCACCACCGGCACGGCGAACAGCAGCAGCGCGCCCAGCGTGGCCCAGGGCGTCAGCGCCGGGATCGGGGCGTCCGGGGCGTCGGGCTCCGGGTCATGGTAGAGCGGTGCGCCCGGCGCCTGACCGGGGCGCACGGCGGGATCCGGCGGCAGCGGCGCGCCGCACTGGGGGCAATGGTCGGCATCCAAGGGGGCCAGCAGGCCGCAGTTTTTACAATAGCGCATAGGGGGTCCTCCATATTTTTCATCAAACGGCCAAAGGCGGGGCCGTCCCCGCGCCGGGGGCGGTGCGCCGCACAGTTTTTATTCCAACGCCAGGTTCCGGTCCAACTGGGTGTTCAGAATGATCTGGGTGTTGGTGGAACCCAGCTTCTGCATCCGGGTCAACAGGTGTTCCAGCGCGTCGATGTCGGCGCAGCTCACTTTGATCATAAAGTTGTAGCCGCCCGTCACCCGGAAGCACTGTAGCACCTGGGGCTCCTGCTCGATCATGGCAAGGAACTCCTCCCGCGTGGCGGAATCCACCAGCACCGAGATCAGCGCCTCCACCCGGGCGGGGGCGTCGGGGCGGCGCAGTACCACCGTGTACCCGCCGATGATCCCCTCCTGTTCCAGCCGGTGGATGCGGCTGGAGACCGCGGGGCTTGTCAGGTTCACCCGCTGGGCAATGTCTTTGACGGGCATACGTGCATTTTCTGCCAGCAGGTGGATGATTTTGCGATCCAGATCGTCCATGGGAAAACAAACCTCGAATAATTTTGTATAATACGCACAAAAAAATAAAGTGAAGAAAAGGGCCGTTGTGTGGTTTTACAAAGTTTGAAAAGTTCGGCTTTTGCAGGGGAAACTAAAAATAATTAAGCGAATCTTTGTATATTATAATATTTTGAAAATGAAAATACAAGCCCTGAGTTTGACAAATTAAGGAAAGTCGTTATAATAATAACTGTTATCAATCACGACATCTTCTGACCTTTATATACTTTCCCACCCCTCTATGCACAAAGACCCGCAGGCAACTGCGGGTCTTTGTGTTTTGTGCCGTACAGCGCCCGCCGTACTTGCAGCGCGGACAAAAAAGCCGGGCGTCTTGTAACAATTTCTTGACAATTGGCCGAAATAAAGATAGAATGAAATACAGGAACTTAAGGGACCACGCCGCGCTTTCGGCGGGCGGGTCCGTTGGGTGTCGCCCATCGGGGACACCGCTTTTCACCCGTGTGCAACCGCCTGGTCACAGGCTTTTCTGCTTTCTTTCATGTCCCTGGCCGGAGTGCGCCTGTTTGGCCGCCCGGGCGGGCCGTGTATCGTTATAGAAAACTGCATATAAGGAAAAAAGCGTCCCGCTGTGCTGCGCCCTCCTATCATCGAATAAGGAGTGAACCGACTATGATGCCACCTGTTGTTGTCGTGGTGCTGGTCCTTGTCGTTGCCGCTGTTGTCGGGGCGCTGTGCTTTTACCTTGGCGGGGAAAAGCGCAAGCGTACCGCGGAAGCCAAGATCGGCTCGGCGGAGGAGGAAGCCAAGCGCATCGTGAATGATGCCATCAAGGCTGCCGAACAGAAGCGCAAGGAAACCATCATCGAAGCCAAAGACGAAGCGTTCAAACTCAAGAGCGACGCCGATAAGGAGATCAAGGACCGCCGTGCCGAGATCTCCCGCCAGGAACGCCGCATCGACCAGAAGGAGGAGGCGCTGGATAAGCGCACCGCCGCCCTGGAACGCAAGGAAGAAGAACTCAAGCGCCGCAGCGAGACCGTGGAGGCCCGCCTGGACGAACTGGAACAGCTCAAGCTGCGCCAGACCGAAAAGCTGGAGACCATCGCCGCCATGAGCCAGGAGGACGCCCGCGCCGTGCTGCTCAAGCAGGTGGACGACGAGCTGACCCACGAAAAGGCCATGAAGATCAGCGCCTACCAGGCAAACATGAAGGACGAGTGCGACCAGATCGCCCGCGACCTGGTGGGCCAGGCCATCGCCCGCTGCGCGGCCGACGCCACCAGCGAAGCCACCGTCAGCGTGGTGCCGCTGCCCAGCGATGAGATGAAGGGCCGCATCATCGGCCGCGAGGGCCGCAACATCCGCGCGCTGGAAACGGCCACCGGCTGCGACCTGATCATCGACGATACGCCGGAAGCCATCACGCTGTCCAGCTTCGACCAGACCCGCCGCGAGGTGGCCCGCATGGCGCTGGAACGCCTGATCGCAGATGGCCGTATCCACCCCGCCCGCATCGAGGAAACGGTGGAAAAGTGCCGCCGCGAACTGGAAGTCCAGATGAAGCGCGAGGGCGAAAAGGCCGTCATGGAACTGGGCATCCACAGCCTGCATCCCGACCTGGTCAAGCTGATCGGCCGCCTGAAGTACCGCACCAGCTTCGGCCAGAACGTGCTCAGCCACTCCATCGAAGTGGCGTGGCTGGCCGGTCTGATGGCCGGGGAACTGGGCGTCAACGTCCAGCAGGCCCGCCGCGCCGGTTTGCTGCATGACATCGGCAAGGCGCTGGACCATGAGATCGAGGGCAGCCATGTCCAGATCGGCGTGGACATCTGCAAGAAGTACCGCGAGAATCCGCAGGTCATCCATGCGGTGGAGGCCCACCACGGCGACGTGGAGCCCAAGACCACGCTGGCGTTCATCATCATGGCCGCCGACGCGATCTCGGCCGCCCGCCCCGGCGCCCGCCGCGAGAATATGGAAAGCTATATCAAGCGTCTGGAAACGCTGGAAGCCCTGTGCAACGGCTTCGAGGGGGTCGAAAGCTCCTACGCCGTGCAGGCGGGCCGCGAGGTGCGCATCCTGGTCCAGCCGGACAAGGTCAGCGACGATCAGGTGATCCTGCTGGCGCGCAACGTAGCCAAAAAGATCGAGAGCGAGCTGGATTACCCCGGCCAGATCAAGGTCAGCGTCATCCGCGAAAGCCGCGCCACCGAATACGCGAAGTAACGCAAGGTTCATTGCACAAAAAAGGCCGCCCGAATGGGCGGCCTTTTTGTGTGCTTCTATAGTCCCGGCAAGGGGGTCAAACAGACGTTCTTTTGCTAAAGTACTGCTGGAGACCGGTGATCATGGCGCCGATGCCCACGGCAGCATAGGGAATCATCAGCAGGAAGTAGGGGAAAACATACCGGGCCTTTGCCTCCCACAATATGGAGAACAGGAAACCGCCGAACACGGCGATCAACAATACATGATACTTCAGCGGAAAACGCTTTTTCAGGGCTACAACCGTAAAGGCCAGCACTCCGCCATAGATCAGTGACTGGTACAGATTCATAAAGTCTGTGAGGCGTTGGTTGCCCTCTCCCTCATAGAGGCTTTGTACCAGGGGAGTTTGGGGGCCTTCTACACGGCTGTTCATAAAAATGCACTGATACATGGGGGCGTTCCACTGAGAGGAAATTTTGCGGTTGTAAAAATCTACAGCGTAGGCGGGGTCTTCCCGACAGCGCGCCCAAAAACCAACAAGGTATCCGCGGGCAGCTTCAAAAGCCGGTTGGGGATCATAGTTGCAGTCTTCATAGAGCAGATAACTGTAGCTGTTATACCATCCGGCGTTGGGAACATCGTCATTGGTCCCCATTGCGATGAACAGTATGGCCGGCATGGACTTGCTGTCTTCGGGGATTTTGTCGCCGTAGAGGACGTTTGTCAATACCGTGGGGGTGAGCATCGCCAGCAGAAGCGCCAATCCAACCAATCCCTGGCGAAGCGTTGCCGTCCGCAAAAAACGAATCAACAGCACAATGGCAAAAGCAATGAATATGATGATCGTATTCGTGCGCAGCAGCAAGGCAAGGGCGACAGAGATGTACAAGCCGATCAGACAGGGAACCCGCGGTGACTTACAGCATTCCAGGAACATCCACGCCGCCAGCATCGAAAAGGCGGTGGAACTGGATTCGCCATAGACAAAAGAGGTGTAAAGATACATCGGGGCGCAAACCAGCGCAAATAACAAATACAGCAGTTCTGCGGTGCGCTGGTCATCGGTGATGAACGCCACGATACGAAACCCGGCGTAAACAAGCAGCCCGGTCGTCAATGCCGAAAACAGTTGAAAAAGCTGCCAGCCTTCCGTGTGGAATAGGGGGGCAATGTGATCGCATATCCGCAGGAATGTGATGATACCCAACTGCTGCTGGTAAATCGCTACATAACCGCCCGGTTGCAAACCGCTGAAATCACCGGAATTGAACAACTGCGCCTGTTCCCAGATAAATTCCTGGTCTGCGCGTGGGAAGGTCCCCGAAGATTGTACCCAGTACAGGCTGATGCAGACCGCCAGTACCGAGGCCGCTAATGCCAGGCGGTTCATGCGAAGGCGGGGCATCAACCTTTGCAGCAGATGGGCAAGCAGAAAAAGTCCGGTAAAAACCAGCAGAAGGACGATCAAATTTCCGAGAAGGGAGTCCTTGCTATAATAGACAAATTCATCGTCTACTTCGTGGTTGAGCCAGGACGAAGTGATACTGATTCCAAACAAAAAGACGAATAACAGAAGACACAGCAGGTTGAACAGGCGGGTGCAGAATGGCTCTGCCTTTTGACGTAGAATGGAAAGTTTCATTGGCTTTGTGTCCTCCTGAGAGACAGACGCTTTGGATGGAATACAAACTATGGAATTATAAGAATGATTGTATTGTAGCAAAAAAAATGCGGTGCTGCAAGCAAGCACCGCCGCCCGGTGAGGCTATGCGCTTTTTTGTCTTGCATAATCCGCCCCGGCGGCTTATAATATACAATATCTGAATCTATAAAAGGAGGGGTGTGCCACGCCGCAAAACGACTGCCCGCGCAGGCCCGTGCTGGGCATCCTGGGGGGGCTGGGGCCGGCTGCAAGCTGCTACCTGTACCAGTTGCTGGTGGAGCATACGCCCGCGTCCTGCGACCAGGATCATCTGGATATCGTCATCTCCTCCCGTGCGTCCACGCCGGACCGCACGGCCTTTATCCTGGGCCAGAGCAGCGAGGACCCCTTCGCCGTGATGGAACAGGACGGCATCAGCCTTGTGAACTACGGGGCCACGGTGCTGGCCATCGCCTGCAACACCGCCCATTATTTTTATGACCGTCTGGCCCGCGCTTTGCCGGTGCCGGTGCTGAATATGCCGGAACTCACGGTGCAGGACGCCAAGGCCGCGGGCTGCACCCGGCTGGGCATTCTGGCGACCGAGGGCACGCTGCTGGCCGGGACCTACCAACTGGCCTGTGAGCGGGCCGGGATCGGTTGGGCAGCGCCTTCGCCGGAAAACCAGAAGCGCGTCACCTCCGTGATCTATGACGACATCAAACAGGGCCGCCGCGCCGATATGGAAAAATTTGGCGCCGCTGTGGCGGACCTGAAAGCCCAGGGCTGCGATATGGCCGTGCTGGGCTGCACCGAACTGAGCCTGGTCAAGCGGGACGAGCATCTGGACCGCTTTTTCATCGACAGCACCGAGGTGCTCTGCCGCCATGCCCTGCTGGCCTGCGGCGTGACGCCCATCGGTTTTGAGGAAGGGGGCGAGCGGCCGTGAAACATTGTCCCCGCCGCCTGCCCGGTTTTCGAATGTGCTGGGCGGCGTAGGCCGCCTTCGCCGTTTACCAAGATTTTGAACGAAAGGGATGTCCCTATAATGGAAAACAAGAAATTTTACATCACCACCCCCATCTACTATCCCAGCGACAAGCTGCACATCGGCCACAGCTACACCACCGTGGCCTGCGACGCGCTGGCCCGTTACAAGCGCGCCCAGGGGTATGATGTCATGTTCCTGACCGGCACCGACGAGCACGGCCAGAAAATCCAGGACAAAGCCGCCGCCAAAGGCGTGACCCCCAAACAGTACGTGGACGAGATCGTGGCGACCGTCAAGGACCTGTGGAAGACCATGGACGTCAGCTATGACCGCTTCATCCGCACCACCGACGACTACCATGTACAGAGCGTGCAGAAGATCTTCACCGCCCTGTACGAAAAGGGCGACATTTACAAGAGCACCTATAAGGGCATGTACTGCAAGCCCTGCGAGAGCTTCTGGACCGAAGCCCAGCTCAAGGACGGCTGCTGCCCCGACTGCGGCAGCCCCGTCTATGAAGCCGAGGAGGAAGCCTACTTCTTCAAGACCAGCAAGTACGCCGACCGCCTGCTGCAGTGGTACGAGGATCACCCCGACTTCATCCAGCCTGCCAGCCGCAAGAACGAGATGATCGCTTTCATCAAGCAGGGCCTGCAGGATACCTGCGTTTCCCGCACCAGCGTGTCCTGGGGCATCCCAGTGCCGTTCGACCCCAAGCACACGATCTATGTCTGGATCGACGCGCTTTCCAACTACATCACGGCGCTGGGCTACGGCAACGATACCTACCACGACTACGACAAGTATTGGCCCGCCGACGTACACATGGTCGGCAAGGAAATTCTGCGCTTCCACACCATCATCTGGCCCGCCATGCTCATGGCGCTGGACCTGCCCCTGCCCAAGAAGGTGTTCGGCCACGGCTGGCTGCTGCTGGGCGGCGGCAAGATGAGCAAGAGCAAGGGCAACGTGGTAGACCCCGTGACCCTGTGCGACCGCTACGGCGTGGACGCTGTGCGCTACTTCCTGCTGCGGGAAGTGCCCTTCGGCAACGACGGTTCCTTCACCAATGAAGCGCTCATCAACCGTATCAACACCGACCTGGCCAACGACCTGGGCAACCTTTTGTCCCGCACGGTGGCCATGTGCGAAAAGTACTTCGGCGGCACCGTGACGAACGCGCCCATTGACGAGGCACTGGCCCCCATGATGGCCGAACTGCCCGCCAAGGTGGACGCCGCCATGGAGGCGCTGGACGTTCCCACCGCGCTGATCCACATTTTTGAACTGGTGCAGCGCGCCAACAAGTATATCGACGAGACCGCCCCCTGGGTGCTGGCCAAGAACGAAGCGGACAAGCCCCGCCTAAACGCGGTGCTGTTCAACCTGTGCGCCGCGCTGGAACTGATCGCTGCGCTGCTGCAGCCCTACCTGCCCAACACCGCGCCCAAGATGGCCGCGCAGTTGGGTGTGGACGCCGGTGAACTCAGCGCCCTGCTGCGCAAGGAAACGTCCGCCGCGGCCCGCGCCGCCTACACCGTCCACAAGGGCGAGGCGCTGTTCCCGCGCATCGACGTGAAGGCCGAGATCGCCTACCTGGAAGCTGAGGACGCCAAGCGCAAGGCGGCAGCCAAAGCCGCCGCGGCCCAGAACGCCCCGGCGGAAGAAAAGCCCGCGGCCCCCGCCGCCGACGCCGAACTGATCGGCGAACATGAAGCCGAGATCAGCTTTGACGATTTCTGCAAGGTGGAGCTGCGCGTGGCCGAGATCCGCGCCTGCGAGCGCATGAAGGAGAGCAAGAAGCTGCTGCACCTGACCGTCTTTGACGGTGAGCGGGAACGCTGCATCCTTTCCGGCATCGCCAAGTGGTTCGCGCCCGAAGATCTGATCGGCAAAAAGGTCGGCATCGTGGCGAACCTGGCTCCCCGCCCCATGATGAAAGGCAAGTACGTCAGCGAAGGCATGATCGTCGCCGCCGACACCGATACCGAGGGCGGCTGTGCCATCGCCTTCTACCCGGACAACGTCCCCGCTGGCGCGCGCATCCACTAAAAAACGCCCGGCCCGCGCATAAGCCGCGGGAACGCGGCCCTAAAGGAGCCCGGTCCCCATGAATACTACCCCGGCGCGGCAGGCGGCCGCGTCCTCCCGTATCGACGCTTTCTTCGCCGTGCCCGCCGTTGCGGTGGTCATGGCGATCCTCTGCAACGCCATGTGGGGGTCGGCCTTCCCCTTTATCAAGATGGGCTACCGGCTGTTTGCCATCGACGCGGCGGACACGCCCTCGATCCTCTGCTTTGCGGGTGTCCGCTTCATGCTGGGCGCGGTGCTGGTCTGGCTGTGCGGCCTACTGCTGGAGCGCCGCCCGCTGCCCATGCCCCGCGGCAAAGACCTGGCCGCCTGCTGCGCGCTGGGCCTGTGGCAGACTTCCACCCAGTATTTCTTCTACTACACGGCGGTGGCGCTGCTCACCGGCGCACTGGGCGGCATCCTGAACAGCACCCAGAGCTTTATGGGCGTGATTCTGGCCCATTTCCTGTACGGTCAGGCCGACCGCATGACGCTGCCCAAAACGCTGGGCTGCGTGCTGGGCTTTTCCGGCGTACTGGTCGTCACCCTGGGCGGCGGCGGGGGCGGCAGCCCGGCGGGCATCGTATGTATGCTGATGGCCGCCATGGTCTTTGCCAGTTCCGGCCCGTGGAACAAAGCCGTGACCCGGCGGGTCAACAGCTTTTCGGTCACCTGCCTCAACCTGGGGGTGGGCGGTTTGGTGCTGGCGGTGCTGGGCTTCGCCATGGGCGGCAGCCTGCACCCCCAAAGCGCGGCCGCCGTGCCGGTGTTGCTGATCCTGGCGCTGATCTCGGCCGTGGGCTATGTGCTGTGGGCGCTGCTGATGAAAAACAACCCGGTGTCGCGCATCAGCGTGTTCGGGCTGGTCATCCCGGTGGTCAATGTGCTGCTGTCGGCGGTGCTCAACGGCGAACCGCTGTTCCGATGGAACTATCTGGTGGCGCTGCTGCTGGTCTGCGGCGGCATCGTGCTGGTCAACCGCGCGCCGCGCCCCAAAACGGAGTGAACCATGCGCAATATTTTTGATACACACGCCCATTACAGTTCCCGCCAGTTCGACGCCGACCGCGCCGAACTGATGGCCGCGCTGCCGGAAGGCGGCGTTGCCGGTGTGCTGGAGTGTGCCACCCATTCGGGGGACGCGCGCCGCGTGCTGGAACTGGCCCATACCACGCCCTATGTATATGCGGCGCTGGGCATCCACCCTGAAAGCCTGATCGAGGAGGACGCCGCCACCGTGGCCGTCTACCATGGCGACTGGCGCGCCGAACTGGACGCTATGCGCCCGCTGTTCGACGACCCCGAAGTGGTGGCAGTGGGGGAGATCGGCCTGGACCATCACTGGCCGGTGCCCCGCGAAGAACAGCTTGCGCTGTTTGAAACCCAGTTGCAGCTGGCGGCAGAATTGGATCTGCCGGTATCGGTCCATGACCGGGAAGCCCATGCCGAAATGTATGAACTGCTGCGCCGGTACAAGCCGCGCGGGGTGCTGCACTGCTACAGCGGCAGCGCCGAGGACGCGGCCTGGCTCACCGGGCAGGGAATGTACCTGGGCTTCGGCGGGGCGGTGACCTACAAAGGCGCCAAGCGGGCCGCCAGGGTGCTGGCCGCCATCGAACCCCGCTGGGCGGTGCTGGAGACCGACTGCCCCTACATGGCCCCGGAACCGGTGCGCGGCCGCCGCAACGACAGCCGCAACATCGCCCATGTGGCCGCCTATATCGGCGGGATCTGGCAGATGGAGCCCCAGGCCGTGCTGGATATCACCGCGGCCAACGCCCGCGCGTGTTTCCGCATTGTATAATTGTATAAAAGGTTCTTTCTTTACAAAGAAAGAGCCAAAGAAATTCCAAATAAAATCGCACATTCGTGCGATTTTGAATAAAAGTTCTCTGTCCGCTTCCTTTCAGGAAAGCGGGCGGGACAACAACTACGACCAGGAGTGAAAACCATGAAAGCACGTATCCCCAAACACCGTGAATTTATCATCGACTTCCCCAAAGATATGGACCAGGCCCGCGCCGACGAGGGCTGGAACAAGCTCAACGAGATCGTGGAGGAATACAAGAAGGCCCACAACGGCCAGAGCGTCTATGCGCCCACCTTCATCGAGGACTGCGAACCCGCGGTCAAGAAGCTGCAGGAAGAATACGGCTTCACCTACACGATCCAGGAGATCAAGTAAATCATATCCGAACCTTAGCCAGGCGAAGTGCTGCAACTACGGCGCCGCCGAACAGGCAAGACAGCGGCGCGGCGCTGTAAAGGCGCGCTCCCCGTTCACGGGGCGGCGGGCCGGGCGTCCCGCGCGCTGTCTTTTTCATTTTGCCGGCTGTTTTTTGAGAAAGGGGGGCTTCCTTCCATGCTGAAAACCGTGATCCGTCCCGCCACCGTGGACGATCTGCCGTCTATTTTGGCCCTGTACCGGGTCCTGGACGAGGAACTGGTGGTGCTGCAGCCGGAGTTTTTCTGCGCCGCGCCGCGGGATGAAAAACCGATCCTGCAATTTGTGCAGGCGCCGGACGCGGATTACCTGCTGGCCGAGCAGGAAGGCCAGGTCGTGGGCCTGGCGCTGGTGGAGTATGCGGGCTGGACCCCGGCGTTCAGTTGCGTGCTGCCCCATCGCTATGCGACCCTGAACGATCTGGTGGTGACGCCGCCCAAACGGGGGCAGGGCATCGGCAGTTCTCTGCTGGGCGCGGCCAAAAAGTGGGCGCGCGACCGCCGCCTGGAATACCTGGAACTTGAAGTTCTGGCCCAGAACAGCGGTGCAATCGAACTGTATGAAGCCCACGACTTTGTGGAATCCACCCGCACCATGCGGTGTATGCTGTGACCGCCGCCCGGCCACGTCCGACTGCGAAAGAATAGACGAAAACGCCGTCCCGGCCAGTTTGCCGGGGCGGCGTTCGTTTTGCACAGGGCCTTGCGGAAAATGCGCAGATCCCGTTGACGGCGGGGGCGGCAGGTGGTATAGTAAAGGAAAGAGTACGCAGGGACGTTGGATCGGCCCTCGCGCCGAGTACAGACGGCCCGGTAAGTGTGAACAGAACGGGAGGGACGGCTCATGGAACAGAAAAAAATACGCAAACGGATCGTTGTCAGTGGCATCGTGACGGCCCTGCTGGGGATCGCCTGCCTGATCCTGCCCACGGGGGATGACTGGTACAGCGGCACTTCATACATCAACGCGTTGTTCCCCGGTGTGAGCGACCAGATGATTTTGCTGTTCTGCATCCGCCTTTTCCTGCTGGAAACGCTGTTCTGGGGTGTGCTGACCCTGTTCGCGCTGGGCTGCTTTGACGCCTGGCTGACCGGGCAGGGGCGCAGGCCCCAAACCGGCAGAACAGCCGGCCGTGTGCTGCGCGTTCTGGCGGTGGTCCTGGCAGCGGTGCTGCTGTATTGGTCGCTGGGCTTTATCGTTGCCTTTCTGCGGGGCGGGCTGCTGCCTGTACCGGCCGGGATCAGTATGTGGCTGATGAATAACCGCATGGCGTTCGGCGCGCTGTGGTGCCTGGACGCGGTGTTGTGGCAGTTTTCGCTGTGGAAAGCCGCCTGAGCCGTGTGACATGACGGCGCTGCGGGAGGTGGCAAATGGAACAGAAACCAATACGCAAACGGATCGTTGCCAGCGGCATCGTGACGGCCCTGCTGGGGATCGGCTGCCTGATCCTGCCCACGGGGGACAACTGGTACAGCAGCACTTTGTGGATCAACGTGCTGTTCCCCGGCGTGAGCGACCAGACGATTTTGGTGCTGTTGGGCATCCGTATTTTTCTGGTGGAAACACTGTTCTGGGGCGCGCTGGCCTTGTTCGTGCTGGGCTGCTTTGACGGCTGGCTGACCGGGCAGGGGTGCAGGCCCCAAGTCGGCAAAACAGCCTGCCGTGTGCTGCGCGTTCTGGCGGCGGTCCTGGCGGCGGCGCTGCTGTATTGGTCGCTGGGCTATACTTTTACGCTGGGCGTGCTGCCGCCCATGCCGGTCAGGATCGGCCTGTGGCTGATGAACAACCGCGAGGTGTTCGATGTGCTGTGGTGCCTGGACGCAGTGCTGTGGCAGTTTTCGCTGTGGAAAGCCGCCTGACGGGATAACAAACAAGAAGGGCCGGACGCTGTTAAGCGTCCGGCCCTTTCCGGCTGTTTTTGCGGGGTTTTTATCCTTCCACAAACGAATGGCTCATGATGTAAAACTCATCCTGGCTGGGGCGGTATTCCTTTTTCATCGGTTCCAGGGTGTCGTCGTATTCCTGCGCGTCTTTTTCGCAGATCATCATGACCGGGCTTTCCCGGTAGGTCCACTTCCGCCCCTGCAGCGCGCCGGGGACCAGTTCCTTCACCATCATGGCTGCCGGGTAGCGCCCGCCCTCAATGCACACGCCGTACTTTTGGCAGCTTTTGAATCCGCGGCTTACATAGTTGACCGGGCTGCCGAAGATGACGACCACGTCGTACCCCAACTCCGCCGCGCGCGCAAAGGAGTGTTCGATCAGCCGCTTCCCGTACCCCTGCCGCTGGTACTCCGGCTTGACGCACAGTGGGCCGAAGGTCAGGATGTCCTTGGTGTGCCCGGCTTCGTCCGTCAGTTTGGCCTTTGTGTACATGATGTTGCCGACGATCTCGCCGTTGTGTTCCAGAACAAAATCCAGTTCGGGCAGAAAATCCTCGTGTTCCCGCATGATATGGACCAGATAATGCTCTACACAGCCCGGCATATACAGGTTATAGAAGGCTTCGCGGGTGATCTTCTCGACGGTCTCCCGGTCAGCGTTGCGTTCGTTTCGGATGATGATGTCGTTTTTCATGGTTCTGTGATCCTTTGTTTAGCGTTTGAAAGCGCGGTCCTCTGCGCTTTATTTGGTGAGCGTAAGAAGCCCGTCTATGACTTGGAAACCGTTTTTCAGATAAAATTTTTCGGCGGGGAATCCCTTTTCGGTATGCAAAAGGATCGCGTTCATGTTTTCGGCGCGGATCTCGGTCTCGATCTGTTTCAAAAAGCGGCTTCCGATCCCTTTTCCCTGCCAGCCGGGGCTTACGCAAAATTGGTCGATGTAATATTCCATGCCGTTGATCCACGGCTTTTTGCTTCCCAGACTGATCGCGATCAGCCGGTTTTGGGCATACAGGCCGTAGCCCACAAAATAATTGTTGTCCATGCAGTTCTGGAAAAATTCGACCACCTGCGCGCGGGAATCGTAGGTATCGTTCCAGGGCGGCCTTGTGAACACATCGATAAACAGATCGGTACATTCCTCGATGTGCTCACGGGAAAGCTTTACGATGTTCAAAGCGGACCTCCTGCGTTTTTTCCATTATAGCATACTTCGCGCCGCGCGGGAACTGCACGGGGCAGGCTGCTGCGGGGGAATTGTGCCGCCGCCCTGCCGGGGGACACATTCCCGCAGCCCCCGGCAAGGCCGCGCCCGCTGCGACAGGCGAGGGAGCGGAACGAACCGCTTCCTCGCGACAGCGCGCGAACCGGGCGAACGCCTGCGTTATAAAAGCGGAAAAAACGGCGTTTCTGCGCAGAATATGCCCGGCGTCGGCGCCGGTTGACAAATTGCCAACAGAAGTTGCTTGCCCGGCCGGGGATGCCGGTATATACTGGGGGCATCCCACAAAACAGGAGGCACGTATGAAATTTCACGAAAAACTGTTGGCACTGCGCAAACAGCGGGGCCTGTCCCAGGAGGAACTGGGCGAAGAACTGGATGTATCCCGGCAGACCGTCTCGAAATGGGAGTCCGGCCAGTCTTACCCGGACTTTCAGCGGCTGGTGCTGTTGAGCGACTACTTTGGTATGACGCTGGACGAACTGGTGCGGGACATCGACGTGCAGGAGGTGCGCGACCGCAGCCGCAGCGACGAGAAGATCGAATCCCTTTACACCGACTCCGAAAAGCTCAAGGAACTTTGCCGTCTGGGCGTGCGCATCGTGGTCGTGTTCGGTATGGTGATCCTGGTGTGTATGGTGCTGGCCCTGGTGCTGCGCTTCGTGCGCGGGTATTGACACCGGCTGCCCGTCGCAAAAACGCGCCCGCTGTGGTATAATGGGAGCGCCGGGCAGGGGCGCGCATGGATGCCCTTTGGCTGGAAGAAAATTTCTGTGATACAGGCAGAGGGAGGTACACGAATGGAGGCGACAGAATTGCTGCGGGCGCTGACGGTGGCAGAGCGCCTGAAAGACACGACCCGGCATTGCTATACGTCCAAGGGCCGCCGGGAGAGCGTTGCGGAACATAGCTGGATGATGACGCTGATGGCGTTTTTTATCAAGGACGAGTTCCCGGAAGCGGACATGAACAAGGTCATGCAGATGTGCGTCATCCATGACCTGGGGGAGTGTTTTACCGGCGATATTCCCGCGTTTGTCAAGACCAAGGCGCATGAAGATACAGAAGCGGCGCTTCTTGACGAGTGGGTGCAGTCGCTGCCGGAACCGGCCCGGAAAGAAATGCAGGACCTGTACAGAGAAATGGACGAGAGAAAAACGCTGGAAGCGAAGATCTACAAGGCGATCGACGGCCTGGAAGCGGTGATCCAGCACAACTTTTCCGATATAGGCACATGGACGGAAAATGAGTACGAATTGAATTTGACCTATGCGAACGATAAGGTGGAGTTTTCGGCGTATTTGTCCGCCCTGCGGGAACAGATCAGAAAACAGACCCTTGAAAAAATCGCGGAAAGCGGCGCCCGCGAATAAGCGGACCGGCTCTTTGTGGCGGCCCCGGCGGGGATGCTGCACCATCCGAAAAAAACGCCCTGGCGGGAACGGCGGCTGCCGGACCTGCCGGGCGTTTTGCGTTTTTGGGGGATGGGGTGCAGGGGCCTGTGCGGGTGGCAGTACGGGAAGATGCTGCGCCGCCTTCGCCGCACCGGATTTTCCACCGGGGCGGGGGAGAAGGGGATAGACAGACAAAAAACGGGGGCGCACATTTCTGTGCGCCCCCGTGGTCTTACTGCTTCGGAGTCATAGCCTCATAACCCTCGTTCGTTATTTTTCGGACTGTTTACTCATTGTCATGAGTACCTCATCCTATCTTGATACGAATTTATTTCCCTTTCAGGATCCTGCTAACCGTAGCACATTGGAATTACCCTCTGGTTCGTTATTTGCTGAAAAGCATCTGTAGAACGGAGCAACTTCTAACTTCGGTGCGAAGATCGTTCCTGGGGTAGGGGTCTGATGCTGAGGTAAAACCTCTTAACTCTAGTACATTGGAGTATCTCCTTATGGATCAGGTGAAATTCAGGACTATCCTGTTCGGCGGGGTGGTGACTTTCATCGTTTACCAGCCTTCTTTCATCCTAATCTATATTTATTGCCAGGGGTCTGCTTTTGACGGGACCCTGGGTCTGCTAACACATTTTGTTGTGAACCAACCATCGCGGTATATCATTCTTTTGCAGGTAATGACCTGCGGCTGTTGATGTGGTTCTTTCGCGTCAGCAGGCCCAGGCCCGCCGGTGATGAATGGGATCTTTAAAGTTTGCCATTGGACTTGAGCCTCCTTTCTTACGAATCCTGCCGGCGGCCTTTACATCATCTTTCCGGTCACCCTTACTGCCCTCGTGCTGTTGGATTGGAGTCCTTACGATCTTTTCGTACTCTTTTTGAAAAAATCCTTTTTGATCGTTCCGGTCTGTTCTTCGGATCTTGGATCAAATCTGTCTGTTAAGAAATCTTTCGGCCTGTTTCCTTGGGTGAAAACCAGCGTTTTCAGTTTCAGAAATTCGGCTTTTGATTTTCTTTTCAAACAGCTTTTCAAGATCGGAAACTTTCCGTTGGAATCATGCGGGACCTTTTCGTGAAGAAGTTTGAAACGATGTAAGATGTCAATCTGTTCACGACCGGTCTTTGTGTGGGAACCTTTGGAAAGTGGCTTCTCTTGGAGCTTTCTGCTCCTTATCTCCGGCTGTTTTCTTTCTGTGACTATACTATACCACACCCGCCCTATGGCGTCTATTCGCAGATTCAACAAGCTTGCACGGAATTATTTGTACATAATTAGGGTTGAAAAATCTATGCCACGGTGGTACAATAGATATGTTGGGGTCGTGTAAGACGGGCCTACAAGCAACCGCCCTGCCGGAAAGGCAGGGCGGCTTTTTCTATATTATTGCAGCGTTTACATGGATTCCGGCGCGTTGATCTTGAACATGGTCAGGATGTTGTGGATCACGCCGCGCACGCCCAGGCACAGGGCGATGCGGCTCTGCTGCACGGGACCCTCGGCGTCCAAAATGCGGCAGGCGTTGTAGAAGCGGTGGAAGGCCGTAGCCACGTCGATGCAGTAGCGGGTGATGCGGGCCGGGTCGTACTTGTCGGCGGCGGCCACGATCTCAGCCGGGAAGGCGGCCAGCAGGCGCAGCAAAGCCTGTTCGCTGGCGTCGGTCAGCACGTCGGCGCTGACCTGCTCGCTGCCCGCAAAGACCACGCCCTGGCTCTCCAGCTTTTTCAGCAGGGAGCAGATGCGCGCATGGGCGTACTGCACGTAGTAAACGGGGTTTTCGCTGTCGTTGCGCACGGCCAGGTCCAGGTCAAAGTCCAGGGCGGAAGAACTCTCCCGCTGGTTGAAGAAGAACCGGGCGGAGTCGATGGGCACTTCCTCCAGCAGGTCGGTCAGCGTGATGGCCTTGCCGGTGCGCTTGCTCATGCGGACCGGCTTGCCGTCGCGCATCAGGTTGACGAGCTGCATCAGCACCACGTCCAACTGTTCGCCGTTCAGGCCGATAGCGTCCATGGCGCCCTTCATGCGGGCCACATGGCCGTGGTGGTCGGCGCCCCATACGTCGATGGCTTTGTCAAAGCCGCGCACGGCCAGCTTATTATAATGGTAGGCGATGTCGGCCGCAAAGTAGGTGGGGATGCCGTTGGCGCGCACCAGCACTTCGTCCTTGGCTTCCTCCTCGCCGCCGTCCTCGGTCTTGCGCTTGTTGGCTACGCCGTATTTGGCGGCGTACTGGGCGCTGCGGTACATGATGGCGCCGTCCTCGGCCTTGTAGCAGGCGCCGCTTTCCAGCAGCTTGTCCACCACGGCCTGCACCGCGCCGCTGGCGTGCAGGTCGCTTTCGTGGAACCACACGTCGTACTGGATGCGGTACTTGCCCAGGTCGTTCTGCAGCCCGGCGATGTTCTTGGGCAGCGCGTCTGCGATGATGGCCTTTTTCAGTTCCTCAAAATCGGCGTTCACATAGGCGTCGCCGTGCGCCGTGGCAAATTCCTTGGCGCGCTGGATGATGTCGGCGCCCTGGTAGCACTCGGCGGGCAGGGGGCAGGCGTCCTCGCCCTTGTAGAGCTGCAGGTAGCGGATGGCCAGGCTCTTGCCGAACTTTTCGATCTGGTTGCCCGCGTCGTTGATGTAGAACTCGCGGGTCACATCATACCCGGCCCAGTCCAGGCAGGCGGCCAGGCAGTCGCCCAGGGCGCCGCCGCGGGCGTTGCCCATGTGCATGGGGCCGGTGGGGTTGGCCGAAACAAATTCCACGTTGTAGCGTTTGCCTGCGCCCGCGTCGGTGCGGCCGTAGGCGGGGTTGGTGCAGGCGGCGCGCAGCACGCTGGTGAACCAGCCCTGCCCCAGGAACAGGTTGATGAAGCCGGGCCCGGCCACGTCCACCCCGGCGAACAGCGTGCCGTTCAGGTCCAGGTGGGCGGTGATGGCCTCGGCGATCTGGCGGGGCGCCTTGCGGAAGGCGCGCGCCCCGGCCATCGCCAGGTTGGAAGCCACGTCGCCGTTCTTCACGTCGGCGGGGATCTCCACGATGAATTCCGGCAGTTCGGCTTCGGGCAGGGTGCCGTCGGCCATGGCGGCGCGGGCGGCGTCGGCCAGCAGGGTGCGGGCTTCGGTCAGGGCAGCCTGACGGGGATTATAATATTGATAGTCCATGATGATGAAACCTCCGGTTCTTTGGGTTATTCGGCGGGGGCGGGCACCGGGTCCACCGAGATGTCCACCAGATTGCGGCTGATGAAACTCTCGGCGCCGGAATCCAGCGTGTAGCTGAACTGCAGGCGGCCGCCGTTGTCGGTCAGATCGTGGTCGATCACGTCGGCGGCCACCCCCAGGCTGATCGCGCCGTAGCCGGTCTCGTAGTGGCACAGATGGCGGGTGCCTTTTTCGACGATGAGCTGGCTGGGAACTTTGCCGAACCGCAGCATCGAGACCTTGCGGGCGTCCTCCGACACTTTGACAGTGGTGGTGCAGCCCTCATAGCCGGTGGCTTCGGTCTCTTTGTAGACGATGTAGAACGCGCCGTCCTTGTGGACCAGCGAGCCGCGGGTCATCAGTTCAACGGTGTCGCTTTTTCCGTCCTGCTCCATCGTGCCTTTGATGGTGATGAGATAATTTTCTTCCATAACAAAAAATTCCTTACAGACAGAATGAACCTGATTTTCAAAACCGTCATCACCGGCGGACATGTGCCGACGGTGATGACACAAACAGGGAAATTTTGCGGCAAGAGTGTGCGAGGCGCTGAGCCGAGTGCACGGATTGACGCAAAATTTTGTCGAAGGGGATTTCAAAGAGGGGAAACACGAGCCTTAGGCAATTGCCGTGGGCGAGTGTTTCCCCTTTTGAGCGGAGCATTAGTAGGATTCAATGGCGATACGCTCGACGGGACCGCCGCCGTATTCGCCCAAAAACAGCATTTCCTGCTCCGCAAAATCGTCCGGCGTGTCGCTGACGAAGTAGCGGGCGCTGCCGCCTTCGGCGTGGCCGTTGAGCAAGTCCAGGTCCGCCAGCGCGGCAGCCGCGGCTTCGGCCGTGGCCTTGCCGGAGTCGATCAGCGTGACCTCCGGGCCCATATAGTCGCCGATCATCTTTTTCAGCAGCGGGTAGTGGGTGCAGCCCAGGATCAGCGTATCCACGCCGCTGGCCCGCACCGGGGCCAGATATTCCTCAATGACCAGCCGGGTCACCGGGTTGCCGTCCTGCACATAGCCGTTTTCCACCAGCGGCACGAACAGCGGGCAGGCTTTGGCGGTGATCTCCACGTCCGGCAGCATATCGCGGATCACAGCGGCGTAGGAGCCGCTGCGGATCGTGGCCGCCGTGCCGATGATGCCCACCCGCCGGTTGCGGGTGGCGGCGGCCGCCGCGCGGGACGCCGCCCCCACCACGCCGGTGTAGGGTACCGGCAGCCGGGCGGCTTCTTCGGGCGGGAAGGTGGAGGATACGGTGCCGCAGGCGGCGATGATAAACTTCACGTCCTGCCCCAGCAGAAAGCGGATGTCCTGCCGGGCGTACTGGATGATGGTCTCCCGCGTGCGGGAACCGTAGGGCACGCGCCCGGTGTCGCCAAAGTAGACGATGTCCTCGCCGGGCAGCACGCGGCGCAGTTCGCGCACGGCGGTCAGGCCGCCCAGGCCGCTGTCAAATACGCCGATGGGACGTGTATCCATCAGTAAGCCCCCTTCCGGCGCTCCTGCGCCAGACGCAGCAGCCGGTCCACCAGTGCGGAAAAGCTGAGCCCCTCGTGCTCCATCAGCTTGGGATACATGCTGATGGCCGTGAAGCCGGGCATCGTGTTCAGCTCGTTGCACAGCACGCGGCCGGTGCCCCGCTCCACAAAGAAATCACAGCGGGCCAGCCCGGTGCAGCCCAGCGCCAGATAGGCTTCCCGCGCGCGGGCGCGCACTTCGTCCAGCTTTTCCTCGCTCAGGTGGGCGGGGATCACCGTCTGGGAAACGCCGTTCTTGTACTTGTCGTCGTAGGTGTAGAACTCGGCGCCCGCCAGGATCTCGCCGGGGCGGGTGGCGGCGACGGTGGCCGGGGCGTCGGGGTTGCCGATGGCGGCGCACTCGACCTCCTGCCCGTCGATGAATTCTTCAAAAACCACCTTGTCGTCCTCCCGCAGGGCGGTGTCCAACGCTGCGGCCAGGGCGGCGCGGTCAGCCGCCTTGCTCACGCCCACGCTGGAACCGGCGTTGGCGGGCTTGACGAAGATCGGGTAGCCCAAGGCGGTCTCGGCCCGGTCCAGCACGGCTTCCCGGTCGGCTTCCACCTCGGCGCGGTTGGCACTGGTCCAGCGGCAGTGGGGCACCCCGGCGGCGTCCATCACGGTGTTGGCCAGCACTTTGTCCATACAGACGGCGCTGGCCAGCACGCCGCAGCCCACATAGGGGATGCGGGCCAGCTCGAACAGGCCCTGGATGGTGCCGTCCTCGCCGTTTTTGCCGTGGAGTACCGGCGCGCACAGGTCGATGGGCACCAGCTCGGCCCCGCCGTCCCGCAGCAGCCATACGCCGTGGTCCCGGCGGTCCGGGCTCAGCACGCAGGGCACGCAGCGGGGGTCCTGCTCCCAGCTGCCGTCGGCCATGGCCTCCGGCGTGGGATCGCAGGCCAGCCAGCGGCCGGTTTTGGTGATGCCGATGGGAAACGCTTCGTATCGGGCGGCGCAGGGCTCCTCCCGCAGGGCGCGCAGCCAGGCGGCGGCTGAAACGCAGCTGACTTCGTGCTCGCTGGAAACGCCGCCGAAAAACAGCGCGACGCGCAGTTTTGGATGTTCACTCATGCAAAAGACTCCTCTTGGCTGTATTTTTGCGCATACTGCAAGTCTTCAGCTTATTATCATACCATATTCTGCCGGGCTTGGCTATATGAAACGGGGAATTTATTTTGCGCCCACCCAAAAAAGCGCTTGACAAAGCCGCCGGGGTATGGTACACTCTTGCTTGTAAAAAAAGCAGCAACCGGCAGTATGCCGTCGGCTCACCTTGCGGATGTGTCATCCCGGGTCATACGAGAAACACGCTTCGGCGTGTGCTTTTGTGTGTTCGGCGGCTGCTTTTATGGCAGCCGCTTTTGTCATTCTATCATACACTTGTGGGAGGTGTGTTCCAATCGCCAGCAACAGCAATACCAAGGAACTGGAGATCAATGAGCAGATCCGGGACAAAGAGATCCGCCTGATCGGAGCGGACGGTGCGCAGATGGGGATCATGAGCCCGCGCGACGCGCTCCGCATGGCCATCGACCGGGATCTGGACCTGGTCAAGATCGCGCCGCAGGCCAAGCCGCCCGTGTGCAAGATCCTGGATTACGGCAAATACCGGTTCGAGATGCAGAAGAGGGAAAAGGAAGCCAAGAAAAACCAGAAAGTGGTTGAACTCAAGGAGATCCGCCTGTCTTTGAACATCGATACCAACGACTTCAACACCAAGGTGAACCAGGCAGCCAAATTCCTGCAGCAGGGTCACAAGATCAAGGTCAGCATCCGGTTCCGCGGCCGCGAAATGGCGCACACCAGCCTGGGTCTGGACGTCCACAGACGGTTCGCCGAGGCACTGGCGGGCAAGGCCGTCATCGACAAGCAGCCCAAACTGGAGGGCCGCAGCATGATGATGTTCATGTCCCCGGCACCCAACAAGTAAAAACGACTCTTCAGGAGGAAACAACAATGGCTAAAATGAAGCTCAAGACCCTGTCCGGCGCCAAGAAGCGCTTCAAGATGACTGCTTCCGGCAAGATCAAGCGCAACGCGTCCAAGCGCCGCCATATCCTGACCAAGAAGACCACCAAGCTCACCCGCGGCCTGCGTATGCCCAAGTACGTCGACAAGACCAACGAAGCGACCGTCCGCAAGATGATGCCCTACGGCGGCTGATAAGCCCCGCAAGGTCCACAAAGGTCAGAAGTAACACCCAGAGTATAAAGGAGATAGAAATATGGCTCGTATCAAAGGCGCTACCATGACGCACAAGCGTCGTGCCAAGACTCTCAAACTGGCGAAAGGCTACTACGGCTCCAAGTCCAAGCACTTCCGCATGGCCAAGCAGGCCGTCATGAAATCCGGCAACTACGCGTTCGTCGGCCGCAAGCTGAAGAAGCGTCAGTTCCGCAACCTGTGGATCACCCGCATCAACAACGCGGTGCGTGCCCAGGGCATGAACTACTCCACCTTCATGAACGGTCTGAAGAAGGCGGGCATCGAGCTGAACCGCAAGATGCTGTCCGAGATGGCGATCCACGACGCCGCCAGCTTCAACGCGCTGGTCGAGACCGCGAAGAAAGCGCTGTAATAGAAAACAAGAGACGCACGCGCGCAGGCGCATGCGTCTTTCTTGCATCAGGGAGAAAATCACACCATGCCGACAACTGGGAAAAAACTGCTGCGGTTCCTGCCGCCGGCACTGGCGCTGGCGGGGCTGTGCGCGGCCTGCGCCTATGGGGTGCAGCGGATCGAAAGCCGGGTGCAGGGGTACGGGGACCGGCGCGTGGTCATCAACGAGATCTGCGCGCACAATCTTTCGGGCCTGCAGGACGGCAACGGCGCTTATGGCGACTGGATCGAACTGTACAATCCCGGAACGGAGCCGGTGGACCTTTCGGGCTGGACGCTGAGCGACGACAAGGACGATCCCGCCCGCTGGACCTTCCCGGAGGGCACGGTGCTGGACGAATATCTGATCGTCTTTGCCGACCGGGCGGACACGACGGACCCGGCCGGTTACTGCCACACCTCTTTTGCGCTGCGCACGGATGGGGAAACGCTCTATCTGTACGACGCCGAAGGGGAGCGCGTGGACAAACTGAAGTACCCCGAACAGGATTTCGACATCACCTACGGCCGCGCGTTCGGCAGCGGGGAGGACGCGGGGACGTTCGCCACGGCCACGCCGGGGGCGGCAAACCCGGTGGACTTCCTGGCGGAAGAACGCGAAGCGCCGCTGGGAACGGCGGAGTTTTCGTTGCCCGCCGGTTTCTATGAGGAGCCGATGGAAGTGGCCCTGCAGGCCGGGGACCCGGAGGCGCTGATCTTCTACACCACCGACGGCAGCGACCCGCGGGAGAACGGCAGGCTGTATACGGGACCGATCAAGATCGAGAGCCGCGCCGGGGAACCGAATGAGTATGTGTCGATCCCGAACCGGTTCGGGTATGGTTACTCGGACTTTTTGAAGGCCTATGCCTACGACTATGCCCCGGACCCGGTGGACAAGGCCACGACCGTTACCGCCTGTATTTATAAGGATGGCAACTGGTCGGAGGAGACGGCAGCCGCTACCTACTGGGTAGGGGTGGAACCGCATACCCTGCCGGTGGTCAGCGTGACGGCGGATGAACAGGAACTGTTCGGGCCGGAAGGCATTTATACCCCCGGCACCACCTACTATACGATGCTCCAGCAGGGCTATGTAGGCAAATACGCAAACTTCTTTTCCGGGGAAGAGATCGACGCCCGCGTCCAACTGCTGAACGGGAACGAAACTTTGACGATGCCCGCGCGGATCAGGGTCAGCGGGCAGAACTCCCGCACCTGGTTCCAGATGAAAAACCTGACGGTGGATTTCTCCCAGGACACCGGGACCGGGGCTTTGCAGCAGGCGCTGCGGCAGAAGGAACTGGACGGCTTTTCCCTGAAAGCGCCCGGTAACGGCAGTTGGCAGGGATTTTATGTCGACGGCTTTTTGAACAACTACCTCTATGAAAAAGGCGTGGGCGCACAGTATAATATCCCGGTCATTCTGTATCTGGAGGATGAATACTGGGGTATCTACTGCGTCCGCAACAAGAAAAACGCGGAATTTATCGGGGAACGGTATGGCGTGGACCCGGATTCTGTGACGATCTGCACCTCGACGGAGCCGGATGCAGAAAATTCCATTGCGCAGTTGGACCAGACGCTGCGGGAACTGTCCTGCAGCGAAGAAAGCTGGGCGTGGATCAATGAACAGTTCGATGTGGATTCTTTCATCGACTATACGATCCCGCAGTTGTACACAAACAACTGGGACGGTCTGCGCACAGCCAGCAATACGATCATCTGGAAGGCGGACAAAAGCAAAACGGAAACCTGTACCGACGGGCGGTGGCGCTTTTTGCTGAACGACCTTGATATGGGCCTGATGTACGAATTCATGGACCCCATCGGCGACCTGCTGCAAAACCCGGCGGAGACCAACAATATGCAGCATGTGCTGTTCCAGAAACTGTGGGAGTATGAGGAGTTCCGCACCCGCTTTGCGGAGCGGCTGCGCGACGAAATGCAGACCACCTATGCGCCGGAGAATATCCTGCCGGCGTTTGAAGCGTGGTGTGCCCGGCTCAAGCCGGAGATGGAGCGCAACCTCGCACGGCAGAAAGTGGAGACCACCTGGCTGACCCCGCTGGCCGACTGGCTTACGGGAACGCAGTCGGATGTCGAGAACCTGACGATGGAACAGTGGCAGAACGACTATGAAACGCTGCGCGCATTCTTTACGACACGGGCCGACACGCTGCTGGACCACCTGGACACCCAACTGGCGGCTGCCGAAGCCGGCTGACAACGAAATAGAAAAAGGAAGATCGAACCATGAGCAAACGTCAGATCCTCGAATACCTACTGGAAAGCAACGCCAGCGTTTCCGTCACTCAGGTCTGCCTGTCGCTGGCGATGGCCGTCGTGCTGGGCATGCTGCTGTACTTCGTCTACCGCAAGACCTACCGCGGCACCGTCTATTCCAAAGACTTCAACCTCACGCTGCTGCTGGTGGCCATCATCACCACGCTGGTCATGCAGGCCATCGGCTCCAACCTGGCGCTCAGCCTCGGTATGGTCGGTAGCTTGTCCATCATCCGTTTCCGTACCGCCGTCAAGGAACCGCGGGATATCGCCTTCCTGTTCTGGGCCATCGCCATCGGCCTGACCTGCGGCAGCGAGATGTACCTCATCGGCCTGCTGGGCAGCCTGGTCCTCACGGTGGTGGTCTGCCTGGCCGGTCTGGACCTGTACGATACCACCACCTACCTGTTGGTGCTGCGCGCCGTGCCGGAATCGGTGGAAGAAAAAGCCCTCTGCGAAGTGCTGAAAAAGAACGCCCGCAGCTACAAACTGCGTATGCGCAACCAGACGGCGGACAGCGAGGAGTTCACCTATGAACTCTCCTTCACCCGCAAGCAGAATGCCGCCGCTCTCACCGCGCTGGTGCGGCAGACCGTGGGTGCCGAGAAGGTCCGTAGCCTGAATCTCGTCAGCTACAGCGGGGAGACCCTGTAATGGCCGCCGAACTGCGGGTAGAGCGCCACGAGGAAAAGTATCTGCTTGCCCCGGCGCAGGCGGACGTGCTCCGCGCGCTGCTGGACGGCGTGCTGCCCCGGGACCGCTATTCCGCCGCGGGGCCGTACTACATCCGCAGCCTGTACTTCGATACGCCGGAAAACGCCGACTACCACGACAAGCTGCTGGGCGTCAGCGAGCGCAAAAAGCTGCGCCTGCGGCTGTATGACCGGCAGGCGCCCACCGTCAAGCTGGAGATCAAGGCCAAGCGGGCCAGGACGTCCCATAAGCAGAGCGCGGTGCTCCCGCGGGAGACGGCGCTGGCGCTGGTGAACGGCGACCCCGCGCCGCTGCTGGCGGGCGGCGCCGCCGCACGGGCCGCCTATGCGCTGTACCAGGGGGAAAACCGCGCCCCTGCCGCGCTGATCGACTACGAGCGGACGGCCTGGGTGTTCCCGGTTGGCCGGGCGCGGATCACGCTGGACAGCCACCTGCGCGCCGCCAAGAGCGAGGACCTTTTTGGGGCGGACGTGCCCATGGTCAGCCTGCTGGGCGAAAAGACGATCCTGGAGGTCAAGTACGACCAGCCGCTGCCCGGCTGGATCAAGCGTATGCTCAGCACGACGCCGGGCACACTGTTGAGCATCAGCAAGTATGCGCTGGCCCGCGGGGCGCTCTATTAAAAATGTAAGAAACTGCGCGATTCTGCAGAAAACCCAGACATCGCCGCTTTTTTGCGGCCCGGCGGTATTTTTTGGCCGCTGCGGGGTGCTGGCTTTCCTGCGGTGTCCGCGCCGAAATGGGAATTTTTATGCGAACTGACTTGATTTCCAGCCGGGAAAATCCTAAAATCAAATACGCGTGCAGTCTGCGCGATTCCGAAAAACAGCGCGCGGCCGAGGGGCTTTTCTTTGCCGAGGGCCCCAAACTCTGCCTGGAACTGGCCAAAAGCTGCGTGCCCCGCGCGGCCTACGCCACCGAAGCCGCGCTGTACAAGACCCCGGAGCTGGCCGCGCTGGACCCGGTGCCGGTGACGCCCCCGGTGGCCGAAAAACTGGCCGGGACCAAGACCAGCCAGGGCGTGTTCGTGCTGTTTGAAACGCCCTGCCCCCCGCAGGATACGCTGGACACCGCCCGCCGCCTGCTGGCGCTGGAAGGCGTGCAGGACCCCGGCAACGTGGGCACGCTGCTGCGCAGCGCCGCGGCCTTCGGTTTTGACGCCGTGCTGCTGGGGCCGGGGTGCGCGGCGCCCTTCTCGCCCAAAACACTGCGTTCCTCCATGGGCGCGGCGGGGCGGCTGCCGGTGCTGCATACCGGCGACCTGCCCGCGTCGCTGCGCGCCCTGCGCGAACGCGGCGTGACCTGCCTGGCTGCCGCGCTCTACCGCTCCCGCCCGCTGGAGGAAGCGGGCCGGGATTTCCCCGGCGGGCTCTGCGTCGTCATCGGCAGCGAGGGCCAGGGCTTGCAGGACGCCACCGTGCGGGCCTGCGATGCGTCGGTGCGCATCCCCATGACCGACCGGGTCGAAAGCCTGAACGCCGGTGTGGCGGGCAGCGTGCTGCTGTGGCATTTCCGCGGGGTGTGATATGGACAGGAAACTTGCCTGGCTCTGGCTGGCCGACGCCGTCGGTTCCGGCTGCCAATACGCGCGGGAACTGCTGGACCTCTGGCCGGACCCCGTGGAACTGTATGAGGCGCTGCACGGGATGCAGGCGATGCCGCCTGCCTGCCTGAGCGACGCGGCGCTGGACCGGCTGACGCACACCGACCCGTATGCCTGTGAGGCGCGGATGGACCGCTGCCTGCTGACGGGCGTGGCCGTGCTGACGCCCGATGACCCCGACTATCCCGCCCGTATGCGGGACCTGCCCGACCTGCCGCTGGTGCTGTATGCCACCGGGGACCCGGCCTGCCTGAACGGCCGCCGGTATGCGGGCATGGTGGGCACCCGCCGCCCGGACCCCTATGGGCGGCAGGCGGCCTATGACCTGTCGCTGGCGGCGGCCCGCGCGGGGGTGGTGATCGTCAGCGGTCTGGCCGACGGGCTGGACAGCGAGGGCCACCGCGCCGCCGTGCAGGCGGGCACGCCCACCGTGGCGTTCCTGGGCACGGCCATCGACAAGACCTACCCCGCCGCCAACGAGCCTTTGCGCCGCCGCATCGAGGAAGGCGGCGGTGCGGTGTGCAGCGAATATCCGCCGGGTTATGTGGGCCGTACCACCGGCACGTTCCTGGCGCGCAACCGCCTGATCGCCGCCCAGGCCGAGGTGCTCTGCGTGGCGGAAGCCCGCACCCGCAGCGGCACCCTGAACACCGTCAGCCATGCCGAACGCTACGGCCGCCCGGTGCTGGCGGTGCCGGGCAGCATCTACAGTGCCCAGAGCCAGGGCACCAACGAACTGCTGCGCGCCCGGCGGGCCGGGGCGCTGTGCCAGGCATCCGACCTGCTGGACTGCCTGGGCATGAACGCGGCCGCCCCCGCGCCCCAGCGGGCGGCCTTTGCACCGCAGTCCGTCAGCCCGGACGCACAGGCCGTCTACGCCCGGCTGGGCCCCACGGCCCAGGGCATCGACGCCTTGTGTGCGGCCACCGGCCTGCCCGCGGGACGGGTGCTGGCGGCCTGCACCGAGCTGGAACTGTACGGCGGCGCGTCGGCCCTGCCGGGGCGGCGCTATATCGCGTTATCATAACGGGCGTACCGCCCGATCCAAACGAACAGGAGGAAGAGACTGTGGCAAAACTGGTCATTGTGGAATCCCCCGCCAAGGCAAAGACCATTGGCAAGTATCTGGGCCGGAACTATAAAGTGACGGCCAGCATGGGCCATGTGCGGGACCTGCCCGCCAGCCAGTTGGGCATCGACATCGAACACGGCTATGCCCCCAAATATATCACGATCAAGGGCAAGCAGAAGCTGGTCAAGGAACTGAAAGCCGAAGCCAAAAAGTGCGACGGCGTGCTGCTGGCGACCGACCCGGACCGGGAAGGCGAAGCCATCAGTTGGCACCTGGCGAACATTCTGGGGCTGGACCCGTCGGAACCCAACCGCGTGACCTTTGACGAGATCACCAAAAAAGGCGTGCAGGAGGGCATGGCCCACCCCCGCGCCATCAATATGGACCTGTTCAACGCCCAGCAGGCCCGGCGGGAACTGGACCGTCTGGTGGGCTACAAACTCAGCCCGTTCCTGTGGCGCAAGGTGCGCCGGGGGCTTTCGGCGGGGCGCGTGCAGAGCGTGGCCGTGCGGCTGATCCGTGACCGCGAGATCGAGATCGAGAAATTCCAGCCCGAAGAATACTGGAACATCGACGCCACCCTGCACCCCCAGGGCAGCCGGACCGCCTTTGTGGCGCGGCTGACCGCGGGGGCCGACGGCAAAAAGCTGACGGTCACCGACAAGCAGCAGGCCGACGCCATCGTGGCGTCGCTGGACGGTAAGCCCTACACCATCGCCAAGCTGGAAAAAGGCAAGCGCCGCCGCCAGCCCGCGCCGCCCTTCATCACGTCGACTTTGCAGCAGGACGCCAGCCGGGCGTTCGGCTTCTCGGCCACCCGCACCATGCGGGCCGCCCAGACTTTGTATGAAGGTGTGGACATTGCGGGCCACGGTACCGTGGGTCTGATTACCTATATGCGTACCGACAGCCTGCGCATTGCCGACGAGGCCGCCGCGGCCGCCCGGCAGTTCATCGCGGGCCGCTGGGGCGACAATTACGTCTGCAAGACCCAGCGCAAGTGGAAGTCCCGCTCGGCCACCGCCGCCCAGGACGCCCACGAAGCCATCCGCCCGTCCATGCCCGAACTGACGCCCGACGAGGTGGAACAGAGCATCAGCGGCGACACCGCCAAACTCTACCGCCTGATCTGGAGCCGCTTTATGGCCAGCCAGATGGCGGACTGCGTGCAGGACACCGTCTCGGTGACGGTGGCGGCGGGGGACTACCTGTTTCGGGCGTCCGGCTTCCGGGTGGCCTTCGACGGCTTCACGGCCCTGTATGAGGAATCCACCGACGACAAGCAGAAGAAAGAAACGGCCCTGCCCCCGCTGGAACAGGGGCAGGAACTGGTGCTTCAATCGCTGGCGGCGGACCAGAAGTTCACCCAGCCGCCGCCACTCTACACCGAAGCCACCCTCATCCATGCGCTGGAGGAGAACGGCATCGGCCGCCCGTCCACCTATGCGCCCATCATCACCACCATCGTGGACCGCGGCTATGTGGAAAAGGACCAGAAAAAGCTCAAGACCACGCCGCTGGGTCAGGCCGTCAACCAGGTCATGATCGAGCAGTTCCCCAAGGTGGTGGACGTGAAGTTCAGCGCCGATATGGAGAAGAAGCTGGACGTGGTGGAAGCCGGCAAGGCCGACTGGGTCAAGACGGTGGACGAGTTCTATCAGGGATTTGCCAAGAGCCTGGAAGAAGCCGAGAAGAACATGGAGGGCAAGCGCATCAAGGTGGAGGACATCCCCACCGACGAGATCTGTGAAAAATGCGGCCGCCCCATGGTCATCAAGTCGGGGCGGTACGGCAAATTCGTGGCCTGTTCCGGCTTCCCGGAATGCCGCAACGCTCACCCGCTGGTCAAGGATACCGGCGGCCTCTGCCCGCTGTGCGGCGGCCACATGCTGGTGCGCAAAAGCGCCAAGGGCCGCATCTATTACGGGTGCAGCAACTACCCCAAGTGCAACTTTATGACCTGGGACGAGCCTGTGCCTGAAAAATGCCCCCAGTGCGGCGCTACGCTGTTCAAAAAGAAAGGGCAGCTTTACTGCGCCAAGGAGGGCTGCGGCTTCGTCAAGCCGATCGAAAAGAAGTAACGCCGGACCGGGGCGCGCCCCGGCGGGAACGGCCGGAAAAGTCTGGAGGAACCATGCAAGTCAAGATCATAGGCGCCGGCCTGGCCGGGTGCGAAGCCGCCCTCTGGCTGGCGGACGCGGGGGTGCAGGTGGACCTGTACGAACAAAAGCCCGTCAAGTTTTCCCCCGCCCATAAAAGCGAGGGCTTTGCGGAGCTGATCTGCTCCAACTCCCTCAAGGCCGAGCGGCCGGATTCCGCTTCCGGCCTGCTCAAGCTGGAAATGCGCGCCATGGGCAGCCACCTGCTGCCCGCCGCCGATACCGCCCGCGTGGCGGCAGGCGGCGCGCTGGCCGTGGACCGGGACGTGTTTTCCCAGGCGGTCACGCGGCAGGTGGAAGCCCACCCCCACATCACGGTCCACCGGGAGGAAGCCGCCGCCATCGACGAAAGCGCGCCGGTGCTGGTGGCGTCCGGCCCGCTGACCGAAGGGCCGCTGGCCGCTGCCATCGCGGCGCTCACCGGCGACCACCGGCTGAGCTTTTACGACGCGGTGGCCCCCATCGTCACGGCGGAGAGCCTGGACCGGGAGAAGGTGTTCGCCGCGTCCCGTTATGGCCGGGGCGAAGCGGACTACCTCAACTGCCCCTTTAATAAGGAAGAGTACGAGAACTTCCACGCCGCGCTGGTGGCGGCCGAACGCGCGCCGCTGCACGATTTTGACGGCGACCTGACCGTGTACGAGGGCTGTATGCCCATCGAGGTCATGGCCGCCCGCGGCGCCGATACGATCCGCTTCGGCCCGCTGCGGCCCGTGGGCCTGCGGGACCCCCGCACCGGCCACCGCCCCTGGGCCAACGTCCAGCTCCGGGCCGAAAACACCGCCCGCACGCTGTACAATCTGGTGGGATTCCAGACCAACCTCAAATGGGGCGAGCAGAAGCGGGTATTTTCGATGATACCGGGTCTTGAACACGCCGAGTTCGTGCGCTACGGCGTCATGCACCGCAACACCTTCCTGGACAGCCCGCGGGTGCTGACGGCGCAGCAGTGCCTGAAGGACCACCCCAACGTGTTTTTTGCCGGGCAGATCACCGGTTTTGAGGGCTATATGGAAAGCGCGGCCAGCGGCCTGCTGGCGGCGCGGCAGATCCTGGCGCGGCTGCAGGGCCGCACGCTGCCGCCGCCCCCGCCCGCGACCATGTGCGGCGCGCTGCTGCAGTACATCACCACCCCCAATAAGGATTTCCAGCCGATGGGCGCGAACATGGGCATTCTGCCCCGCACGCCGGACATCGACGCCATCCGCGACAAGCGGGAACGCTACGCCGCGCTGTCGGAAACCGCACAGCGCGCCATGAACGCATGGGTAAAGGAGGAACTCGTATGAAAATTCTGATCGATGCCATGGGCGGCGACAACGCGCCGCTGTGTGTTTTGCAGGGCGCGGCGCAGGCCGCGGCTGAATTCGGCCAGGGCATGACCCTGACGCTGCTGGGGGACGAAGCGGCCCTGCGGGACTGCGCGGCCAAAAACAACATCGACCTGACCCCCTTCGAGATCATCCATTGCAGCGAGGTCATCGACATGCACGACGACCCCGTCAAGGCGGCCCGCCACAAGCCCGATTCCAGTATGGTCAAGGGCCTGACGATGCTCAAAAACGGCGAGGGCGACGCCTTCGTTTCCGCCGGTTCCACCGGCGCGCTGCACGTGGGCACCAGCCTGATCGTGCGCACCCTCAAGGGAATCAAGCGCCCGGCCCTGGCCACCCCCATGCCCGGCGCCAAGCAGGACTTCCTGCTGCTGGACTGCGGCGCCAACGCCGAATGCCGGGCCGAGATGCTCAACGCCTTCGGCACCATGGGCAGCGTCTATGCCGAGAAGGTCATGGGCCGCCCGCAGCCCAAAGTCGCCCTGATCAACAACGGCGCCGAGGACACCAAGGGCACCCCCGTCTACCGGGAAGCCCACCAGCTGCTCAAGGCGAACCCCTGCATCCACTTTGTCGGCAACATCGAGCCCCGCTACATCATGGACGGCGAAGCCGACGTGGTGGTGTGCGACGGCTTTGTGGGCAACGTGGTGCTCAAACTGACCGAGGGCGTGGCCAAGACCCTGCTCTCGATGCTCAAAAAGGTATTTTTGAAGAACTTCGTCACCAAACTCAGCTACCTGGGCATCAAGGGCGGCCTGCAGGAACTCAAGCGCATGCTGGACTCTGAGGAAGTGGGCGGCGCGCCGCTGCTGGGCGCCGCCAAGCCGGTCATCAAGGCCCACGGTTCCAGCCATGCCAAGGGCATCAAGAACGCCATCCGCCAGGCAAAGACCTGCGTGAGCAATGACCTGTGCGGCACCATGCAGACCGCGCTGAATGCGCTGAATGCCGACCCCAACGCCTGATCCCCAACAGAAAGGATGGACCCTACCGTGCCTACCCGTAAACCCGAAGAATTGCAGCAGGTCCTGCACTATCAGTTCCGCAACCCGGCCCTGCTGCGCATCGCGCTGACCCACACCAGCTACGCCAACGAAAGCAAAGTCCCCACCACCCACAACGAGCGGCTGGAATTTTTGGGGGACAGCGTGCTCTCGGTGGTGGCGGCGGATTACCTGTTCCATCAGTCCGACCGGCCGGAAGGCGAACTGACCCGTATGCGCGCCAGCCTTGTCAGCGAGGAAGCCCTGTTCCAGTTCGCCAGCGAGATCCACCTGGGCGATTACCTGCGCCTGGGCCGGGGCGAGGACCTGGGCGGCGGGCGCAACCGCCCCAGCGTCGTGTCCGACGCTTTCGAGGCCGTCATCGCGGCGCTGTATCTGGACGGCGGGCTGGAAGTGGCCCGCAGCTTCATCCTGCCCTTTTTGAGCGAGGGCAAGACCGCGGAGGAGGACTACAAGACCCGCCTGCAGGAAGTGGTACAGCAGAAGCCCGGCGCCCAACTGCGCTATGAGGTGGAGGGCGAGACCGGCCCCGACCACGCCAAGCAGTTCAACGTGGCCGTCTACCGCGACGGCGAACGCCTGGCCGAGGGCGTGGGCCGCAGCAAGAAAGCGGCCGAACAGCACGCGGCCCGCAAGGCGCTGGAGGCATTGGAACAGGCAAAGGGGGCAACAGTCGCGCACGGCGGTGCCTGACGCTTCTGTTTCCCCCTTTGGATTCCCCTTCGACAAAATTTACCCCAAAACCGCGCACTCGGCCCGATGGGCCTCGCACACAATTTTGGGGTAAATTTCCCTGGAGGGGTCTCCATCGTCGGCGCATGTCCGCCGATGGAGACAGTTTTTGAATGATCCCCGCTTATCTGCGGCGGCTATTGAATATTTTGCATTGTAAGGAGACAGCATGCGCCTGAAAGAACTGGAAATCCAGGGGTTCAAGTCCTTCCCGGACCGCACCCGCATCACCATCGGCGCCGGGATCACCGGCGTCGTGGGGCCCAACGGCTCCGGCAAGTCCAACATCTCGGACGCCATCCGCTGGGTGCTGGGCGAGACCAGCTCCAAGCAGCTCCGCGGTTCCGGCAAGATGGAGGACGTCATCTTCGGCGGCACCCAGACCCGCGGGGCCATGGGCTACGCAGCCGTCACGCTGACCATCGACAACAGCGACCACGGGCTGGAAATGGACGCCGAGGAAGTTTCCATCGGCCGCCGGTACTACCGCAGCGGCGTCAGCGAGTATTCCATCAACGGCCAGAACGTCCGCCTCAAGGATGTGTACGAACTGCTGCTGAACACCGGCCTGGGGCGCGACGGCTACGCCATCGTGGGCCAGGGCCGTATCGCCGAGATCGTGGGCGCCAAATCCTCCGAGCGGCGGGAAATTTTTGAGGAAGCCTCCGGCATCGCCAAATACCGCTACCGCAAGAACGAGGCCGAACACCGCCTGGCCGCCGCCGAGGGCAACCTGGAACGCCTGCGGGATATTCTGGGCGAACTGGAAAAGCGCGTCGGCCCCCTGAAGCGCGACAGCGAGAAGGCCCAGCAATTCCTGGAACTGGCCGCCTCCCGCAAAAGCCTGGAAGTCACCCTCTGGGTGGACGCCATCCGCCGCGCCAACGAACTGCTGCGGGACCAGCAGCGCAAGTATGAAGCCGCCCAGGCCGACTATGACCGCCTGAGCCGCCAGTTGGACGATTTCGACGCGCGGAGCGCCGCCCTGCGGGAAGAAGGCCAGGCGCTTGTGCTGCAGGTCGAACAGGCCAACGCCGACATCCGCGCCATCACCGAAGCCAACGCCGGCAGCGAGAGCGAAGCCGCCGTGCTGAAAAACGAGAGCGAACACGACCGCTTCCGCATCGACGAAGCCACCGCCGAACTGGCCCGCGCCGGGGAAGGGCGGGAGAGCATCCAGCGGGAGGAGGAAGAACACCGCACGGCCATCGCCGCCCTGCGGGACGAGATGGCCCGCCTGGATGAAGGCGTCGCCGCCCTGCGGGGCGAATTGCAGGCGTTGGAAGAAAAAGCCGCCGCCAGCGGCCGCCGCCGGGACGCGGTGGACGCCGCCATGGCCCGCCTGCAGGACGCCGCTACCACCGCCAAGGTGCAGGCGGCCGCCGCCCGCACCGCCGCCGAAGCCGCCGCCACCCGCCGCGCCGCCGCCGAGGAACAGGCGGCCCAAACGCGGGAGAACGCGGCCCAGGCCGAAAGCGAAAAAGACCGCGCCGCCCGCCGCCTGCAGGACGCCGAGGAGGCCGTCACCCGCAACGAAAACATCAAATCGGGCCTCAAACTCAAGCTGGAAAGCCGCCGCCGCCAGCAGGCCGAAGCGGCCGACGCCCTGCAAAAGGCCGACCGCGAGCGTTCCAACACCGAACAGCGCATCCATATTCTGGAAGAACTGGAGCGCAACATGGACGGCTACCAGCAAAGCGTCAAAAGCGTCATGCGCGCCGCCGCGGGCCGCCGCCTGCGGGGCATCATCGGCCCGGTGGCCGGGATCTTGACCGTCCAGAAAGGGTACGAAGTCGCCATCGAAACGGCGCTGGGCTACGCGCTGCAAAACATCGTGGTGGAGGATCAGGGCTGCGCCCGGGCCGCCATCGCCTTTTTGAAAGAGGAAAAGGCGGGCCGCGCCACCTTCCTGCCGCTGGATACCATGCAGGGCGGGCGCTTCACCGGCCGCCTGACCGGCACGGCCGAAGTGGCCGCCGATCTGGTCGAAGCCGACCCGCGCTACCGCGCCGTCGTGGATAACCTGCTGGGCCGCATCATCGTGGTGGAGGACCTGGCCGAAGCCTCGGCGGTCGCCAAAAACCTGAACTACCGCAACCGCATCGTCACGCGTGACGGGCAGGTCATCAACGCGGGCGGTTCCTTCACCGGCGGTTCCACGGCCCGCAGCGTGGGCGTTTTCAGCCGCAAGCAGGAACTGGAAACGCTGCGCGCCCGGCTGCAAAAGCTGGCCGAAAAGCACGCCGAAGCGGACCGCGAACTGCAGGCCCGCAAGGCGGAAGTGGATAACCTTTCGGCCCAGCTGGCGGGTGCCGAAGCCGAGGGCATGAACGCCGCCTCGGAACGGCTGCGCGCCAGTCTGGACCTGGACCGCCTGAACAACGCCGCAGCCCAGTACGGCGAAACGCTGGCGTCCCTGCAGGCCGAGATCGAGACCCAGCAGAAAGCCTGCGCCGACAGCGAAGCCGCCTGCGCCCGGGCCGAGGAGGACCGCCGCAAGGCCGAGGAAGAACTGGCCCGCTGCACCGAGGAACTGGCCCGCCTGGGCGAAAGCACCGGCACGCTGAGCGCCGAGCGCGAACGCATCACCGGCGAACTTTCCCAGAAGCAGATGCAGCGCCTTTCCAGCGAGAAGGACGTGGGCCTGCATGAAGCGGCGCTGGAGACCCTGCACAGCCGCACCGGCGAGACCGAAGCCCGCGTGCGGGAACTGCAGGCCGGCATCGAAGCCGCCCGCGCCCGCATCGCGGCCAACACGGCCAAGCTGGCCCGGATCGAACAGACCCGCAAAGAAAATCAGGAAAAGATCGCCGCCGCCGAGCAGGCCATCCGCACGGCCAACGCCGCCCGGATGGAGAACGAGGCCGCCGCCGCCCGCCTGGGGCAGGAGAACCGCGCCCTGACCGACGAGCGCGAGCGCATGAGCGGCGAGATGGCCCGCCTGGCCGAACGCCGCGCCGCGGCCGAAAACGAACTCAACGAGACCAACACCAAGCTGTGGGAGGAATACCAGCTCACCGATACCGAGGCCCGCGCCCTCTGCGTGCCCTTTGAATCGCTGACCGAGCTGCGCCGCCAGGTGGCCGAGACCCGCAGCAAGATCCGCGCCCTGGGCAACGTCAACGTGGGTGCCATCGACGAATATAAAGAGGTCAAGGAACGCTACGATTTCCTCAAAGCACAGGTCACCGACGTGGAAAAGGCCAAGGCCGAACTCACCCGCATGATCGCCGAGCTTTGCAGCGAGATGGAGGAACTGTTCACCACCAGCTTCAAGCAGATCAACCGCTATTTCGGCCAGATCTTCAAGGAACTGTTCGGGGGCGGCCACGCGCGGCTCTACCTTTCGGACGAGAACAACGTGCTGGAATCCGGCATCGAGATCGAAGTCTCGCCCCCCGGCAAGGTCATCAAGAACCTGAGCGCCCTGTCGGGCGGCGAGCAGGCGCTGGTGGCGATCTCCATCTATTTTGCGATCCTCAACGTCAACCCCGCGCCCTTCTGCATCCTGGACGAGATCGAAGCCGCGCTGGACGATGTGAACGTCACCCGCTACGCCCAATATCTGCGCCGCATGACCGAAAACACCCAGTTCATCGTCATCACCCACCGCCGCGGCACCATGGAAGCCGCCGACGTGCTTTACGGCGTGACCATGCAGGAGGACGGCGTTTCCAAGATCCTGCGCCTGGATCTGGATTCCGTCAGCACCGAGCTGATCTCCTGACGGCGCTTCGCTTCAAAGAGGGCAACAGTCGCGCACGGCGGTGCCTAACGCGCCTGTTTCCCCCTTTGGATTCCCTTTCGACAAAATTTAACCCAAAACCGCGCACTCGGCCCGCGGGCCTCGCACACAATTTTGGGTTAAATTTCCCTGTATGTGTCCTCGCCGTCGGCACATGTCCGCCGGCGAGGACGGAATTGGAGAATGGAATCTATTGAGGACAGAACCCCTATTTTTAGTCTGCCAAGGAGGGCTCCATGTTTTTCTTTAAGAAACGCAACATCTCGGACAAAGAGTTTGAAGAACAGCAGAAGATGAAGCGCGGGCTGGAAAAAACCCGCACCGGCTTTTTCCAGAACATCCTCAACACCCTGACGAACTGCCAAATCGACGACGACCTGTACAACGACCTGGAAGAACAACTGATTTTGGCCGACGTAGGCCCCGCCTGCGCCGTGCGGCTGGTGGACGAACTGCGCGACACCGTGGAACAGAACCACCTGAAAACCGGCGAGGAAGCCCTGGACGCGCTGCGCGCCATCATCTGCCAGGAACTGACCCCGCGCTATCCCATGGAACTGGACGGCCGCCCGGCGGTGATCCTGGTCATCGGCGTCAACGGCGTGGGCAAGACCACCACCATCGCCAAGCTGGCCCACCTGTACAAAGAGCAGGGCAAGCGGGTCATGCTGGCCGCGGGCGATACCTTCCGCGCCGCCGCCAGCGAACAGCTGGAACTGTGGGCGGACCGCGCCGGTGTGCCGCTGGTGCAGGCCGGGCAGGGGGCGGACCCCGCCGCCGTCATCTTTGACGCGGTGCAGAGCGCCACGGCCAAAGGCTATGATATGGTCATTGCCGACACCGCGGGCCGCCTGCACAACAAGAAGGGCCTGATGGACGAGCTGGGCAAGATCTCCCGCAGCGTCAAGAAGGCCAGCCCCGAAGCCAGCCTGGAAGTGCTGCTGGTGCTGGACGCCATCACCGGCCAGAACGCCATCAGCCAGGCCGAGGAGTTTTGCCGGGCTGCCGGGGCCACCGGCGTCGTGCTCACCAAGCTGGACGGCACCCCCAAGGGCGGCTGTGCCGTCAGCGTGTGGGAAAATCTGGGCCTGCCCATCCGCTTTATAGGCGTGGGCGAAAAGATCAACGACCTGATGCCGTTCGACGCCCAGTCCTTTGTGGAATCCCTGCTGCCCGAGGTCCCCGTCCATAAGGAGGAAGACTGATATGCTGATCTGTGCCGCCAGCAATAACGCCGGCAAACTCAAAGAACTGCGCCGCATTCTGGAACGCATGGGCCACGAGGTCAAAAGCCTGCGGGAACTGGGCATCGAACTGGACCCGGAGGAGACCGGCACCACCTTTGCCGAGAATGCCCGCATCAAGGCCGAAGCGTTCTGCAAGGCCAGCGGCCTGCCCACGGTGGCCGATGACTCCGGCCTGTGCGTGGATGCGCTGCACGGCGCGCCCGGCGTCTACAGCGCCCGCTATGCCGGGCACCACGGCGACGACGAAGCCAACAACCAGAAGTTGCTGCGGGAGATGGAGGACGTCCCCGCCGCGCAGCGGACGGCGCGGTTCGTTTCGGCGGTGTGCTTCATGCTGCCCGGCGGCCGCACGCTGACGGTGGAAGGGGAGTGCCCCGGTTCCATCGCCTTTACCAAAGCCGGGAACAACGGTTTTGGCTACGACCCGCTGTTCGTGCCGGACTATGTGGGCCTGCCCGGCGGGGCCATCACCCCCAACACCACCCGCCGCAGCTATGCCGAACTGGCTGACGAGGAAAAGGACGCCATCAGCCACCGCGGCCGCGCCATGGAAAAACTGCGCACGGAACTGCCTGCATTTTTGGAAGAATCAAAAGGGGCAGCAGTCGCGTACGGCGGTGCCTAACGCGCCTGTCGGCCGGGTTGCGGTGCCGCATCGCGCTACGCGCCAGGTATGGCGCTTGCGTTCTGCGACCGCTGCCCCTGCTCCGCCTCGCTGCACCCGCCGCAGGCGGCGCTCGGCTCCACAGCCTCTTTGAAATCCCCTTCGACAAAATTTGGCCCAAAACCGCGCACTCGGCCTTTTGGCCTCGCACACAATTTTGGACCAAATTTTCCTGTAGGTGTCGCTGCCGTCGGCACATGTCCGCCGGCAGCGACGGATTTGAAACAGGACTGAAACAAACTTGAAGTATAAAAAGGAGTGCCCCATGCTCAACAGCAAACAGCGCGCCGCCCTGCGCGGCGCAGCCAACCCCCTGGAACCCGTGTTCCTGGTCGGTAAAGGCGAGATCGACGAAACGCTCATCCAGGGTGTGGCCGACTGTCTGGCCGCCCGCGAACTCATCAAGCTCAAAGTGCTGGAGACCAGCAGCTACACCCCCAAGGAAGCTGCCGAGATCCTGTGCGAAGCCACCGGCGCGGACTGCGTGCAGGTCATTGGCCGCAAATTCGTGCTGTTCAAGCGCAAGCCCAAAGAGAGCGCCTACGCCGCGCTGCTGGAAAAATAAGACGCGCCGCCCTTCGGGCCGCGCAGGTCGTGCCCTCCTGACGGCGCAGCCGCGCCGCGGGGGCGCGGATTTTGAATGGTTTAGACGAACTGAAAATGAAGATCCTTCTGTTCGGCGGTACCTTTGACCCGCCCCATAATGGACATATCAACAACTTGCAGGCGGCCCTGGCCCTGCTCCGGCCGGACAAAGCCATCGTCATGCCCGCGGGCGTGCCGCCCCACAAGGCGGCCAGCGCCACGCCCGGCGCGGTGCGCCTTGCCATGTGCGCCTGCTTTACGGCCGTGTCGCCGGTGGTGGAAGTCAGCGATTGGGAACTGCGCCGCCCCGGCCCCAGCTACACCGTCCATACGGTGGAAATGCTGCGCCGGCGCTACCCCGGCGCGGAACTGTACCTGGCCGTCGGCGGCGATATGCTGCTGGGCTTCACCCGCTGGCAGCGCTGGCAGGACATCCTGCAAATGTGCGCGCTGGTGGTCGAAAGCCGCGCCCCCGGGCAGGAAGCCGCCCTGCAGGCGGCGGCCCGTCAGCTTGAACAGGCGGGGGGCCGGGTGCTGTTCGCCCACGCGGTCAGCTACCCCTGCGCGTCCAGCGATCTGCGCAGCGGGCGCATCCCGCGCGAACAGTGGCCCGGGCTTCTGCCCGCGTCGGTGCTGCATATGATCGAGCAGCAGGGCCTTTACCGCGCCCCGCATACACATAAGGAGGAACAGCCGTGACAAGTGAGGAAGCCCGGAAACTGGTCAAGCCGCGTTTGAGCCAAAAACGCTGGACCCACACCAAAAATGTAAAAAAAATGGCAGTTCAGTTGGCGCTGCGCTGGGGCGCAGACCCCGAAAAGGCCGCCGTTGCAGCCTATCTGCATGATAGCGCCAAAGAGCTGCCCCGGGACGAACTGTTGCAGATTTTTGCCGACAATGCTATAATAGCAGAAAATGCCCCGGCACGCCCTGCCGCCATCTGGCACGGCATCGCCGCCGCCATCCTGGCGCAGACCCGGTGGGGGGTGCAGGACCCGGAGATCCTTTCGGCCATCCGCTGCCACACCACCGGCAAACCGGGCATGAGCCTGCTGGATAAGATCCTCTATCTGGCCGATATGACCAGCGCGGAACGCGACTGGCCCGGCGTGGAGGAACTTCGCCGGCTGGAAATGCAGGATCTGGATCAGGCGCTGTGCGCAGCACTGAAACAGAGCATGGATTTTGTAGAACAGAAAGGCGGCGCCCTCGACCCGGAAAGCGCCGCCGCCTATGAATACCAAAAAGCGCGCCTGGCCCGCTAACGGCCCGTGCGCCGCAGAACGTGAATTGCTATGAACAGGGAGGATACGCCCATGAGCAAACCGCGTAAGCTCCATACCACTGGGGCCGCCGGAAGCCAGTACCCCGCCGCCCGGCCCCGACAGCCCGGCGCCGGTGTGCCGGATCAGGACCAGTACGAGGCCGCCCGCCGCCGTGCGCAGCAGTTGGCCAACCAGAACGCCCGCCGCCGCGTGGTGCAGCAGCCCGCACAGACCGCGCAGGGGCGGTATATCCGCCAGACCCCCGCACAGACCCCGCCGCAGCGGCCCGTGGAACAGCCCCGCCGCGTGCAGCAGGCCCCGCCCCCGGTGGATCAGGCCGAAGCCCCGCGTGAGCTGACCCAGGCCCAGCGCCAGGCCATGGCCTACCGTGCCGCGGCCGAGCGCAAGTACGGCAACACGGTCAACTTCCCCGCGCAGCGCCGCCCGGTGCGCCAGCCTGCCCAGCAGGGGCAGCCCCGCGCCCAGGTCCAGAATTTGGATGTGCGCAGCACCCGCGGCAGCAAACCCGCCTATGACTATGATGCCGATACGGCCCCCGCTTCGGGCGGTATCCAGATGGAAGCCGCCGCCACGGGCAAGCGCCGTTCGCAGGACGCTGCCGGGGACGGCAAGTCCACCTACCGTTCCGCCAAAAGCGGCGGCGGCAGCGGCGGGCGCAAACCGCCCAAAAACGGCAGCGGCGCGTCCGCAGGCAAAAAAGGCGGCAAAAAGGACGACGGCGGCAAGGGCAAAGGCAAGGGCAAAAAGAAAAAGAAGGGCCTGTGGTGGAAGATCCTGCTTTCGACCTTCCTTGTGATCGTCCTGATCTTCGGCGGCGCTTACGCCTTCATCATGTCGGCCATCGCGCCCGAAGGCGGCGGCATCAAAATCAGCCAGTTGATCAACACGCCCAAGGAATTCCAGGGCAAGGAACTGAACATTCTGGTCACCGGCGTGGACCGTTCCAGCACGGGCAATCTGGCCGCCGGTTCTTCCAATGATTCCAATGTCAACGACGGCCTGACCGATATGATCCTCTACGTCCATTTCAACAACGAAACGGGCGAACTCAAAATGCTGCAGATCCCCCGTGATCTGATGGTCACCACGGACCCCAGTGTGTCCAGCAACTACAGTATCAACGGCGTGGCCAAGACCCAGGGGTCCGACGGAAACAACAATATGGCGGCCCTCTGCGAACTGGTGGCCGACCAGTTGAAACTGCCTATCGACGGTTATATGACCATCCGTCTGGAGATGCTTACCGAACTGGTGGACCTGTTCGGCGGCGTTGAACTCTATGTGCCGATGGATATGGATTACAAGGGCAGCCACCTGAGCCAGGGTTACCAGACCTTAAAGGGCGACGCGGTGGAGTTTATGCTTCGCGCCCGCCATATCTACCCCGACGGCGACATCGGTCGTCTGAATATGCAGCGCCAGTTCTATGCGGCGATGTTCCGCAAACTCAAGAGCATCGGCAATATCTGGGACGTGGCCAAACTGGCCCCCGCCGTCCTCAATTATATGGAGACCGACCTCAGTGCTTCCAAGCTCATCAGCTTTGCGGTCAGTATGCTCAAGGTGGACAGCAACAAGATCATGATCTGTCAGTTGCCGGTCAAGATGGGGGCCACGTACGGGGACCGTTCGCTGGTCTACCCGGCGCGTCAGGAGGACGCGGATATTCTCAACCAGTATTTCCGCGAGAATACCGGCCCCGTGGACGCCAGCGAGCTGAACCTCTGTGACGATCCCGCGGATCTGGGCTTTGATCCGGCCAACCTGACCTCTACCGACCCCAACATCCAGGTCATGGGCGGCCTGATGGAAGAAGCCGACGAAAAGCAGCATACCGAAAACCTCGACGGTTCCAGCCAGGTGACGGACATCATGGAGAACGACCCCAACACCCCCGCCGAAAGTGCTAGCACCGACGGCGCCGACAGCGGCGAAAGCACCAGCGAAGGCGGCGAATCCGGCGAGGAAGAACCCGCAGCCTAATTTCTGACAGGAGTTTGAACCATATATGGAGAGCAGAGAACTTGCCATCCGTCTGGCCCGCGCGCTGGACGCTAAAAAAGCCCTCAACGTCCACATTCTGGCCGTCGAGGATCTCACCACCGTGACCGAATACTTCGTCATCGCCACCGGCACGTCCACCACCCATGTGGGCGCGCTGGCCGACGAAGCGGAGTTCCAGCTCGGCCGCCAGGGCGTCAACGTCCTGCGCACCGAGGGCCACGACGGCAAGCGTTGGGTGCTGCTGGACTACGGCAGCGTCATCGTGCACGTCTTTACGCAGGAGGCACACGACTATTACGACCTGGAACACCTCTGGGCCGATGCGGCGCCGGTGCCTGCCAGCGAATGGATGGAAGAAAATAACGGGGCTGCGGAATAAGCGCCGCCCCAAATGGGGAGAGAATTTACTGTGAAGTACGATTTCAAGTCTGTTGAGGCCAAATGGCAGAAAGTCTGGCAGGACGAACATACCTTCCATGCCGAGATCGACCGCACCAAGCCCAAGTTCTACGCCCTGGTGGAATTCCCGTACCCTTCCGCCGCGGGCCTGCACGTGGGCCATCCGCGCAGCTATACGGCGCTGGATATCGTAGCGCGCAAAAAGCGCCAGTGCGGCTATAACGTGCTGTACCCCATGGGCTGGGACGCCTTCGGCCTGCCGACCGAAAACTACGCCCTCAAAAACCATATCAACCCTGAGATCGTCACGGCCAAGAACGTCGCCCGCTTCAAAAGCCAGCTTCAGGCGTTGGGCCTGTCCTTTGACTGGGACCGCGAGATCAACACCACCGACCCCGAATACTACAAGTGGACCCAGTGGATCTTCCTGCAGTTGTTCAAAAAGGGTCTGGCCTATAAAAAAGAAACGACCGTCAACTACTGCACCGGCTGCAAGGTCGTCCTTGCCAACGAGGAAGTCGTCAACGGCGTCTGCGAACGCTGCGGCAGCCCCGTGGTGCAGAAGGTCAAGAGCCAGTGGATGCTCAAGATCACGGCCTACGCCGACCGCCTGATCGACGATCTGGAAGGCGTGGATTATATCGAGCGCGTCAAGACCCAGCAGCGCAACTGGATCGGCCGCAGCCATGGCGCCGAGATCAACTTCAACACCACCGCCGGCGATACGCTGACGGTCTACACCACCCGCGCCGATACGCTGTTCGGCTGCACCTATATGGTCGTTTCGCCCGAACACGCCTACATCAAAAAGTGGGTGGACGCGGGCCTGATCCAAAACCCCGAAGCCATCGCCGCCTATCAGGAGGAAGCCGCCCGCAAGTCCGACTTTGAGCGCACCGAACTCAATAAGGAAAAAACCGGCGTCAAGATCGAAGGCGTCGAAGCCATCAACCCGGTCAACGGCAAGCAGGTGCCCATCTTCATCTCGGACTATGTGCTGGCTACCTACGGCACCGGCGCCATCATGGCCGTGCCCGCCCACGACACCCGCGACTGGGAATTCGCCAAAAAGTTCGGCCTGCCCATTGTGGAAGTGGTCAAGGGCCAGACTGCCAGCGACCTGGAAAAGGAAGCCTTTACCGATGTGGCGACCGGCACGCTGGTGAACTCCGGCTTCCTGGACGGCCTCAGCGTGGAGGACGCCAAGGAAAAAATGTATGCCTGGCTGGAAGAAAACGGCAAGGGCCACAAGCAGGTCAACTTCAAACTGCGCGACTGGGTGTTCAGCCGCCAGCGTTATTGGGGCGAACCCATCCCCATGATCTACTGCGAAAAGTGCGGCTGGGTCCCCGTGCCGGAGGATCAACTGCCCCTGCGCCTGCCGGAGATCAAGGACTTTGAGCCGGGCGAGGACGGCGAAAGCCCGCTGGCCCGCCATACCGAGTGGGTCAACACCACCTGCCCCTGCTGCGGCGCGCCCGCCAAGCGCGAGACCGATACCATGCCCCAGTGGGCTGGTTCGAGCTGGTACTTCCTGCGCTACTGCGACCCCCACAACAAAGAAGCCCTTGCCAGCAAGGAAGCCCTGGAATACTGGAGCCCCGTGGACTGGTACAACGGCGGCATGGAGCATACCACCCTGCACCTGCTGTACAGCCGTTTCTGGCATAAATTCCTGTATGATATCGGCGTGGTGCCCACCAAGGAGCCTTACGCCAAGCGCACCAGCCACGGCATGATTCTGGGCCTGAACCCCCATGCCTTTGAAAACCTGCCCGACGCCGAGCGCAAGCGCCTGGTGGCCGAGTATGGCAGCGAGAAGGCCGCCCGCGCCCATCTGGTCGAAACCTACGGCGAAATGGCCGAGCATCCCATCGTCAAGATGAGCAAATCCCTGGGCAACGTAGTCAACCCCGACGACGTGGTGGCCGAGTACGGCGCCGACACCCTGCGCCTGTACGAGATGTTTATCGGCGACTTCGAGAAGGCCGCCCCCTGGAACACTTCGTCCATCAAGGGCTGCAAGCGTTTCCTGGATAAGATCTGGGGCATGAGCGAAAAGCTGCTGGACGGCGACGCCATCCGCCCCGAACTGGAAGCCGTCGCCAACCGCACCATCAAGAAGGTGGGCGAGGACATCGACGCCCTCAAGGCCAACACCGCCATCGCCCAGTTGATGATCTACGTCAACGCCCTCAGCGACCACGGCGGCGCCAACCGCGCCGAGTACGAGGTGCTGCTGCAGCTTCTCAACCCCTTCGCGCCCCACATGACCGAAGAACTGTGGCAGCAGTTGGGCCATGCCGACCAGTTGGCCTACCATCCCTGGCCCGCCTACGACGAAGCCAAGTGCGTGGAACAGACCATCGAGATCGCCGTGCAGGTCAACGGCAAGGTCAAGGCCCGCATCCAGGTGCCCGCCGCCATCGAGAGCGCCGACGCCATCGCCCAGGCCAAGGCGGAACCCGCCGTGGCCGAAGCCATCGCCGGCAAGACCATTGCGAAAGAAATCTACGTCAAGGGTAAGCTGGTGAATATCGCGGTCAAGGGCTGAGCCGTTCTGCCCGCGCGGCAGCGTGATGCTGCGGCTGTGTATAAACGACAGGATAAGCTGTGATAAGAAGCGTGTGTTCCGTGTTATGCTGCACGGAACGCATGCTTTTTCTTTTGTGTGGGGCGGTTTATAGTCGAAAATCCGGCATAAATTTTAACGAATTTGCGATGGTTTTTTGCCATGGCTCGCACGGGCGGCCTTTGCACAGGGGCCGCAGGTCTGCGTTTACAAGTGCAGCATATCGTGATATAATAAGAACAATACTATATACTGGAAACCTTTGTGGAAAGTAGGACGTTGCCATGCTCATCAGTCTGATCGTACCCTGTTATAATGAAGAGGAAGCCATGCCGCTTTTCTATCAGGAAGCCAGCCGCGTGGCGGCCCAGATGGAAAAAAGTCACGGTGCGCAGTTTGAATTTGTGTTCATCGACGACGGTTCCCGCGACGGCACGCTGCGGGTGGCGCGCGAACTGCACGCCCGGGACCCCCGCGTGCGGTATGTGTCTTTCAGCCGTAACTTCGGCAAGGAAGCGGGCATTTATGCCGGTTTGCAGGCGGCCCGCGGCGATTATGTGGCCACCATGGACGCCGACCTGCAGGACCCGCCCTCGCTGCTGCCCGATATGCTGGACACCCTGCTCACCGGCGAGTACGACTGTGCGGCCACCCGCCGCACCACCCGCAAGGGGGAACCGCCGCTGCGCAGCTGGTTTGCCAAAAAATTCTATCAGATCATCAATAAAATGTCGGATACCGAGATCGTGGACGGCGCGCGGGACTTCCGCCTTATGAGCCGCAAAATGGTGGACGCGGTGCTTCGCATGGCGGAGTACAACCGCTTCAGCAAAGGCATTTTCAGTTGGGTCGGCTTCAAGACCAAGTGGTTTGATTATGAAAATATCGAGCGGGTCGCCGGTACCACCAAATGGAACTTCTGGGGCCTGTTCAAGTATTCCATAGAGGGCATCGTGGGCTTCTCCACCACGCCGCTGCTGGTAGCGGCGGGCGCGGGCGTGCTGTTCTGCGTGCTGGCCTTCATCGGTATTCTGTTTGTCGTCATCCGGGCGCTGGCCTTCGGCGATCCCACTTCCGGCTGGCCCAGCATGGTGTGCATCATCCTGCTGTGCAGCGGCGTGCAGCTTTTCTGCACCGGCATCGTGGGCGAATACCTTGCCAAGACCTACCTGGAAGTCAAGCACCGCCCCATCTACATCGTCGCCGAGACGGAGGAAGGCAGATAAATGGTACCGGCAGGGAAAACAGTAGAACAAAAAGTGTCGGCCTTTTTGGGCCAGACAGGCGCCTGGTTTTATCAAAACCGCTGGGCGCTGCTGATCGTCACGGCAGCAGCCATGATTCTGTATTATCCGGTTTATGCCTTCGGTCTTGAAAATTTGGATTCTTTTTGTACATCGGAGCCTTATGTGGCGGATCTGTGGGAACAGATCCCTTATTGGGAAACACAGCAGGGCCGGTGGGCGTTGCGCTTGTTCGACGGTTTGACGGACGGTGTGCATGCGGCTGTTCCAGCGGCTTTCGCCACGGCCTTTTTCTTTGCATGGGCGGGGGTTCTGCTTTGTGATCTGCTTCAGATCCGGCATTTTGCCCTGCGCACGGCATCGGTGCTGCTTTTGGTGTGCAGCCAGTATGTGCAGAACCTGCAAAGTTATCGCTATTGCAAGGCGGCTTATGCGTTTTCTTTCCTTTTGGCAGTGCTGGCGGTAGTGGCCGTTGTCAAGCTGCCGGGAATACGGGGCATTTTGCTGGGCGCAGTCAGTTTGATGTTTGCGGTCGCCCTGTACCAATCCTCGTTGGGAGTGGGCGCTGCCCTGTGCGTGCTGGTTTTGATCCGCCGGCTTTTGCAGCCGGGGGAACCTTTGCAGGAAAGCCTTCTCTGTCTGGGGCGGATGCTCCTGATGGGGATACTGGCAATGGCTGGGTATCTGGTGGTCCTGAATGTGCTGTTGGCGGTGTATCAGGTTTCTCTGTCAGAGATCAACGGCATTTCCCAGGTAGGCGTGCAGTCGCTGCAACAGATCCCTCTGGGCATTCGGCAGGCGTATCAGGATTTTTATGAATACTTTGCCGGGCGCACGATCGCGCAGAATTATTTTAAGATCCGTCCTGCATATGGCTTGCTGTTTGCCCTGACGGCTGCGGGCGGCGTTTGGGCTGTCTGGAAGAACCGCGCGTGCCGCGCGGCTAATATTTGCGTGGTCATTCTTTTGGCGCTCCTTCCTTTGGCTGCCAATATTACGGATGTCATCAATCCAAACAGCCAGATCTTGCTGCGCATGGCGGGCGGTATGGCGCTTATTCCGATTTTCTGCCTGGCGCTGGCCGGTATGCTGCCGGGCCGGAGCGTGACCTACAGCGCTGTGGTGCTGGCGGCACTGTTCCTGCTGCGCGGGTATATCCTGCAGAGCAACAACGATATAATCGTTCAAAAAGAGGACAAACTGCAGGCACTCAGTATAGCAGAACAAATAGCCGACGATGTGCTGGATCATGAGGAATACCAAAACGGTATGCCGGTGGTGATCCTGGGCCGCCCCAGCGACAGCATCTATGGTCTGCCGGCTGCGCAGAACCGGGACAAGGCAAACCCGCTGATCCAGTGGGGGATCTTCTGGCTGGATACTCAGCAAAACATGGATACATGGGCAAGGCTGTTCCAGGAGGACCTGGGCCTGACGATGCACTGGTGCGATTATGAAACAGCGAAAGAAATCCATGGATCGTCTGCCTATCAGGAGATGCCGCTGTACCCGAATCCCGGTTCGGTGGCGGTTTTGGATGAAACACTGGTCGTGAAAGTTTCCTGAACAAATAAAACTGCAAAATCATAAAGGATTGATCATGCATATGACTTGGCAAGAGATAAAGCAGCACAAGATCGGAGCTACGCTATACTCCTGGTGCTATCAAAACCGCTGGGCCTTTATCGTAGCAATGCTGGCCGCCGCCGCGGTACATTATCCGATCTACGCTTACCAGCTTCGCAACATGGATTCTATGCATGTGGGCAGTCTCTACATTGCAGACTTGTGGGAGTTCAATCCTTACTGGGAGACGGAGCAGGGCCGCTGGGGGCTTAGGCTGGTAGATATGCTGCGCGGGGGCATCAACTTTCCTGCGTTGTCGGCGCTGCTGATGATCTTCTTCTATGTACTGGCGGGGCTGTTGGTGGTGCGTCTGTTTGACCTGCACAGCCGGGTGGCCAAATTTTTGATCCCGCTGATGGTCGCGTGTTCCCCCTATGTGGCGGAAGTGGAAACTTTCCACTATTGCAGCGCTGCCTATGGGCTTTCCTTCTTTCTGGCGGTCCTGGCGGTGTATGAAGCGGTCTACGCGCCGCCCCTCTGGTGGGCGGTCGGCGCTTTGTGCCTGATGTTCTCGCTGAGTATGTATCAGGCCAGTTTGGGCGTGGCAGCCGGTCTTTGCGTGATGATGCTGCTGATTGCGGTGCTGCAGCAGCGCGCATGGCTACCGCTGCTTCGGCGGATGCTGATTATGGGCATTTCCGGTTCGGTCGCCTATTATATCGTTCTGAAGCTGTTTTTGAAGCTGTACGACGCAAGCCTGTTCGGCAGCTATGCCGACGGTCCCATTGAAGTTTTGAAAGGGGTCCCGCAGGGGCTTGTCAATGCGTACCGGGATTTTGCTGTCTATTTTACGCAGCATTATACCATTGCGCAAAACTACTACGGCCAGCGCCTTGCCTATGCGGGGGCGTTGATCGTCACACTGGTTGTGCTGGTGCTCTGGCTGGTCAAACTGCGTCGGAAAACAGCGGCGCTTTTGTCGGTCGTACTTGTTTTGCTGCTGCCTGCGGCGATCAATGTGACGGATATTCTCAATGCGAACACGCATATAGAACTCCGTATGGCGGGGGCGCTGGTGCTGGTAGCACCTTTCTGCCTGGCGCTTTTGGAAAAATGTCCGATCAAGGGGAAGAAGCTGGCAGGCTGGTCGCTGGCGGTCGGGACGGTGTGCAGCGTGATCTTGCTGCGCGGGTATGTGGTCCAGATCAATAACGATGCCATGGTCATGCTGGCACAGAAAAACAAGATCGTCAATCTGGCCAACCGGATCTGCCTGCAACTGGAGCAAAACCCGGACTACCAGGCGGGGGCGGAAGTCTGCATCCTGGGCGAACCGCAGAAGGGGATGTACGACGATGTTTCGCCGTTGACCGAGCGCGCCAGTGACTTGGCCCAGTTCGGCCTCCTCTCCTTCGATCCGACCTTCAACGCACGCGGCTGGCACAGCCTGTACTGGGAAGAACTGGGCATCAACCTCAACTGGTGTTCCGACGAGCGGACCCGGGAACTGTGCGCGACAGAGGAGTTCCAGAATATGCCGGTCTACCCGCAGGAAGGTTCGATCCAGACCATCGACGGCGTTGTGATGGTAAAAGTGGCCGAGATCCAATAAGCGAAAGGGCGCGGAGCCTATGCGCGATATGACCAAGGGTGCCCCGCTGGGGCACCTCTTCTTTTATGCGGTGCCGCTGCTGCTGGGCAACTGGTTGCAGTTGGCTTATAATGCGGTGGACTCCATCATCGCCGGGCGGTTCATTGGGCAGGATGCCCTGGCCGCCGAGGGCGTGGCCGGACCGGTGATGAACCTGGTGATCCTGGCGGTCAGCGGGCTGTGCATCGGCGCGGGGGTGCTCATGAGCGAAGCCTTCGGCGCAGGGCAGACCGGCGCGCTGCGGCAGACGCTGGCTACCACGCTGTTGTTCGGCGCGGCGCTTTGCTGCGCCGTGGCGCTGCTGGGCATGGCAGGTACGCCTGCGATCCTGCGTGCGCTGGCGGTGCCGGACCGCATTTTTTCCATCACCAGCGTGTATCTGTGCATCACCTTTTTGGGCGCGCCCTTCACCTTCTTTTACAACGCGCTGGCGGCGGGCCTTAAAAGCGTGGGGGATTCTAAAACGCCCCTCAAATTTCTGGCCTTTTCCGCCGTGCTCAACGCGGCGCTGGACCTCATCCTCATCGGCGGGCTGGGGTTCGGGATCGTGTGCAGCGCCGTGACGACCGTGGTGGCCGAGGCCGCCAGCGCCCTGATGGCCGCCGTCTACATGGTGCGGCGGGTGCCGCAGCTTTGCCCCGCCCGGCAGGACTGGCGCATTCGCCCGGCGCTGCTGGGGCGCATCCTGCAATACGGGGCGGTCACGGCGTTGCAGCAGGCGGTGCAGCCCATCTGCAAAGTGCTGATCCAGGGCCAGGTCAACGCCCTGGGCGTGGGGGCCATCGCGGCATTCAACGCCGTCACTCGGGTGGACGACTTCGCCTTTACGCCGGAACAGAGCATCGCCACCGCCATCACCACCTACATCGCGCAGAACCGCGGGGCGCGGCGGCCGGAACGTATCCGGCACGGTTTCGCGGTGGGGCTGCGGCTGGAACTGGGATATTGGGCGCTCATCGGCCTGTTGGTGGCCGGGCTGCGCACGCCGCTGGTGGCGCTTTTCGTCAGCGGGGAAGGGGCCGCCCAGGTCGTGGCGCTGGGCAGCGAATATCTGGGGCTGATGGCGCTGTTCTACGTCCTGCCCGCGCTGACCAACGGCTTCCAGGGCTTTTACCGCGGTATGGGCAAGATGGGCACGACGCTCGTCGGCACCTGTCTGCAGGCGGGGCTGCGGGCGCTGGGGGCCGCCATACTGGCGCCCCGGATCGGGCTGCCCGGCGTTGCGTGGGCCTGTGCCTTCGGCTGGTGCGTCATGCTGCTGTTCGAGGTGCCCTATTACTTTTCTATCTGCCGCAGACAGGGGTTGCGGTAAAACGAACGCTCCCGGCGGGAACTTCCCACCGGGAGCGTTTTGTTTCAACAAATGACCAATGGCATCAGCCCAGACCGATCAGCAGGCCGATGCAGCGCACCAGGAACGCCATCACCCAGGCGATGGCGCACTGGGCCAGGGCGACCCCGGCTGCCGCGCGGGCGCTGCCCATCTCCCGCCGGACGGCGGCAATGGCTGCCACGCAGGGGGTGTACAGCAGCGTGAACACAAGGAACACCACCGCCGTGAAGGGCGTGAACAGCGTGCCCAGGGCCGCGGTGCTGCCGCCCAGCAGCACCGTCAGGGTGGAGACCACGCTCTCCTTGGCGGTGAAGCCGGTGATTAGCGCGGTGGAAACGCGCCAGTCGCCGAAGCCCAGCGGCACGAACAGCGGCGCGATCCAGGAACCGATCAGCGCCAGCAGGCTGCTGTCGGGAGTGGCAGCCACGTTCAGGCGGGTGTCAAAGGTTTGCAGGAACCAGATGATGACCGTCGCCACAAAGATGATGGTGAAAGCGCGCTGCACAAAGTCGCGGGCCTTTTCCCAAATCAACTGGCCCACGCTGCGGGCGCTGGGCAGGCGGTAGTTGGGCAGTTCCATCACAAAGGGCACCGGCTCGCCATGGAAGGCGGTGTGCTTGAGCACCAGCGCGTAGAGCACGCCGCACAAAATGCCGAACAGATACAGGAAGATCATGACCGGCGCACGCCATACCACCGGGAAGAAAGCGGCGGTGAACAGGGCGTAGATGGGCAGCTTAGCCGAGCAGCTCATAAACGGCGTGAGCAGGATGGTCATGCGGCGGTCGCGGTCGCTGGAGAGGGTGCGGGTGGCCATGATGGCGGGCACCGAGCAGCCGAACCCGATGAGCATGGGCACGAAGCTGCGGCCCGAAAGCCCGATGCGCCGCAGCAGCTTGTCCATGACGAAGGCGACGCGGGCCATGTAGCCGGTATCTTCCAGAATGGAGAGGAAGAAGAACAGCGTAACGATGGTGGGCAGGAAGCTCAGCACGCTGCCCACACCGGCAAAGATGCCGTCGATCACCAGCGAGTGGACGACGGGGTTGATCTCGTAGGCGGTCAGGGCGTTGTCCACAACGCCGGTCAGCGCGTCGATGCCCAGCGTCATCCAGTCGGACAGCAGCGCGCCGATGACCCCGAAAGTCAGCCAGAACACCAGCGCCATGATGCCGATGAAGCAGGGCAGTGCCGTGAACCGGCCGGTCAGCACCCGGTCAATGGCAACGCTGCGCTTGTGTTCGCGGCTTTCGCCGGGCTTCACGACGGTCTCGGCACAGAGCTTTTCAATAAAGGTGAAGCGCATATCGGCCAGGGCGGCTTCGCGGTCCAGGCCGGTCTCGCTTTCCAGTTCGGTGATGGTGTGGTCCAGCAGTTCCTTTTCGTTCTGGTCCAGACTCAGCGATTCCAGAATGGGACCGTCGCCCTCCACCAGTTTGGTGGAAGCGAACCGCAGCGGCAGCCCGGCGGCGGCCGCGTGGTCTTCGATCAGATGGGCCACGGCGTGGATGCAGCGGTGTACGGCGCCGCGCGGGTCGTTGGCGTCGGCCCCGGCGGTGCAGAAGTCGATGCGGCCGGGCAATTCACGGTGACGGGCCACATGCAGCGCGTGTTCGATCAGTTCGTCGATGCCTTCATTTTTGGCCGCCGAGATGGGCACCACCGGGATGCCCAGCGCGTTTTCCAGTTCGTTCACCAGAATGGTGCCGCCGTTGGCGCGCACTTCGTCCATCATGTTCAGTGCCAGCACCATGGGGATCTGCAATTCCATCAACTGCATGGTCAGGTAGAGGTTGCGCTCGATGTTGGACGCATCCACGATGTTGATGATGCCGTTGGGCTTCTGCTGCAAGATGAAATCGCGGGTGACGATCTCCTCGCTGGAATAGGGCGACAGCGAATAGATGCCCGGCAGGTCGGTGACGGTGGCTTCGCTGTGGCCGCGGATCACGCCGTCTTTGCGGTCCACCGTCACGCCGGGAAAGTTGCCCACGTGCTGGTTGGAGCCGGTCAACTGGTTGAACAGGGTGGTCTTGCCGCAGTTCTGGTTGCCGGCCAGCGCAAAGGTCAGCGGCGCGCCTTTGGGGATGGGCGGCCCGGCCTTGCGGGCGTGGTAGCTGGCGGCACTGCCCAGTTCCCCCACGCCGGGGTGGGGGATGGCGGCATGGCGCTTTTCGCTGCGGGCCGCGCGGTCCGTGTCGTGTACGTTTTCCACCGTGATCTTGGCTGCGTCATCCAGCCGCAGGGTCAGTTCGTAACCGCGCAGTTCCACCTCGATGGGGTCGCCCATGGGGGCGACTTTGCGCAGGGTCACTTCGGTGCCGGGGGTAAGGCCCATGTCCAGCAGGTGGTGGCGCAGTTCCCCTGTGCCGCCCACCGTGCGGATCAGGGCGTCCTGCCCGATTTTCAGTTCCGCTAATGTCATTATACTTCCCCACCTTCCGCCTGCGTTGCAGGCTGAAAAACCTTGAATACTTTCCACAAAAAAGTGTAGCACGGGGGCGGGGCAATGTCAATAAAAGCCCGCCCGGAAGCGGTATTTTGGCGGGGGCGCTTTTGGGGATGGCGCTCTGTTTCCAGGGGGGCTCACGTCTGCCATTTTCTTATATATTATAGTAAGGTAGGAAGGTGAGAAAAAGCACCTTTGCACAGGCGAATTGGACCAGAATTTTGCATCCAAAAGGGAAGACATGATGCCACCAAAGTGGCAAAACCCCTCAGGCCGCTTCGCGGCCAGCTCCCCTGAAAGGGGAGCCTTTGGCGGGCGGCGCTCGACTTCGCAGCCCCTGAGAGGGGAGCCTTTCAAACGGGCACCCACCGAAAAGCCTCCCCTCTTAGGGGAGGTGTCTGCCGAAGGCAGACGGAAGGGTTTGCACCTTACGGAAGAATCGCCGCTTTGGACACAATTCCAACCCCGCCAAACGTGCCAAACTAAAAATCCGATTTTACAGGTCAAAGGGGGGGCGTTTACGTCCGCCGTTTTCTTATATATTATAATAAGGTAGGAAGGCGAGAAAAAGCGCCCCTGTGCAGGGAAATAGGACCAGGATTTTGCATCCAAAAGGGAAGGCACGCTGCCTACCAAAGTGGCAAGACCCCTCAGTCCGCTTTGCGGCCAGCTCCCCTAAGAGGGGAGCCTTTAGGCGGCGGCAACAGGAAAGGTAGCAGGTGCGCTCGACTTCGCAGCCCCTGAGAGGGGAGCCTTTCAAACGGGCACCCACCGAAAAGCCTCCCCTCTTAGGGGAGGTGTCTGCCGAAGGCAGACGGAAGGGTTTGCACCTTACGGAAGAATCGCCATTTTGGACACAATCACCCCCGCCGAATGTGCCAAACTAAAATCCGATTTTACAGGTCAATGGGGGCGTTCATGTCCGCCATTTTCTTATATATTATAATAAGGTAAGCAAATGGGCCGCGGCACCCCACACGGGGAACACCGCGGCCCATAAATCATGATCCGATCATTGCAGGAACACCCGCAACAGGCGGTCCTTCAAGCTGCTGTAAGGCTGGTAGCGCACCGGCATGTCCATCCAGGTCTTTTTGTCCACGATGCTGCGCAGGTGGCTGAACGCTTCAAACCCTGCCTGCCCGTGGTAGCCGCCCATGCCGCTTTCGCCCACGCCGCCAAAGGGCATGGCGCTGGTGGCAAGGTGGATGATCGTGTCGTTCAGGCAGCCGCCGCCAAAATGGCACCGCCCCAGCACCCGGCGCTGCACGGCCTTGTCCTCGCTGAACAGGTAGAGCGCCAGCGGGTGGGGCCGGGCTTCGATCTCGGCCAGCGCCGCGTCCAGGTCGGTGTAGGTCAGCACCGGCAGGATGGGGCCGAAGATCTCCTCGCCCATCACAGCGTCCTCCCAGGCCACGTCCTGCATCACGGTCGGCGCAATACGCTGGGCGGCTTCATCCCCCGTGCCGCCGCAGACGACCTTGGCCGGGTCGATCAGGCCCATAAGCCGCTGGTAGTGCTTGGCGTTGATGATCTTGCCGTAGGCGGGGTTCTGCATCGGGTCCGCGCCGAACTGGGCGACGATCTCTTTCTGGATGGCCGCCACCAGCTTGTCCCGGATGGCCGCGTCGCACAAAATGTAGTCGGGCGCTACACAGGTCTGCCCGCAGTTCAGGTATTTGCCGAACACGATGCGCTTGGCCGCCAGTTCGATCTTGGCGGTCTTTTCCACGATGCAGGGACTTTTACCACCCAGTTCCAGCACGGCGGGGGTCAGGTATTCCGCGGCGCAGCGCAGGACCTCTTTGCCCACGGCTTTGCTGCCGGTGAAAAAGATCATATCGAACTTCTGGCGCAGCAGGGCCTGATTCTCGGCCCGGCCGCCGGTCACGACGCAGACGTATTCCGGCGGGAAGCATTCTTCCAGCAGCTTTTGCAGCACGGCGGCGGTAGCGGGGGCGTAGGCGCTGGGCTTCACCACGGCCGTGTTGCCTGCGGCAAGGGCGTCGATCAGCGGGTCCAGCGTCAGCAGGACCGGGTAATTCCACGGGCTCATGATGAGCACCGTGCCGTAGGGCGACGGCGAACGGAAACTGCGCGCCGCAAACTGGGCCAGCGGCGTGGGCACCCGGCGGTCCCGCATCAGGCGGCGCAGGTGGCGCAGCATCCAGCCCGCTTCGGACAGTGTCAGCCCCGTTTCGCACATATAGCTTTCGGTCTCGGACTTGCCCAGGTCGGCCTGCAGGGCGCGGGCCAGTTCGGCTTCGTACCGCTGCAGCGCGTCTTTCAGCCTGGTCAGCGCCGCCCGCCGCGCTTCGTAGGACAGCGTGTGCCCGGCGGCGAAATACTCACGCTGCCGTTTCAGAATGGACTGGATTTCCTTTTCCGTCATGGACTTCTACCTCCTGCACTTGTTTATACAGATCCGCCAGCTTTTCGGGGCCCCACAGCACCGGCACGGGATACAGCGGGTTGGCTTCGTGGTCCGCGTAGCGGGCCAACTGGGGGATGTCCTCGCTGCGGATGCCGGGCAGCGTTTCGGGAATGTCCATGGCGGCGTTCATCGCCTCGATGCAGGCGATAAAAGCTTCGGCGGCTTCCCGGTCGCCGGGCGCATCGCTGACGCCCGCGGCGCGGGCCAGTTCGGCCAGCTTTTTCCAGGCGGCGGGGCCGTAGGCTTTGAGCACTACGGGCAGCAGTACGCTGTTGGCAAGGCCGTGGGCGATGCCGTACCGCCCGCCCAGGCTGTGGGCCACGGCGTGTACATAGCCCACATAACTCTTGGTGAAGGCCGTGCCCGCCAGATAGGCGGCCCGCAGCATGTTGGCGCGGGCTTCCCGGTCATGGCCGTTGAAGTAGGCTTCTGGCAGGTTGGCGAAGATCAGGCGCACGGCTTCAACCGCGGCGGCGCGGGTGGCGCGCGTGGTGGAACGGCCGATGTAGGCTTCCACCGCGTGGGTCAGCGCGTCCATGCCGGTGGTGGCGGTGAGCTGCGGCGGCAGGTTGAGGGTCACGTCGGGGTCCAGCACCGCGTAATGGGGGATCAGCGAAAAGTCGTTGATGGGGTACTTGTGGTGGGTCTTTTCGTCGGTGATGACGGCGGCCAGCGTCGTTTCGCTGCCGGTGCCCGCCGTGGTGGGCACCGCGATCAGCAGCGGCAGACGGTGCAGCACGTGCAGCAGGCCCTCCATGCGGTTCAGCGGTTTGCGTGGCCGCACGAGCCGCGCGCCCACGGCCTTGGCGCAGTCCATGCTGGACCCGCCCCCGAACGCGATCAAACCCTGGCAGCCGTTTTCCAGATACAGCAGGCGGGCCTGCTCCACATTGGCGACCGTGGGGTTGGCGACCGTGCGGTCATAGACCACGCAGCGGATACCGGCGGCGTCCAGCAGGGCTTCCAGGTGGGCGGTCAGGCCCAGGCCGTGCACCCCGGCGTCGGTGATCAGCATGACACAGGGGATATTCTGCTCGCGCAGCACGGTCACGACCCCCTCCATCCCGTGGATCAGCGCGGGTTCCCGGTAGGGCAGAAAGGGCAGCGCCGCGCGCATGACCCCTTGAAAAGTACGGCAGTAGATTTTTTTCAGAGCGTTCACTTGACCTCATCCTTTCCTGATACGCACATCTTTGTTTAGAATAAGGCGAACGGGGCCGAATGTCAAGTAAAACTTTAGGTAAATATCCTGAGATTTTTGTGAAAAGCGACGGCCTATCGAACAACTGTGCAAAGATGGCGGTTCACGGCTGGCCGGGTTCCAGGCCGTAATCCCGCAGGCAGCGGGCCAGCGCCGCGCAGGTGGTGTCAAAATGCAGCCCACCCGCCTGCACCTTGCGGGTGTCCATGGAAAGGCAGCGTGACCAGTCGGCGGCTTCCAGCCGGGGCGCAACATTCAGCATGGTGCAGAACGCCTGGGCGGTGGTGAACATATCGCCGTCACTTTCGCTGCCGAAGTTGTAGACCCCGCCCGGCAGCGAGAGCGCGGGCGGCAGATTTTGCACGGCCTGACGCACATATGTGACGCCCCGGTAGTCCTGGCGGGAGAACGAGAGCGTCTGCCCGCCCAGCGCGGCGCGCACTAGATTCAGCGGCAGGTTGCCGCGGATGGGCAGCCCGTAGCCGGGCAGATCGTACATCCATGTAGCGCGCAGGCAGACCGCCTGCGGCAGCAGGTCCAGCACCTGCTGTTCGGCCAGCAGCTTGTGCCGCCCGTAGACGTTGGCGGGGTGCAGGGGGGCGTCCTCGGTCCACGGGGCGCAGCCCGGCAGCCCGGTGTAGACCTGATCGGAACTGAACAGCACCAGCCCGGCCCCGGCCCGGCGCGCGGCCCGCGCCAGCCAGACGGGGACCTCCACGTTGGCGCGGTAGGATTCTTCGGGGTGCTGTTCGCAGTAGCCGGTGTCGGACAGCGCCGCCGTGTGCAGCACGCAGTCCGGCTGGACCTGCTGCACGAAGCGGAGAATTTCTTCTTCGGTGGCCTGCGCCAGCATCCCGCGGGGGAACGCCGTCAGTTTCAACTGCGCGCGCAGTTGCTGCAGGATGCGCGACCCCACAAAACCGCCCGCGCCGGTGACGAGAACCCGTTTCATACTCTATGACCTCCTTGGCGGCGGACCCGCAGCGGGGTCCGGCTGTTGTCAGTGTACCATATTTTGGCGGCTTTGGGTAGGGAATTCGTGTCAGTCCAAAAGGCGGGAAGCGGGCGGGTCTTGTCCATTTTTGGCGCATAACGGGGCAAAGGGCCGCATACGCTGGGGCAGGGGGTGGAGAGCATGTTGGAGATCCTGGGCTTGTTTTTGCAGGCGGCCGCCGGGCATGTGCTGTATCTGGCGCTGCATCTGGAAAGCGGTTCCTTCCCGCGGCCGCTCACACCGGCAAAGGAGCGGGAAGCCTTCGCCGCGCTGCGCGCCGGGGGCCCGGACGCTGCGGCGGCACGGGACCGGCTGATCCGGCATAATCTGCGGCTGGTGGCCCATGTGACGAAGAAATACTACGCGGCCACGGCGGCGCAGGACGACCTGATCTCGATCGGGACGATCGGGCTGATCAAGGCGGTGGATACCTTCGACCCGGCGCGGGCCAGCAAGTTTTCCAGCTATGCGAGCCGCTGCATCGAAAACGAACTGCGCATGGAACTGCGCCGCACCCGGCGCGAGGGCAACCAGGTATCGTTACAGGAACCGCTGGAGGGCGGCAGCGGGCAGCTCACGCTGGCCGATACGCTGCCTGACCCGGCGGTGATGGAGGACGACTGCGAGCGCCGGGTGGAGGCCGGGCGGCTGCGGGGGATGATCCGGGCGCTGCCGGAACGGGAACGCCGCCTGATCACCTGGCGGTATGGGCTGGACGGCGCGCCGCCCCAGACCCAGCAGCAGGTGGCGGTCCGGCTGGGGGTCAGCCGCAGTTATGTTTCCCGTTTGGAGAAGCGGGTGGTGGAACAGTTGGCCCGCCGCTGGCGGGAAAAGGGGAAAGAGGACGGTTCATGAGAAGATTGTACATGCAATTTTGTCGGGAAAAATAGAAATCGGCTGAAAATATGGCGGAAGCGGCAAAAAAGCAGAGAATCAAAAAAGCGGTGTATCGAAAAAATAGAAACTGCTTTTGACACATGACAAAACCGTGAATAATGTAAATTTACTATTAAAAACCAATATGAGCAAGAAAAAATAATGCAGAAACCATTGACATTTGCACCAAAAGCAGATACTATCTTTAGTATAACAGTTACGAGGGGGAAAGAGTGCCATGCACCTGACAAAAAGCGAACAGCAGATCATGGAGATCTTTTGGCACGCAGACCATCCGATGGCGCAAGCCGAGGTGATCGCCACTTGCGTGGACCGGAAGTGGAAAGAACGCTCGATTTTTTCCATGCTGAACAGCCTGATGGAAAAAGGCGTGCTGAAAGCGTCCGGCTTTGAGCGCAGCGGCAAGACCTATGCGCGCACGTTTGAACCGGCCATGTCCCAGGCGGACTACCTGGCGTCCATGATCGCCGGCCAGCTTCCTGCCAAGGAGTACCCGGCCCTTCTGGCCGCGCTGCTGCGCAGCACGGACGTTACGCCGGCCCTGCAGAAAGAACTGCGCGCCGTTCTGCGCGAAAACAACGCCTGAGCGGTCCTTTAGCCAAAGGCGTCCTGTTCCCGCCGCAGGCGGGCAGGCGCGTAAAGCTGCAAAAACGGATCAATACCCCGGCGGCCGCCCAAGGCGGCGGCGGTCAGGGTATTGGTCCGTTTGGGCTTTTTTAGGGGCGTGGGCGCACCCCGCTTGCAAGCGGCGGCGGGGCGTGCTATGATGAAAGGCAAAGTATAGCGCCCGGCGGCAGCCGGGGCGGAAAGAAGGCAAAACGGATGGAAAAGAAAAACCGGCTGGCGGCGGCGTATCTGCTGATCGGCGTGTCGGCGGTGGGGCGGGGCATGCTGGCGGTGCCCGACCAGACCGAGATCCAGGAACTTTCCCTCACGGTACTGGCGGTGGTGGGGTATCTGCTGCTTTGCCGCCGCACTGTGGCGCCGCTGCTGTGCGGCGCGGGGCAGCTGGTGCTGGAACTGATCCTCTGCGGCAGCCAGAGCGGCGGGGCCTGGGTATGGCTGCTGCCGCTGCTGCGCGTGGCGGACCTGTGGCTGCTGTGGCTCACGGTGCTGTGGATGCTGCGCCTGACCGGCCAACCCGCCCGCGCCATGCTGGTGGCGGCCGCGGTGCCGCTGGCGGTGTACAGCGTCACGCACTTTCTGCCGCAGGCGGCGGGGGTGGCCTCGGCGGCCTTCGTGGCGTTCAGCGTGGTGCTGCTGTGGTATGCGGGGCGTATGCTGCGGGCCTACAACGCCGCGCGCGTTGCCAGGTGACAATTCTCCATGACCCGGACGGCGGGGCGGCGCGGGCTGCCCCGCCGCTGTTTTTTGCCCGCCCGGATGCGCCGGGGCGGGATTTTTTTTCGCGGCGCAAGGTTGTACGCCCCGCGCGGATATGGTATACTCGTATATGTATAGGTATGCAGGCGGGCCCGCGTGGGAACGGGCCGCCGCAAAACGATTCGGGAAAGAAGGCATCCATCATGATCCCTTTCAATGTGCCCCCCTGCGTCGGGGATGAACTGGACTATGTCAAACAGGCCATCGACTCGCATAAGATCTGCGGCGACGGGGCCTTTACCAAAAAATGCAACGCCTGGCTGGAGGAACGCTTCCACGCGCAGAAGGTCCTGCTGACCACCAGCGGCACCACGGCGCTGGATATGGCCATGCTGCTGTGCGACCTGAAACCGGGGGACGAGGTGATCCTGCCCAGCTATACGTTCTCCAGCACCGCCACGTCCGCTGTGCTGGCGGGGGCGAAGCTGGTGTTCGTGGACATCCGCCCCGATACCATGAACATCGACGAAAGCAAGATCGAAGCGGCCATCACCGACCGCACGAAGGTCATCATGGTCGTGCATTATGCGGGCGTCGCCTGCGAGATGGACGCCATCATGGACATCGCCCGCCGCCATGACCTGATGGTGGTGGAAGATGCCGCCCAGGGCGTCATGAGCAGCTACAAGGGCAAGCCGCTGGGCACCATCGGGGACTTCGGCTGCTATTCCTTCCACGAGACCAAGAACTATTCCATGGGCGAGGGCGGTGCGCTGGTCATCAACAACCCCGCCTACAATGAGCGGGCCGAGATCCTGCGGGAAAAAGGCACCAACCGCGCCCGCTTCTTCCGCGGCCAGGTGGACAAGTACACCTGGGTGGACTTTGGCGACAGCTACCTGCCCAGCGAACTCAACGCGGCCTACCTGTGGGCGCAGCTGCTCCATGCGGACGAGATCAACGACGACCGCATGAACACCTGGAACGCCTACTGGCAGGCGTTCCAGCCGCTGGCGCAGGCCGGGAAGGTGGAACTGCCGGTCATCCCTGACGGCTGCGTGCACAACGCCCATATGTTCTATATCAAGTGCAGGGACCTGGCGGAGCGCACCGCGCTGATCCGATACCTGAAAGAACACGATATCCTGGCCGTGTTCCACTACATCCCGCTGCATTCCGCCCCGGCGGGCCTCAAGTTCGGCCGCTTCGACGGGGAGGACCGCTACACCACGAAAGAGAGCGAGCGTCTGGTGCGGCTGCCGCTCTACTACGGTCTGACGGAAGCCGACCGCGCGCAGGTCATCCAGAATGTTCTGGCGTTCTACGGGCAGTAAGCGGGCGTGGCTGGGGGCGGCGGCCACGTTGGCGGCGGCGCTTGCCTTTCTGCTGCTGTATGAGTGGTTCGTCTATAAAGTGCCGGTCACGCAGATCTACCTGCCCGCCAGCTCCTGGAGCGATGAGGTCGTCTACAGCAAGCAGCTTGCCGCTGTGGTGCAGGACGGCGCGCCCCAGGGGTACTTCGGCTTCAACGAATCCCACGCGGAGATCGGCACCTTCGCGGCCTGGGGCCCGGCGGTGTTCTGGGTCTATGCCGTGCCGGGCTTTTTCCTGCGCGGGCAGAACGCCTTCGTGTGGTGCAATCTGCTCTTTGCCGTGGCCGGGTGGCTGGTCTTTGCCCAGGCTGCCCGGCTGAAAGTGTGGCAGCAGGCGGCGTTTGCCGCGGTGCTGGCCTGCCTGAATGTGCCCATCCGCTATATCTTTTCCGCCATGCAGGAACCGCTGCACTACGCGCTGGTGCTGGCGGTCACCGGCACGGCGGTGCTGGTGCGCCGTTCCGGCCGCCGCCCGGCCTGGGCGGCGCTGGGGCTGCTGTGCGCCGTGGCTACGCTGGTGCGGCCCTATAACGCCGTGCTCTGGCTCTATCCGCTGGTACTGGCCTGGCCCCGGCGGCGCGCGGTGCTGGGCTGTCTGGCGGGGGCGGGCGCTTCGCTGGCGGGCACGCTGTTCCTGATGGCCAAGTGCTACGCGCCCTACTTTTTCACCAACGTGGATACCGAACCGTTGCGGATGCTGGCGCACCTGCAGGTGATCTCGGCGGTCAAATACACCGCCCACAAGCTGCTGACCGCCTTCACCCAGGTGGGGCAGGAGGTTGCCGGTGCGCTGGCCGGGCAGGGGGGCGGCTATTATCTGACCTTTTTCCTGCTGCTGGCGGTCACGCTGGGCTGCCTGGCGTGGGACCTGTATAAAAAGCGCCCGGTGTTCTGGAAGGGCTGCGCCGCCGTGGCGGCGGTGGTGATTTTTCTGGCGCTGATGCTGATGTACCGCATCACCGAGGCGTCCCGCCATACGCTGGTGCTGGACCTGTTGCTGCTGGCGGCGCTGGTGCTGGAAAGCCCGCGCCCGGCCCTGGGCACGGCGGCGGTGACCGCCTGCCTGACGGCGGCGGGCGTGCTGGCGCTGACCGCCAACGGCGGCTTCGGCATGCCGGGCTACCATGCAGCCATCGACGGGGAACTGACCGCCCTGCACACGGCCCTGGCCGAAAGCCAGCAGGCCGTGGAAAGCGAGGACCCCTGGGACCATACGATCGCCTATTCCTTTGGCGACAGCGCCCATGTGGGCATGCTGTACGCCGCGCCGGACGGCATGGGCCTGCAATTTGACGAGGTGGGCTACCTGCTGGACCCGGCGCACGCGATCCATTCCCGCTATATGATGACGGGCGCAGGCAGCGAACTGGAACAGCGCCTTCTGGCGGAAGGCTGGACGCTGCTGTTCCAGGGCGAGTATGCCACTGTGTACGAACGATCTTGAAGGAGGCAGAAAATGGACGTTTTGCCGTGCATCACGGGGGAGCAGGTGCGCCTGCGCCCCATAACGGAGGCTGACACCGACTGGATCGTGCGGTGGCGGAACACGCCGTCCGTGATGCGGAACTTTATTTTCCGCGAACCGTTCACGCCGGAAATGCACCGCAACTGGCTGGCCACCAAGGTGGCGACCGGGCAGGTGGTGCAGTATATGATCGAAGAAAAAGCCACGGGCCGCCCGGTGGGGTCGGTCTATTTCCGTGATGTGGACCCGGTGAACCACAGCGCGGAATACGGCATTTTTATCGGGGAGGAGGACGCCCGCGGCCGCGGCATCGGCACCGAGACCGCCCGCCTGTTCACCGCATTCGGCTTTGCGCACCTGGGGCTGCACCGGATCAGCCTGCGCCTGCTGGCCGACAATCTGCCCGCCCGCCGCAGCTATGAAAAGGCCGGTTTTGCGGTGGAAGGGACGTTTCACGATATGGTTTTGCTGGACGGGCGTTACCGGGACGTGGTGTTCATGGCAAAACTGGCAGGGGAATCGACACTGTGAAAAACTGGAAAACGATCCTGAAAAAGACGCCCCCGCTGTGGCTTTGCGTGCTGGGGGCGGTCGTGTTCGTGCTGGGGTTCTATACGCTGGCCTACCGCACCCCGCTGCAGGATGTCTGGCTGGCCCCCAATATGGACAACGACGAAGTGATCTATAACCGTCAGGTGGTCAGCGTGATCACCCACGGCGGGCCGCAGGGCTACTTCGGCTATGACGAGACCCACGCCGCCCTGGGGCGCTACGGCACCTGGGGGCCGCTGCTCATGTGGATGTACGCGCTGCCGGGCTTTGTGTTCGGCGCCGGGGTGAACACGGTGTTCTGGTGCAACCTCGTGTTCACGGCGGCGGGCATCGCGCTGTTTGCCTGGGCGGCCCGGCTGAAGATCTGGCAGATTTTGGCCTTTGTGGCCGCGCTGGTCTGCCTGTGGTCGCCGGTGGATGCAGGCTTTACCGGCGGGTCGGAACCGCTGCACTATGCGCTCACCTTCCTGATCGTGGGGGCGTCCGCCGCCCTGTGCCGCCGCGGTTCCCGCGGCTGGCTGGCGGCGGCCCTGATCGCCTGCGCGCTGGAAACGATCTTCCGCCCCTATGCGTTGCTGTTCTTTGCGTTCCCGCTGGTGGCCGTGTGGAAAGCCCCGCGCCGCCGGGGCGTCTGTCTGGGCGCGGCGGCGGTCAGCTTTGGGGCGGCGCTGTTCTCGATGACGCAGCTCTCCGCACCCTATTTCAGCAGCGGCGGTATGGATTTTGCCGGGCTGCGGCTGCTGCTGGGCGGCGACCCGGTCGGGGCCGTCCAGTATGAACTGGAACGCGCGGGCCGGGAACTGCACACGGCCTGGCTGAGCATCGTGCCCACGCTGCAGGGCGACCCGCAGTATGTGGGCGTGGGCTGCGTGGCGTTTTTCGTGCTGCTGCTGGTCGTGGCGGCCTGCCTTGTGTGGGATGTGCGCCATGGCGGCCCCTGGCGGTTCAAGGCCTGTGCGCTGTTCTGCGCGGGGGCCATCGCGCTGGTGCTCGTGTTTATGTACAACATCGCGCCCCGCCACCTGACGCTGCTCTGCGTGCTGATGCTGGGGGCGCTGGCGGTGGAGGATTCCCGGCGGGCGGTGGTTTACCTGCCGGTGCTGGCTTTGCTGGTGCTGCCGCTGAACGTGCAGCGCAGCAGCCTGTCCACCTGGTTCCCCGAAATGGGCGATCAGGTCACGGCGGTGGAACAGGCCCTGACCGAAAGCCAGCAGGCCGTGCAGGGGGATGACCCCTGGGACCATACGCTGGCCTACGCCTACGACGACGGGGTGTTCCACGGGTATCTGTACGGGGTTCCGGCGGGCATGGGCATTGAATTTGACTTCAATACCTACATCGCCGACCCGGCCAACCCGGTCCATTCGCGCTATGCCATGGTGGGCCATGGCACCGACGCCGAAGCCCGGCTGTTGGCCGACGGCTGGCAGGCGCTGGTCTCCACCCAGGATCTGATCGTCTACGAGCGGCCGGACGCCGCCCAGGAATAAAGAAGGGAAACAGAATGCAGAAAATCTCCTATGTGATCCCCTGCTACCGCTCGGAGCATACGCTCCCGGACGTGGTGGCGGAGATCACAGCCAAAATGAAAACGCTGCCCCGGTACAGCTACGAGATCATCCTCGTCAATGACTGTTCGCCGGACGATACCATCGGCACGATCCGCCGTCTGGTGGCGGCCGACGCCCATGTGCAGGGCGTGGACCTGGCCCGCAATTTCGGGCAGCACGCGGCGCTGATGGCCGGGTTCCACCAGTGCGGGGGCGACATCGTCGTCTGCCTGGACGACGACGGCCAGACCCCGGCGGACGAGGTGGACCGCCTGCTGGAACAGATCGAAGCCGGGTACGACGTGGTCTACGCCCGGTACGACAACAAGAAGCAGGCCGGGTGGCGCAACCTGGGCAGTTGGGTCAACAGCAAAATGACCGAGATCATGCTGGGCAAGCCGCCGGAACTGGTGGTGAACAGCTACTTTGCCGCCCGCCGCTTTGTGGTGGACGAGATGCTGCGCTATGAGCACTGCTACCCCTATGTGATCGGGCTGGTGCTGCGCACGACCAAGAACATCTGCAACGTCCCGGTGCATCACCGCGCCCGGGAGGAGGGCCACTCCGGCTACACCCTCAGCAAGCTGCTGGGGCTGTGGATGAACGGGTTCACCTCTTTCTCGGTCAAGCCGCTGCGCATCGCCACCTATGTGGGCATGCTGTCGGCGCTGGCGGGGTTCGTATATACGATCTTCATCGTCATCAACCACTTCGTGCGCCATACGGCCCCGCTGGGCTGGGCGTCCACCACGGCGCTGCTGCTCCTGCTGGGCGGGCTGATCCTGATCGTGCTGGGGCTGATCGGCGAGTATGTGGGCCGCATTTATATGTGCGCCAACGCCGCGCCGCAGTATGTGGCGCGGGAGTACCTGCACCATGACGGGGAGGAACAGGCATGAAGCGTGCGCGGTGGCTGCTGGTGCTGCACCTGATCCTGGGGATCTATGCAGCCAGCAGCGTGTTCAGCAAACTGGCGGCGGCCCAGCCGTTTTTGAGCGGGGCCTTCATCCTGCTGTACGGCGGTATGCTGGCGGCGCTGGTGGTCTATGCGCTGGGCTGGCAGCAGGTCATCAAGCACCTGCCGCTGACCACCGCCTACGCCAATAAGGCGGTAACGGTGGTGTGGGGCATCCTGCTGGGCTTTTTGATCTTTGGCGAGGCCGTCACCCCCCGGCAGGTCGTGGGGGCGGTGCTGATCATTGCAGGCATCGTACTGTTCGTGCGGGCCGACAAGAAAGAGGAGGACGACCCATGACCCAGGCGCAACTGCCCTATGTGCTGCTGTATCTGGGCAGCACCTTCCTGGCGTCGGTGTCCCAGGTGCTGCTGAAAAAGGCGGCCATGCGGGAACACAAGTCCCTGCTGGCGGAATATACCGACTGGCGGGTGATTTTGGGCTACGGCCTGTTCGTGGGCTGCACGCTGCTGACCATGCTGGCCTACAAGGGCGTGCCGCTGAACGTGGGCCCGGTGCTGGAAGCCACCGGCTACCTGTACGTCACGATCTTTGGCGTGACGATCTTCCACGAGCGGATGAACCCCAAAAAGATCGGCGCGCTGGCGCTGATCCTGCTGGGGATCGTGGTCTACGCCCTGTGAATGCAGCGCCCCGACGGCGTGCAAAAAATACGGATAACAAAAGCCCCGGCGTTCTGCGGATGCAGAAAACCGGGGCTTCGTTTTGTATGGGCGGGCATTCAGCGCCATTCCGGCAGGCGCTGTTTGCGGTTCACGCGGCGGTGCAGGGGCGAGCTTTCGTACTGCAGCAGGGTGGCGGCATAGTCCAGCGCAAGGGCCAGCAGGATGCCGAACACCACGTCGATGACGCTGTGCTGCTTGAGCAGCATGGTGGAAGCGCAGATCGACAGGCAAAGCACCATGGCTGCCGGGCGCATCCAGCGGCGGCGCGGCAGGTCAAAACATTCGCTGCGGTAGTAGGCCAGCATCAGCGTCACCGAGTTGAACACATGGATCGAGGGGCAGACGTTGGTGGGCGTGTCGCTGCGGTAAAGCGCACGCACGGCCTCGGCAAAGATGTCATCGCCCGGTACGGCGGCGGGGCGCAGCGTCAGACCGTTGGGCACGATCAGGTAGAACAGCAGCGCCAGCGTCATCCCGGCGAACAGCGGCGTACACAGCCGCCAGAAATCCTGCCGCGGGCTGTGGTGCAAAATGTACAGCAGCGTGAACGGGATCCACGGGAACCACATCACATAGGGGATGATCGCGTACTTCCAGAACGGGATCAGATCGTCCAGGCGGCAGTGTACCCATAGGTCGGGAACCGTCACATATTTTTCAAGCAGTCCGAAACAGACCAGATAAAATACCAGATACAGCGCCATGAATCCAACGGGATGGCGCACACACCAGTTGCGCATAGGGATCTCCTTTTACTTTCCGTGATAAGCGTACCTATGACGATATTTTATTATACGCCGGAACCGCCAGAAAAGCAAGCGGCGGACCGGGTAGGGCGGCGCCCCACCGCAGCGTCGGGACCCGCGCGCGGTCGCGATGCTGTGTGAGATTTTCGCCTTCTATTCATAGAAACGAGCCAGCGGGGCTGGATTTTGCAATCTTTGTAAATTTTTTGCGGGAAATTTGCAGCGGGGTACCAATCATCCGCCCGCCAAGCGCCCGGCCGGGCGGACGGTGGAAGCAACTGCCCATGGCGCCCCTCTTTTTTGTTCTTGTATTATTTATTTAATACAATAATACAGAAGGCGCGGTTTGTCAAGAGGAAAATAAAACCGCCCCCGGCAAGGGGCGGCGAAAAAACAGGGCAGGCGGCAAAAAGCCGCCTGCCCGTCTTGCGTTGGATAGAAAAAAGAGAAGCGATACCGCAGCGGCCGTTATACGGCAAGGACCTGCGCCAGCAGGAGCGTGACCGTATACAGTACCAGAATATGAAGGGGGTAAAACAGATAGAAGCCGTATTTCCACCGGTGCTTGCCGCGCCTGCCGTTGTACAGCAAGATCAGCAGGCAGGCCGCAGGTCAGGCGCGCGGCAGCCTGCGGCGGATGCGCAGCGCCCAGACCAGGCAGCCCGCGGCGCACAGCAGCGAAAGCACTTCGCAGCCGCGCCACCACAGCGGCGACGCCCAGAAAATTTCGATCGTGCCGCTGTACCCGGCGGGAATGTCCAGCACGATGCGGGCGTTCTCGCCGCTGCGCATCGGGAACACCGTACCGGCTGCATCCTCGGCGCGGTAGTGGCCGTAGTTGAAGATGGGCACCGAGATCTCGGCCTCGTCCCCGGCGTTCTCTACGCTCAGGTAGGCCACGCCGTTCGTTTTCTCGTAGCCGGTCAGGGTCAGGCCGTCGCTGCCGGGCTTGGGTTGCGCCCAGACCGTTTCATAGATGCTGCACCCGTCGATCATATATTCCCCAAGGCCCACGTCGCGGGTGCCGTTCTGGCTCATGCTGTTGGCGCTCGTTTCGCTGGTGGGCAAAAGCTGCATCTGGAACACGGCGGTGCTCAGCAGGACCGCCGCGGCCAGCACACCGGCAAAGGCCCGCGCGGCGCGGGGGCGTTCCTGCCCCAGCAGGCGCAGGGCCAGCAGCGTGGCGGCGCAGAACAGCGGCACCGCCAACGCCAGGAACCGCCACGGATACTGGAAGGTACAGGCCGCTTTGGCAGCGGCCGCGCCCAGCCAGCTTTCCACAAAGTCCCAGGGGAAAATCTGCATCGTCAGCAGCAGGGCCAGCAGGCCCAGCCCCGTGACGGTGCTCAACGGCCGGGGGCGCGGGGCTTCCCGGCGGCGGGTCAGGCAGTAGACGGCCAAAGCCAGGCCCAGCAGCAGCGGCAGGCCCAGGTTCAGGCTCATGTCGGTCGAAGTACCGGCGGAGGTGCCGCCGTACCCCGGCCCAAAGGGGGCAAGCAGTTGCAGCGGGTACAGCCCTTCCTGCTGGGGCTTGCCCACCGACGGGTTGTTGACCTGCAGGCCGACCGACATCGTGGTGGTCAGGAAAGGCAGCAGGAACCAGGCGCTCAGGCCAAAAGCCAGTGCCGCGGCCTTGCACCAGGCCAGCAGGCGGGCCGGGGCAAAGGTCTGCCGCAGCCGCAGCAGGCAGAACACCGCCAGCAGGGCGGCGGTCAGTTCGGTCGAGATCAGGTGGCACTGCACCAGCGCCGCCATGCCGAACGCCAGCGGCGCCCACTGGGCAAAGCGGGGCTTTTCGCAGCTGTAGATCTGCCACACGCCCAGCAGGACCAGCGGCAGAAAGCTGATGGCCGTATATTCGCCCACCGCGCCGCGGAAGAATACGCACACCAGCCGGTAGCTGGACAGGGTGTACAGCGCCGCGCCCAGCACGCCGCCCCGGCGGCTGCCGGAAATGCGCGCAAAGCACAGGTGGCTGAACACGGCGGCCGCCAGCGTGACGGCGAACACATACACCTGGTAGCAGGCCCGCAGCGGTAGCCACAGGTTGTAGAGCAGGGCGGGCAGCAGCAGGAACAGTTCGCAGTAGCACAGCGGGTTGATGTAGCCGTAGCCGTTCAGGGTGGTGGTGGCGATGCGCACCGGGAACTGCCCGTAGGAGAGTTCCTCCGCCATGGCGGCGATGCGCTGCAAATGGTAGTTCAGGTCATGCCCAAAGTACAACTGGTCGCTGAACAGGGGCAGGCAGGCCAGCGCCGTGATGCCCACCAGGGCCAGCGGCACAAGGGGCGGGCGGCGTTTACGCCCGGCGGCCCCCACGCCGAACAGCCCCCAGGCCAGCAGGTCGCAGACGGCGAAGAACAGCAGGAAGCAGGCCAGCCGGGTCACCCGGTAGATGGGCTGTTCCTCCAGCGTGATGGAATACAGGTACAACTGGCCTTCGTTGTAGTGCAGGGTGGCCTGCAGGTCGCTCATCCGCGCGCCGCTGCTGATCCACAGCCGGGTGGTCAGCGTGCGGTGGCCGTCGTCCAGCGTCAGCGGGTCGGCCTGCACGGCGGAAGGCGTGCGCGCCGAGGAGAAGGTCAGCGTCCCGGCACTCTGTAAAATGTTGAAGGTCGGGGCGTCCGGCGTCTGGCAGGAGAAATACTCCACCGTCACCTCGTAGGCGCCGGAAGCCAGCGCCGCGGGCGCCGAGGAGAAGGTAATCTCCTTCTCGCTCTCAAAGCCCTCGTCGTTGTAAATTTGCAGCGAACCGTCGTCGCTGTTCAGCCCGGCAAAAGAGGGGAACGGGTTCTCGAACCCGTCGGGCGTGATCGTCATGCAAAACGGCGCGCCGAACAGCCCGGCAATGAGCGCCAGCAGCACGGCGGCTTCCACCGCCAGTACGGCGGCCAGCCAGCGGTTGCGGCGCAGCAGGGCGATAAATTTCTGCATCGGTAACCTCCTTGGCGCGTCAGCCGTCCCAGATCATGACTTTGGCGTTCACGATGGAGGAATCCTCCACGGTGGCGATGTAGTCGCCGCGGGCGTTGCGCTCGGTCCGGTCGCAGTCCAGCAGGCAGATGGCGCGGGCTTCCTCGGTGCCGTCGGGCAGGCGCACTTTGTACTTGATCACGGCGTTGTCCGGCACCAGCGCGCCCTGCACATATACGTTCAGGGTGTCCAGCAGTTCGGCGCTGTCGTCGTGGGCGCGGCCGCACCAGGCCAGGTCATAGCCGCCGTAGTTGCGGTAGGTCTGGTAGCCGTACACCGACCCGGCCAGGTCCTCCGGCACGGTCCCGGCACCGATCACCTGGGCATTCAGTTCCCGGTGCGCAAAGCGGGAGAAGAAGTAGGATTCGGCGTCGGGGTTGCCGGCCCAGACGCTTTCGTTGCAGATCAGCAGGTCGTCGGCGGTCACATCGTCAGCCAGCCCGGCTTCGATGGTCTGGATGAAGAAGTAGTAGTTGTCCAGGTTTTGGGCGTGGTGGTTGCGCAGGCAGGCCCGCGTATAGGCCCCGTTGGCGCACAGCCCCACGGCGATCACACCGGCCAGCGCCAGCCGCAGCACGGCGCTGGGCACTTTGGGCAGGCGGTACAGCGCACCGGCCAGCAGGCCGATCAGCGCCGCCAGCAGCAGGGCAAAGCCCACGGCGCTGGCCGCGGCGGGGATGTAGCCCCACTTCCAGGTGATGGCTTCAGGCTGCTGGTAACGCTCCGAACAGGCCAGCAGCAGCGCAGGCCCGGCCCACAGCAGCAGGCCCAGCCCGGCCATGCCGCCCAGCACCCGGCCCGAAAGCCGCCGCCGGGGCAGCAAAAAGCACAGCACCAGCCCGGCGGCAATGCCCAGCAGCAGGGGCCACAGCTTGTCGCCGTTGGTGATGACGCCGGGGTCCTCCTCCAGCAGCATGGGGCTGAGGAAGGGGATAGACGCCGCCATCTGCTGCACGGTCACGCGGGCGATCTCGCCTATATTCAGCGAGAACGTGTTGCCCGCGCCGGTCCCGCGGGACGACGCCAGGTGGAACGCCAGCGCCACGGCGCTGCCGCCCAGCACGGGCGCGCAGCCCAGCAGGCCGCGCTTCAGGCTGCGGTGCAGCACCACCCATACCAGGGCCGCCAGCGCGGCGTACATGTAGCCTTCCTCATAGGTCCCGCAGGACAAAAACGCCAGCACGGCGGCGGCAACGCCCCAGCGGCGGTGGCCGGTATCCTGCAGGCGCAGCAGGCACAGCCAGGCCGCCATGGCCCAGAACAGCGTTTTTTGGGGCACGGCGTAGTAGCTGTACATGCCCTCGTTGAAGATGGGGGCCAAAGCCAGCGTCAGCGTAAAGGCGCCCAGGGCCAGCGCCTCGCTGCGGGCCAGCCGCGCCACCACCCGCCCGGTCAGGAAGGCGGCGGCCGCTGTCACGCCAATGATGTACAGCCGGTAACTGGTCAGCGTGCCGAAGAACAGCAGCGACACCGCCGACGGGTAGTGGAACGGGAAGAACCGCACCTGATCCAGCGTAAAGTAGCGCAGCCGCTCCTGCAGGTCCTGCAGCAGATATTGCCAGAAGGGCATGCGTTCAAAGTCGTACATCCATTTGTTTAAGGTGAGTTTGTCATCCCCTTCGGGCGGCACGCTGATGGTGACGCGCAGGTACATGACCGCGAACGCCAGCACCAGCAGGTAGCCGATCGCAAGCAGCAGCCAGCGGTGCCGCCGGAAAACGGTGGTGAGCTGTTTCATCCATGGGCCTCCTTGCCATATGGCAACAAAAATTCACTATAATTATAACACGCCGCCCCAACGGGCGCAACGCGCAGCCGGGGGCGGTTTGACTTTCTTTTTTGAATATGGTATCGTATTCTTTGCACGGAGGGCTACTCATTCATTTTATTATAAAATGCAAATGGTACGCTGGATAAGGCACGGGCTGAAATGCCCGTACTTTGTCCGGCGTTTTGCTAACGGTGCGCAAAATAATTTTTTCATGGAGGGAAGGGACGATGGATCAAAAAAGCCTGTTTCTGCACACCAGCCCCACCCGCCTGTTTTTCAAGGCGGCGCTGCCCGGCTCGATCGGGATGCTGGCGTCCTCGCTGTATCAGTTGCTGGACGGCGTCTTTGTGGGGCAGTTGTTGGGCGGCGAAGCCTTTGCCGCCATCAACCTGGCTATGCCGCTGGTCATCATCAACTTTGCCATTTCGGACCTGATCGGCGTGGGTTCCGCGGTGCCGATCTCGGTACGCCTGGGGGAGAAGCGCCCCGAGGAAGCCAACAACATCTTCACCTGCGCCTGCCTGATGGTGGTGGCCCAGGGCATCGTGGTGGGGGCGTTCCTGTACCTGGCGTCGCCGATGCTGCTGCGCTGGATGGGCGCCGAGGGCGCGCTGCTGGAAATGGCGACCCAGTATATCCGGGTGTACGCCATCACTTCGCCGGTGACCGGCATGCTCTACGCGGTGGACAACTACCTGCGCATCTGCGGGCGCATCAAAGGCAGCATGATGCTCAACGTAGCCATGTCGGTGCTTTGCGCGCTGGGCGAGCTCATCATGCTGGCGGTGCTGCGCGTCGGCGTGTGGGGCGCGGCGCTGGGCACCAGCGTGGGCATGATGATCTGCGTGGTGGTCGCCATGTGGCCGTTCTTCTGCGGCAGCCTGACGCTGAAATTCCGCCGCCCGCATTTCACCTGGCCCATCATCCGGCAGATCGTCACCTGCGGCACGCCCACGTTCTTAAATAATATCGCGGGCCGTGTCACCTCGATCCTGATGAACATGGTGCTGCTGCGCGTGGGCGGCGCGGCGGCGGTCTCGGTCTACGGCATTTTGATGTACGCCGACGGCATCGTGATGCAGTTCATGTACGGCATGTGCGACTCCCTGCAGCCCGCGGTGGGCTATAACTGGGGCGCGGGCCGCCGCGACCGGGTGCTGGCGATCGAAAAACGCTGCTTCCTGGCGGCGGGCAGCATCTCGGTCCTGGCGGCGGCGGTGATCTTCGCCTTTCCGGGGCAGATCACTACGCTGTTCATGGCGGACTCCGAACCGACGGTCTATGCCATGGCGGTCCCGGCCCTGCGGCTGTTCTGCCTGACCTACCTGACGCGCTGGTTCAGCTTCGCCACTCAGAGCTTCATGTCGGCGGTGGAAAAGCCGGTGCTGGCTTCGCTGCTGTCCATCTCGACGGCGCTGCTGTTTCCGGTGCTGCTGATCGCGGCCCTTTGGCCGCTGGGGCTGAACGGCCTGTGGTTCAATATGTCGGGCACGGCGCTGCTGGCGGCCGTGGTGGCGGTCCTTGTGCTGCTGTACTTCCGCCGCCGCTACTGGAAGAACGCCTGATTATAATAAAGTAGGGATGCCCGGCCCGCCGGAGGCCGTGAAACCGAAGTGATATTCGGCGCGGGAGCCTGTTCAGTATGGAAAAAGCGGCGGCTTTGATGGATTCAAAGCCGCCGCTTTACTTGGTTTTATAAGGTGGATCGCTTGCTGCACGACGATTGTTCTTTTGCTGAAAAAAACTGGACAAACTGTTTGTGCTTTTGTTACTTATTACTTGATTTGATTTTTCTTTATATGATTATAGTGTGCGGGAATGGAGGATGATTTTTTGGAACAGGAACGCGGTTGCAGCAAAATAGGTCAGATAAATAGCGCAGAATATCAGGAGTGTTAATAGACCGTAGAACAAGATAAGACCTTCCTGCAAAATTGCTTCTCCAAAGAAGAATTGTGTTCCCGCAATCAGCAGGATAGTAAGAAGGATCGGGAAAAACAACGGGATCAAGAACACGGTGGACAGTTCCCTGTGAATCAGCGAAACCTGCCTGCGTCCCGATACCCCCAGCCGGTCGATCACCGCGTAATTCTTTCGGTTTTGGTCTATGGCGGAAAGCTGCTCAAAAGCCAGGACTGAACAGGAAAGAATGATAAAAATAATGCTCAGATATAAGCCGCAGAAAGAGATCGCCGTGAATCCGGTCAGCGAATTGGCGACGCCCCATGCTTTTACGGTGACCCCCATCGTCACCCGTTCCGGCAGTTCCTTTCCGGGCTGGATGTTCGGCTGCCATTCGCCGCTGTTCAGAAATTCCCTCAGTTCGTTTTTCAGTTCCGGGTATCCGCCGCCAGCCAATTTCATTGCCAGGCGAATCTTCTCCCCGGACAATTGAGAAGCAACTTTGTCCGGCAGAACCAGAACATAGCCTTTGGTTCCGGCCATTTGATATTGCTCCATCGGTTCTGTCCAAATCGATGTTTTCGCAGGTGTCAAAGTCTGGCCGTTCAATGTGATCTCTGGCTGTTGTGCCAACCCCTGCCGGATGCCGTCCATGTAGTTCCAGGTGTCACAGTGGACCAGAAATTCGTTGTCGTTCATAGAAACCTGCGAAAGCCCCAGAATCTTCCGCAGGTGGTTATAGTCGGACAGGGATAAGGCTTCGATGGATTCATGAGGGACGGTATACAGGTAATAGGTCACACTGTCTTCTACTTCGCAGCGTTCCTCTACAAAGGAGAGCACGGGAACCATGCTGCTTTGGGTTAAGGGCGCGTCGATGGCTACCCCGGAGTCATAGGGGTAGTAGGCTTCCATGTTGGCCTTATAGCCTGCGCCCATTGTTAATCCCACAAACATAGTCGCAAGGGAAATCGTCAGCAGGATCGCTACCACCGCCATCGTCCGCCCGGAAGATTGGAGGCGTCTGCCGATCTGCCCCAGAAAAAACAGGGTTTCTTCCCGGTATTTCCGGCGAGGGTTTCGCTTTGCCAGTTGATAGAACAGCAGAGGGATTTTTCGATGCAGTTCATAAACGCCCGCAAGGATCAACAGGCAGGCGCCGCCCCAGTATAGCATGGCTTCGTTTGTCTGAATGCGCAGACCGTTTCCCAGCAGGACCACACCCGCTGCGATGGCGGCAAGGGAGAGCAGGCAGGTCAGGACGCTTTGGTGCAAGGGCTGGAACCCTGCTTTTTCATTTTTCCGGCTGTCGTAAAGCAGGTCGATCACTTTCCTGCGCCGGATGACCTTTGCCGCGCGCAGCATCCCAAAACCATACATCAGAACGAAAAAGAAAAGGGTCATTCCCCATGCGCGAAGGGAAAACAGGACCTGATAATGATGCGGAATTTCAAAAATATTCTGGACAGCCTGATTCAGTAGCCCGGACAGCCCGGTCCCCAGCAGAGAACCCAGCAAAAAGGCGGCTCCGCCTATAACGCCGTTTTCAGCCAGAAACAGGTTTCGGACGGTTTTCACTTCCATGCCCATCAGTTCATAGGTGGCAAACTCTTTTTTCCGATGGTCCAGCATGAACCGGATGGCATAGTCCACAACAAACGAGGATAGCAGCGCGACCAGCACCGACAGCATCAGAATACCAGAAGTGAGCATAGACATATTTTCCGTCATGGAAAGAATATCCGGGGAAAATCCCAAGGCAAGAAAGGAATACATCAGCGCCGCCGTTAAGGTGAGCGTTACAAAGTAGATGATATAATCCCGCAGGCTTCTGCGGATGTTTTTTACAGTCAATTTCCCGTACATTGTTACGCCCCCCTCCAGTCAGGTCTTTTCGATATTTCTTTGGAAGCGGCAATTATGGGTCAAGTGATTTTTGATGAAACGCTGCACATTGTGAAAGGCCAGTTTAGCGTACATCACCATTGCCTCCTCCCATCATGGTAAGGACATTGAGGATTTTTTCAAAGAATACCCGCCGCGTATCGCTGCCTTTCAGAATTTCGGTAAAAATTTCACCGTCCCGCAGGAAAAGGATGCGCTTTGCATAGCTGGCTGTAAAAGCGTCGTGCGTTACCATCAGGATCGTGGCCCCCAGCTGTTCATGGATGCCCTGCATCGTGGACAGAAGCATTTGGGCCGAATGGCTGTCCAGCGCCCCGGTGGGTTCGTCGGCCAGGATCAGTTTGGGCTTGTTGATGATGGCGCGGGCACAGGCGCACCGCTGTTTCTGCCCGCCGGAAATCTGATAAGGGTATTTATCCAAAATATCCGTGATGTTCAGCTTCCCGGCCATTTCCTGCACCCGGCCGTCGATCTCGCCTGCGGGGACCTTGTTGATGGTCAGCGCCAAAGCGATATTTTCCGAAACGGTCAGGGTGTCGAGCAGATGGAAGTCCTGAAAAATAAAACCGAGATTTTCCCGGCGGAACCGGGCAATCTGCTTTTCGTTGATTTCGGTCACATCGGTCCCATCCAGATAAATATGCCCCGCGCTGACGGTATCAATGGTGGAAATGCAGTTCAATAAAGTGGTCTTTCCGGAGCCGGACGCCCCCATGATCCCCACAAATTCCCCTTCCTGCACGGAAAAACTGATGTCCTGAATGGCTTTTGTAATGCTGCCGCCATTCCCGTAATATTTCTGAATGTGATCCAGTTTCAGGATCTCTTTCATGGTCCTCACCTCTGTTTCTATTCTAAAGCAAAAAGGCGTCCGTTTGTATCAGGTTTTCTTACAGAGTTCTTACAAAAATGTAAGAAGTGCAGGGCCTGTCAGCCCTGCACCCCGTTTACAAAATCGTTGATATGAAAAGAGAGGACGATCGTCGTTCCTTTCTCATCGGAACTTGCCCTAATGCCGATCCCCAGCTTGTCGCAAAGCCGCCTGCAAAGGTACAGGCCGATCCCGGTGGAACTTTTGATCTTCCGCCCGTTCTGCCCGGTAAAGCCTTTCTCAAAGACACGGGGCAGATCGCTTTGCGAAATGCCGATGCCGTTGTCCGCGACCGAAAGAACGATGCTGTCATTCTCCCGGACGGCAGAAAAGCGTAAAACCGGCTGGCTTGTACGGTATTTGACGGCATTGCTGATAAGCTGGTCCAAAATGAACCGCAGCCACTTATCGTCCGAATAGATGCTGTAGTCCACCGTCTCGACCGTGACGGTCACATTGTTTTGCCGCAGAAGATATTTGTTGTCTGCAATGGCTCCATGCACCACATCACTCAGGCTGATCTCGCGGACGGAGTAATCCTTCTCGGTATGTTCGCTGCGGGCATAGTACAAAGCCTGCTCCGTGAAGCGGTCGATGTTCTCCAACTCGGCCATCAGGTCCCGGGTAAAAGAACAGCGGTTGTTCTCGCAGATCAGTTTCATGGCGGTGATGGGCGTTTTTACTTCGTGTATCCACTGTTCAATGTATTCTTTATATTCCTGCCGCTCCCGCTGCACCGTGCCGATGCGTTCCAGCATAGATTTTTCGGCCATCTTCATGATCTGGTAGAATACCTGTTCGTCGGCCCGTTCCGGCTCCGGCATGATCTCCGGCAGCAGATACCGTTCTTCCAACTGTCGGGCCATATCCAATAATTCGTTCAGACGTTTTTTGCGGGAAAAATAGGCCCCCAGCAAATAGAGAACAAGGGCGAGCAGCCAGACCGCCAGAATAAACAGGACCGTTTGGAAAGGATCGCCGCTTGCAAGCAAAAACAGCGCAAGGGCGGCCATCCCCAGCAGATGGATCAAAATGACGGGGAGCTGGTTTTTCCAATATCGCTTGCCGTTCATACTGTGTACCCCTGTCTGTGCTTTGTCTTGATAAAACCGGCCAGCCCGATGGAAGCCAGCTTTTCCCGGATGCGGGTCATATTCACGCTCAGGGCGTTATCGTCCACATAAAGCTGGTTGTCCCAAAGAAAATCCACAATATCGCTGCGGGGGCATATTTTCCCCGCGTTTTTGAAAAGGTAGTACAGGATTTTCAATTCATTTTTCGTCAGTTCGGCTTTCCGACCGTTGTATTCTATAAAGCTGCTCTCCAAATGCAAAACGGCGCCGTTCCATGTGAGCGTTTCGGTCTGCCCGGAACCATACGCCCGCCGCAGCAGGGACGCGATCTTGGCAAGCAGGATCGCGGTGTTATAGGGTTTTGTGATAAAAGCGTCCCCGCCCAGCATGATGCTGTTCAATTCATCCATATCGGTGTTGCTGCTTGTCACGAACACGATGGGGACTGTGGAAAAGCTGCGGATCCGGGAACAGATCTCGAACCCGCTGATTCCCGGCAGCTTTATATCCAGTAAAACAAGATGGGGCGCAAACGCTTTGAACTGCTCGATCACCTTTGAGAAGTCGGTCACGGCGGCAACTTCATACCCGTTGCCCGCCAAAAGGGTCTGCAACTGTGTCTGTATCGTCAGATCATCTTCAATAATCAATATCTTCATGGCTCGATCCCTTTCGGATTTATATTACCGGCTTTTCGCCGCCTTGATGATCCACAGCGCATAGGCAAGCGAAACGAAGCAGAGCAGCGCGGCGGTGAGCCCCTCGCGCAGCGGCGAGGAGGCGTCCACGGCAAAAATGCCCAGGCAGTTCGTGGCGGCATGGGCGGTGATGCAGGGCAGAAGGCTCTTTCCTTTATAAAAAAGGACCGTGAACAAAAAGCCGACGGCGGTCGCATAGCAGATCTGCAAAAGCGTGGGGATCAGGGCCTGACCGTTCAGCAGGTTTACGATATGCCCCAGGCCGAAGGTGACACTGGAGACCAGCACGGCTAGCTTGACGTTATCCCGGCACAGGGCCCGGAAAAGAAAACCGCGGAAGATGACTTCTTCCAGAAAGCCGGCGCAGGCCATGCTGAGGAGGAACAGGACGGTTTCGGCAGGGGAAGCCCACAGGGTGATGCCGTTCCACAAATTCACGCTTGCGATCAGAAACAGCGGCAGAAAGCAGAGGGACATTCTTGCGCTGCCCCGGAACGCACAAAGCCCGTACCGCTGCCAAAGACCGTGCTTTTGGATAAAGCCCAGCACCAGCAGCACCAAAAGGATGCCCATGGGGGCGGTGACGAGCTTCGGCACGCCGACCGAGGCCGAAAGGCTGTCCGCCAGACTGAACAGAACGACATAGGCGGCAATGCAGACCAGCGCGAAGTCCAGTTCGCTTTTCTTGTACAGGCGATCCATCAGGCGCCCCCTTTCAGTGCATGAACGGTCCCGTCAAAAAGCAGCGTCAAATCGGATAAGACTGTCCGTTCGTCGTATGCCATCTCGTTGTTGGCCAGCATACTGGCATAGCCGTGCGCCAGCAGGAACACCGACCGAAATACCGTTTTGGCCTGCCCGGCGTCCATGCCCGCTTCCTGGCGGATCAGGGCGATCACGGGCTGCAATTCTTCCGCGTCGATCAGTTCCGCCATGTTTTTGCCGGAAAAACCATTGGACTGGAAAAGAAACCGGAACAGGTTCTTTTCCTCTACGGCGAACCGGATGTAATTCAAGCCGATATCCTGCAGGGGGGCGCTGCGGATGTTCAGAAGATACGCGGAGTGGTAGGCGTCGGCTTTTTCGTAGACGGCCCTTTTCAGTTCCTCGATGGTTTTGAAGTGATACATGACGGGCTGCGTGGAACAGTTCAGGGCTTTGGATACCGTTCGCGCATTGACCGCTTCGATCCCGTCGCTTCGGACAAGTTCAAACGCGGCGTCAAGGATCATTTCTCTGGTCACTTTGGCCCTGGGCGGCACAGAACCCACCACCTTTTGTAATTTGTGTTATATAACAATAATTATAATAAGTGGTAAGCTGTTTGTCAACAGGGAAAAGACGATCCTGCGGCATTTGCGGGGAATTTTGCGCCTTTTCGCGGTGGACGGGGAGCGAACGGGGGAGTACGTTCCGGCGCTTTTTATGCCGTTCTTGGCGTAAAAAAGGCAGGATGGAATATACGGATTGTATATTTGTGAAAAATATTTTAATATTAGCATTCTATGCTTGACATTGCTAAAACGGGTGCTATAATAGAGTCAGATCGAAAGGAAAGGCAGACAGCCCGACCGGACGATGAAAGCAAAAATGCCCGCAGACAAGCGGACAGGTAGCAAAGGCGGCGGGACGCCCACAGGACGTCCGCAAGCATGACAGGAGGTAATGACCTATGTTGCCTAGCATTTTTGGTGAGAATTTGTTTGATGAATGGTTTGACGATGCGATGACCCCGTTCTTCAGCGGCCGAAACCCGCTGTACGGCAAGCACGCGCGCAATCTGATGCGGGCGGATGTCCGCGAAACGGACGACGCCTATGAGTTGGATATCGACCTGCCCGGCTTCAAGAAAGATGAAGTCAGCCTGAAACTGGATCAGGGGTATCTGACGATCCAGGCGGCCAAGGGGCTCGACAAGGACGATCAGGACAAGGATGGCCGCTATATCCGCCGCGAGCGTTACGCGGGCGCCTGCAGCCGCAGCTTCTATGTGGGCGACCAGGTGACCGAGAAGGACATCGCCGCGAAGTTCGAGGATGGCATCCTGAAGATCCATCTGCCCAAGGCCGCGCCGCAGCTTCCGGAGCGGAAGGGCTATATCGCCATTGAGTAAATACCAGCCGGGACGGCCACGCCGCCCGGAACAGGCCCGCCGGGTCCTGCTTGCGCAGGACCCGGCGGGCCTGTTTATTCGTTGGTGTTTGGGGAGAAAACAGAAAACCGGGAACAGCGTTTCCGCCGTTCCCGGTCTGTAAGTTGGTGGACGGTACAGGACTCGAACCTGTGACCTCCTGCACGTCAAGCAGATGCTCTACCAGCTGAGCTAACCGTCCATGTGTCTCGCGACGCAAACTATAATACCAAACCTGCCGGAAAAAATCAAGCCCTTTTTTCAAAAAAAATCAATTTTTTTGAAAAAACTCGTTTGCGCACCGCCCTGGCAGAGAAAAAACGGCGGTAAAACGGAAAAAACAGGACCGCCGGGAAAACCGATGTCCCGCCCGGCGGGAACCCCAAACGGCCCGGCGCACGCAGAAAGCGGGCGGACGGTCCCTGTAAAAATCGCGGCAAAGTTTTCCACGCGCGCCGTGAACGGTGGACGCGGGGTGGAAATTGTGATATACTATATCGGTTAATGTGGGGAGGTGTAGAGAGTTTGCGGGTATTGGGCATTGACCCCGGCTATGCGATCGTGGGCTGGGGCGTGGTCGAGTATGTGGGCAACCGTTTCGCCCCCATCGGCTACGGCGCGGTCCTGACCGAAAAGGACACCGCTTTTGAGCAGCGGCTGGCCGAGATCTACGACGCGGTGCTGGATATCTGCCGCCGTTATCAGCCGGAAGCACTCTCTATCGAAAAGCTGTACTACCAGCACAACCAGACCACAGTCATCGGCGTGGCGGAAGCCCGCGGCGTCATCCTGCTGGCGGCGGCCCAGTGCGGCGTGCCGATCTATGAATACACCCCTATGCAGGTCAAGCAGGCCATTACCGGCTACGGCAAAGCGGTCAAAAAGCAGATCCAGGAGATGACGCGCCTGATGCTGCATCTGGACACCGTGCCCAAGCCGGACGATACCGCCGACGCCCTGGGCATGGCCATCGCGCACTGCCATTGTAGCCGCAGCCGCCTGATGGGCACCCGGCCCCGCTGACCTGTTACCTTTGGATCTTCCGGGAGGAAACTGCCATGATCTACTGCCTGACCGGCAAAATTTTGAAAAAGACACTGGATACCGTGGTGATAAGCTGCGGCGGGGTGGGCTATGCGGCCCAGATCCCCGCCACCACCGGCGAAGCCCTGCCCGCGCCCGGGCAGGAGGGGACCGTCTACACCGTGATGAACGTGAGCGAAAACGACGTGGCCCTGTACGGCTTTGCCACCGAGGAACAGCGCGACTGCTTCAAGATGCTCACGGCGGTCTCCGGCGTGGGCCCCAAGGCGGGGCTGGCCATCCTCTCGGTCATGAGCCCGGAGAAGGTCGCCCTGGCGGCGTCCTCCGGCGACCATAAAGCCTTCACCAAGGCGTCGGGCGTGGGGCCCAAGCTGGCCCAGCGCATCACGCTGGAACTCAAAGACAAAGTGGGCAAGGGTCTGGCCGAAGGCACCGGCTTTACCGGCGGTTCGATGGCGGACGCGGCCCCCGCTTCCGCCCCCGCCCAGGCGGTGGCCGCCCTGGTCAGCCTGGGCTATACGCCGTCCGACGCGGCGGCGGCCGTGGCCCGCGTGGACGAAACGCTGCCCGTGCAGGATATTATCAAAGTGGCGCTGCGCAGCCTGTCGCGCGCGCGGTGATTTGGAGAAAGTAGGCTACCATGAATCAGGAATATACCGTAGATCCCAGCCGTCTGGTCAGCCCCGACGCACTGCCCGCTGACGCGGAAGAAGTCAGCCTGCGCCCCCGGACCCTGGACGATTATGTGGGGCAGGAGAAAGCCAAGGGCAACCTGCGGGTCTATCTGCGGGCGGCGCAGCAGCGCGGCGAACCGATGGACCACATCCTGCTGTACGGCCCGCCGGGTCTGGGCAAGACCACGCTGGCGGGCATCGTCGCCCAGGAGATGGGCGTCCAGATCCGCATCACGTCCGGCCCGGCCATCGAAAAGCCCGGCGACCTGGCGGCGCTGCTCACCAACCTGCAGGAAGGGGACGTGCTGTTCATCGACGAGATCCACCGCCTTTCCCGCCAGGTGGAGGAAGTGCTTTACCCGGCGCTGGAAGACTACGCGCTGGACATCATGATCGGCAAGGGACCCAGCGCCCAGAGCATCCGCATCAACCTGCCCCGGTTCACCCTTGTGGGGGCTACCACAAGGGCCGGGCAGCTCACCGGCCCGCTGCGGGACCGCTTCGGCATCCTGCTCAAGCTGGAACACTACAGCCCGCAGGAACTGGGACGCATCATCACCCGCAGCGCGGGCATTCTGGGCATCCCCATCACCGAGGAGGGCGCGCTGGAACTGGCGCGCTGCAGCCGCGGCACGCCGCGTATCGCCAACCGCCTGCTCAAGCGGGTGCGTGACTTTGCGACCGTGCAGGGGGACGGCACCATCGACGAAGAGACCGCTGTGGAGGCCCGCAAGTGGATGGACATTGACGCCATGGGCCTGGACGAACTCGACCGCAGCCTGCTGCGCGCCATCATCGAGATGTACGGCGGCGGGCCGGTGGGCCTGGAAACGCTGGCGGCGGCCCTGGGCGAGGAGAGCGTCACCCTGGAGGATATCTGCGAACCGTATCTGATGCAGATGGGCATGCTGACGCGCACCCCGCGCGGCCGCTGCGTGACCCGGCTGGCCTACGAGCACCTGCACATGCCGGTGCCCCGCCGTTTTGATGAGGATGACGGCCAGCAAAGCATGTTTTAAGTTTTCCCGCTGCGTGTCCCCACAGGGGGCGGCATAGAATACAAAAGGAACCATTGATAAGGAAAGGACCTGATACTATGGGTAAACTGTTTGGAACCGACGGCGTCCGCGGCGTGGCGGGCAAAGACCTGACCTGTGAACTGGCGCTTCAGATCGGGCGCGGCACCGCGGCGGTGCTGACCCAGTTGGACGGCCACCGCCCCAAGATCCTCATCGGCAAGGATACCCGCGTTTCCGGCGATATGCTGGAATCCACACTGGCCGCCGGTCTGTGCAGCGTGGGCGCCGACGTGGAACTGCTGGGCGTGATCCCCACCCCCGGCGTGGCCTACCTTGTGCGCAAATACAACGCCGACGCGGGCATTATGATCTCGGCTTCCCATAACCCGATGGAATTCAATGGCATCAAGATCTTCAAGGGCGACGGCTACAAGCTGCCCGATGAAGTGGAAAACCAGATCGAAGCCCATGTGTTCAACAACGGCGCCGACATCCATCTGGCGGAAGGCGCCGACATCGGCCGTATCCATATGTGCCGCACGGGCCTTGACGACTATGTGGACTTCCTGCAGGAACATATCAATGCCGACCTCACGGGCCTGAAAGTCATGTTCGACTGCGCCAACGGCGCGTCGGCGGCTGCGGCGCAGAAGCTGTTCACCCGGCTGGGCTGCGAGTGCGGTTTCATGGGCACCGAGCAGGACGGCGTTTCGGTCAACGACGGCTGCGGCTCCACCCATCTGGAAGCACTGGAAGCGGCGGTCCGGGAGGGCGGCTACGACTGCGGCATCGCCTTTGACGGCGACGCCGACCGCTGCCTGGCCTGCGACGAAACGGGCGCCGAGATGGACGGCGACAAGATCATCGCCCTGGTGGGCTGCGATATGAAGGAGCGCGGCCGCCTGGACGGCAACACCGTGGTGGTCACCGTCATGTCCAACCTGGGCTTCATCAAATATATGGAAGCGCAGGGCATCGAGACCGCCCGCACCGCGGTGGGCGACCGCTATGTGCTGGAGGAGATGCGCGCCCGCGGCTACGCCATCGGCGGCGAGCAGAGCGGACATGTGATCTTCCTGCACCACTCCACCACCGGCGACGGCGAACTGACGGCCGGCAAGCTGCTCAAGGTGCTGGCCCGCAAAAAGGCCGAAAACCCCGCCGCCAAGATGAGCGACCTGAACGCGGTGTACACCCAGTTCCCGCAGGTGCTCATCAACCTGACGGCCAACAAGGAACAGAAGCAGGCCTATAAAGAGGATGAATATATCGCCGGCTTCATCGAGAGCCAGCAGCAGAGCCTGATGGGCATGGGCCGCGTGCTGGTGCGCGTTTCGGGCACCGAGCCGAAGATCCGCGTCATGGTGGAAGGCGAGGACGAAGCCGCCATCCAGACCAGCGCCGAGCGCATCGCGGACATGATCCGCCAGCGCATCCTCGAAAAGTAAGAAAGGAGAACCGCCTATGCGCCCTGCCGACAGTTGGCGGGATTATGAACTGCTGGACGCGACCAACCATAACCGGCTGGAACGCTGGGGCAGCACGATCCTGATCCGCCCCGACCCGCAGGTCATCTGGAAAAACGCCGAGGCCAGCCCCCTGTGGGGCCGGGCCGATGCGGTCTATTACCGCTCCGCCAAGGGCGGCGGCCGCTGGGACTACCACAAAAAGCTGCCCCAGAAATGGCAGATCCGCTGGCAGGACCTGACCCTGATCGTCAGCCCCACCGGCTTCAAACATACCGGTGTGTTCCCCGAACAGGCCGTCAACTGGGCCTGGTATCAGGAAAAGATCCGCGCGGCCGGGCGGCCCATCCGGGTGCTGAACCTGTTCGGCTACACCGGCGGGGCCACGTTGGCCTGCCTGGCGGCCGGGGCCAGCGTCACCCATGTGGACGCCAGCAAGGGCATGGTGGCCTGGGCGCGTGAGAACGCCGCCGCCAGCGGTCTGGCCGACCGCCCCTGCCGCTGGATTGTGGACGACTGCGCCAAGTTCGTGCAGCGGGAGATCCGCCGCGGCAGCCGGTACGACGGCGTCATCATGGACCCGCCCAGCTATGGGCGCGGCCCCGGCGGCGAGATCTGGAAGCTGGAGGACAACGTCTACGACCTGATCACGCTGACCGAACAGGTGCTGACCGACCAGCCGCTGTTCTTCGCCATCAATTCCTACACCGAGGGCCTGAGCCCGGCGGTGATGGAATACATCGTAAAAACCACGCTCTGCCCGGTCCACGGCGGGCATACCCACTGTGACGAGATCGGGCTGCCCGTATCTGCGACCGGCGGCGTCGTGCCCTGCGGCGCGACGGCTATTTGGGAGAAATGATCCATGGCTACTGAAACTCCGATGATCCGCGTGCAGGATGTACGCTTCCGCTACGACCCCGACCAGCCCGGCTATGCCGTGGACGGCGTCAGCATGGAACTGCGCCGCGGTGAATTTGTGGCGGTGCTGGGGGCCAACGGCTGCGGAAAAAGCACACTGGCCAAGCACCTGAACGCCATCCTGCTGCCGGAGACCGGCACAGTATATGTCGAGGATATGGACACCCGCGAGGAGGAACATCTCTACGACATCCGCCAGAAGGTGGGGATGGTCTTTCAAAATCCCGACAACCAGATCGTGGCTACCATCGTGGAGGAGGATGTCGCCTTCGCGCCGGAAAATCTGGGCGTCCCGCCTGCCGAGATCCGCACCCGTGTGGACGAGGCCATGAAGCTGGCGGGCATCTACGAAAAGCGCGACAGCGCGCCTTTCAAGCTCTCCGGCGGGCAGAAGCAGCGGGTCGCCATCGCGGGCGTCATCGCCATGCGGCCGGACTGCCTGGTGCTGGACGAAGCCACCGCCATGCTGGACCCCCACGGCCGCGGCCAGGTCATGCGCACCATCCGCCATCTGCGGGAAGCGGGCATCACCATCGTGTCCATCACCCATTATATGGAGGAAGCCGCCCAGGCCGACCGGGTTCTGGTGATGAACGGGGGCCACGTCGTGATGGAAGGCACCCCGGAGGAAGTGTTCAGCCAGACCGAAAAGCTGCACAGCTACCATCTGGACGTGCCCCAGGCGGCGGAACTGCGGGATGAACTGGTCAAGGCGGGTATCCCCATGCCGGAGAACGTCATCACGCCGGAACGCTGCGCCGAGGAACTGTATAAACTGCTGAAAGACTGAACGCCGGCTTTGCCGCCGGCACCCAGCAAGGCGGGAACGGCACCGGCCACACAAAGGGCCGGGCGGTATCCCGCGGGAAAGGAAAGTATCGTGTCAGAGATCATTCGCGTGGAACATCTGAAATATGTGTACAACCCCGGCATGCCGGACGCCACCACCGCACTGGACGATGTCTCTTTCTCCATCGAGGAAGGGGACTTCGTGGGCATCATCGGCTCCACCGGCAGCGGCAAGTCCACCCTGATCAGCCACTTCAACGGGCTGAACCGTCCCACCGAGGGGCGGGTGCTGGTGGACGGCAAGGACCTGTGGGCGCCGGGGGCGGACCTGCGCTCCTTCCGGTTCCTGGTGGGGCTGGTCATGCAGTATCCGGAATACCAGTTGTTTGAGGAGACCTGCGCCAAAGACATCGCCTACGGCCCCCGCAACATGGGCCTGGACGAAGCCGAGATCCAGCGCCGGGTCAAGCAGGCGGCGGCCTTCGTGGGCCTGCGCGACGAACTGCTGGAAAAAAGCCCCTTTGAGCTTTCCGGCGGGCAGAAGCGCCGGGTCGCCATCGCGGGCGTCATGGCCATGCAGCCCCGCGTGCTGGTGCTGGACGAGCCTGCCGCCGGGCTGGACCCCGAAGGGCGCGACGCCATCCTGGGCCAGATCAAAGCCTACCATGAAGCCACCGGCATCACGGTACTGCTGGTCAGCCATTCGATGGAGGATATCGCCAAATACGCCAACCGCGTGCTGGTGCTGCACAAAGCGGGCATCGCCATGTACGACACGGTGGAAAACGTCTTTGCCCGCGCCCAGGAATTGCTGGATCTGGGGCTTTCGGTGCCGCAGGTCACGCAGATCTTCCTGCGGCTGCGCCAGATGGGGCTGGATATCCCCACCGACGTCTACACGATCCCCTATGCGGTCAAGACCATCCGCAGGGCGCTGGAAGCCAAACAGAGCAAGGGGGTGCAGTAAATGCTCAAGGATATCACCATCGGCCAGTACTATCCCGGCCGTTCCATCCTGCACCGCTGTGACCCGCGGCTCAAACTGGTCGCCACCATCGCCTATATCGTCGTGCTGTTCATGGCGTCCAACCCGCTGGGCATCGTGCTGTCCATCCTGCTGCTGGCGGCGCTCTACCGCGTTGCCCGCATCCCCGGCAAGCTGATCTTGCGCAGCCTCAAGCCCATCGTGCCGCTGGTGATCTTCACGGCGGTGCTCAACCTGTTCTTTGTGTCGGGGCAGGGGGAACCGCTGGTCAGTTTTTGGGTCTTTCATATCTATGCCGAGGGCGTGCGCCAGGCCATCCTGATCGCCGTGCGCGTCTGCGTTCTGATCGCGGGCACCAGCCTGCTGACCTACACCACCAGCCCCATCGTGCTGACCGACGCCATCGAGAACCTGCTGCGCCCGCTGGCGAAGCTCCACTTCCCGGTGCATGAACTGGCGATGATGATGACGATCGCCCTGCGGTTCATCCCCACCCTGATCGAGGAGACCGAGAAGATCATGAACGCCCAGAAGGCCCGCGGCGCCATGCTGGACAATGGCACCTTCACCCAGCGCATCAAGGCGCTGGTGCCCATCCTGATCCCGCTGTTCATCTCGGCGTTCCGCCGTGCGGACGAGCTGGCCGTCGCCATGGAATGCCGCTGCTACCGCGGCGGCGAGGGCCGCACCCGCCTGAAACAACTGCACTTTACCGCCGCCGACGCCCGCTGCGCCGTCGTGCTGGGGGCGGCGCTGGCGGTCATCATCGCCACGCGGTTTTTCGTGCCGGGGTGGCTGGGATGACCTGGCTGCTTTGGATCGCCTATAAAGGCACCCGCTACGCGGGATTTCAGGTGCAGCGCAACGCCCCCACGATCTGCGCGGCTCTGCAGGACGCCATGCAGGCGGCCTGGGGCCAGCGCCCTGACGTGAAAGGCTGTTCCCGCACCGACGCCGGCGTTCATGCGCGGCGTTTCGCGCTCAGCTTCTGCTATACTGGCAGGGTCCCGGCGGATAAGATGGTGCCCGCGCTCAACGCCCATCTGCCGCCGGACATCCGCGCGCTGGAACTGGAACCCGTGCCCGACGGGTTCCATGCGCGGTATTCCGCCCATGCCAAGACCTACTGCTACCACATCCGCAACGCCCGCGTGGACGACCCGTTCACGGTGGAATACTGCCACCGCGTGGCCCAGCCGCTGGATTTGGCGGCCATGCAGGCCGCTGCGGCGCAGTTCGTGGGCACCCATGATTTTCTGGCGCTCTGCGCGTCGGGGTCGGGGGTGGCCGCCCGCGGCGACACCGTGCGCACGATCTCGGCCTGTGGGGTCGAGCGCCGGGGCGAGTATCTGACTATCACGGTCACGGCGGACGGGTATCTGTACAATATGGTCCGCATTTTGGCGGGCACGCTGGTGGAAGCCGGGCAGCACAAGCGCACGGCGGATTCCATCCCGGCGCTGCTCGAAAGCCGGGACCGCCGCAAAGCCGGGCCGACCCTGCCCGCCAAAGGGCTGTTTTTGCAGGACGTGGCCTACCCGGACCTTGGACGGTCAAAGGGGGCAACAGTCGCGCACGGCGATGCCTGACGCTCCTGTTTCCCCCTTTGGATTCCCCTTCGACAAAATTTACCCCAAAACCGCGCACTCGGCCGTTGGCCTCGCACACAATTTTGGGGCAAATTTCCCTGTATGTGTCCCCACCGTCGGCGCATGTCCGCTGCTGGGGACGGATTAAGAAACGGCCCCGGCACTATATAAACGACAAGAAAGGAGGAAAGCCCCTGTGGGAAAAGCCGAAAAGGAACGCCAGGAACGCCGCAAACGGATGCTGGCGCGGGAACGGGGGCATACCTCTACCAAGCCCGTACCGGGCACCAGCGGCGACCTGGGCCTGCGCATGCCGCAGCCCGTCCGCCGGGATGAAAACCGCACCGCGCCCAAGCCGGAGCCGGAAAGCGCCACCGCCACCAACCTGCGCTCCATCACGCCGCTGCTCAAACAGCGGCAGCGCCGCCGCAACATCGCGGTGGGGGTGGTCGTGCTGGTGGCGGCGCTGGCGTTCGCCGTGTTCACGGGCGCTATGTCGGCGTCCATCGCGCTGCTGGCCGACGGGGTGGACAGTCTTTCGCTCTATCTGAGCCGCGGCAGCGGCGGCTGGCCGGTGGACACCGGCATCAGCGAACCCCTGCAGGTCGAAGAACTGGCCGGCGGCTTTGTGGAACTGAGCGCCGACGATGTGGCCGTCTACTCGCCCTACGGCAGCGAGGTACGGCGCTTCCAGCCCGGTTACGCCCGCCCGGTGCTGGCGGTGGGCGGCACGCGGTTCGTCGTATATAACCGCGCGGGGAACGAACTGCAGGTGTCCAGCCGCACGCGGGAACTGTACACCCATACGTTTGAGGAAGGCATCCTGCTGTGCGCCATGTCCAACAACAATACGCTGGCCGTCGTGACGGAATCCGGGCGGTACACGGCCCAGCTCCAGATCTTTGACCCCTCGTTCCGGGAGATCTACCTCTGGAAGCTGACCCAGAACGAGGGCACCCCCATCGCGCTGGACTTTGCGCCCAACAACCGGCGGTTCGCCGTCGGCACGCTGGCGGCGCGGGACGGCCAGTTGAGCTGCTCGGTCTATTTTATGGACACCGCGCAGGACAGCGAAGGCCCCGTATATACGGGCACCCAGGGCAGTATGCTGCTGCGGCTGGACTGGCAGAGCGAAAACCGCGTGATGGCGGTGTTCGATACATACATCGCCGTGCTGGACCCGCGCACCGGCACCGAGACCGCGCGCTATGACTTCGGCGGCGCCACGCTGCAAAGCGCGGCCCCCGGCATCCGCCAGACCGCGCTGCTGCTGAACATCCGTGGCGGCAACTGCCTGGCCACCTTTGACGAGGACCTGACCCTGCTGGCCGAGATCCCGGCCCGGCAGGCGTTCGGCATCACCGCCACGGACACCGAGGTGTACCTGCTGTGCCCCAACGCGGTGGAAAGCTACAGCTACGCCGGTGTGCAGAACTGGGCCCGCCAGGACCTGGAAGCCCACCCGCTGGCCGTGCTGGACGCCGACGAAACGCTGGTCTTTGTGGGCAACCGGGTAGAGGTGCTGACCCCGCCGGAATAATATAAGAAAGCAGCGGGCCGCTGAACGGTGCGGCCCCGAATCGTCTAACAGTCTGTGGGAAAGGATTTTGTATCAATTATGGCTTGGATCTACGATCTGTTGTTTCTGGTCCTCTTTGCCTATGCGGCGGCGGCCAGTTGGCGCAAGGGCTTTCTGGCCGGCCTGACCGAACTGGTGGGCGCGGTGCTGGGCGTGGCGGTGGCCGTCTGGGGCAGCCGCGCGCTGGCGGGACCCATCTACACGCAGTTCCTCAGCGGTTCGGTCTCCGGCAAGGTGGAGGACGCCGTCGCCCAGTCGGGCGGCGACCTGGCGGCCGCGGTGCAGGGGATGGACTTCCTGCCCGCGGCGGTGCGGGACAATCTGGCCGCTTTGCTGGAAGGCGCGGGCGAAAGCCTGCCCGGCCAGATCACCGACCTGATCGAACCGGTCATCCTGCCCATCGTGCAGGTGCTGCTGTTCGTGGTGCTGTGCATGCTGGTGCGGTGGTGCTTCCGGCTGCTGGTGGGGCTGCTGCGCCATGTGAACGGCGTGCCGCTGCTGGGCGGCGTCAACCGGCTGTGCGGCCTGCTGCTGGGCCTTGTGACCGGCGCGCTGGACTGCTGGCTGCTGGCCCTGCTGCTGTGGTTCCTGGCCAGCGTGACGGCGGGCACCGTGGACTTCCTGACGGCCGGCGTCCTGCAGCAGAGCGTGGGGTACAGCTTCTTCAGCGCGTTCAACCCCTTCCTGGTGCATTATTAAGTTAAGATTCAATGAAAAAATTCTGAACATTCCGCCGCTTTGCTTGCAAAAGTGCATCCGCCGCCTGATAATAGAACCATGCTGAGAATGGCAAGCGGATGCTTTTTTTTCGGGAAAAGCGCGCTTTTTTCATAGAGAGGTGAAAGTTCATGCTTTGTGTACGCTGCAAAAAACGTCCTGCCGTCGTCTTTGTGCAACGCATCGAAAACGGAAAGCCCCTGCAGGAAGGCTACTGCCTGACCTGCGCCCGGGCCATGCACATCCAGCCGGTGGACGATCTGATGAAACAGTTCGGTATGTCCGACCAGGATCTGGAAAATATGGAGGAACGCATGAGTTCCTTCCTGCAGGAAGCCGCCGAATCCGGCGCGCTGACCCCCACCGGGGAGGACGCGCCCGAGGATGACTTCGTCCCCGGCGGTTCGCCGGTGTTCCCCTTTGCGCCGGGCGGCCAGCGCCCCGCAGGCGACGAGGGCAAGGCCCCCAAAAACGGCAAGAAGGAGAAAGCCCCCCGCCGCAAGTTCCTGGATACCTACTGTGAGAACCTGACCCAGAAAGCGCGCGAGGGCAAGACCGACCGCATCGTCGGCCGTGACCGGGAGATCTACCGCACCATCCAGATCCTCTGCCGCCGCCAGAAGAACAACCCCTGCCTGATCGGCGAGGCCGGCGTCGGCAAGACCGCCATCGCGGAGGGCATCGCCCAGCATATCGCCGAGGGCAACGTCCCGGCGCGCCTGCGCGACAAGGAGATCTTCCTGCTGGATATGACGGCCCTGATCGCGGGCACCCAGTTCCGCGGCCAGTTTGAACAGCGCGTCAAGGGGCTTATCAGCGAGGTAAAGGCTGCGGGCAACATCATCCTGTTCATCGACGAGATCCATTCCATCGTCGGCGCGGGGGACTCCGACGGCGCGATGAACGCCGCCAATATCATGAAACCGGCCCTGTCCCGCGGGCAGGTGCAGGTCATCGGCGCGACCACCTTTGCCGAATACCGCAAATATATCGAGAAAGATTCCGCGCTGGAACGCCGCTTCCAGCCTGTCAAGGTGGAGGAACCCTCCCTGCTCGACACCATCGAGGTGCTCAAGGGCATCCGCGTGTATTACGAGAAGCACCACTGCGTCCGGGTGCCGGACCCCATCGTGACCAGCATCGTCAAACTGTCGGAGCGTTATATCACCGACCGTTTCCTGCCGGATAAGGCCATCGACCTGCTGGACGAAGCCTGCGCCTGCTGCAACCTGCGCCACCCGGAGATCACCGAACTGATCGAGGCCCAGCGCCATGTGGCCGAGCTGGAAAGCCGGGAACATGAGCTGGAAAACCCCGAACCGGACAAAGGCCAGGAAGCCGCCATCGACTATGAAGCCCTGGCCGCCGTCAAGACCGAACTGGCCCAGCAGCGGGAAAAACTGCCCGCGCTGCAGCTCCGCGTGGCCGAGATCGAAGTCACGCTGGACGATGTGGCCCAGGTGGTGGAACTGTGGACCGGCATCCCCGCTGTCAAGATCAAGGAGACCGAGTACGGCCGCCTGCAGGGGCTGGAAGCCGCCCTCAAGGCGCACATCATCGGCCAGGACGAAGCCGTCCACGCCGTGGCGGGGGCCATCAAGCGCGCCCGCGCCGACCTGTCGGGCCGTCACCGCCCGGCCAGCTTCATCTTCGTCGGCCCCACCGGCGTGGGCAAGACCGAACTGGTCAAACAGTTGGCAAATCAGTTGTTCGATACGGTGGACCCGCTGATCTCCATCGACATGAGCGAATATATGGAAAAGTACGCGGTCTCCCGCCTGATCGGCTCGCCTCCGGGCTATGTGGGCTATGACGAGGCCGGGCAGCTCACCGAAAAAGTCCGCCGCCATCCCTACAGCGTGGTGCTCTTTGACGAGATCGAGAAAGCTCACCCCGACGTGATGAACATTCTGCTGCAGATCCTGGACGAAGGCAAGATCAACGACGCCCAGGGCCGCACGGTGGACTTCTCGAACACGGTCATCTGCATGACGTCCAACGCCGGTTCCACCGACCAGAGCGGGGCCACCGGCTTCGGCAAGCGGCTGGAAACGGCCAGCGCCGACAAGAGCATGAAGGCCCTGCAGGAGTTCCTGCGGCCGGAGTTCCTGGGCCGTGTGGACGAGGTCATCACCTTCCGCCCGCTGGACCAAGCGAACCTGGAACAGATCGCCGCGCTGATGCTGGACGAATACAAGCCCGGCCTGACGGCCCACAGCATCACGCTGGAATACGACCAGCCCGCGCTGGCCGCCATCGTGGCCCAGAGCAGCACCAAATACGGCGCGCGCGAACTGCGGCGCACCATCCGCAAAGCGGTGGAGGACCCCATCGCCGAAGCACTGGTAGATGGCCGCCTGGGCACCGCGCCCGCCACGGTCAAACTGGTGGACCGGGACGGCAAGCCGGAATTGGAATTCGGCGCGCCGCAGGCCTGAACCCTGCCGCACCCCGCCGCGGGCGGGGCGCATGAAAATGATTTTGAATGGGTAGTTGGGATCAGCACATGAGGATGAAAAAACGTCTGGCAGCCCTGCTGCTGGTTTTGGCCCTGCTGTGCGGCTGTGCGCCCCGCCGCGCGGCCCAGGGCGTGCCGTATATGCCCTCGGTGGAGGAGCCGCAGCTTGACCCTGCGCCCACCGCCACCCCGCAGCCTACGCCCGCCCTGCCGGAAGGCGGGGCGCTGTACGGCAGCGTCCAGCTTTTGGAAGAACCGACGGTGCTGGTCAGCGTCTACCTCAACGACGCCGCCACCGGCAGCGTTTGGAGCCGGGAAGCCCAGGACGAAGCCCAGCAGCAGGTGGCCATGGCTGTGGACTGGATCAACAGCCAGGCGGCCGGTTACGGCGTGCAGCCGCAGCTATACTGTGACGACGGCAGCGCGGGCAGCCCGCTGCGCCATACCTACCAGGTGCAGGCCCGGCTGAAAGGCGGCCCCACCTCGGAGGAGAGCAACGAGTTCCTGACCGAGATGGATATGCTCTGCGCCACGCTGGACACCGCCGACCTGCGGGAACGCTACGGCACCGACCGGGTGGGCTTCCTGCTGTTCCTGCCGGTCAGCGGCACCTCGTTCACGATGGCGCACTATGCCGAGGACGGGGCCAACTTCTATTACGAATACTGCTGCCTTTACCGCTACGACGCCTATTCCGAGCAGACGGAGCCGGAATCGCCCGCCACCTATGCCCACGAGATCCTGCACCTGTTCGGCGCGCCGGACCTTTACGCGGGCAGCAGCGACCTGTTCGTGGACGAGGACCTGAGCGCCTATGTGGCCCAGACCTACCCGGACGAGATCATGCTGGATACCTATGCGGCGGACGGCACCAACGACTATACGGCCATCGACAAGATCATCAGCCCGCTGACGGCTTACTGCATCGGTCTGGCCGATACCTGCCCCGAACGGGAACTGTTCCCCCTGCTGGCCGGTGTAGAGCCCGGCGTGTTCCGCTATGATGTGAGCACCGGGCAGGACTCAGGGCCCGGCAGCGGCGCGGTGGCGGTCTGAACAAGGAGGGAACCATGCCCCTGACGGAAGATTTTCCGCTTCGCATCGAGGAAGTCACGGCGGCCTGGGCCTCGGAACGCCGCCCGCAGGACGCCTTTGCCGGGGTGCAGTCGCCGGGCTGGCAGCTTGTCTATGTGCGCAGCGGCTCCATCGAGGAACTCTGCGGGACCCGCCGCGTGCTGCTGCGCGCCGGGGGCATCCTGCTGCACCAGCCGGAGGAAACCTTCGGTATGCAGACCGTCGGCGAGATCCCGCCCGAAGTGCTGCGCGTCGACTTTTTCTGTTCCGGCTCGGCCATGGACCGCTTCCGCGGGCTTGTCTTTCACGCCGAACCGGTGGAACAGCACGACCTGAACTGGCTGATGAAGGCCTGCGGCGAACTCTACGACGCCCCCGCGGTCCCCGGCGGCAAACCGTCCCCGCGGGAGGACGTGCCCTTTGGGGCGCGGCAGCAGATGGCGATCCATCTGGAAAACCTTCTGATCCTGCTGGCCCGCCGCTGCAAGCGCCCGCGCAGGCCCACCCAGCGCGTGCGGCGCGAACGCCGCCAGAACGCACTGGTGGACGCGGCGCGCGCCTACATGGCCCAAAACCTGGAACATGAGGTCCGGGTGGAGGAAGTCTGCGCCGCCGTGGGCTGCACCCGCACCCAGCTCCAGCAGGCGTTCCGTGCCCGGCTGCGCCATACCGTGCGGGAGGAATTTTCCGCCATGCGGCTGGACTACGCCGCCCAACTGCTGGCGCGGGGCGCGACCCCCGGCGAGGTGGCCGCCCGGCTGGGTTACTGCTCAGGCGCGTACTTCAGCCAGAAATTCCACGAAGCCACGGGCAATACCCCCAGCGCCTACCGCCGCATGCAGCAGGGCTTGCCCGCCCGCCGCCAAAACAGGCAACAAAAAGACAAAGAGGAACCGAAAACGTCTATTCCAGAAACCGACGGGAAAAAGTAGAATAAGAGTAACCGGACGGGCCGCAGCGGCCCGCATAAAAGCAACAACAGACCATAAAGGAGACGATTGGTATGGCAATTTTGGTGAGCGGTGGCGCCGGCTATATCGGCAGCCACACCTGCGTAGAACTTCTGGCCGCGGGGTACGACATCGTCGTTGCGGACAACTTCTACAATTCCTGCCCCGAAGCGTTGGCCCGCGTCAAGCAGATCTCCGGCAAGGATTTCCGCTTCGTGCAGGCCGATATGACCGATAAGGACGCGGTGGAAAAGATCTTTGCCGAGAATACCGACATCGACTGCGTCATCCAGTTCGCCGCCTATAAAGCGGTGGGGGAGAGCGTTTCCAAGCCCATCGAGTATTACTCGAACAACCTGGCCTGCACGCTGAACATCCTGGATGTCATGCGCCGTCATGACTGCCACAACATCATCTTCTCCTCCTCGGCCACCGTTTACGGCGACCCCGCCAGCGTGCCCATCACCGAGGATTTCCCCGTGGGCGGCACCACCAACCCCTACGGCACCACCAAGGTCTTTACTGAGCGCATCCTCACCGACTGCTGCCATGCGGACCCGGAGCTGAACGTGGCCATCCTGCGCTACTTCAACCCCATCGGCGCGCATCCCTCCGGCATGATCGGCGAGGACCCCAACGGCATCCCCAACAACCTGGTGCCCTACATTGCCAAGGTGGCCGTGGGCAAGCTGGAAAAGGTCCACGTCTTTGGCGACGATTACCCCACCCCGGACGGCACCGGCGTGCGCGACTACATCCACGTGGTGGATCTGGCCCGCGGCCATGTGGCGGCCATCCGCAAATTGGAGCAGAAGCCCGGCCTGTTCATCTGCAACCTGGGCACCGGCCACGGCTACAGCGTGCTGGATGTCATCCATGCGTTCAGCAAGGCCTGCGGCCGTGAACTGCCCTACGTCATCGACCCGCGCCGCCCCGGCGATATCGCCGAGTGCTGGTGCGACCCCGGCAAGGCCAAGCGGGAACTGGGCTGGGAGGCCCAGTACGGCATCGAGGATATGTGCGCCCATAGCTGGAACTGGCAGAGCCACAACCCCGACGGCTACAAGTCCGCCCAATAATCACACAAAACGCGCGCAGGCGCAGCCGTATGGCTGCGCCTGCGTTTTGCTTGCCGTGTAAATTCCCGGATCGCCGCCGCTGGCACACATCCGCCAGCGGCGCAAGGGTATGTCAGACGAACATCTCCTGCCCGCGGGGCGGCAGTTTGGGCACCGTGGGCAGGGGAGCAGCCCCGGCCCGCCAGGCCGCCGGGCTGACGCCCACCTCCCGCTTGAACACGCGGCACAGGTAGTTCGCGCTGGAATAGCCCGTCAGCCCCGCGATGGTCTCCAGGTTGTAGGTGTCGGCCAGCAGCAGGTTCTTCACCGCCTCAATGCGCACGCTGGTCAGGTAGTGCCCCGGCGGCACGCCCAACGCCTGCTTGAACGCCCGCACCAGATGGCTTTTGGTCACGCCCAACTGTTCGCTGAGTTCCTCGACCCCGTACAGGGCCATGTAATTCTGCCGGATGGCGCTCACCGCCTGGGCCACCAGCGGCGGCAGCGGGCGGGCGGTCTCGTCGGCTTTGGCGGCGGCGCACAGCAGCGCATAGGCCAGTTGGGAACTGCCGCCGCCGTGCATCTGGGCGATCAGTTCCGCCGCGCCCGGGCAGGAAGCCCCGTCCGCCCAGCGGGCCGCGCCCAGCCGCAGCAGGTAGGCGTCCGCGCAGGAACCGCCCAGCCGCACGGCCACCAGGTGGCAGTCGCTTTGGGGCGTCAGGTCCAGCGGCGCGGCGCCCAGCAGCAGATCGCCGCTTTGACCGGGGCGGGGGCAGCCCTCCAGCACGCACTCCCCGCGGGAAAGCACGCCCACCCACAGCCCGCTGCCGCCCAGCCGGGCGGGGGCGCTGCCGTCCAGTTCCGCGGTCTGCAAACAGGTGCAGAAAAAATCTGGATCAAAAATCAATTTCCATCCCTCAATATCAATAAAATGCTATTTTCAAACCGATTATAACCTGATATTATAGTCGTGTCAAGTAAATCAGCCCCAAACCCAAGGGGCAAACAAGTATAACTGGGAGGTTTTTATCCATGGCTTCTATTAGCTGCCGTCACGTTAAAAAGGTTTATCCCGGCAACGTCGTTGCCGTTCCCGATTTCAGCCTCGAGATCGCCGATAAGGAATTTATCGTTTTCGTCGGTCCCTCCGGCTGCGGCAAGTCCACCACCCTGCGTATGATCGCCGGCCTGGAAGAGATCTCCGGCGGTGAGATGTACATCGGCGACCGTCTGATCAACGACGTTCCCCCGAAGGACCGCGACATCGCCATGGTGTTCCAGAACTACGCCCTGTACCCGCACATGACCGTGTACAAGAACATGGCGTTCGGCCTGGAACTGCGCAAGATGCCCAAGGACGAGATCGACAAGCGTGTGCGTGAAGCCGCCAAGATCCTGGAGATCGAGCACCTGCTCGACCGTAAGCCCAAGGCTCTGTCCGGTGGTCAGCGTCAGCGTGTTGCCCTGGGCCGCGCCATGGTCCGTGACCCGGCGGTCTTCCTGCTGGACGAGCCCCTGTCCAACCTGGACGCCAAGCTGCGTACCAGCATGCGTACCGAGATCATCAAGCTGCACAAGCGCCTGGCTACCACCTTCATCTACGTTACCCATGACCAGACCGAGGCCATGACCATGGGCGACCGCATCGTCGTTATGAAGGACGGCGTCATCCAGCAGGTCGATACCCCGCAGAACCTGTACGATTACCCCTGCAACATCTTCGTTGCCGGCTTCATCGGCAGCCCGCAGATGAACTTCCTGGACGGCACCCTGAACAAGAGCGGCGACCAGTACACCGTTGACCTGGCCGGCACCACCATCCCGCTGCCCAAGGAAAAGACGGCGGACGGCAAGCTGGACGCTTACGTCGGCAAGACCCTGAAGGTCGGCATCCGTCCTGAGGACATCAAGGACGACGAGGAATTCCTGGCCAAGCATCCCAACAGCCATATCGAGGCTGAGGTCGAAGTCTCCGAGCTGATGGGCGCCGAGATCTACCTCTACCTGACCTACAAGGGCCAGAACCTCATGGCGCGCGTGGCTCCCACTTCCAAGTCCCGCCGTGGCGACAAGATCGTGGTCGCGATGGATACGAACAAGATCCACCTGTTCGATCCCGAGACCGAAAAGACGCTGCTCAACTAATTGAGTTTGCATCCCAAGGCGGTTCCGCATGGCGGAACCGCCTTTTTTGTTATAAATCGCGGTAAAAGGGGTGTACCCCTTTTCATCCATTTGGGAAGGAGAAGCCCCCCATGCACATAACGGATCTGTTGCAGCCCGGTTGTGTGGCGCTGCGCCGCAGCGCGCATTCTATGCAGGAGGCGATCCGCCAACTGGCGGAACTGCTGGCAAACAGCGGCTGCCTGAAAGACGCCGCCGCGTTTGAAGCCGATGTGCAGCAGCGGGAAGCCCAGGGCAGCACCTGTGTGGGCGGCGGGCTGGCGATCCCGCACGCCAAAAGCGCGGCGGTGAACAGCCCGGCGCTGGCAGCCCTGACGCTGGACCCGCCGCTGGAGTGCGCCACGCCGGACGGCGAGCCGGTGCGGATGCTGTTCCTGATCGCCGCGCCGGAACACGCCAACGACCTGCATGTAAAGGTTTTGGCCGAATTGGCCGGGCTGCTGATGGACCGGGATTTTTGCGCGCAGCTGCTGCAAAGCCCCGCGCCGGAGGATTTCTGCCGCCGCATTGCGGAACGGGAAGGCGCCGGGGACGCGGCCGCCGCGCCGCCGCAGCCGGAACACTGCCGCTTTGTGGCGGTCACCGCCTGCCCGGCGGGGCTGGCGCATACCTATCTGGCGGCGGAAGCACTGCAAAAGGCGGCGCGGGCGCGCGGCGTCACGCTGAAAGTGGAAACGAACGGCGCTGCGGGCGTCGGGGACCCCCTGACGGAGGAGGACATCCGCGGCGCGGACTGCGTCATCGTGGCGGCGGACCGGGCGGTGTCCACGGCCCGTTTTGTGGGCAAGCGGCTGGTGTCGGTCTCGGCACGGCAGGCGCTGCGGGACCCGGACGGCGTGCTGGACCGCGCCGCGCAGGGCAGCGCGCCGGTCTGCCGGGGCGACGATGCCGCGCACACCTGGGACTGGGCCGCGCTTGGCAAGGAGGGCTACCGCCACCTGATGAGCGGCATCACCCATATGCTGCCCTTTGTGGTGGCGGGCGGCGTGCTCATCGCCTTTGCGCTGCTGTTCGGCAAGCTGGGCCTGTCGGGGACGCTGGCCGATATGATGAACACGGTGGGCCGGGCGGCTATTGCGCTGATGTACCCGGTGTTGGCGGCCTTTATCGCCTACAGCATCGGGGACCTGCCCGCTTTTATGCCCGGCCTGATGGGCGGGTATCTGGCCCAGATGGGGGCCACCACCGTGGCCCCGCAGGACGAATGGGTGTCCAGCGGGTTCTGGGGGGCGCTGGTGGCGGGCTTTGCCGCCGGGCTGTTGGTGCGGCTGCTCAACCGGCTGGGCAAACGGCTGCCCGCCGGGCTGGACCAGGTGCGCGCCAGCCTGCTGACCCCGGTTTTCAGCCTGCTGGGCGTGGGCGCGCTGATGGTGCTGGTAGTCAACCCGCCGCTGGGGCAGTTCAATGTCTGGCTCATGACCCTGCTGGAAACCATGCAGGGCGGCAGCCGTCTGGTGCTGGGCGCACTGTTGGGCGCGCTGATGGCGACCGACTACGGCGGCCCCATCAATAAGGCGGCTTACCTGACCGGCACGCTGGCGCTGGTGGACGAACAGATGGACGTGATGGCGGCGGTCATGGTGGGCGGCATGGTGCCGCCGGTGGGCGTGGCGCTGAGCTGCCTGCTTTTCCCCAGCCGCTACACCGAAGCGGAGTGCCGCACCGCGCCCCAAAACCTGCTGATGGGCGCGTCCTTTGTGACCGAAGGCGCGCTGCCCTTTGCCCTGCGGGACCCGCTGCGCGTGGCGCCCGCCTGTATGCTGGGCAGCGGGCTGGCGGGGTTCCTGGCCGTGCTGCTGCGCTGCGGCTGCCCGGCGCCCCACGGCGGCATTTTTCTGATCGCCGTGATCCAAAATCCTCTGGGCTTTCTGTTGGCATGGGCGGCCGGTTCGCTGCTGACTGCCGCCGTGCTCGGCGCGTTGAAAAAGCCGCTGCCCAGGGAATAGAAGCAGACCCAAGCAGTCCGTTCCGGGCTGCTTTTTTGCTATACGCCGGAAAGAAAAAAGGAGGGTACACCGATGTTTACATTTAGGCCGCTTTGTCAGGAAGGAATTGATTATGTAGAAGAACAGCTTCTTTTACGCGGGTTTGATAAGCGCGGCAAATTGTTTGCCCGCCGCAGCGGGCCCATCGTGGCGACTGTGTACCCGCGTTGGGAGTGTGGCCAAATGGAAGATTATCTTATGGGAACCCCGCCGATATGGGCGTGCCCCGACAAAATTGCTTGGCTGCGTGATGGCGATAATACGCGATGGGGAATGATTGTCGGGCGCATGGCGGTTGGTACTACTCCTTTGCCTACGCCGGAAAGTCCATTTCGCAAGGTGACAAAAATTCCTTATCCTTTCCTGGACTACTATTTTCGAGGATTTACGCCGGAAGGGTTGCGCCGCAGGTTCGGAGTCGATGCAGAGGATTTACGATGGGAACATATTCAGGAAGTTCTGGACTGTACCCTTTTGGCACCGTTGGATTACCGTGCAACCTATGAAGGAGAAAAGGCGCACAAAGAATTTATAAGGGAAACTCGGCATATATTTATAGCCCGCAATTTTTATATGTATGAGAAAAATTTGCCTGATCTTCGGGCAGATGTAAAAATGGAAGAAAAATTTCGCTCCGAATGTATCCAGCAATACGGGGAGTACCCGGATATGTATGAAAAAAAGTATCAGCAAGCCTTGCAGATTCTCCAAGCCGCGGAAAACGGCGACTGGGGCCCCGCGGAACGGCTTTTGGCCGAAAAAAGCGCGGGCGGGCTGGCCCTGCTCAAACGCTACCATATCGAGGACAAAGGCCCCTACCCGAAGGAGTTTGCCCGCCTGCGCTATGACGAGTAATAAATAAAAAATCTGACGCATGATAATGATGACTGAATGGGCGGTTGATTTTGTGCAAAAGAAATTTGATATAGCCAAGTTGGCATGTAGGGCGGCGGTCGTTGTTGTTTGTGTGTTGTTGATTTTGTTTGCTGGTGCATATTATTTGCGCGTTGAAAGTGAACATGCTGTGAATGACTATGTGACTGCAACCTATGGGCAAGAATGCAGTATTGAATATGTCGGCGGGTATTTGCCTGACGATACCCGGACATATTCTGTTCGCTTATGTGGTGCAGAAGAACCCGTGTTTTTAGTTGTTGTGCAAGGAAAAGACGTGGTGCAAGATACTTATTTGCCGGAATATCTGTCGAAGGAAATTGTACAAAATTGGGCGGATGATATATGCGAAATATGGGGGCCAGCCAAAGTGTGGCTTTGGCTGGAATCAACAGACCTTTCCAGACTGCCTTTGCCGGATATGGCGGACGATTCATTGACGGACGTTCTTCAATATGCGCAGTCGTCGCTTTATATACAGCCAGCCGAACGGCTTGAAGAAACCGTGGTGGAAGAACGCTTGTTGAAAACAGCAGAAGTTTTGGCTTCGTGGAGCGCGTCGATAGATTTGGACGCGGCCTGGATAGAGCCGAATGTATGCATGTGCGCGGCTGACGGAGCGGAGGGATTTTATATTGGAACATCCGGTAAAATCAAATCGTTTCAAGTGCCTGCGGGGGTTGTTCGGGCGATAGAAAGCAAAGGGCTGGAGTTGCCGGTCACACAGTAAAATTAACGTATTTCTGTTTCCACCGTACAGCCGGGGAAGTAGTAGGTCAAGATCTCCTGCCAGTTTGCGCCGCCCTCGGCCATGGCTTTGGCCCCGTACTGGCTCAGCCCCACGCCGTGGCCGTAGCCGCGCGTAGTCAGGATGAACGCATCCCCGTCATATGTCACCGCAAAACAGGCCGACCGCAGCGAAAACGCGCTGCGCAGCCGCAGCCCGCTGAAACTCTGCCCGCACACTTCCATCTGCGCCACATACCCGGCGTCGTCCCACTCGGCTGCGCCGAACCACGCGCCGGGGTCGCCCTCGGGCGTCAGCCCCAGGGATTGCAGCATGGCGGTCATCTGCGGCACGCTGTATGTCACCGATACCTCATACTCCGGCACTGTGGCGTCCCAGGGGGAATCCACCCCCTGTAAGTACGGCAGCGCGGTCAGCCATACGTTCTGGCTGGCCTCGGTATGCCCGGCGCTGATGCTGTGGTAACAGGCGGCGGCCGGGGCGCCGTCGTAGCACAGCAGCGCGCCGGTTACGTCACGGGCAAGGTCCTGCAAATGGCTGTAATATCGGGTAAAATCGTCGCCCCACCGGCTGCGCAGCACCTCGGCGCTGGTCCAGCCCGCACACAGCGCGCTGTTCACCTGCATGGGGTCGTCCCCCAAAGCGAGCGCATAACTGTGGCTGGCGACCATCTGCGCCCGGATCGCGTCGTCGGGCCAGTCCGGCGGCAGTTCGCTGGCCGCCGCGCCGATCAGAAATTCCTCCACCGGGACGGTGATCTCCTCCCCGGCGGCCGCGTCGTACAGCGTCAGGGCTTCCCCGGCGTCTGTGCCGCCGGACGGCGGCGTTTCGGGCAGCGGCTGCGGCGTCGCCGCGGGCAGGGGCTCGTCCTGCGGCGCGGCGGTGGGCGCGGGCTGGGTCTGTACGGCAGGGGCGGCGGGGAACAGCAGCACCAGAAAAGGCGCGGCCGCCGCCAGCAGGGTCAGCGCCAACAGGGCGCACAGGGTCTTTCGCACAGGGCGCACCTCCCAACTTGCAATTTGCCCGGCGGGGCGGTACAATAAACGCAGAACATCCGCACGGGCCTGTCCTACTGTATGCAGGCGGCCCGGACCGATAGACCAACCCGGAAATGAGGAAACAAGATGAAACCAAAACGCCCCCACGGCGTGCTGCTGCTTTTGCTGGGCCTTGCGCTGGCCGGGCTGCACACGGCCGACCTGATGCTTTGGACCGACCCCTATACGGGTTTTGCCCAGCAGGGGCCGGTCTGGGCCCGGTATCTGGTGTGGGGGGCGGCGTTGCTGCTGCCCTACCTGCCCGCCCGCCGCGCCGCGCCCCAGCCCGCCGCCCTGGCGGACCGCTGCCCGGCGCTGGGGGCCTGCCTGCTGCTGGCCGGGGGCCTGCTGGCCGCGGGCGCTGTGGTGGTGCTGGCGGCGCTGCTGCCCACCGGGGCCGCCGCCCTGCCTGCCAGCGTATGGGCCGACGCGGTGCTGCCGCTGCTGGCCGGGCTGTGGCTGGTGTGGTACGGCATCCGCGCCTTTATGGGGTACGGCATCCGGCGCGAACGCCTGGGCCGCCCGCTGCTGGCCGTGGTGCTGCCGCTGTGCGCTTTGTGGCGGCTGGTGTGGCGGTTCCAGTTCGTGCCCGCGTCGCTGGCGCGGCTGCCCTGCACGCTGCGGGTACTCAGCGCCGTGGCGGCGCTGCTGTTCGCGGTGGTGCTGCTCAAGGTGTTTCTGGTGCCGGGCTTTGCCTGCGGCCATACGCTGTATGCGGCGGGGGCGGGGTGCTTCCTGCTGTGTACCGGGCTGGAACTGCCCCAGACCTTGTGGGAGGCCGCTGGCGGCCTTTTGACGCTGCCGGACCTGCTTTCCGGCCTGGGATGGGCGGCTTTCGGCGTGGGGGGCCTTGTGTGCGCCTGGGCGGCCTGCGGACCCGACACAACCGAAGAAACAGCCTGAACCGAAAAAACGCAATAAAATTTTGCGGCAAGCCACGCGCTTGCCGCAAAATTTTTTGTATGGTCCATGCCTGCCGGGAAAGTTTCGGGGCTTTTTTGCAGGCCGCGGGTGCCGGGGTCATTCGTCCGGCCCGGCGCAGTATCCGGGTAAAAAGACCTGTAACGGGCTGTAGCGGTCCTGCAGCAGCTCCCCGGCTTCGGGGGCACGGCGCACCGGCGTTTCGGTGTGCAGGGGCAGCCGCAGCGCGGCCGTGAACGGCCCCGGCCCGCCGCTCTGCACCACCGCGCCGCCGCATACGGCGGCCAGGCGCAGCAGCAGGGAACGGGCGTCCGGCGGCAGGTCGCGCCCCAGCCCGCCCCGCAGCACCAGCACGGCGGCGCCCGGGGCGGCGTCCAGTTGCAGCACGGCCCGCGAACCGCCCTGTTCCAGCACGCCTTCCATCCAGCAGAGCACAGCGGCCTGCAGCAGACTGCGCGGCACCGCCGCCGGGGCCGGGCGGGCCGCCGGGGCAAAGTAGAACCAGCCGGGGCGGCGGCGCACACTTTCCTGCAAAGCGGCGGCCAGTGCTTCCAGTTCGGCGTTCAGTTCCAGGGGCCTGCGGGGCGGCGGGGCCGACAACGCTTCCCCCAGCCAGATCAGCCGCAGCCGCGGCAGCACCGCCTGCCCGCCGGCGGCCTGTTCCGCCAGCAGGGCGCGGGCCGGGTCATCAAGCTGCATGGGGATCACCTCCAATGCACATAGTCTGTGCAGTTTACGCCCCCGCCGCGCTGGAAAATGCTGCCGCGCCCGGCATACCCGTAATTTTTTTGAAAAAATTGCGTTAAAAGAATAACATCCCTCTTGCAGATTGTGTAAGAATAGGGTACAATAGTACCATACCAAAGAGCGGAAACCCCGCTTGCAAGGTTATACAACAATCTTGGGAGGATTTTACTATGGCTGTTAAAGTTGCTATCAATGGTTTTGGCCGTATCGGCCGTCTGGCTTTCCGTCAGATGTTTGAAGCGGACGGCTACGAAGTCGTCGCGATCAACGACCTGACCAGCCCCGCTATGCTGGCTCACCTGCTGAAGTACGACACCGCTCAGGGCTCTTTCCTGGGCAAGATCGGTGAGAACAAGCACACCGTCGAGGCTGGCGATGACTGCATCATCGTCGACGGCAAGAAGATCACCATCTACGCGATCAAGGACGCCAAGGACTGCCCCTGGGGCGAGCTGGGCATCGACGTCGTGCTGGAGTGCACCGGCTTCTACACCAGCAAGGAGAAGAGCATGGCTCACATCGCCGCTGGCGCCAAGAAGGTCGTTATCTCCGCTCCTGCCGGCAATGACCTGAAGACCATCGTCTACTCCGTCAACGAGAAGACCCTGACCAAGGAAGATCAGGTCATCTCCGCTGCTTCCTGCACCACCAACTGCCTGGCCCCCATGGCCGACACCCTGAACAAGACCTATCCGATCGTTTCCGGCATCATGACCACCGTTCATGCTTACACCGGCGACCAGATGATCCTGGACGGCCCGCAGCGTAAGGGCGACCTGCGCCGTGCCCGCGCTGGCGCGCAGAACATCGTTCCCAACTCCACCGGTGCTGCCAAGGCCATCGGCCTGGTCATCCCCGAACTGAACGGCAAGCTGATCGGCTCCGCTCAGCGCGTTCCCGTCCCCACCGGCTCCACCACCATCCTGGTCGCCGTTGTCAAGGGCAAGGACGTCACCAAGGACAGCATCAACGCCGCTATGAAGGCTGCTTCCTCTGAGAGCTTCGGCTACACCGAGGATCAGATCGTTTCTTCCGACGTTATCGGCATGCGCTACGGCAGCCTGTTCGATGCTACCCAGACCATGGTCACCAAGATCGACGACGACACCTATCAGGTTCAGGTCGTGTCCTGGTACGACAACGAGAACAGCTACACCAGCCAGATGGTCCGCACCATCAAGTACTTCGCGGAGCTGTAATCGAAATCTTCCCGCATAAAGTCGCCGCCGCGCTCCCCATGGGGCGCGGCGGCGCTTTTTGTGTTTGAAGGCATTTAATAAAATTATCCTGCGGTCTTCCTGTGTGGAATAACCGCAGGATTTTTTTATATCAGGATATAAACTTTATGGTTCAATGATGATCTTATCTTTTGCGTATTCCAGTGCCAGCCCAATCAACTCGTTACGGGAACGGTTGGTTTTTCTTGCCAAATCGTCGTAAAAATCGACAATGGATTTATCGACACGTATAGTGAACATTACGGGTTCGGTTTTCTTTGTGATTTTGAGTTCGTTCATAATATCACCACCTGTAGATATTATGACTTTTTCGGAGGGACAATTATATATCTAAAACATGTTGAAATATAAACATAAATGGGGTATAATTTAAAAACAAAGGCGAAAGAAAGAGGAGAGTGCTATGGACGGTAATGCAAAAAAGAAAAAAACAGGATGGGTGATCTTTTTAAGTGTTTTGGTGTTGTTGGCGGTTTGCTTGTATAGTCAAAAACAAATACAGGAAGTTGACAGCAAAGAGACGTTGGTTGGAACTTGGGAATACGAAAAAAGTATTGATGAAAACGGGAACGAAATAACCGGTGATTTATCTAATACACGTTTAAGTGTTTACGAAGATGGAACGGGTGAACTGTCTTTTGAAGAACTCTTGATAAAGGATTTTAGGTGGGAATACATTCGCCAAAACCAAGAAGGCCAATATTATCAAATCCGTGTAGTGGATGATTCGCAGTCTGCTGAGGGCGGAGAAGGAAAGAAAGAACTTGTGAGTGAAGCAGAGATTGTTTCCGAGGGGGCAAGTAGAGATAAAGGGTTGGTTGGACGCCTTTGCGTTACAAATGAGGATGTCCCTGAAGCTATGTTGATTTTTAGAAAGATAAGCGAGGAACCAACCGAGTTCTTCTCTTTAGCAGAAGCGGTAGAAGATTTCGCAGAAGGAATAGAAAATGCGCGTAATAGCAACGAGGATGAAGACCATCAACCTACATTAGGTGAGCAAAATGCGTTGCAGAAAGCGTATCAATACTTAGAATACAGTGCTTTTTCATATACTGGCTTGATTGAACAGTTGGAATTTGAGGGTTTTAGTACCAGCGAGGCAATGTATGCAGCAGATCATTGTGGTGCGGATTGGAATGAACAGGCAGCTAAAAAAGCGCGACAGTATTTGGAATACTCGGCTTTTTCAAGGAGTGAACTGATTGACCAGTTGGAATTTGAAGGTTTCACTTATTCGCAGGCCGTGTATGGTGTGGGAGAAAATGGGTATTAAAAGCAGGGATATAATTTTATGAATGTCAGCAAAATAAAGAAGATTTTTTATGGAATTTGTATAGTGGCCGTTATGGCAATGCTCTTTTTTGGCTATGAGGCCTACGATAAAAAGAATAATTATTATAATTCAGAATACTCAACATCGCACAATGAAAATGCCTATGTTGGAGGAGATGCATACAACTATATAATTAATGCCGGATACTTTGCCGGATATGCGGCTTTGTCAGGGGCTAGTGCTGTTACAGCGGTACTTTCCTTTGGCTGTGGCACTATGCTGATGTGCGTGGAAAGCTTTCTCCAAAAGGAAGGAGAAGGGGATGCTGGGGTTGGTCAAACGGGGGCAGGGCTTGTATGCGTGGGACCCGGCGAGGAACCCCGTAAGAAAATGAATGAGGAAAAGGACATACGATTTGCTCGGACAGATGAGGCAATTGCAAGAGAAAAAAACGGTGTAGATTCCCGCAAGCAAACAAATGGGGAAAAATTTGAGCAAATAGTTGTTGTATTGGCTGCTATGGCGGTGTTGGTGCTGCTTATCTTGATGTATGCCGGTGTATAAAGAAAAAAATCCTGTTGATAGCAAAGATGCCCGCCTTTAAGGCGGGCATCTTTTGACAAATACCGCGAGAGTTTGCCTTAATAAGAAAAAGACAAAAACGCGTACTGCAAAATTTGTCGAGATTAAGACGCTGATTACTGTGATTTGCCGTGATACATTGGCACCGCCAGCACGGCCAACGCGCCCCCGCCGGTGTTGGCAAGGGTCAGGCGGCCGCCGTGGGCTTCGGCCACCGTGCGGGCCCAGTAAAGCCCCAGGCCCTGGTGGCCGTCGCTGCGGGCGGCGTCGCCGGTGGCGAACATCTGCCCGCCGTTGTGCAGGATCATTTCCGGGAAGCCCGGCCCGTCGTCCTGCACGGTGAACAGGACCTGCCCGGATTCCGCGCGGCAGGCCAGTGTGACCTGCCCGCCCTGCGGGGCAAAGCGGGCGGCGTTCGCCAGCAGGTTTTCCACCGCGCGGGCCAGGTCCTGCCGCCGGGCGTGCAGCGTCAGGCCGTCCGGCAGCCGGAACGCACAGGCAAAGCGCACCCCGCGCGGCGCGCAGAGGGCGCGGCCCGTTTCGGCCAGATTCTCGCAGAAGGGCGGCAGGGGAAAGTCCTCGGCCAGGGCGGGGGCGTCCTGCACGCGGCAGATGTCCCGCAGCGCGGCCAGATATTGCCCCGCGCGCCCGGCCCCGCGCAGGATGGCGTCCACGGCCGGGCGCTGGGCGGCGGTCAGTTCTTCCTCCGCCAGCAGTTCGGCGTTGCCCTGAATGATCGTCAGCGGCGTTTTCAGGTCGTGGGTCAGGGCCGCCATCCGCTCGGTGCGCTGCTGTTCCATGGCCCACTGGGCCTTGAGCGAACCCGCCAGTTCCCCGCGCAGGCTGTCCATGGTCTGCAGCGCCTCGTCAAATTCCCGCACATGGGTGGGGGCGGGCATGGGGGCTTCCAGGTCGCCGCCCGCCAGCAGGCGGCAGGCTTCGGTCAACTGCCCAGTGATGGCGCGCAGCCGTCGCGCCGTGCGGCGGGTCATGGCGAACACCACCGCGACCAGCAGCAGGATCAGCAGGACCGTCATGCAGGCCTGGAAATCCGGCAGCACGCCGCGCAGCGCCGGGTCGGCGTAGGGCATGGCGAAGTCATACTGCAAACGGCACAGCGTGCCGTCGATGAGGGGCACGTCCCGGTAAAACTGCGTGTTGACCGGCATCGTGCCCAGCGCCAGCGCCAGATCCAGGCTGGCACTGTCCATGTTGGTGGCCAGCACGTTTTCGGGCGCGGCGGCTTCGTCCGGGGCGACGGTCTCATCCAGCAACACCCAGCGGCAGAGGTCCGGCAGGGCGTCGGCGTCAAAATGATCGGCCGACATTTCGGGCAGGATGTCCATGGCCTGCAGGGCTGCGTTGGACCCGCTGTAGGCGGGCAGGACGAAGCCGAGTTGGATCGTGCCCATCAGCCCCCAGAACCACAGCAGCGCCGTGGCAGTGCAGGCCAGCCCGGTGCGGACCAGATAGCCCAGCAGCAGGCGGCTGAGGGGGCGGCTGCGTTTCATTCGCTTTTCCATCGGTATCCGATCCCCCAGACTGTTTCAATGGGCTGCAGCCCGCAGGCGCGCAGCTTGGCGCGGATGTTCTTGACGTGTTCGGTCACGGCCGAAGTGTCGGCGGTGCCGTCAAAGCCGAAAGCGGCCTCATAGAGCTGCTCTTTGGAGAAGGTGCGCCCGGCGTGCAGCGCCAGATACTCACAGATGGCGTACTCGCCGCGGGTCAGCCGCAGCGGGACCTCGCCGCAGAAGGCTTCGCCCGCCTGCAGGTCAAAGGTCACGCCGCCGCGCTGCATCCGGTGGCTGGGCGCGCGGTTCTGCCGCCGCAGGTGGGCGTTGACGCGGGCGCGCAGTTCGGCCAGCCGGAACGGCTTGGTTAGGTAATCGTCGCCGCCCAGGCCCAGGCCGCGCAGCACGTCGGCTTCCTCGGTGCGGGCTGTCAAAAACAGGATGGGGCAGTCCGCCAGCGCCCGCACACGGCGGCAGGTGGAAAAGCCGTCCTCGCCGGGCATCATCACGTCCAGCAGGATGCAGTCCGCCCAGGTGCAGTGGCGTTCGGTCACCTCGGCGCCGCTGTGCAGCACCGTCACGGTGTGGCCGTCGCGTTCCAGCGCCGTGCGCAGCAGGTCACACAGGTCGCGGTCATCGTCTACCGCAAGGATATGAGCCAAACTAAGACCTCCTCTTGCCGCCGGGGCAGCGGATCAGTGCAGAATCAGGTACAGCGCCCAGGACAGGGCGTACAGGATATAGACATGGGCGGGATAAAAGACGTAGAACAGCTTTTTCATGCCGCGCCCACGGGTCCCATTATACAACAGCATCGGGATCACTGACAATACGCCGAACCATTCGTAATACTGCGTGAACATCTGGGAAAGCTGGAAATCCGGCGTGCCGGAAAGCTGCATATAGGGCAGGACGAAGTTGAACAGCATCGTCAGCACCACAAAGGCCGCCGCCTGCAGCCCGCGGCGGCTGCGCAGCAGGTACAGCGCAACGCCGATCAGAATGAAGGTGATGCCGCCGTCCATGATGAAAGTCCAGGCGGGCAGCACCGTGTAGGCCAGCGCCGCCAGAATGGAATCCAGCAGCCAGGCCGCCGGGGTGCCGTCGGCCGTGCTGTACAGGATGATGAACAGGAAGGGCCAGGCCAACGGCAGCACCACGCCCAGCAGGCCGGGCAGGATGCGTTTTTGCCGCAGCCAGTCGATACCCTGCCAGATGGGGATAAGGATGACGAAGTTCATAAAAATGGCATTCATGGGGAAGAAACCGTCGGGGCGCACGCCGATCTTGGCGTACATCATCAGGAATTGCAGCAAGCCCATCCCGGCGGAAATGGCCCAGATGCGCCAAAAGTAGCGCCGCCGGTCATGGGTGTGGGCGAAGCCCTCCACCGTGCAGAAGAGGAACAGCGGCGCCGACAGCCGCCCCAGCATGGAGAACCATTCCGGGATCATGCCGGTAAAGCCGAAAAAGTAGTGGATGTGGTCCATCACCATCAGCACCAGGGCCAGCACTTTGAGCGCGGTGTCGCTCAGGCCCGCGGGGGCGCGCCCGGCGCGGGGCAGGGAAGCGGAAGAAGCGTGGGACATAAGAAAAAACCTCCTGTTATTTGGTACGGAACCAGCATAACAGGAGATTCTAAGGATTTTATAAGGATGGCAAAAATTGCCGTCAGATCTTGATGAGTTCGTACTCGCGGGTGCCCAGGCCAATCTTTTCGGCATGTTCCAGGCAGCTCTTCCAGTTGGTGGCGGGGCTGGAATCGGTGAAGTGGTCGTGGTGGTCGTGGGCTACCTCGTCCAGATGGCTGCCGGACATGATGGGCTGGCGGTTGACCGCGTCCACACAGGCCTGGTCCAGCGCCACCGGGTCAAAGCTGGCGAACATGCCGATGTCCGGCACGATGGGCACGTCGTTCTCGGCGTGGCAGTCGCAGTAGGGGGACACGTCGATGACCATGTTGATGTGGAACTGGGGACGGCCGCTGACCACCGCTTTGCTGTATTCGGCGATCTTGCAGTTCAGGATGTCGTTGCTCTCGTCCTGGGCGGCACAGACGGCGTCCATCGGGCATACGCCGATGCAGGCGTCCTGGTTGACGAAAGGCTTGCCCGCGGAGTGCATCTCCATCTTGCCGGCGCGGGAACCGCAGCCCATGCCGATGTTCTTCAGCGCGCCACCGAAGCCGGTGCATTCGTGCCCCTTGAAGTGGGCCAGGGAGATGAACACGTCAGCGTCCATGATGGCGCGGCCAATCTTGGCTTCCTTCACATAGGTGCCGCCCTCCACGGGGACCAGGGCCTCGTCGGTGCCTTTCAGGCCATCGGCGATGATGACATGGCAGCCGGTGGAAAACGGCGAGAAACCGTTGGCGTAGGCCGCGTCGATGTGGTCCAGCGCGTTCTTGCGCCCGCCGACGTACAGCGTGTTGCAGTCGGTCAGGAACGGCTTGCCGCCCAGTTCCTTGACGACCTTGGCGACCACCGCCGCGTAGTTGGGGCGCAGGAAAGCCAGGTTGCCCGGCTCACCAAAATGGATTTTGATGGCGGTGAATTTGTTGGTAAAGTCGATCTGGCCGATCCCGGCGGTCTTGATGAGCCGTTCGAGTTTCTGGGGCAGGTTCTCGTTAAAAGATGTGCGCAGATCGGTGAAATATACTTTGGATGCAGACATGGGATGCCTCCTGTTTTCATGGGTGTTTTGCTCATATCTTATTGTAAAATACCGCAGGCAAAAATGCAAGAGCGCCGCCGCCAAATGTGAATTTTGCCGGCGCGCCCTTGCATCGCCGCGGCAAATGGGGTAAAATACCAACGTAAGATCAGAGGACGATATGGCCACCCCGCCGCTATGGCGGGCCACAGAATAAAAGGAGAATTCCCATGCGTTACTGCAAAAAATGTACCATGCCCGACACCCGGCCCGGCATCACGTTTGATGCCGAAGGCGTCTGCAGCGCCTGCCGCCACTACGAAAACCGCAAGAACGTGGACTGGGACGCCCGCTTCAAGGAGTTCGAGGCCTTTTGTAACAAGTACCGCGGCATGAACGGCCCCGGCGGCTATGACTGTGCCGTGGCGGTGTCCGGCGGTAAGGACAGCCACTTTCAGGTCTGGATGCTCAAGGAAGTCATGCACATGAATCCCATCCTGTTCAGCGTGGAGGACAATTTCCCCATGACCCAGGCGGGCATCCACAACCTCAAGAACATCAGCGAGGAGTTCGGCTGCACCATCATCTCCTGCAAGCCCAACATCAAGATCCAAAAGACCCTCATGCGCAAATTCTTTGAAAAGTACGGCAAGCCCACCTGGTATGTGGATCGCCTGATCTACACCTTCCCGCTGCACATGGCCGCCAAGTTCAACACCCCCATGCTCTGCTACGGCGAGAACGTCAGCTTTGAGTACGGCGGCGGCAACGACAAGGAAACTTACTCCGCCATGGATCAGATCGAGAACGGCGTGGCCGTGGGCTTCCCGATGGAAGAACTGATCGGCGACGGCGTCACCGAGAAAGACCTGAGCCTGACCCTGGCCCCCGACGCTGAGGAACTGAAGAAGCTCGATCCCTTCTACATGAGCTACTTCGTGCCCTGGAACAGCTACAAGAACTACCAGATCGCCAAGGCCCACGGCTTCCACGATCTGACCCACGAGTGGGACCGCACCCACCATGCCGAGAACTTCGACCAGATCGACTCCCGCGCCTACCTGGTCCATTCCTGGCTCAAGTACCCCAAGTTCGGCCATGCCGCCGCCACCGACTACACCGCCCGCTATATCCGCTACGGCCTGATGACCCGCGAGGAAGCCATTCCCATCATCAAGGCGCGGGACGGCAAGCTGGACCCGCTGTGTGTGCGGGACTTCTGTGAGTTCTGCGGCTACACCGAGAGCGAGTTCTGGTCCATCATCGACAAGTTCTACAACACCGACCTGTTCGAGAAGAACGAATACGGCGAGTGGGTGCTGAAAGACCCCATCTGGGCGCAGAAGTAAGATGATTTTGCAGACCGGCATGCGCACCGATATCCCGGCCTTTTACACGCCCTGGTTCCTCAACCGGTTGAAAGAAGGCTATGTACTGGTGCGCAGCCCCTACGCGCCCCAGCGGGTGACCCGGTATTCGCTTTCGCCCGACGTGGTGGACCTCATCGGGTTCTGCACCAAGAACCCCGGCCCCATGCTACCCCACCTGGACGCCTTGCGCCCTTATGCCGGGCAGCACTGGTCGGTGACGCTGACGCCCTACGGGCGGGAGATCGAACCCCATGTGCCGCCTAAGGCCCAGGTGATCGAGAACATCCGCGCACTGTCCGCGGCTGTCGGCCCGGCGGCGGTGGCGTGGCGCTACGACCCTATCCTGCTCAACGGCGTGTACACCGAGGAACGGCATCTGGCGGCTTTTGAAGAGATGGCCGCCGCGCTGGACGGCTGTGTGGAGGTCTGCGTCATCAGCTTTCTGGACCTGTACCAAAAGGTGCGGCGCAACTTTCCCGAAGCACAGGCCGTGCCTGCGGCGTTGCGTATCCGGCTGGGACGGGAGATGGCGCGCATCGCCAAAAGCCACCATATGCGGCTCAAAGCCTGCGCCGAAGGGGACGAACTGGCCCCCTACGGGGTGGACTGCACCGGTTGCATGACGATGGAAGTGTACGAACATGCGCTCCATGCCCGGCTGACCCCGCCGCCCGGCACTGTGCATCCCGGCCGGAAAGAATGTGCCTGCTATTTGGGCGGGGACATCGGCACCTATGACAGTTGCGGCCACCTGTGCCGCTACTGCTACGCCAACTCCAGCCCGGAAGCCGTGCGCCGCAACCGGCGGCTGCATGACCCGGCTTCGCCTTTCCTCATCGGCGGGCCGCTGCCCGGCGACGAGGTCCGGGACGCCCGGCAGGAAAGCTGGCTGGACGGGCAGCTCCATTTTTGACTGCTGCAAAAGGAGAAGATCATGCCGAACGACAAAACGCCGGAGCAGGAACTGGCGGCCTACCGCGCCATGCACGCGGCTGTGCAGGCCGAGTATGACCGCGCGGCGGAAAAAATGACGGCCCTGAAAGCCCAGGGGCGGGAAAAGACCGCCACCTATCGCCAGTTGTTTGCCCGCAAGCTGACCCTGAGCGAGATCCTGGGCTGGTACAAGACCTACGGCCTGACAGATTCTGGAAAGGAGAGCACGCCATGACCAAACACATCATTCTCTGGACGCTGAAAGAGACCCTGAGCGCGGAAGAAAAAGCGCAGGTGAAGGCCGGCATCAAAGCCGGTCTGGAAGGACTGGCCGGGCAGATCCCGGGGCTGGTGGACATCCATGTGCAGACCGAGTGCCTGCCCAGTTCCAACGCCGACCTGATGCTGGATTCCACCTTTACCGATGCGGCGGCGCTCCAGGCGTATTCGGTCCATCCGGCCCATGTGGCCGTGGCCGACGGCAAGGTGCGCCCCTATACCCAGCTGCGCAGCTGCCTGGATTTTGATATCTGAACTGGATTATATTTAAGGAAAGTCCCCCGACGGTCGCCGTCGGGGGACTTTTGCTGTAGGGGATAATGGATGCTGTGTTTGCTTTTAGAAAATGGGAGACATCCTTCATCAATTCCTGAACATTTGTTAAAAATAAGCCGCAGCCCCGCGCCAAAGCAGGCGCGGGGCGTTGCTTTTTATATACCCATCGTTTATAATATATTCTGTATGAATGTGCAGAAATGGAGGCCCGGCGTATGGGAAACGATCTTCTGGTGGGTTCCACCGGCTTTGTGGGGGGCAATCTGCGGGCAAGCCATGACTTTGCGGCTGCCTGCCACAGCAGCGATGTGGCGGAATACTACGATGCCTGCCCCGGGCTGTGCGTCTATGCGGGGGTCCCGGCGGCGATATTTCTGGCCAACGCCGACCCCGAAGCCGACCTGGCCGTGATGCGCGCGGCCCGCGAAAACCTGCGCCGTATCGCGCCCAAAGAGGTGGTGCTGGTCTCCAGCATCGCGGTCTATGCCGACAGTCGCGGCCGGGATGAGGGCGACGAGCCCGGCACCGAGGGCCTTTCCGCCTACGGCCGCAACCGCCTGCAACTGGAACATTGGGTGCGGGAGGACTTCCCCGACGCGCTCATCGTGCGGCTGCCCGCGCTCTACGGCAGGGGGCTGAAGAAGAACTTCCTGTTCGACCTTTGCACCATCACGCCGTCGATGCTCAAGCCCGAAAAGTACGCCGAACTGGCGCAGCGTTCGCCTTTGGTGCGGGATGGCTACGCACTGGCCGAAAACGGCTTTTATAAACAGACCGGCGCGGTGGATGCCGCCGCGCTGCGGGCGTTCTTTGCCGCCAACGATTTCAACGCCCTTTCTTTCACCGATTCCCGCAGCCGCTACCAGTTCTATGACCTGGGCCGCCTTTGGGGCGACCTGTGCGCCGCGCAGGAAGCCGGGCTGCGGCTGCTGCACCTGTGCACGCCGCCGGTGTCGGCGGCGGCGGTCTACACAGCGGTGACCGGCCGGACCGGCTGGCGCAATGAACTGCCCGGCACCCCCTTTGACTACGACCTGCACAGCCGCTATTCCGAGCAGCTCGGCGGCAGCGGGTATTACCTCTGCACCGAAGAACAGGAACTGGATGACATCCGGCGTTTTGTGCGCCAGAGAAAGGAGCGGCCCGATGCCCGTATGTAAGCTGGCGATCTCCAATATCGCATGGCATAAAAGCGACGATGAAGCCGTCTACACGGCGATGCAGCAGGCCGGTTTTACCGGCCTGGAGATCGCCCCCACCCGGATCTTTCCGGCAGAACCCTATGAAAACCTGACCGCCGCCGCGTTGTTCGGCGGCTACCTGAAAAACCGCTGGGGCTTTGCGGTCCCCAGCCTGCAAAGCATCTGGTACGGCCAGCAGGGCAGCATTTTCGACGCTGCCCAGAGCGAGGAACTGCTGGACTACACGGCGGGGGCGTTCCGCTTTGCCCACAGCCTGAACTGCCCGTCGCTGGTGTTCGGCTGCCCCAAAAACCGTATGCGGCCTCTGGGGGCGGACGACGCCGTGCCGGAAGCCTTCTTTATCCAGGCGGGCAATCTGGCGGCGCGCTACGGCGTGCGGCTGGCCATCGAGGCCAACCCGCCGGTCTACACCAACTACCTCAACGGCACGGCCGAAGCCTTTGCGCTGGTCAAGCGGCTGGATAACCCCGGCCTGGCCGTGAACCTGGATCTTTCCACCATGCTGGCCCAGGACGAGAGCCTGCAGAGCTTTGTGGACGATATGAAATATGTGAGCCATGTGCATATCAGCGAACCGGGCCTGGCGCCGATCGAGAAGCGCCCCGAACATAAGGAACTGGCCCTGCTGCTGGGCGCGGTGGGGTATCAGGGCTATGTTTCGGTGGAGATGGGCTGCACCGACCTGGAGACCATCCGCCGCACGCTGGATTACATTGCGGAGGTGTTCGCATGATCGAATATGAGCGCCATGACCTGACCGGCGTGCCGGACTACCGCGGTGTGGAGTTTGAACCCCGCCGCAGCGAATACTGCCTGCTGATCCCGGTCATCAACGAGGGCGCGCGCATTTTGACCGAACTGGGCCGCGCTCAGCGGGCCGGCATCGACAAGCTGTGCGACATCGTGCTGTGCGACGGCGGTTCCACCGACGGCAGCATGAAGCCCGAAACGCTGGCCCTGTACGGCGTCAACACGCTACTGACCAAGACCGGCCCCGGCAAGCAGGGGGCCCAGCTGCGCATGGGCATCTACTTTGCCCTGGACCGCGGGTATAAGGGCGTGCTGACCATCGACGGCAACAACAAGGATTCCATCGAGGACGTGCCCCGCTTTATCGAAAAGCTGCGCGAGGGCTACGACTTTGTGCAGGGCAGCCGCTTTATTCGCGGCGGCCATGCGGTGAATACGCCGCCCGTGCGCTATGCGGCGGTGCGGCTGGTCCATGCGCCGCTGACCAGTCTGGCTGCGCACCAGTGGTTCACCGACACCACCAACGCCTACCGTGCCTATAGCCGGGAATACCTGACCCACCCCGACGTGCGGCCACTGCGGGATGTGTTCATGGGGTATGAACTGCTGGCCTACCTGAGCATCCGCGCCACCCGGCTGGGCCTGCGGGCCTGCGAAGTGCCGGTGACCCGCGCCTACCCGGCCACCGGCAAGACCCCCACCAAGATCACGGGGTTCAAGGGCAACAGCGACCTGCTCAAGATCCTGCTGGCCGCTATGGCGGGACGGTACGATCCGTAAAAACAAAAGGCCCTGGCGGCAGGGCGTGAGGCGGGTGTGGCGGTCCGGGACTGTCAAAAACGGGAAGGGGTATTGTGCGTTGGAGGAAGTAAAAGAGACGCAGCAGGCGCGCCTTAGGCGGGTGCTGCCGCAGATCCTGCTGGTCGCGCTGCTGGCGGGCGGACTGTTCACGATGATCACATACCCCGGTATCTGGTATTCGGACAGCTACCAGCGCGCGAAAACAGCCGTGGAATTGCTCAGTCAGGCCGACCATGCTTCGATGGGGTCGTATCTTTCGCTGCTGCCGGAACTGGTGATCGACCTGTGCCTGGAACTGACCGGCAGCTATGCGTTCTACACCTGGATGCAGGCGGCATTTTTTGAGGCCGCGGGCCTTGTGTGCATTTTCTGGTTTTTCTCCGGCAAGGCGGCGTGGGTCCTGTCGGCCCTGTTTGTGGGCTGCCCGATCTTTTTCGGGTATGCCGTGTACTGGGAGACCGGCACGGTGACGGCGGCCTGCCTGCTGCTGCTCGTGGTGGCGACCGACGCCGCATGGCAGCGGCTCCGCGCCGGGGGGCAGGTTTTGCGCCTGACCGGCATGGGGCTGTGCAGCTTTCTGGCAACGGGATACCGCCCCAACGCGGCCACGGCCATCGCCGGGTTTGCGGTGTGGGAGGCCGTGGCGCTCTGGCGCTGTAAAGCCGGAAGGCGCTGGCGGGCCGCCGGGATCGGCGTATTGCTGCTGGGGACGCTGCTGGCGTTCCGGGTCCCGCATATGGCGGGCGTGCAGCCCGTCAGCAACGGCGTCGTGGGACCTATGTGGGAAACGGCCTGTATGCTGAACCGCATCGGGGAAGGCAACGGCTACGACACCTATCTGGACGATCTGATCGGCGCGGGCAATACCGAAAAGATCTTTGCGGTGGAGGAAGAACCGGAAGATTCGATGTATCTTTTCAGCGATACGCTGGATTACTGGTCCGTTCCGTGGAGCAGGAACAGCTCCGACCAGTTCCTTTCCCGGTATGTGACGCTGATCCGGGAACAGCCGGGCGCGTTCTTCCAGGTAAAGTGGGAGATGGCACAGCGGACGCTGGGGGAACTGCCCTTTAAGGAATACGAATATGACCGCGACGGCGGTATGAGCGAATACCGCTTTTCCGACACGCCCCAACGGCATCTGTTTTTTGATTGCGTGACCGGCTTCGCCGGCGCATGGCACTGGGGCCGGACGCCCTGGAAGGTGCTGGGCACGGCGCTTGTGCTGCTGGGCATCGCTTTCTTCCTGCGCAGGCCGGTGGCTTCGGCCGCCAAACTGCTGTTCGTGGCGGTGTGCTATGAGGGGGCCTTCCTGCTGACGACCCAGAGCCATGAGTTCCGCTACTGGTTCCCGGCATTGCTGCTGCTGTTGGTTTCGATGGCGCTTTCTCTGGCGGAGATCCTGCCCGCGGTGCGGGACGTTCTGCGGCAGAGCATAAGGAGAAAAGTACGAGCATGACCTACGATAAGATCATCATCGGCGCCGGGCTGTACGGCCTGTATGCCGCCCAGAAGTGCGGCGCGGCGGGCCAGCGCGTTCTGGTGCTGGAACGGGACCCCGCGCCCTTCATGCGGGCGACCTATATCAATCAGGCGCGGGTCCACATGGGCTACCATTACCCGCGCAGCTATTCCACGGCGGTCAAAAGCGCCCATTATTTTGAGCGGTTCTGCCGGGATTACGGGTTCTGCCTGCACACGGAATTTGACCAGATCTACGCCACCAGCGCCCACTTTTCCTGGACCAACGCGGCGGAGTTCCGGCGGTTCTGCGCGGCGGCGGGCATCCGCTGCGACGATGTGCCGCCCACGAAGTATTTCAACCCCGGCCTGTGCGACGGGGCCTTCCTGACGACGGAATACACCTATGACGCCCAGGTGCTCAAACGCTGGTTCCTGGAACGGTTGGCAAAGCTGCCCGCCGTGACGGTGCTGTACGGCCACAAGCCGCAGCGCATCGAGCGGGCGGGCGGCGCCTGGCGGGTAACGGCGGGGGACTGCACCGCTGAAGCGCCCTACCTGCTCAACGGCACCTATGCGGGCGTCAACGATGTACACGGCCTGCTGGGGCTGCCGCCGTTCCAGATCAAATACGAAAAGTGCGAGATCATCCTCTGCACGGTGGATGAGCGGCTGAAAAATACCGGCATCACGGTGATGGACGGGCCGTTTTTCAGCCTGATGCCCTTCGGCCAGACGGGCCTGCACAGCCTGACCAGCGTGACGTTCACCCCCCACGAGACCAGCTACGACAGCGTGGCGACGTTCCCCTGCCAGGAGCAAAGCGGCGGCCTGTGCGCGCCGGGCGACCTGTACAACTGCAACGAGTGCCCGGCCAAACCGGCCAGCGCCTGGCCCTACATGAGCCAGTTGGCGCGCAAGTATCTGCGGGAGGAATACGGTTTTGCCTACCACAGCAGCCTGTTCAGCATGAAGCCGATCCTGAAGGCCAGCGAGATCGACGACTCGCGCCCCACGGTGATCCGCGTCATGTGCGACGAACCCCGGATGGTCAGCGTGCTGTCGGGCAAGATCAATACCGTCTACGATTTGGATGAGGTGCTGGAACTGTGAATACGGTGAATACAAAAGAAAAAAACTTTGTTTCGGCGGTGGTCTACCTGCACAACGACGGGGCGCGCGGTGTGGAATTCTGCAGGGCCGTGGCGGCCCAGCTGGACGCCCACTTTGCCCAGTATGAACTGGTGGCCGTGGACGACGCCTGCACCGGCGATACGGTGACGGCCCTGCGCGCCTGGGCCAAAGAGCAGGCAGCCCCCGTGACGATCCTGCACATGAGCCTGTACCATGGCCTGGAGAACGCCATGAACGCCGGGCTGGACGCCGCCATCGGCGACTATGTGTATGAGTTCGATTCCACGGCCATGCCCTACCCGGTGGAACTGATCTGGGAAGCCTACCGCACGGCGCTGCAGGGCAGCGACATCGTTTCGGTCTGTCCCGACAGCACCCGCCGCGGCAGCGGGCTGTTCTACCGGCTGTTCAACGCCAACGCCCATTCGCCCTACAAGCTGCGCACCGACGCCTTCCGGCTGGTCACCCGGCGGGCCATCAACCGGGTGCATGCCACCAGCGCCCACCTGCCGTACCGCAAGGCGGCCTACGCGGCGTCGGGGCTGAAAATGACCGACCTGACCTTTGCGGGCCGCATGGAAGAAAAAACGCCCGGGCGTTTCAATCTGGCAGTGGATAGTCTGGCGCTTTATACCGACGCCGGGTTCAAGGCCAGCATGGGCGTCACGCTGTGCATGCTGGCGCTGGCGCTGGCCGAACTGCTCTATACGCTGATCGTGTTCTTTACGGGCAAGCCGGTGGCCGGATGGACCACCACCATGTTCGTGCTGACCCTCGGCTTCGCGGGGCTGTTCGCCGTGCTGACCATCGTGGTCAAGTACCTCTCGCTGCTGTTGGAGCTGACTTTCAAAAAGCAGAAATATCTTGTGGAAAGCATCGAAAAACTGCAAAAGTAAAGGGACGGGAAGGAAAGCGCCATGCGGAAGCCGGTCTACAAAATCTTTTTGCTGGGGGCCCTGATCGGGGTCCTGTCGTTCCTCATCGTATATGGTGTGACGCCGCTGGACCCCACGCGGGTGAACTGGATCGGCCTGGGGTACGATGAGTGGGACATCCAGCAACGCTATGCGGGGTGGATGGCTTTCCGCAACAGCGACTGGCGGTTCCCGCTGGGGGATGCCAACGCCTGGGGCTACCCGGCGGAAAACGGCATCAACATCGCGTTCAGTGATTCGGTCCCCTGGGTCTGCGTGCTGTTCAAGCTGCTGTCGCCCGTTTTGCCGCAGACATTCCAGTGGGAGGGCATCTATGCGCTGGCCAGCTTTGCGCTGCAGGGCGGGGCGGCGGCCATGCTGCTGTCGCTGTTCCTGAACAGCTACCGGACGATTTCTGTGGCGACGCTGTTTTTCACCTTCTCGCCGGTTTTGCTGGAACGGGAGTTCCGCCACACGAGCCTTGCCTCCCACTATCTGATCCTGTTTGCGCTGTATTTCTACTTCAAGTACCGGCGCACGCCGGGGAAATACCCCTGGCAGATGTTTCTGCTGCCCGCTGTGGCCGTGGGGGTCACACCCTATTTTTTGCCCATGGTCGCCATTTTTATTTTGGCGATGTGCGTGGATCAGGTGCGGATCTCCCATAAGCCTGCGGGGCCGCTGCTGTACTTTCTGGGAAGCTGCGCGTGCGGCATCGCCGCCGCGTTTGCCATCGGTTCGGTGGGGCACGGCTACTCCACGATTCGAGATCAGGGCGCATACGGCAACTATTCGATGAACCTGAACGCGGTCATCAACCCAAGGTCCTGCGGCGGCTATACCTGGTCGCGGTTTTTGCCCCGGCGGGAACAGCTGTACGGCCAGTACGACGGCTTCAATTATCTGGGCGTCGGCGTGATGGCTTTTCTGGCGCTGGATCTTGTGCTGCTTCTCTGGATGATCGCCCGCCGCCCGGGCACCGGGGAACGGCTGAAAAAGGCGCGGGGCCGCAACGGGACGCTGCTGCCCGTGTGCCTGCTGTTGACCCTGTTCGCAGTCAGTAACGTGGTCTGTTTTGACGGGGCGGAACTGTTCACGGTCCCGCTGCCGCAGCCGCTGTTTGCATTGTGTAGCGTGTTCCGGGCAAGTTCCCGCCTGTTTTACCCGGTGCTGTACCTGCTGATGCTGACGGCCGTTGTGGCGTTTGCAAAAGAACTGGCGGCCCTGGGAAAGCAGCGGTTCCTGCTGGCCGGTATCGCGGTATTTGCCGGGCTGCAGCTGTTTGACCTGAGCGGCGCCATCGTGCAGAAGCATACCGATATGGACCGGCGCGCGCAGAACACCCTGGGGCTGCCTGCGGAGTTGCAGGACCTTTCGGGGTATCGGTTCCTCTACGTTACCGACGAACTGGTGTCGTGGGGGTCCCGGAACGTCCTTTACGCCGTCTACGGCCCCGGCATGAAAACCAATACCTGGGACACCAACACGAGCCCGGCGGCCACCGGCCCCAACTGGTACTATATGAACCAGACGCAGGAACAGTTGCAGCAGGGGCAATACGATGAGGATACGATCTATGTCACGATAGACGGCGCGCGCTATGAACAATGGCAGCAGACCTTTGCGGATTCGGACGTGCGCTTTGTGACCTGGGATGTGGAGGACCCCCGCGGCCCCTACTACTTCATGCTGCCGGTGCGCGCGGGCGCGGAATAAGAGAAAACACGGGGGCGTTTACCGCCCCGCATACGCTTTGACGAAAGAAAGGAGGCCGCCTGCCATGCCGGCTGCAAAACCCAAAAAACTGGGGCTGTCCGTCCGCGCCTTCTGGCTGTGCGCCGCGCTGCTGGTGTGCCTGCGCTGCGCGCTGACGGCGTTCCAGCAGGCATATATATGGGTGGGCGGCGCGCCGCTGGATGACGAACTGATGTTCCGCGCCGCCAACGCCCTGACGGCGGGGGAGTGGTTGGGGGCCTATGATTACCTGACCCTCTCCAAGGCCATGTTCTTCCCGCTGTGGCTGGCGCTGCTCCACGCCCTGCACCTGCCCTATCTGGTGGCGGGGGCCGGGCTGTGGTGCGCGGCGTCGCTGCTGGCGGCCTTTGCCGCGGCGCCCCTGTGGCGCAAGAAGGAACCGGGCCGCGCCCGGCTCTACACACTGGGGCTGTTCGCACTGCTGGCCTACTTGCCGTCCAGTTGGGCGGCCTATACGCTGCGGGTCTACCGGGACAACATCTTCCCGGCGCTCTGCCTGTTCTTCTTTGCGGGCATGGCGGGGGCGGCCCTGCGGGCCGTGCTCTGCCCGGCGGAGAAAAAGCGCCTGTGGCCCTGGCTGCTGGTCGCGGGCGCGGGCCTTGCCTGCGGGTATCTGGACCGGGAGGACGCCGGGCTGTTCCTGCTGCCTTTTGGGGCGGCGGCCACGGTCATCCTGCTGGTGGTGCTGGTGCGCGCCCGCCGCTGGCGCGCCTGCGCGGCCCAACTGATCCCCTATGGGATGCTGGCGGCCGCGGTGCTGGCGTTCTGCGGCATGAACCAGAGCCACTACGGCCTGTTCGCCCGGTCGGATTTTTCGGAAGGACCCTTTGCGGCGGCCATGGGCGCCATGATGCGGGTGGATACCGGCAACGACGACCCGCTGCTCTCGGTGCCTGCCGACGCGCGGCAGAAGATCTATGCGGCGGTCCCGCAGCTTGAACCCCTGGCCTACTGGCTGGAGGAGGACCCCCAGATGATCAACGACTTCCAGGACCCGGAGCGGCAGGATTACCGCGCGGGCAGCTTCTACTGGGCCATCCGCCGCGCGGCCCAGTACGAGGGCGTTTATGATTCCGCCCAGACTGCGGCAGACTATTGGCAGGGTGTGGCCGACGCCATCAACGCGGCCTGCGACGACGGCACACTGCCCAGCCGCACCGGGCAGCGCACGGCCACCAGCCAGCCGGTCAAACTTTCCTATGTGGCCCCCACGCTGGCCGAAACGGCCCGCAGCGTCGTCCATGTGCTGGCCTTTGCCGACTGCGCCCCCTATGAAACAGCGCGTTCCATCGGCACCACCGAGGACATCGCCCAGTGGTCCGGCTACCTGCACTGCGGCTTCAACAACGCCGCCGAAGCCGGGAAGGACACCCCCTACTACAGCCCCTATCAAAAGCTGGTCTTTGGCTTTATGGAGGCCATCGCCTGGGTCTACCGGGCGTTTCTGTGGCTGGGGCTGCTGGCGGGGCTTGTCTGCCATCTGCGGGCGCTGCCCGGCATACTGCGCCGCCCGGCGCCGGACGCGCTGGTGCCCTGGCTGCTGCTGGCGGGGCTGCTGGGCATAGCCCTGCTGCGCTGCGCCATGATCGCCTTTGTGGAAGTATCCAGCTTCGGCATCGGCACCAGCACCATGTACCTGTCCACGGTGCATCCGCTGTTTTTACTGTATGCGTTTTTGTCACTGGCGGCCTATGGCCGCCCCATCCGCCGAAAGGAGCGTGCTCTATGACCGACCTTCTGATCCTGGGCGGCGGCGCCGCGGGGCTGATGGCCGCCGGGGCCGCCTGCGCCAGGGGACTGCGCGTGACGGTGGTGGAGCATAACCCCAAAGGCCCCGGCCAGAAGCTGCTCATCACCGGCAAGGGGCGCTGCAACGTCACCAGCGACAGCGACGTGCGGGACTTTCTGCCCTTTGTGCGCCATAACGGCCGGTTCCTGTATTCCAGCCTGTACGCCTTCCCGCCGTCGGCGGCGATGGAACTGTTTGAAGAACTGGGCGTGCCCCTCAAGACCGAGCGCGGGCGGCGGGTGTTCCCCCAAAGCGACCGCGCGGCGGATATTCTGGCCGCCCTGCGCGCCTACGCGCGGGATGCGCGCTTTGTGCGCGGCAGCGCCAAAAAGCTGCTGCTGGAGGACGGCGTCTGCAAGGGGGCCGTCACCGACCGGGGCGAGACTTTGCGCGCCGTGGCAACGCTGGTCGCCACCGGCGGCATCAGCTACCCGGCCACCGGCAGCGACGGCAGCGGCTACGAGCTGGCCCGGCAGGCGGGGCACACCATCGTGCCGCCCCAGCCCAGCCTGTGCAGCCTGATCAGCCCCGACCCGGCCTGCCGCCGGATGATGGGCCTTTCGCTGCGCAATGTGCGCCTGACCCTGCTGCGGGACGGCAAAGCCCTGTTCACCGAACAGGGCGAGGCGCTGTTCACCCACTTCGGCCTTTCGGGGCCGCTGGTGCTGTCGGCCAGCACCTACATCGAGGACCTGCCCCGGCACACCTGGGTCTGCGAGTTCGACCTGAAGCCCGCGCTGGACGAAAAGACGCTCTATGACCGGCTGACGCGGGACTTTGCGGCGCTGGGCGGCCACAGCGTGCAGGGCGCGCTGGAAAAGCTGCTGCCCCATTCCATGCGCCCGGTGGCGGTGGAAAAATGGGGCGTGGACCCCGCCGCCCGGGCGGCCCAGGTCACGCGGGAACAGAAGCAGGCGCTGGTGCAGTTGTGCAAGCACTGGCAGGTGCCCGTCACTGCCCTGGGCGACCGCGAACACGCGGTGGTCACGGCGGGCGGCGTGGACGTGCGGGAAGTGGACCCCAAGACCATGGCCAGCAAGCGATGCCCGGGGCTGTACTTCGCCGGGGAGGTGCTGGACGTGGACGCCCGCACCGGCGGCTATAACCTGCAGATCGCCTGGTCCACGGCGCAGGCTGCCGCGCGGGCGGTGGCCGGGATGTGAAAAACGGCGGGCCGCGCACCGCGCGCCCTGCCTGGAATACGAAAATGAGGTGTTTTACTATGATTTCAGTTGCGATCGACGGCCCTTCCGGGGCGGGCAAATCGACCCTGGCCCGGCGGCTGGCGGCCGACCTGGGCTATGTGTATGTAGATACGGGGGCCATGTACCGTGCCATCGGCCTGTATGCTTCGCGCCAGGGGGCCGACCTGCATGACGAGGCCGCGGTGGCGGCACTGCTGCCGCAGATCCGGCTGGATATCCGCCTGGTGGACGGCACCCAGCGCGTCTACCTCAATGGGGAGGATGTCAGCGAGGCTATCCGCGCCGAGGCCATTGGTATGGCGGCTTCGGCCGTGTCGGCCCATGGGGCGGTGCGCGCTTTCCTGCTGGAAACGCAGCGCGGCATGGCTGCCGGGCAGAACGTCCTGATGGATGGCCGCGACATCGGCACTGTGGTGCTGCCGGACGCGACGGTCAAGATCTTCCTGACCGCCAGCCCCGAAGCCCGCGCCCGGCGCCGCTGCCTGGAACTGCGCCAGAAGGGCAAGGACGCCGACTATGATACGGTGCTGGCCGACATCCGCCAGCGCGACGAGCAGGACATGAACCGCCCCATCGCGCCGCTGCGCCAGGCCGAGGATGCCATCCGCATCGACACCAGCACCATCGACTTCGATCAGAGCTTCGCACTGCTGAAGCGCACGATCCTGGAACATCTCTAAGACGGGAGGCGCCATCATGCTGCTGTATTGGATCATTCTTCCGATCGTGTGGGTGCTCGCACGGATCCTGTGGCGGATCGAAGTGGTGGGCATGGAACACTATAAGGCGGTGCGCGACGGCCGCGCCTTCGTCATCGCCAGCAACCATATCGCCAACCTGGACCCGGTGTTCATCGCGGTGGCCGTCGTGGACTGGAGCCGCATGTGCATCCTGGCGAAGGAGGAACTTTTCAAGAACCCATTCATCGGCTGGTTCCTGCGCTGCATGGGCGCGGTGGCCATCGACCGCGGCAAGGGCGACACCACCACGCTGGAAAAAGTCACCAGCGACTGCCGCAAGGGCCGGGGCGTGCTGATCTTCCCCGAAGGGACCCGCACCAAGAACGGCAAGCTGGGCACCCTGAAAAGCGGCGCTTTTGTGATCGCCGGGGCGGCGGGGGCCGATATGCTGCCCTGCCGCATCATCTACAGCACCAAGGACGGCCGGCTGCACCTGTTCTGCCGCATCCGCATCGTGTTCGGCCCGGCCATCCCGGCGGCGGAACTGCAGATCACCGACGCGGCCCACAAGGTCACGGCGCTGCGCCACATGAAGAACCGGCTGCGGGACGCGCTGGAAGGCCTGCTGGCGGCCAACGATTTCCCCGTCCACACGGCACAGATCGCCCCGGCCGCCGACGCCCCGCAGGTGCCGCCCGCCGGTGACCAGAAACCGGAAGCATAATACAGGACGAAGGAGCACGACCATGAAAGTTATCCGCGCAAAAACCGCCGGCTTCTGCTTCGGCGTGGACCGCGCCGTCAAGCTGACCTATGACCTGCTGGCCCAGGGGCGGCGGGTCGCCACGCTGGGGCCGCTGATCCACAACCCCCAGGTGGTGGCGGACCTGGAAAGCAAGGGCGCCATGACCTGTGAAGATGTGGACGATGTGCCCGCCGGGTACGAGATCATGATCCGCAGCCACGGCGTGCCCCGCAGCGTGTATGACAAAATAAGCACACGCGGCCTGGCGTATCATGATGCGACATGTCCATTTGTTGCAAAGATCCACAAATTGGCAGCCCAGGCGGGCAAAAAAGGTGCGCTGCTGCTGGTGGCGGGGGACGCCGACCACCCCGAAGTACAGGGAATTGTGGGTCATGCGACGGGTCCGGTGCGTGTCTTTGCCGACTTGAAAGGCTTGCAGGACTTGCTGCCCGAACTTTTGCAACAAGAATCCATCCATGTGGTCGCGCAGACCACTTTTCGCGTAGAAAGTTGGGAAAGTTGCAAAGCTTTTTTAAAAAAAGAGTGTACAAAAGCCGAAATTTTTGATACAATATGTAACGCAACGTGGGCGAGGCAACAGGAAGCGGAAGACCTCAGCCAAAAATGCGATTGTATGATCGTCATTGGTGGTCATCATTCTTCCAATACCCAAAAGCTGTTGCAGGTCGCTGCCCGGCACACCAAAGCCATCAACGTCGAGACTGCTGATGAACTCGACCCCGCATGGCTGGCTGGCGCCGGTACAGTGGGCGTGACGGCCGGGGCTTCAACGCCTTCGTCTATAATTGAGGAGGTACTTAACAGTATGAGTGAAGAGATCCGTGAAGACATGAGTTTTGCCGAGATGCTGGAAGCGTCCGAAGCGAAGCCCCTGTATGCAGGTAAGATCGTTAAAGCCAAGGTCATCAGCGTTTCCCCGACGGAGTGCGTCGTCGGCATTGATGGCTCCAAGCACACGGGCGTTGTTACCCTGCGCGAGATGAGCCATGACCCCAACGCCAAGATGGAAGACCTTGTTAAGGTAGATGACGAGCTGGATCTGGTCGTGGTCAAGACCAACGACCAGGAAGGCGTGGATACCCTTTCCCGTGTTCGTTTCGAGGCCCAGAAGGGCATGAAGGACGTGGCCGAGGCTGCCGAGAACGGCACCGTTATGGAAGGCGACGTGATGGAAGCCAACAAGGGCGGCGTGGTCGTCAATGTGAAGGGCGTGCGCGTGTTCGTGCCCCGTTCCCAGGCCACCCTGCGCCGTGACGAGGACTACACCAAGCTGGTGGGCCAGCACGTGCAGCTGGTCATCACCGAGTGCGCCGGCCGCAAGATCGTCGGCAGCATCAACAAGGTCACGGCCGAAGCCAACAAGGCCAAGCGCGAAGAGTTCTGGGCCAATGTCGAGGTCGGCAAGAAGTACACCGGCGTTGTTAAGAGCCTGACTTCCTACGGCGCTTTCGTGGACATCGGCGGTGTGGACGGCCTGTGCCACATCAGCGAGCTGAGCTGGTCCAACATCAAGCATCCCTCTGAGGTCGTCAACGTCGGCGACGAGATCGAAGTCTACGTCAAGAGCTACGATCCCGAGAACCAGAAGGTCTCCCTGGGCTACAAGAAGGAAGAGGACAACCCCTGGGTCAAGCTGGAGAATGAAGTGCCCATCGGCACCGAGTTCACCGCGCCCGTGGTCTCCATCACCAAGTTCGGCGCCTTTGTGCGCATCATGCCGGGCATCGACGGTCTGGTCCACATCAGCGAGATCAGCAACGAGCGCGTCAACAAGGTCTCTGACGTGCTGAAGGTTGGCGACGAAGTCCGCGTCAAGCTGATCAACGTCGATTTCGAGCGCAAGCGCATCAGCCTGTCCATGAAGGCCTGCCTGGACGAGGGCGAGGACGCAGAATAATCTTCCCGTTTCCGCGATCGTGAAGGGGCCTGCCTGTAGCCACAGGCAGGCCCCTTTTTCACAACATAAGGGTTCATCATGCAAAAGATCAAAGACTGGATCACAAAATATTACGAGGGGCTGGCCTACCTGTTCTTCGGCGGCATTGCCACGCTGCTCAACCTGGTCATCTTCGCCGTGTTTCAGGCGGCGTTCGGCACCGGGTTCGCCACCGGCGTGGGCAATATCATCGACAATATCATCTGTATCCTTTTCGCCTACTGGACCAACCGCACCTTCGTGTTCCGCAGCAAGAACCACGGCAAGGCCGCGCTGGTCGAGTTCGGTCAGTTCGTATTTTTCCGGCTGGCCACGCTGATCCTGGATCAGGTCATCATTACCGTCGGCGTGCAGTTGGTCGGCCCGGCCATCGGCTTTGCAGTGGCGGGCGCCGCTTCGTCGGACGCCATGGCGCCCTCCAAGCTGTGGGCCATGGGCGTCAAGCTGTTCAGCCAGGTGGTGGTCATCCTGTCCAACTATGTGTTCAGCAAACTGTTCACCTTCAAGAAAAAGTAAGGGCAGGGGGCGTTCTGCGCATACTGAAAGAAACGGGCTCCCCCGGCAGGGGCGGCCCGTTCTGGATACGATCATTTTCTTTTAAGGAGGCATCCGTATGAACAAGAAGATCCGTGGCCATGGGTTCCGTCTGGTGGGGCTGATTTTGGGGATCATCGGGGCGACGGTCAGCGTCACCGCGATCGTTTTCGCGTCGCTGGGCGTGCATCAGGCCCGCCTGTGCAAACATTGTGGGAAAGGGGAAACGTTCCGTTGAAATACTCGAAGGAATATATGCTGAGCAAGGTGGACCACACCCTGCTCAAGCCGGAGGCCACCTGGCCCCAGATCCAAACCCTGTGCGATGAAGCCATCGCCAACCACTGTGCGTCGGTCTGCATCAACACCTGCTACGTCAAGCAGGCGGTGGAATATATGGCGGGCCGCGTGCCGGTGTGCTGCGTGGTGGGCTTCCCCCTGGGCGCGATGGATACCGCCAGCAAGGCGTTTGAAGCCAAAACGGCGGTGGAAAACGGCGCGGCCGAGGTCGATATGGTCATCAACATCGGCTGGCTGAAAAACAAGCAGTACGACGATGTGCGCGCCGATATCGCCGCCGTCAAGGCTGCCGTGGGTGACAAGGTGCTCAAGGTCATCATCGAGACCTGCCTGCTCACCGAGGAAGAAAAGATCAAAATGTGCGACATCGTGCCCGAAGCGGGCGCGGACTTCATCAAGACGTCCACCGGTTTTTCCACCGGCGGCGCCACCTTCCACGATGTGCAGCTTTTTGCCGAGCACGTCAAGGGCCGCTGCAAGATCAAGGCGGCGGGCGGCATCTCCACGGTGGAGGACATTGAAAAGTTCCTCGACCTGGGCGCCGACCGGCTGGGCACTTCCCGTGCGGTCAAGCTGCTGACCACCGGCGAATCCGGCAGCGGGTATTGATCGCCGCCGTTCCCTCATGACCAAAGCCCCCGCCTGTACCCAGGCGGGGACTTTTTGGCTGTAATGGCGGGACTGTGCAGCGCCGCGGCTGCCCCCGCGGCGGCAAAAACAAAGGCCGGGAACGGGCGCACCGTTCCCGGCCTTGATCTTTGGCGCCGAATAGGCAAGATAAAAACCCCCAGTTCAACTGGGGGTCGGTAAAA
>SAMEA3387511__coassemble_1258_pt1 | contig 150196 bp, 124 predicted proteins | sample SAMEA3387511__metabat2_low_PE_011 | metagenome-assembled genome bin SAMEA3387511 (sample SAMEA3387511) | Felis catus | biome: Faeces | place: United Kingdom | collected 2012
TTATGCCCTTCTAGGGCTAACCCAAGCCCCCGGCTTTGCCGGGGGTTCTGACTTGAAAGATTTGTAAACTCTGCCCCAATACTTGCTGAACCGGCTTGCAGGGTGTATAATAGGACTACATATGGCAATTCGGGAGGAAACTGTACCATGCCGCGCAAAGAAGGTCAAAAGCAGAAACTGCTGGTGCTTCTGGAGATCTTGATCCGTGAGACTGACGAGAAACACCCGCTGAGCGTGCCGCAGTTGGTCGAGAAGCTGAAGGAACAGGGCGTTGAGGCAGAGCGCAAGAGCGTGTACGGGGATCTGGACACCCTCAACAGCCTGCCCGGCGCACCCTTTGAGATCGTGCAGCTTCGGGGCCGCGGCGGCGGGTATTATATGACCGACACGCTGTTTGAACTGGCGGAACTCAAACTGCTGGTGGACGCCGTGTACGCCAGCAAATTCATCACGGCGCGCAAATCCAAAACGCTGATCGACAAGCTGGGGCAGTTCACTTCCCGCTACCGGCAGGCGGAACTGGACCGTAAAGTTCTGGTCAGCGGCCGGATCAAAAGCACCGACGAAAAGATCTTATATACGGTGGACACGCTGCACACCGCCATTACGGCGGGGCGGCAGGTCCAGTTCAAATACTGTGACTGGAACCTGCAGAAGAAAATGACGCCGCGCCATGGCGGAAAGACCTATCAGGTCAGCCCCTGGGTGCTGGTGTGGGAGAACGGCAACTATTACCTCATCGCCTATACCGAAGGTCGGCTGAAACACTACCGCGTGGACAAGATGCAGAGTGTCCACCAACTGCCCGACACCGAACGGGAAGGCGCCGAGGAATACGCCAACTTTGACGTGAACACCTATATGCAGCAGATGTTCGGCATGTTCAACGGCCCGCTGAAAAAAGTAACGCTCCGCTGCGAAAACCGCTTTGCCGGGGCGATGATCGACCGCTTCGGCACCGGGCCGATCCTCAACCCCTGCGCCGACGGGGAACACTTTACCATCACGGTGCCGATCCAGGTCAGCCCGCAGTTCTTCGGCTGGGTGGCCGGGTTCGGGCCGGGGGTGGCGGTGGCCGGACCGGCCGAGGTCCGCGCCGAGATGAAAAAGACGCTGGATTCGCTGCAGGAACTGTACCGTTGATTGCAAAACACGGCAAAATATGGTATGGTAATACGATAGTCTTCTGTACTCCGGAAGGCCGCCGCGGGGACTGCGGCAGCAAGAATACGAAGGAGGGCACCGCCGGTGCTGGAAAAAAACCAACGCTATAAAAGCATAGTCAGCGCGCTGCTGGACGCAGGGCTGCTGTTTGCCATGTTTTTGCTGGCCAACTACCTGCGCTTCAATTACGTCCGCTTTTTTGAGCCGGGCGGCGCAGGCCCCGCGCTGGCGGTCTCCCGCGATCCGCGCAACCTGCTGGCCGGTGCGGTCACTTCGCTGCTGCTGATCGCCGCCTATTGGGTGGCGGGCATCTACAGCAATTCCCGGCTGCGCGGCTTGTCGGAACGCTGCACCCGCATCGCCATCATCAACGGCGGCGGCATTCTGGTCTTTGTCTTTATCCTGTACTTGATGCACCTGGACGACTATTCCCGCGTGGTGCTGGGCCTGTTCTACGGTCTGGGCACGGCGGTGATGGTCCTCAAGCGGGTATTGCGCCGCTGGTACGACCGTTCGCGTCGGCGCAGGGGGCAGGGGCTGCGGCATATCCTGCTGGTGGGCGGCGGCAAGTCGGCGGCCCTTTACCTGCGCGCACTGGAACATAACCCCTACTATGGCTTCGTGGTGGACGGCTACCTGTCGCCCATGGAGGAACCGGGCTTCGGCGTGCGCTACCTCGGCGGCTACGAAAAACTGGACGAATGCCTGGAGGACCCCACGGTGGACGAGGTCGTGGTCGCGCTGGAAGCGGAGGAGATCGCCCTGCTGCCGCACACCTTTGCGGCCTGCGACAAGCACGGCACCCGCATCACGATGGTGCCTTTTTACAGTGATTATCTGCCTGCGCGCCCCACGATCGACGTGCTGGACGAGTGCAAGCTCATCAACGTGCGGCAGACCCCCTTTGACAATCTGCTCAACGCAGCGCTCAAGCGCACGCTGGACATCGTGGGCAGTCTGGTGCTCATCGTGCTCACCAGCCCCGTCATGCTGGTCACGGCCATCGGCGTCAAACTGTCCAGTCCGGGGCCGGTCATCTTCAAGCAGGAGCGCATCGGCCTGAACAAGAAGCCCTTTATGATGTACAAGTTCCGTTCCATGCGCGTCAACGCCAAAGAGGAGACGGGCTGGTCCACCGAGCGCGACCCCCGCAAAACGCGGTTCGGCAGCCTGATCCGCAAGTTCAGCCTGGACGAGCTGCCCCAGTTCTTCAACGTGCTCAAGGGGGATATGTCGCTGGTCGGCCCCCGGCCGGAGGTGCCCTACCATGTGGAGCATTTCAAAGAGGAGATCCCGCGCTACCTGGTGCGCCAGCAGGTGCGCCCGGGGTGTACGGGATGGGCGCAGATCCACGGCCTGCGCGGCGATACCGACATTGCGGAGCGCATCCGCTACGATATCTGGTACATCGAGAACTGGACCGTGGCGCTGGATATCAAGATCATTTTCCGCACCGCGTTCGGCGGCAAGATGATCAACAACGAAAAATTGCAGTGAGGCAGGAAAAACCGGGTGAAAACTATGAATACAAAGGAACCGAAGGTCGCCATCGTGCATGACTGGCTGGTGGGTTACGGCGGCGGGGACCGCGTGGTGGACTGTATGCACCATGTGTTCCCCAACGCGGTGATCTATACGCTGGTCTATGATGAAAAGCGGATGCCCGCATGGTTCAAAGACTACGATATCCGCACCACCTGGGTGCAGAAACTTCCCTTTGCCACAAAACTCTATAAGAATTTGCTGCCGCTGATGCCCGGCGCGTTTGAAGCACTGGACCTTTCGGAGTATGATCTGGTGCTGTCCTCCTCGTCGTCCTGCTCCAAGGGGGTCATCACGCGGCCCGATGCTGTGCATATCTGCTACTGCCACACGCCCATCCGCTATGTGTGGGACTTCTACTATACCTACCGCAGCAACGCCAACTGGCTGGTGCGCGCCGTCATGCCCCACCAGATCCATAAAATGCGCGTGTGGGACAAGTGCGCCGCCGACCGGGTGGACTATTTCATCGCCAACTCCCACTATATCGCCCAGCGCATCAAAAAGTATTACCGGCGCGACAGCGACGTGATCTATCCCTGCTGCCATATCAACGAAGCCCCCTTTGTGGAAAAAGAGGACTTTTACCTGGTGGTGGGCCGTCTGACCTGGTATAAGCGCATCGACCTGGCCGTGGCTGCCTGCACCAAACTGGGCAGGCGGCTGGTGGTCATCGGGGGCGGCGGGGAAGAGCACAGCCTGCGCGCCATTGCAGGCCCCACCGTGGAATTCAAGGGCGGCGGCCTTTCCGATGAGGAAGTGCGCGGCTACTACCTGCGCGCCAGGGCGTTCCTTTTCCCCGGCGAGGAGGACTTCGGCATCACGCCGGTGGAAGCCCAGTCGGCGGGCACGCCGGTTCTGGCCTATGGCCGCGGCGGCGCCTGCGAGAGCGTGCTGCCCGGCAAGACCGGCTACTGGTTTGGGGAACAGACGGTGGAGGCCATGGCGGCCTGCATCGAAAAGTTCGAGCGTGAGGGCGTTGCCTTCACCCCCGAACAGATCCGGGAACACAGCCGTTCTTTCAGCGAGGAGCGGTTTGAAAAAGAGCTGCGCGAATATTGCGAGCGCCGCATGAAGGACTGGCAGCAGGAGCTGCTGGACTGCTCCCACTGGAAGAAGGAGGAACAGGATTGAATCCCATTGTCATCAACGGCACCGTGCTGTGCGACAACATTACCGGCATCCCGCGCTATGTGTATGAAACGGTCGTGCGCCTGGATGCGCTGCTGGAAGGCACCGGCCTGGATGTGCGCATCGCCTACCGGGACGACGGCCGCCCTATCCATCTGCCGGAACTGAAAAACATCCGGCTGGTCCCGCTCAAGGCCGTCAAGTATTTTTATAATATGGCGGTTCTGCCCGCCTACCTGCGCCGCAACCATGCGTTTTTTGTAGGCCTGGCCAGCGATATGCTCATGACCCGCCGCAGCGTGGTGGTCCTGCACGACATCCGCCCGCTGGTCATGGATACCGACCGGGCCTTTTTCCGCTTCAAATTCTGGGTACACTGCCTGTCCACCAAATGGTTCGCCCAGCGGGTGTTCACAGTCAGCGAGGACCAGCGCCGCCTGATCAGCCGCAAGCTGGGCATCCCGATGGACAAGATCGGCGTGACCTACAACGGCTGGGAACACATGCGCAAGGTGGCCCCGGATGAAAGCATCTTTGAAAAACTGCCGGGCGTGACCCGCGGCGAGTATTACTATGCGCTGGGCAGCCTGGCTAAACATAAAAACTTCAAGTGGATCCGGGAAGTCGCCCGCCGCAACCCCGATAAAGTATTCGTGGTGGCGGGCGGCAAGGATCTGCGTGCCTTTGGCGACGACGCCGAAGCGAAGGACACCGGCAACGTGTTCTACCCCGGCTATGTGACCGATGGGGAAAACGCCGCCCTGATGAAACACTGCAAGCTGTTCCTGCACCCGGCAGTCTTTGAAGGATTCGGCATCCCGCCGCTGGAAGCACTGGCGCTGGGCGCGCCCATCGCGCTGGCGCGTGCAAGCTGTCTGCCGGAACTCTACGGCGACACGGCGCGCTATTTTGACCCGAACGATTACGGGGTGGACCTGGACGCGCTGGCTGCCCAGCCAGTGGCGCCGCCCGATGCGATCCTGGAAAAATACAGTTGGGACAAGACCGCGGCCTTCTGGCTGGAACAGATCAAGAAGTACGCCACCCTGTGATCGGCCGAAACAGGAGGAAAAGAGCGCATGGAAAAGAAATGCTTCAAAGGGGTATTGCGCGGATTCCTTTGGATGGCCGCGTGGGCGGTGGCCGGGTATCTGCTGTTGGTTCTGGTCTACTGCCTGCCGGTGGATCGGATGCAGACGCATCTGGAAAGCTGTGTTGATGCTTTCCGGAACGGCCCTACCACCCTGCTGAAAGACGATACGGCAATGTGGATCGACTATCTTACGGATTCCACGATCCTGGCGGAAGCGGTCTATGACGGCGAGGAATCCCCCTGGAATCAGGCGGCCGCGGTATATAGCAGTGCTGTGCCGGAAGAAGGGGAGGAGAACTGGACCTACAAAAAGGTGCAGGCATCTTTGGAAGATGAGCAGCAGGGGCTTGCCTACCCGCGGTACTGGCATGGGTTTCTTGTATATCTAAAACCGCTGTTGTCTGTATTTGATTACAAAGACATCCTTACCCTCAATATGCTGGCGCAGTTGCTTCTAATGTTGTATATTGCGCAGCTTCTTGCAAAACAAAGTGGGGGATACGGCCTTTTGCTCCCGGCGGCGGTCGCTTTCGGTATGCTGACGCCGCCCGCTATGGCCCTCTGCCTGCAATATATGCCCTGCTTTTATGTCATGGCAATCGCCTGTATCGTCCTGCTCCGATGGCCGGAATGGGTAGAACGCCACACGGCGCTGTTCTTCCTGACAATCGGCATGGCGACGAGTTATTTTGACTTTTTGACTTTTCCGCTGGTCACGCTGGGGATTCCGCTGGTCTTGTACCTGATGAGACGGAATACCGTTTGGCACCGCGGCGTGCGGGACACACTTTACAGCAGCGTTTGCTGGGGTGTTGGATACGCCGGGTTCTGGGCAATGAAGTGGCTGATCGGGTCACTGGTCCTGCGGGAAAACCTCTTTGCGGACGCACTGCACAGCCTGACCCTGCGGTCTTCCCATGAAACAGAAGGGCAGGCGATCAGCTATCTGGATGCACTGGAGAAAAACCTGGGAGTATTCTTTAACCTCCGTGTTTGGAAGGTGCTGGTCGGACTGGCCGCCATTGCGCTGGTCCTGCGTGTGATCTGGATGCTTTACCGGCATATCCCTGTGAAAAAGCGGCTGAACCTGATCGTTCCGTTGGCTTTGGTGGCCTGCATGCCGTTTGCATGGTACTTTGTCACGGTGAACCACTCGTATATCCACTATGGCTATACACATAAAGAACTCATGATCTCGGGGTGGGCACTGGCGTGCATCCTCTCTGTGATGTTCCGCAAAGAATATCCGCCCCTGCAAAACTGTGAATCGAAAACAGGACGTGTAGGATGATTGTTTGTGCGATACTTCTGACATTATGTATATCGCTGCTGTCTGCGGTTCTTCCCGCCCGGCTGTCACGCCGCGGCGTGTGCCGGCGGGACCTCGGCTGGGCGGCGGCGCTGTGGCTGGGCACCTGGGTCTTCAGCCTGTGCGTCTACCACCGGCCGGGCCTTGCCGTGGGGTTCGATGCGTTCCGGCTGCTGGCCGTCACGGCGGTCTGCCTTTGGGCGGGGGCCTGCACGGCCGGGCTGCGCCTGTGGGGCAGGCGGGGCGCGCGCTTTGTGCTGCCCCTGCTGCTGGTCGCCGCGGCGGGCACGGAAGTGTTCGTCTGCAATGCGACGTACTTTAACACGCACAGCTACCAGCCGTTCCAGCTCATGGATTACCTTGACCCCAACGTGAACGTGGGGCGGGAACCGGGGAAATATACACTGGACGAGGACCGCAAATATCTGCGCTTCCTGAACATCGACCAGCCGATCTACAACCTGCACCTGGACAACCTGACCAGTACGGACACCGATCTGCTGCATGCGGACAACCTGTTTACCTTCACCATTGAGGGTACGGACGAGGCCAACGCGGAGCCGAACCGCTTCGGCAGTTGGGAGGTCGCGCCCCAGGCGGACCGTACCCACACGATCAGCCTGGATCTGACCGGCCATGTGGGCACGCTGATCTTGCAGGCGAGCGGCTACAGCACCGACCATGCCCAGTACCCGGTCGCGTTCTCGGTGTCGGGCATTACGGCCAACATGCCCCGCCCGCTGCAGATCTCTGTGCTGCGGCTGGCGGCGCTGTGGCTGGCTTTCGGCGCCGTTTATCTGCTGCGGCCCCAAAGCGGGCTGTGGCAGCGCCGCTGGCTGGCGGGCAATCTCTGCGACCGGGCGGCGGCGCTGGTGCTGGGCGTCATTCTGGCGGCGTTTGTGGTCGTGGTGCCGTTCTGGCAGCCCGGAAACTCCGGTCTGGCGACGGAACACTACAACACCGCTTTTTGGGACGGGGAGAGCACCGTCAGCTTTGTGTACCAGCAGTACGGCGCGCTGGCACACAGCCTGCTCAACGGGCGGCTGGATCTCGAAGAGGACCCGCCGCCGGAACTGGCTGCCATGGAAAACCCCTACGATGCCACCGCCCGCGACGCGCTTCATATCCAGGGCGGCCAGTGGGACCATGCCTATTTCAACGGGCGTTACTACGTCTATTTCGGCATCGTGCCGTGCCTTTTGTTCCAGCTTCCCTTTGAGGCCATCACCGGCATCGAAAACTTGGCTTACGCGCCCTGCATGGTGATTCTGGGGCTGGTATTCCTGATCAGTTGCTTCGGCATCATGAGCCAGGTGCTGCGCCGATGGTTCCCGTCGGCGCCGTCGGCGGCGTATCTGCTGTCGGTGGCGGCGCTGATGCTGGGCAGCCAGCTCTATGTTTTGCTGGAACGCCCCTATATTTACGAATACGCGCTGGTCTGCGGCGCGGCGCTTCTGATGCTGGGTCTCTGGCTCTGGATGGCTGCCGCGGCCACCCCGGCGGAACACGGCGGCGCGCTGACGGCCAAACTGGCGCTGGGCAGCCTGTGCGTGGCGCTGGTGGCCGGGTGCCGCCCGCAGATGGAACTGTTCGCCTTCCTGGCGTTGCCCATCTTCTGGAACCGCTATGTCACCCAGGGCCGGCTGCGCGAGCGCGCCGCCGTGCGGGAGGTGCTGGCCTTCCTGCTGCCGGTGCTGCTGGTGGCGGCCGGGCTGATGTGGTACAACTACGCCCGGTTTGGTTCCCCGTTCGATTTCGGCGCAAACTATAATATCACCGGCAATGATATGACCCGCCGCGGCTTCAACGTCGTGCGCATCGGCCCGGCGGTCTTTACCAGCCTGCTGGACCCGCCGCGCCTGAGCAGCGTGTTCCCGTATCTGGTCGAGACCGATGTGCATACCAACGCGGTCATTCGCACCATCAGCGAAAAGTTCACCGGCGGTATGCTGGCGGCCACGCCCTTTACCTGGGCGCTGCTGCTGCCGCTCGTGCCGCAGGCGCGGCGCAGCCTGCACCGCAGCCGTTCCGCCGCTGCCATCGTATACGGTTCGCTGGCTGCCATGCTGGCCGTTACCGTGGTGGACTGCCAGATGGCGGGCGTGCTGTACCGCTACCTGATGGACTACAGCCCGGTCCTGTTGCTGGGCGCGGCGTTCTGCTGGCTGCTGGCCGACGGCGCGCTGACCCGGCGCGCTGCCCGCGGCGAGGCGCTGGCGGCCACGCTGCTGCCGGTGCTGCGCATCACGATGGCGGGCGCGCTGGCATGGAGCGCCGTTTACCGATTCCTGACGCTGTTTGCGATGGAACCCTGGCTGCAGGGCATGAACCCGTCGCTGTATTATACTGTGAGCCGCCTGGTCCAGTTCTGGATGTAAGGCGGGGAAAAGGGAGGTCCCCGTTTATGGATAAAATCGCTGTTCTGATCCCCTGCTACAACGAAGCCAAGACGGTTGAAAAGGTCGTGACGGATTTCCGCCGCGTGCTGCCGGAAGCCGTCATCTACGTCTACGACAACAATTCCACCGACGGCACTGCGGAACTGGCCGCCCGCGCCGGGGCTGTGGTGCGCCATGAATACCAGCAGGGGAAGGGCAACGTCATGCGCCGGATGTTCCGCGAGATCGACGCCGAAGCCTATGTGCTGGTGGACGGCGACGACACCTACCCTGCCGAGGCCGCGCCGGAGATGGTCCGTGCCGTGCAGGAGCGGCAGGCCGACATGGTGGTGGGCGACCGGCTTTCCAGCACTTACTACACCCAGAACAAGCGCCCGTTCCACAACTTCGGCAACGATCTGGTGCGCTTTTGCACCAACCACCTGTTCGGCGGCAAGATCAAGGACATCATGACCGGCTACCGTGCGTTCAGCTACCGTTTCATCAAGACCTACCCGGTGCTTTCCCGCGGGTTCGAGATCGAAACGGAAATGACGATCCATGCCCTGCAGCGCAATATGCAGGTGGATAACGTCGTCATCGAGTACCGCGACCGCCCGGAAGGGTCCGAGAGCAAGCTCAACACCTACTCCGACGGCTTCAAGGTGTTGGGCACGATCCTGCGCCTGTTCAAAAATTACCGTCCCTTCGCTTTCTTCGGCTCTATCGCTGCGGTGCTGGCGGTGATCGGGGCCGGGTTCATGCTCCCCGTCATCAACGAGTATTTCCATACCGGGCTGGTGCCGCGCTTCCCGACGCTGATCGTCTGCGGCTTTGTGCTGGTGGCGGCCCTGATGCTGTTCGTGGCTGGGGTGATCCTGTCCAGCCTGCTGGCCAAGGACGCCCGCGACTTTGAGTTCCAGCTCCAGACCGTGCAGCATTGGCAGGGCACGGCGCACGAATGAACGCGGCGGCCCGGACCCGCGCGTGGGGAAAGGCCCACCCGCGTTTTGGGGTGCTGCTGGCGCTGGAACTGGTGATCGTGCTGTTCCTGCTGGTGTCGTCCTTCCGGCCGCTGGTGCAGATCAGCGTCCCGGTGGATGCCGCCGCGCAGTCGGGGGAACCGGTGCAGGTCCCCGTGGCAGGGCAGGTCCCGGCGGGCGGATACCGCATTACGGTGGTATATGATAGCACCGCGCCGCAGGACAGTGAAAGCACCGCCCCCCAAACGCTGGGAACGCTGCAATTTGCTTCGGTCCGCAACCCGGCGGCGGTGCGCAGTGACCCAATCACCCTGACCGGCGCGTTCCGCACAGTCACGGCGCGGCTGTGGGTCGGCACGGGCAATACGGTCGACGATCTGACTATGACCGTGCAGCCCGCCGAAGGGGCCAGCCTTGCGCTGCAAAGCGTGACGCTGGAAGAACAGCCCATCTGGCGCGTCACGTCGCTGCTCGGCTGGCTGTTGCTGCTGGCGGCGGTGGACGGGGTGCTGTGGCTGCTGTTTGCCGCGGGCACACCGCGCCGCCCCCGCTGCGGCTGGGGCGTGGTGTTGCTGCTGGCAGGCGGTATCGTGGTGGCAAGCCTGCCGTTCTGCGCGGACTTCCTGTATGCCGGCCACGACCTCAAATTCCACTGTTACCGCATCTGGGCGGCGGCCCAATCGCTGGCGGACGGGCAGTTCCCGGTGCGCGTTGCTTCGGCCGGGTATAACGGCTACGGCACGGCCACCCCGCTGTATTACTGTGATGTGTTCCTGTATCTGCCCGCACTGCTGTACAATGCTTTTGTGCCGCTGCAGACCTGTTATCAGATCTATGCGGTGCTGGTCAATACGGCCACGATGCTGGTGGCCTATTACAGCTTTGGGCGCATGGCTCACAACCAGCTGCACGGCGCGGTGGCGGCTTTTGCATACACCCTCTGCGCCTACCGGCTGACCAACCTGCTGCTGCGCGCTTCGGCAGGGGAGTACACCGCGATGGTGTTCCTGCCGCTGGTCCTGCTGGGGGCCTGGGCCATCGCCCGGGCCGAGCGCCCGGCGGCGCGCGACTGGCTGCCGCTGGCCATCGGCATGGCGGGCATCGTGCAGAGCCACCTGCTCACCACCGAACTGGCGGCGCTGTTCCTGGCGGCGTTCTGGCTGTGGCATCTGCCCACCATGGTGCGCCCGGGGCGTCTGCTGGCTGCGGTCAAGGCCGTGGCGGTGGCGCTGGGGCTTTCCCTCTGGTTCCTGCTGCCCTGCCTGGATACCATGCGCAATGAATACAGCATGATCAGCGACGTGCATGCCGCCCCGATCCAGTCTACCGGGGCCTACCTGATCCAAATTTTGGGATTCTTCGGTGTGGCGGGCGGCGGTTCCGGCCCGGGCACTACCGGGGATATGCCGCTGACTTTGGGGTTGGCGGGCGCGTTGGCGCTGGTGCTGGCGGTCTGGTGCTGCCTGCGGCGGGACCGCTGGCAGCGGGACGAGGCCCTGGCTTGCCGGGCGCGCTGGCTGGGCGAAGGTCTGGCCTTCTGCCTGCTGGCGGTTTGGCTGTCCAGCACGCTGTTCCCGTGGGACTGGCTGGGCGCCCACCTGCCGCAGAAGATCGTGGATATTCTGCTCAAACCCCAGTTCAGTTGGCGGTATCTGGCGGTCGCCTCGGTCCTGGTGGGGGCGGTGACCGTGTGGGGGCTGGACCTGCTGCACAGCGTTTCGCCCCGGCTGGCGCGGTGCGCGGCTGCGGTGCTGGCGGCGGCTGTCCTGCTGTATGCGGGGCTGTTTTACCGCGACTACGCCTACGACCACAGCACACTCACGATGGTCAGCACCGAGACGCCCACCGACATCCCCTACGAAAGCATGGGATATGAATACCTGCCCGCCGCTACGGACCTTGCAATCTTCAGTCAGGTGGCGCAGGCAAAGCCGGAGGACCCGGCGGTGCAGGCCGTCTGGCAGGGCGATGGCACGCTGCTGTGTGAAAACGATACGCCGGACAGCGCGGCCGTGGACCTGCCGGTGCTGGCCTACCGCCATTACACGGCGGAGGACGCCGCCACCGGCGAAGTGTTCCCGCTCATAACCAACGACGAAAAATGCCTGCGGGTCACGGTGCCCGCCGGTTACAGCGGGACCGTTCAGGTCCGCTACCAGCCGCCGGTGCTGTGGCGGCTGGCCGAAGGCGTTACGCTGCTGACCCTTTTGGGGCTGGCTGTATGGGGGCTCCGCAAAGGCGGACGCTCTTTCCCGAAGAAACATTTGACACAGGAGGAAACCGTATGTACGACTACCTGATCGTTGGCGCCGGTCTGTTCGGCGCGGTATTTGCCCATGAAGCCACGGCCGCAGGCAAGCACTGCCTGGTGATCGACAAGCGCGACCATATCGCAGGCAATATTTATACTGAAAAGATCGAGGGCATCGACGTGCACCGCTACGGCGCGCATATCTTCCACACCAACAACAAGGAAGTGTGGGACTATGTGAACCGTTTCGCGGTGTTCAACCGCTACACCAATTCCCCTGTGGCGAACTACAAGGGGGAACTGTACAACCTGCCCTTTAATATGAACACCTTCAACAAGATGTGGGGCGTCGTCACCCCGGCCGAGGCCCAGGCCAAGATCGAGGAACAGCGCGCCGCCTGCTACACCGAGAACCCCCAAAACCTGGAAGAACAGGCTATCAACCTGGTGGGCACCGACATCTATGAAAAGCTCATCAAGGGCTATACCGAGAAGCAGTGGGGCCGCCCCTGCACGGCGCTGCCCGCCTTCATCATCAAGCGCCTGCCGGTGCGCCTGACCTTCGACAACAACTATTTCAACGCCCTGTATCAGGGCATCCCCAACGAGGGCTACACCGCGCTGGTCGCCAATCTGCTGGAGGGCGTCGAGGTCCGCCTGAACACCGATTATCTGGCCGACCGCGCGGCGCTGGACGCGCTGGCCCGCAAGGTGGTCTACACCGGCCCCATCGACGCCTACTTTGGCTACAGCCTCGGCGCGCTGCAGTACCGCAGCGTGCGGTTCGAGACCGAAACGCTGGATATGCCCAACTACCAGGGCAACGCGGTCATCAATTACACCGACGCCGAAACGCCCTACACCCGCATCATCGAGCACAAGCACTTTGTCTTTGGCTCCACCGAACCGGGCACCAAGACCGTCATCAGCCGGGAATACTCCGCCGAGTGGAAGCCCGGCGACGAGCCCTACTACCCGGTCAACGACGAAGCCAACGGCGCGCTGTACGCCCGTTACAAGGAACTGGCCGACGCCCAGCCCAACGTGCTGTTCGGCGGCCGCCTGGGCGAGTACAAGTATTACGACATGGACCGCGTCATCGAAGTGGCCCTGGACCGCGTACACGCGGAACTGGCCTGACGACGGAACACACCGCAGTGCCGCTGCCTGCGGGGCATACGCAGAAAAGTCCCGGCTTTGCCGCACTGTGGCAAAACCGCGGAACGCCGGAAAATTCCATGGGGCGTATCTGACCGGGCAAGATCGCCGGAATTTTTTCAGATACGCCCCAGACCCTCCTGCCCGAACGCCGCTGTACCGGCTGCAAGGGCAGGCGGCCCTTGGAAAAATTTGCGGCAAAATTTTCTGCGGATGCCCTGCCGGGGGCGGACCTGCGGCCTTTTTGTGACGGCCCGGCCTGCCCCTTTGCCTTGCTTTTTGGGGGCCGATGGGCTATAATAATTTCGTATATCGCGGCGCGGCCCGGCTGCGCCCAGACTGGGAAAGCAAAGGAAGAAAGTATGACCAAGATTGCCGCATCGATCCTTTCTGCGGATTTTGCCGATTTGAAGCGCGACTGCGTCCGCCTGCTGGACCAGGGCGTGGACCTTTTGCACTTTGACGTGATGGACGGCCATTTTGTGCCCAACATCAGCTACGGCGCGCCGGTGCTTGAATGCCTGCACGCCGCTTTGCCGGATGCGTTCTACGACGTGCATCTGATGATCAGCGACCCGGCCCGCTATGCGCCGGACTTTGCCCGGGCGGGCGCGGGGCTCATCACCTTCCACCTGGAAGCGGTGCCCGATACCGTGCCCCAGGTGATCGACGCCATCCGGGCGGCCGGGTGCCAGGTCGGCATCAGCATCCGCCCCGGCACCCCGGTGGAAGCGGTGTTCCCGTACCTGTCCCAGGTGGATCTTGTTCTGGTGATGAGCGTGGAACCCGGCTTCGGCGGGCAGAAGTTCATGCCCGAAGCGCCCCGCCGTCTGGCCGCGCTGGACGCGGAACGCCGCCGGCAGGGCTGCGCCGTGCTGCTGGAAGTGGACGGCGGCATCAACGCCCAGACCGGGCCGCTGTGCGCGCAGGCCGGGGCCGACTGGCTGGTGGCGGGCAGCGCCCTGTTCCATGCGCCGGACCCGGCGCCGGTGATCCGGCTGCTGCACGGCGAAGCCGGAAACTGATAAAGGAGAAGCGATCTCATGCCCAATCCAATCAAAATTGATCGCAGCGAGAATTACGAATATTACAAGGACCTGCTGCTGTGCGCGATCCCGCTCACGGGGATGGCGTGGTACTACTACGGCGCGCGGCCGGTCATCCTGGTGATGGTGGCGCTGTTCACGGCCTACCTGTGCGACTGCGCGCTGGCCCCGCTGCACGGTCCGGGCTACCATTCCCACGAGCCGTCCAGCGAGTGCTTCGCCGCGCTCATCACCCTGATGATGCCCGCCACCGTGCCCTATGCGGTGGTCGTGGCGGCGGTCATCGCCGCCGTGCTGGCCAAGGAAGCCTTCGGCGGCGAGGGGCACTACCCCTTCCACCCGGCGGCGGTCGGCATGGTGGTGGCCGGGATCTCCTGGCCGGGCAGCGTCTACCAGTATCCCACGCCGGGCACGGTGCTGCCGCTGTACGGCGTGCAGGACGCCGCGCTGAGCCCCGGCATGAACGCCGTGCTGCAGGCGGGCGGCCTGCCCAGCGACAGCACGATGAACCTGCTGACCGGCAACGTGACGGGCGGCCTTGGCACCAGCGCCGCGCTGGTCGTCATCGCCTGCGGGCTGTTCCTGCTGGTGCGCGGCCATGCCAAGCCCGCCGTGCTGATCCCGTTCTTTGTGCTCAGCATCGGCCTACCGTGGCTGCTGCCGCAGCTCAACGAGCTGCCCGCCTTCAGTTGGCCGTGGGAATTTGTGCGTCAGCGCGTCTATTTGGAAAAATATGTGATCCTTTCGGGCACCATGCTGTTCGGCGGCCTGTTCATGATCTGTGAGCCGGTCACGATGCCCAACCGCATCAGCAGCCGCATCCTGTACGGTGCGGCGCTGGGGTTGGCGACGTTCGCGTTCCGGCTGGCCAGCCCCTATGAAAGCCCGGTGTGCTTCGCGCTCCTGATCGTGGGCGCCATCCCGGAATGGCTGGACCTGATCAGCCACCGCACCGAGCGGATCCGCTTTATGAGGAAGGAGGCACGGCGTCTTGCCCAGTCTGCCAAACAGGAATAACCGCAAAAAGCGGGACCGTTCCGAAACACTGATTATTCCCCATATCACCAAAGAAATGCTGGAAAAGGCGCGTTCGATGGCGGACCAGGGCGCATCCCGTGCCGAGATCGAGCGTGCGATCATGGAGATGCAGGCGGCCAACAAGCCCGCCGAACCGGCGGCACCGCCGGACCCCCACCGCATCGTGCCCACCAGCCGCCCGCGCCTGACCGATGAGGAACGGGCCGCCCTGCGTGAGCAGATGCTGCAGGAGCAGGCCCAGCCCCAGCCGGAACCGCGGGAGAAAACCGCGCCCCCGGCCCCGCGCCCGGTACGTCCTGCCCCGGAACCGGCCCCTGCGGCCCGTCCCGCGGCGCAGCCTGCCCCGGCGGAACCCCGCCCCGCCGCCCCTGCGGCAGCGGCCCCGCGCCCGGCAGCCCCAACGCCGCCCCCGGCGCAGCCCCGGCAGGCCGCGCCCGCCCAGACGGACCCCCCTGCGGCGCAGGCCCCGGCAGCACAGGCGGCCCCGGCGGCCGCCGCGCGTCCCGAGGCCCCCGCGCCCGCGGCGCCCCGGCACCGTGCCGGGCTTTTGCAGAGCCGCGCCAAGGCTGAAGCGGAACTGAAAGAAAAGATCCGCAGCGACCATATCTGGCTTTCCAACCCGGTGCTGGTGCGCGGCCTGGGCCTGGCCCCCATCATCGGCGCGGCGCTGGATGGCCAGCATGCCGGTATCCTCTGCGTGGCCAGCCTGCTGCTCATCACGCTGACCCGCGTGCTGGCGGTGGCGGTGTGCCACCTCAGCCGCAACCGTTTCCGCGCGGTCATCTACTGCTACTGCGCGGCGCTGCTGTACATCCCGGTCTACATCCTGCTGTACAATCTGTTCGGCAGCAGTCTGAACATTTTGGGCATCTACCTGCCCATTCTGGTGGTGGAGCCCGTCGTCACCAAGCGCATGGAATTTACCGAGCTGGAACCCATCCGCGACGCGCTGCGCCACGGCTTCAACAACAGCCTGGGCATGTGCGCGGCCCTGCTCATCGTCGGGTGCCTGCGGGAATTCCTGGCGTCCGGCACGGTGTTCGGCCATACGGTGATCAACGCCGCGCTGCTGCCGCTGGCGGCCCAGCCTGCGGGCGGCTTCGTGCTGGTGGGCGTGATCGCGGCCGTCTGGTGTGCGGCGGCCAACGCATACACCGAATACAAGCAGGAGGAGGTGCGTCGCCTGTATGGCAGCCGTAAACATTGATACTTCGCTGCTACGCGGCGTACTGCAATTCTGCAGCTATATGGTCCTGGCCATCTTTGCTGAAAACGTCATTCTGGCGCGGGCGCTGGGCGTTACCCGGCTGCTCAAGCTGGTCCCGGACTATAAGGCGCAGATATGGGACTACAGCCTGCCCATGCTGCTCATCATGGGCCTGTCCGCCCCGCTGGGCTGGGCCGCCCATAACCTGTTTTTCCCCTGGCTGCGCGGCTATCTGCCGTCGTGGCTGCCGGTGGCGTCCCTGCGCCCGCTGGTGTACCTGACCTGTGCGTTCGGCGCGGCGGCGGTGACCTGGCTTCTGCTGGGGCTGCTGCCCCGCCGCCAGCGGCTGGCCTGCCGCGCGCAGGTCACACTGGTGGGCAGCAGCACGGCCGTGCTGGGCACGCTGCTGATCTGCACCAACCAGAACTATACGCTGTCCCAGAGCATCGCGTTCGGGCTGGGCAGCGGCATCGGCTATGTGTTCATCATCTTCATCCTGCGTGAAGGCCGCCGCCGTCTGCGCAGTAAGGAAGTCCCCGCGATCTTCCAGGGGCTGCCCAGTTCGCTGATCTATATCGGCATCCTGTCGCTGGCAATTTACGGCCTGGTGGGCCACGCCGTCGTCCTGTAAGGAGGCATCTATGGCGCTTTCCTGTTTTGTTCCGGCGGACATTCTGCTGCCCGCCGCCGGTACGCCGCTGGACCCCTGGGCCTGCATTGCGGTGGACCAGTTCACTTCGCAGCCGGAATACTGGCAGCGGGCCGAAGCCCTCGCGGCAGGCAAGCCCAGTACGCTGCACATCGTACTGCCGGAGGCATACCTCGGCACGCCACAGGAGGCGCAGCGGATCGAGAGCATCCGCGACACGATGCGCCGTTACCGCGCCGAGGTGCTCACGCGGAAAGTACATGGTTATGTATATGTAGAGCGCACCCAACTGGACGGCAGCGTCCGGCAGGGGCTGGTGGGCGCGGTGGACCTGGAAGCCTATGAATATACGCCGGGCAGCCGGTCTGCTATCCGCCCCAGCGAGCGGACGGTGGTGGAACGCATCCCGCCGCGGCTCAAAGTACGCCGGGGCGCTCTGTTGGAAACGCCCCATGTGATGATGCTGGCCGATGACCCGGCCGAAACGCTCATCGAGCCGGTGGGTGCGCGCAAGAGCGAACTGCCGCTGCTCTATGACGGCGAGTTGATGCTGGGCGGCGGCCGCCTGCGCGGCTGGGCCGTGCAGGAGCCGGAGCAGATCGCGGCGATCGACGCCGCGCTGGCGGCGCTGGCCGACCCCGAAGCCTTTGCCCGCCGCTGGCCGGAAGCCGCCGGGCAGCCGCCCATGGTGCTGGCGGTAGGGGACGGCAACCACAGCCTGGCTACGGCCAAAGCCTGCTGGGAGGAATTGAAGCCCACCCTGACCGAAGAACAGCGGGCAAACCACCCGGCGCGCTGGTGCCTGGCGGAAGTGTGCAACGTACACAGCCCGGCCATCGAGATCGAACCCATCCACCGGGTGGTGTTCGGCGTGACGGCGCGGGAACTGTGCGGTGCGATGGAACGCTGGGATCAGGCAAACCCCGCCCGCCCCGGCGCGGCGGCGCAGCGTTTCCGGCTGGCAGACCGGCAGGATGCGTTCGCCGTACAGTGGCAGAACCCGGCCGCCCCGCTGACAGTGGGCAGCGTGGAAGCCTTTCTGGCGGACTGGCTGCCGCAGCACCCCGAAGCCCGCGTGGACTATATCCACGGTTCCGACGCGGCGCTGGCGCTGGCTTCGCAGCCGGGCAATCCGGCTGCGGCGATCCTGCTGCCGGACTTTGATAAGTCAGACCTGTTCCGTGGCGTGGTGCTGGGCGGCGTGCTGCCGCGCAAGACGTTCAGCATGGGCCATGCGGAGGAAAAACGCTATTATAATGAATGCCGAGCCATCGGCTGAGAGATTCAGGTGAACTATGGAAAAGACAGAACAGAACGGCGCTTCGTCGCCGCGTCGCCGTCGCCGCCGCGGTTCCGGCAGGGGCGGTGCCCAGGCAGCCGCCCAGCAGGCGCAGCGCGCGCCCCAGGCGGCAGCGGAAAAGCCCGCCCAGAAAGAGAATAAAAAAACGGCCCGCACGCCTGCGCCCCGCAAGGAGGAACCGGCCCAGCCCGCGCGCAGCCGCCACCGTGGACAGACGAAGAAGGTCGAAGCGCAGGGGAGCAGCCACGCCGCTGCCCGCAGCGCGAACCCGCCGGCCCGGGAGCCGAAACCGGCCCACGTGCCCGGCAGCCGCCATACGGCGCGCGGGAATCACGCGGCGCGCCGCCCGGAGGAGGATGATCCCGGGCTGGTGCTGATCACGCGCCGCCCGCCCAAACAGAAGTTTGCCAACTTTGAGGAATATCTGGCGGCCCACGGCGGCATGACGCTGCCGCTGCCGGAGGAAGAGCGCGCCGCCGGGTCGGACGCGCCCGAAGCCGGGGAATGACCGCGGCCGTCTGACTGTAGAAAACATGGGATTTTGATGCCGGAAGGAGGGGAGCGCCCGTGCCGTACCCGTTCATGCTTTGCCGCGCCGGGCGGGGCCTGTGACCCCGGCCGGTGCGCAGGCGCTGCGCTGCCCGGTCTGCGGCGGCCCGCTTGGGCTGGAAGAACGCAGCCTGCGCTGCCCCAGGCGCCACAGCTTTGACCTGGCGCGGGAAGGGTATGCCAACCTGCTGGCGATCCAGCGCAGGCACGCGCAGGAACCGGGGGACAGCAAAGAGATGGTGCGCGCCCGCCGCGCGTTTCTGGCGTCGGGGGCTTACGCGCCGCTGATGCAGGCTTTGGCCGAAGTCTGCGCGCCGCTGCCCCATGACCATATCGTGGACGCGGGCTGTGGCGAGGGCAGCTATGACCGCTTTTTGTGCGACGCGCTGCCCGGTGTGCAGATCGTGGGCTTCGACCTTTCCAAAGAAGCCGTGCGTCTGGCGGCCCGGCTGGTGCCGGAAGCGGCTTTCTGCGTAGGGGGCAGCTTCAGCGCCCCGGTGCGCGACGGCTGGGCCGATCTGGTGCTGAACATCTTTTCCCCCTTTGCGGGGGCGGAGTTCCGCCGGATGCTGCGCCCCGGCGGCCGGCTGATCTATGCGGTGCCCACCGCCCGCCACCTGTACGGCATGAAGCAGGTGCTGTATGCCGCGCCCTATGAGAACGAGGTCAAGAACGTCGACTATGAGGGCTTCGCGCTGGAACAGGAGCGGGAAGCCTGCGCCACGCTGACCCTGCGCGGGGAAAGCGTGCAGCAGTTGTTCGCCATGACGCCGTACTACTGGAACACCCCCGCGGACGGGGCTGCGCGTCTGGCTGCCTGCGAGGAACTGACCACCGAGATCGGGTTCCGCTATCTGGTCTACCGCAAGACCGAATGACCGAAAAAACAAATCCCCGCTGCCATACGGCAGCGGGGATTTTTGCGTTTTACAGGTCGTCGGCGTCCTGGGTGGGCGTTTCGTATTCCTCCCGGCTGGGAACGCCGGTCCAACTGCCCAGCGGGTCCTGGCGGCTGGCGATGCTTTCGCCCGGCATTTCCTCCAGGTCGGGTTCGCCCTCCTGCGCGGCATAGGGCGGGCGGCCTGCATGGTGCAGGGCGTTGTCCGTTTCCAGCCTGCGGCCCGGCGTGGCGGGGTCGTCACGGTAGGCGGCGTCGGTGACTTCGCCCAGATCGGTCCAGAATCCGTCGCGCTCGTCCTCGGCGCCGCGGGGGCCAAATGGTTCATGCAACATAAACAGCTTCCTCCTTTTGGTATACAGGCGGGCCGGGCGGCCCACACTATACCATAGATTCTGACACAAAGAGGTGCTGTTTATGCGTTCCAAGGGCGCTGTTTTCTGGTATAGTCTGGGCTTGACCCTGTTGCTGCTGCTGCCGATGGTCGGCGTGACCTACTTTTTTATACACCAGCGCCAACAGCAGCAGGAACTGCGGCAGGCGGCGGCTGAACGCGGCGGCGTGCGCATCGAACAGGGCGCGCAGGACACCTGGCACGCCCTGCTGGTCGTCCAGCAGGAGGAACCGGGCTTCGTGCTGGTGCGGGTGGACGGCCCGACCCAGACGGTGGATTTCTGCGCGCTGCCCGGCGAACTGCAGGTGAAGGCCCCGGAGGGCACGACGACACTGGCGGAGTGCGCCCTTTCGGCCGGGCCGGGGCGGGCCGCCCAACTGCTGGTGGATACCATCGCTACCGGCGAAACGGCCGTGCCCGAACTCTATTACCTGGCGGCCACGCCGGATTGCTGGGCCGACTGCGCCGGGGAGGACGCCGTCGTGCGGCTGGATACGGCGGCGCTGCTCAGCAAAGAAGAGCGGGAGAGCATCGGCTACGGCGAGGACTCGGTCGCGGAGATCAGCGCCGCGCAGGCACCGGAACTGATCGCCCAACTGCAAAGCTGCAAAAAGACGCCCGGCCAGCGGGCCGATATGCGCGCGGCCGTATGGGAAGCCTTTGCCCGGCAGGTCCCCGGCCTGCTGGCCGGTATGCCCCAGGCATGGCGGGACCACAGCGCCCGCACGCTGACCGACCTGATGGCTACGGATCTGGCCGGGTGGGAAGCCACGCTGACGTATGTGACGGACCAGCCCGGACTGAAGGTGGGATACAGCCGGGCCGAGACCCAGGTGCGCGGCAGGCAGGCGGTGCTGACCGAGGAAGGCAGCCGCACGGTGCGCGACCTGCTGCACTGAGAAACGCCGCCCGCGGCGCGCGGGATATCCCCGCCGCGTTTTTATAAAAACAGGCCCCCGCTGGGCGCTGCCGGTAATGGCGGCGCGGGCGGGGGCCTGCCTGGGTATATGGTTTTATTTTGCGGGGGCAGCCTGATGGCGGAAGCGGGAGAGAAACTCCACGGTGCGCCGGTTCTTCGGGTGGGTGAAGATGTCGTCAGGCGTGCCTTCCTCCACGATGACGCCGTCCGCCATGTAGACCACATGGCTCGAAACGTCGCGGGCAAAGGCCATCTCGTGGGTGACGACGATCATCGTCAGGCCGTCGGCGGCCAGCTTGCGCATGACGGCCAGCACCTCGCCGACCATCTGGGGGTCCAGCGCCGAAGTAGGCTCGTCAAACAGCAGCACTTCGGGCTGCATCGACAGGGCGCGGGCGATGGCCACGCGCTGCTTCTGCCCGCCGGAAAGCTGGCGCGGCTTGGCGTCGATGTAGGGGGCCATGCCCACCTTTTCCAGATTGTCCAGCGCGATGCGGCGGGCGGTCTCTTTGTCCTTCTTGAGCACGCAGCGCAGGCCCGCGGTGCAGTTGTCCAGCACCGTCATGTTGTTGAACAGGTTGAAGCTCTGGAACACCATGCCCACCTTGGCGCGGTAGGCGCAGGGGTCAAAACCCTTGGAGGTGATCTCTTTGCCATGGAACAGAACAGAGCCGTGGGTGGGGGTCTCCAGCAGGTTGATGCAGCGCAGCAGCGTGGATTTGCCGCTGCCGGAAGAACCGATCACACAGGTGACGTCGCCGGGATTCACGGTGAAATCCACGTCGCGCAGCACCACATGGGTGCCGAAACTCTTGGACAGGTGGCTCACCTCAATGATATGTTCAGACATGGGTCACGCCTCGCTTTCTGTCCAGATTCTGGGGTTCATGGTTGGGTTTGGGGCTGTTGTAGGTGCCGCTGGTGTAGGCACGGGTATCGGTGGTGTTCAGGTTGTAGTTCTGGGGGCCGTCCATCGCCTTTTCCCACATACGCAGCAGGTGGCTGGCCAGCAGCGTCATCGAAAGGTAGATCAGCATGACGATGGTGGCGCTTTCAAAGTAGGTGTACAGCGCGCCGACGACGCTCTTGTGGACGAAGAACAGGTCGGTGATGGAGATGACCGACAGCACCGAGGTATCCTTGATGTTGATGATGAAGTTGTTGCCGATCTGCGGGATGATGTTGCGCAGCGCCTGGGGCATCACCACGCGGGTCATGGCCTGCCAGGGGGTCATGCCGACGGCCAGCGCGCCTTCGGTCTGGCCGGGGTCGATGGATACGATGCCGCCGCGCACGGTCTCGGCCATGTAGGCGCCGGTGTTGATGGATACGACTAGGAAGCCGACGGGCCACATATCCAGCTTGATGCCGAACTGCATCAGGCCGTAGTAGATAAAGACGGCCTGCACGATCATGGGCGTGCCGCGGAACAGTTCCACATAGCAGCGCAGCACGCCGCGCATCAGGCGCAGCAGGCTGCGCTTCCACAGGGGATCGCGCTGTTTGTCAATGGGGATGGCCTGCAAAGCACCCACGGCAAAGCCGATCAGGCAGCCCAGGGCTGTGCCGACCAGCGCCAGCAGCAGGGTGGTGCCGGCGCCGCGCAGGTAGGAAAAACCGTACTCCTGCAGCACTGTGGCACAGTTGGTAAAAAAGTTTTGCATGGAAGCAACTCCTTATTCTTTCAAATCCCGGCGGTGGGACCGCCGCAGCCCCAGCCGGTCCGGGGACTGGCTGGGGCAGTTCAGGCGGTTATTGTACGCTCAGGGGCTGTACGCTGATGGCTTCGTCCATCATGGCGTTGTAGTCATCCTCGGTCATCGTAGCCAGCACTTCGTTGATGGCCTCCTGCAGTGCGGTGTTGCCCTTGCGCATCGAAATGCCGATGTTGATGTCTTCTTCGCTGACCTGGAAGTCGCCCTCGCCGCCGCCGAAGTCCAGCGCCACCAGGTCCGGGTAGGCCACCAGGGCGGCCTGGGCGGTGGGGCGGTCGGTCACGACCAGATCGCAGGCGCCGCTGTCCAGCGCCACCAGCATCGAGGGGGCGGTCTCCTGCGCGGCCAGGATCTCGGCGTCGGGGATCTGCGGCAGGCAGTTGTCATACCAGATGGTGCCCAACTGGCTGGTGCAGACCGCACCGGCCAGATCGTTCACGCAGGTGGCGGAAGCGTAGGGGCTGTCCTTCTTCACCAGCGTGATGATGGAAGCGTAGTAGTACGGGGCGGAAAAATCCACCTGCTTGGCGCGGTCGGCGGTGATGGACTGGCCCGCGATGGCGCAGTCCACGTCGCCGGTCATGATGGCGGGGATGATGCTGTCCCAGTCCAGCTTGACGATCTGGACTTCCTGGCCCAGGGCTTCCGCGATCTTTTTCGCCATCATCACGTCGTAGCCGTAGGCGTAGTCGCTGGAATCCCGGATCGCCACGGCGCCGTTGTCGTCATTGCTCTGGGTCCAGTTGTAGGGCGCGTAGGAGCACTCCATCGCAACGGTCAGCGTGGAAGGGTCCCCGTCGCCGTCCGGCAGGCCGGAGTTCGTGGTGGAGCTGCACGCAGCCAGGCTTGCCGCCAGCACGGCCGCAAGGCAAAGGCTCCCTGCTTTTTTCAACTTCATTGTAAAATCCTCCTTCGTGGCGTTCCCGGAACGCCATCAAAAACCCCGGTATCCTTGACGGAATACCGGGGCGTCTCTCAATCCCGGCGGCAACAGAGCGCGGCTTATCGTCACACCGTTGCAACCACACACGTATTGTACGCAAACACCCCTGGTTTGTCAAGCGTTTGGGCGCAGTTCGGGCAGGAATTTTCTGTATTTTTGGGGCTTTGTGCCCGCACCGGCGCCTTTGGGCGTTTGGCAGGGGAGAGATACCGGCCGTGCGCGCCGTACCGGACGGGGGACAAAAGCCGCCGTTTTTTTGCCTGGCTACCTTTATATAATAGGGCGTCTGACGAAAGGGGGCGGTGCGGGCGTGGAAAATTTTGGGCAAAAAGCAGAAAATAAAAGGAATGTTTTGTATGAAATGTGCGATTGACAAGGGCGCGGGAAGCGGATAGTATAAAGAAAAAAGCGGACGCCCAACAGCGCAGTCCCAGAAGAAAGCCGCCGGATCGTTGCCGGGCCTTTCTTGTGCTGTGCGCGGCAGAGCGCCCCGACAGGAGGTTATAGCTATGCAGCAATGGTTGAAAGACGCTGTTTTTTACGAGATCTACCCGCAGAGTTTCTGCGACAGCAACGGCGACGGCATCGGGGATCTGCCCGGCATCACGTCCCGGCTGGATTATATCCGGGACCTGGGGTGCAACGCCCTGTGGATCAATCCCTGCTTCGATTCGCCCTTCAAGGACGCAGGCTATGATGTGCGGGACTATAAAAAGGTGGCCCCGCGCTACGGCACCAACGGGAATCTGGCCGAACTGTTCCGCGCCGCCCACGAGCGGAAGATGCACGTCCTGCTGGACCTGGTGCCCGGCCATACCAGCGAGGAACACCCCTGGTTCCAGGCAAGCTGCCAGGTAGAGAAAAACGAATACTCCGGGCGGTATATCTGGACCGACCACTGCTTTGCAGGCGGCGACGGTATGCCCTTCATCGGCGGGGAAGCGCCGCGCAACGGCACCTATATCCTGAACTTTTTCAAGTGCCAGCCTGCGCTGAACTACGGCTACGGCAAGATCCACGAACCCTGGCAGAAGCCCACCGACGACCCCGACTGCCGCGCCACGGTGGAAGCGATGAAGGATATCATGCGCTTCTGGCTGGAGATGGGGTGCGACGGATTCCGGGTGGATATGGCGTTCAGCCTGGTCAAAAACGATACCCGGCACAAGAAATATACCTGCGCCATCTGGCGGGAAGTGGCCGATATGCTGCACCGGGAGTACCCCGAAGCCGTGATGGTCAGCGAGTGGAACGAACCGCGCCTGACGCTGAAAGACGCCGGTTTTGATATGGACTTCATGCTGCAGAACGGCGGCAATGGGTATGACTGGCTGATGCGCGCCTACGACGGCACGATGGACGGCACGCCGCACAACACCGGCCGCGCCTATTTCAACCGGGATTCGGGCACGGGGATCGACAAATTCCTCGACGACTGGCTGCCCAGCTACAAGGCCACCCGCAAGGACGGCCTGTACTGCCTGATCACCTGCAACCACGATACGATCCGCCCTGCGGCGAACCTGACCGTACAGGAGTTGAAGCTGGCCTACGCCATGCTGTTCACGATGCCGGGCGCGCCGTACCTGTACTACGGCGACGAGATCGGCATGCGCTACCAGAACCTGCCCACCAAAGAGGGCGGCTACTACCGCACCGGTTCCCGCACGCCCATGCAGTGGGCGCCGGGCAAAAATCTGGGCTTCTCGGACGCGGAGGCCGGCAACCTCTACCTGCCGGTGGACCCGTCGCCGGATGCGCCCACGGTGGCCGCCCAGCAGGCAGACCCGGACAGCCTGTGGAATACGGTCAAGGCGCTGCTGGCGTTCCGCCACGCGCACCGGGACCTGGATTCCGACGCGCCGTTCAAGGTCCTGTTCGCGCCCAAGGCCAAGGGGGATTTCCGTCCCTTTGCGTGGCAGCGCGGCGCGCTGGTCTGCGCCGTCAACCCGGCGGGCGCGCAGGCGGAACTGCCCCTGCCGGTGGAACAGACCCCGCGGGTCCTCTTCTGCATCGGCAGCGCCGAGATCGAACCCGGCAAGCTGGTCCTGGGCGCGCAGAGTTACGCCATTCTGGCATAAACGCCTATGACAGAAGCGGTTCTTTGCAGGGACGACTGTTGCGGCACCCGCTACCCCATCCTGCTGGTCCACGGGACCGGCTTCCGGGACAGGCGGCGGCTGGGGTACTGGGGCCGCATCCCCCGCGCGCTGGAGGAGCGGGGCGCCCGCGTCTTTTTCGGCGGGCAGGACAGTTGGGGCACGGTGGAGCAGAACGCCGCCCAGTTGAAAGAGCGGGTGGAGGAAGTCCTGCGCAGGACCGGCAGCCCGAAAGTGCATCTGATCGCCCACTCCAAGGGCGGCCTCGAAGCCCGGTATCTGGTGTCCTCTCTGGGCATGGCCGACCGGGTGGCTTCGGCGCAGTTGGTCGGCACGCCCAACCGGGGTTCCCGCACGATGGACCGGCTGTGCCGCCTGCCCCGCTGGGGTTTCCGTCTGGCGGGGGCGCTCGTCAACGGCTGGTTCCGCCTGTTGGGGGACCGCCACCCGGATTTCTCGGCGGCCTGCTTCCAGTTCACCACCCGCTGGGCAGAACGGTTCAATGCCGACAACCCCGACGCCAAGGGCGTGCTGTACCGGAGTTATGCCGGGGTCATGGGCACTTTCCGCAGTGATGTCTTTATGTGGTGGCAGAACCTCATCGTCAGCCTGTCTGACGGCGAAAACGATGGGCTGGTCTCGCCGGGATCTGCCGCCTGGACCGGCTTTCAGGGACCCTGGCGCGGCGTAGGCAGGCGCGGGGTATCCCACATGGACCTCATTGATTTCCGCCGCCGCCCGCTGCGCAGCCGGGGGCAGACGTGGGATATCGTGGATGCCTATGTGCAGATGGTGGCGGAATTGAAGCAGGCGGAGGACAGCGGCGTGATCCCTTGAAGGGACGCAAAAGCGGCAGACCTGCCGGACCGCGTTCTGCCCGCTCTGTAAAAACAGAAAACAGCCCCCAACGAGGCGGATCGCGCTTCGTTGGGGGCTGCTGTTATTTTTGACGGTATGGTTTGGGAAAATCGACTGGCGGCTGCGGAAAATTTACGGTATTTTGCCTGTTACAGCGTTTTCAGCAGCACTTCCTCCAAGGGGCGCTTGGGTACGCAGTAGTCGCGGTTTTCGTCCAGGTAGTAGTTCACGCTGCCGTCCCGGACCGGCACCAGATGGCTCTTGTGCGCCGGGTAGCCCAGCGCCACCATATACCGCAGCGTCACGCCCTCGGGCAGTTCCAGCAGTTGGGTCAGGGCCGGGCGGTCGATGGAACCCATGATGCAGCTTCCCACCCCGTGGGACCAGGCATCGGCGGTCAGGCTGCCCAGCGCCAGCCCCACGTCCACGTCGCTGCAGCCGGGCAGCCGCCCGTCCTGCACCACGGCGATAAAGGCGGTGGGCTGTTCCCCGGGGCGGGGGCAGCCCTGTTCCGGCGGCAGGCAGGCGGCCCAGTGGACCAGCGGCTGTATGGCGGCCACCGTTTCGGGGCGCTGCACGATGATATACTTCACCGTCTGGCGGTTGGCGCCGCAGCTTGCTATGCGGGCGGCGTCCACGGCCTCCTGCAGCAGTTCAGCGGGTACCGGGCGGGGCTCAAACCGGCGGATGGTGCGCCGCGTGCGCAGAAATTCCAGTATCTCCATAACAGATCACGTCCTTTTGCGGTTTTTTCTACATTATAGCAATTCCGCCATCATTTATCAACGACGGTGGCGGTGCGCCCGATGCCCACCACCGACGAAGCCAGCTTGCGCCAACTGGCGCAGCCGCAGATGCCGTCCGCCGTCAGCGATACGTCCTTCTGCCAGGCTTTCAGGGCCGATACGGTGGCCGAACCGCAGATGCCGTCCAGCGCGCCGCTGGAATAGCCCAGCGCGTTCAGGGCGTCCTGCAGCACCAGCACATAGGTGTTGCGGTTGCCGCGCCGGATGGTGGGGTAGCCTGCGGTCGTGTTGGGGCAGGCGGGGGTGCCGTAGCGGCGGTCAAAGTGGACCCAGGTGGGCGTCATCGAAAGCGGTTCCACATACCCCCAGGCCCCGGTGGCGGTGGCGGCGGCGTGGATCTGCCGCCGTGCCGCGCTGCCGGAACTCTGCCCTACGTCAAAGGATACCCCGGCGTAGTGCTGGCTGGTGGTGCCGTGACCGCCCTCCCAGATGCGCTTGAAGGCGTAGCCCACGGGAATGCCGCGGCCGTAGCGGCGGCGGGTCAGGTTCCAGGCTTCCATGGCTGTCACGGTGGTCCACAGCACGTTGGCCTTGCTGGAACCCCGGAACTCCCGCACCTTCAGCGTATTGTTGTAGCTGTAGGGCATCGGGTCGTTTTCGCCGCGGTTGTAGGTGTAGAATTTGTTGTTGTATGCGTCGTAGATCAGCAGTTTTGCCATGGTGGTCACTCCTCCTCACAACTCCGGCAGGGCAGGCATACCTCCTGCGCGTAGCGGCGCAGGTCCTCCCAGGTGGCGGCGTCTACCACGCCCAGCGTCGGCAGATGGCGGACCTGCTGGTAGTTGGCCAGCGCATTGCGGGTGGTCTGGTCCAGCGCGCCGCTTTCGGGTACGAACAGGAACGCCTGATCCGCGGTGGCGGCGGCGTTCAGCCAACGCTGCAACTGGCGGACGGCCGGCCCGGCGCTGCCCTGCGCCAGACCGGAAGCGGGCCAGATGCCTTCCGGCTCCGGCGCGGCGGCTGCGGGATTCACGGCGGCCAGTTCCTCCGCGGCCCGGCGGAACACCTCCCAGTCCGCAGCGGTGACGGTGCCGGTCTGGGGCAGGCCGAAAGTACGCTGGGCGCTGCGCACGGCGATCTCCAATCCGGCGGTGAATACGGGGCCCGGCGTCATCGGTTCCAGAAAGTTGATCTCCGGCAGCCACTGGCCCAGGAAAAGCAGCAACTGACTCAGCCGCAGTACGGCGGGACCGCGGTCGCCGCGGCGCAGCGTCCCGGTAGGCACCGGCGGCGAAACGACCCGCACGACGGGGCCGCTGGTCTGCAGGGCCAGGAAGGCGTCGTACAGGCTGTCCCAGGTGGCCCGCCCCACGATGCCGTCCACGCTCAGCCCGGCGCGGCTCTGCCAGGCGCGCACGGCGCGGGTGGTGGCTGAACCGAAAACGCCGTCCACCGTGACGGTGGGCACGTCGCTGTAGTAGGCGGCCAGACGGCGCAGATAATACTGCACGGCGCGCACAGGGGTGCCCCGGCTGCCCTCCCGCACGGTCCGCACGAACTGGCCGGGGGCAACGTCCAGGTCCACGATCTCATTGGTGATGGCCAGCGCGACCTCGTTGAGTTTGTTCCAGGTGGCGCGCCCCACAACGCCGTCGGCGGTCAGGCCGAACCGGGTCTGGAACGCGGTGACGGCCTGTTCGGTCGCCGGGCCGAAGCTGCCGTCCACGTTGATGGCGGAAAGACTGCTGTAACAGTTGGCGGCAAGCTGCAGCCAGTACTGCACCAGACGCACTTCCATGCCGGAAGAACCCCGCCGCAGGGCCGTGCCGGGCCATGCGGTGCCGCCCAGGTCGCTCTGGATCTGCTGCCAGGCGGCGTACAGTTCGGTCCAGGTGTCCTGCCCCACGATGCCGTCCGCCGTCAGACCTTCCGACTGCTGGAACTGCTTTACCGCCCGTTCGGTCGTCGCGCCGAAGATGCCGTCCACCGTCAGGTCCGGCAGCTCGCTGTCGAACTGGGCCAGTTCCGAAAGCCAGAACTGTACCTGCTCCACATGAACGCCCCGGTCGCCGCGGCGCAGGACCACGCCGGGCCAGCCGCCGCCGCTCTGTTCGCCGGTGGAAGTTTCGCCCTCGCTGGTCAGCTCAGCCAGATCTTTTACCGAAACGTAGATGTAGCTGATCTTGTACCAGGTGGCTTTGCCCACCAGCCCGTCGGCGGTCAGGCTGAACTGCTTCTGGAATTTTTTTACGCAGCTTTCGGTGGCGGTGTCAAAGGTCCCGGTGACCTCCGGCTTGCCGAAGCCCGGATAGTCTTTGGCAATGCGGGAAAGCTGCCGCTGTAAAACGCTCACGCTGGTGCCGGTGGAGCCGACTTTCAGCGTGACCCCCGGCCAACTGGAAGGAATGTCGGCAATGTTGTTGGAAGTCACCAACTGCACCCGGTCCCCGTAGTAGTACCGCAGGATCTGCAGGGCGTCCATGCCCTCCTTGGCGCGGTCCACGGTGCCCCACTGCTTCATGCCCGGGCAGGTCACCAGCTTGCCGTCGCAGTATTCGGTAAAATAGGGCTCCTGCCCGCTGGAACGGCGCACATAGGTGTTGAACAGTTCAGCGGTCAGGCGCTCCATCACGGCAAAGACCGTGCGGCCGGATACATACGCCTGGTCATAGCTGGGGGAACCTGTGATGTTGAAGGCATAGCCCCGGCTGGGGTACCACTCGGTCCAGATGCGGTTGAGCGCCAGACTGATCTGCGCCAGAATATTGGCCCGAAGGGCCTCCTCCGGCCAGGTGGGATAGACTTCGCTGGACGCCACGTTGGCGATATAATCCTGGAACGGTACCGTCACGTTGCGCACGTTGGCCGAAGGCTTGCCCAGGTGGACCGTGATCTTTTTGGGAATGACCACCGCGTCCAACACCAGGGGGCCGGACGCCCCCTGCGGGAACTTGCTGCTGCCGCCGCCACCGGCGTACAGCGGGTGCGGGGGGATCACTGTAAGGGCGGCATCGTTCAGGCCATCGCGGGGCGCGGCGCACTGTGCGGCGGGTTCTGCCGGCAGAAACGACAGCCGGGCGACCGTCTGCTGCCCGGCAAAGACCTGCACGCCGTCCAGGATCTGCGCCTGCCAGCCGTCCGCGCGGGCGGTCAGCCGGTACACCGCGTAGGGGCGCACGGTCTCGTTGCTTTCTTCCAGGCTGTACTCCGCGTCCGGGGCGGGCAGGCTGCCCAGTTCCGCGGCGCCGCTGGCGTCGGTACACGCCTGGGCGGCCGGGGCGCCGGATTCATCCAGCACTTCCAGCCGGACGCCGGGCAGCGGCGCGGCCTGCCCGGCTACAGATGCATATACGACAAGGGTTCCATTGGACATACAAACACCTCCTTCCCACACGCTATGCCGCGGCGGGGCAGGAGGTGCCCAAAACCAAAGGCCCGGCAGGCGAACCTGCCGGGCCTTTCTATGCGTTTCGTCCTTTGCTTTTCGAGACCGTCATGGGAAGCAATGTAAGTGTAAGCACGTTTGATTTGATGGATAAAAATGAGATGCAAGCAATAAGCTGTGGTGGAGAGGGAAAAAGTGCCTGCGTTGCCAGCGCGGACGGTCCAGAAAAATAGGGAAATTTGTACGCGCCGATGGTTTTTCATTCCCCCCGGCGGGCTTCCATCAGGGCGAATAACGCTTCGTCAGTGGGATGCTTTTCGGTGTTGAGCAAAAGCTGCACGCGGCTTTCCTCTGCGCTTTCGCCAAATTCCTGCATCCAACTGTGGAAGTGCGGCCCCTCGCCCTTGTTGCGGGCGTAGCTCATCAGGTAGCCGCAGAGCTGCGCCGTCTGGCGGATATCGGTCTGGCATTCGTTGGCGTAAAAACTTACCCATTTACCGTGTTCCCGGTCGGTCATGGCCCGGTAGGCGAGGGCATACCAGTGTTTTGCCTTCCCGGCAAAATAGAAGCAATCTTTCCAGGCATGATCCGCTCCCGCCTGCAGTGCGCGGCAAATGTCCAGTGCGCCGTCTGCCCAGTAAGAGTACAACTGCGCCTGCAACAAAATGCTGTCCTGATACAGACGGCGCGGCGCGCCCGAAAGCAGCGCAGCGGTCATCTCGCATTGGCGCAGATATTGCTCGTACCCGGTTTGTGCCGTGGCAAATTTTTCGGCACAGAAACGTACCTGTTCCAGCAGGGAAGGAAGGTCGCACAGCCAGCGCAGTCTTTCGGCAGGGTGCCGGGGATCGTCTAAAAACTGGGAGATCAGCATGCGCGGCACATGGTTGTAAAACTGGTCGCCTGCGTGTTCGTCCTCGTGCGGGCCATAGGCTACCGCCGCCTGCGCATAGGCGGCCAGGTCGGTGGCCACACGGTCCGGCTGCTCGCCGCCATAGTAGCTCCCGGCATACTGGCGGCGGTGCTGCGCCGTATCGGCGGTGCCGTCGCGCCAAAGCTGCGCCACATAGTCCAGCAGATAGACGTGCGGCTTGATGTTGGAACAGTTGATGATCCAATAATCGTCCGCGCCGCACGCCAGCGCCTGCGTCAACTCCCGGCAGACCAGTTCGGCGCTGTTGGGCAGCATGGTGATATGGCTGGCTGCCTGCAGGTCATAAAAAGAAACATGATAGTAAAGGCCGTGGCGTCCCGCATCCCCGTTCTGCGGCAGCGATGGGATGCGGGGATTTTCGTTGTTCTGGCGGCGGCTGACCATCTTGCCGTACCCATTGTCCGCCCAGACGCGGATCACGTCATCGGGCAGTTCCAAATTGCCGCTGCGGTACAATTCCATCATTTCGCCATACAGATTGGTACAGCAAACGGCCTGGGGATCAGTCTGCTTTACAAGGTCATACTGTTCCCGGATCAAGGCGGACAACAGCGAACCGCGCGCTTCGGCGGAATCGTACTGCGGGTCATCCGCCCAGAAAGGTCGGTCGCCCTGTCCGCGGAAGCCGATGTTCCAGACCACGCGCAGGTCCTTTTGCTCGTTGATCCCTTCCTGCCAGAGCGCGCGGAACAGGTCCGAGTACTGGCTGAATTTGGCTTCCAGGTCCGGGTGGCGCTGTACAAACAGGGGTGCGCCCAGCGGTTCGGCGTGGTGGTGGGTCAGGATCAGCCCCATGTCCGCCGCGGTCTGCCGGTGCTTGAGCCCCTCGGTGCCGGTGCCGGGAATGACCATGTTGCCGCCACAGCGCAAAAGGGCCTCAAAGGCCATGCGGAACGGCTCCTCGGCGCTGCCGTTTACTTTCCAGTGAGAAAGCAGGGTCTCGTCGTTGATGAACCATCCCCGATACCGCACCCGGGCGGGGGTGCTGGCATAGTGGAAGCCGCCGGGAATTTCGACTTCCGTGCGGGGAGAAAATGTCTGGTCGTTCCAGAACCAGAAGGGCTGAACGCCCAAAAAGCGGCGGCTGATCTCGAACAGGCCGTAGACGAAGCCCAGAACATCGGCAGCGGAAAGCGTCAGGATATTTGCATCCGCATCCAGACAGAAGCATTCCGGGGGCAGGGCCGGATCACGGCGCAGACGGAGCTCTCCGCCGGGGGCGTCGGTGGCGCACAGGGTCCGGGCCATATCGCGCCGCAGGGCGTGCAGGGCATATGCCAGGGGCTTTTCGGCCGCTTCCTGTGGCAAACGTGTATTGTGATTGAGTTTCATATCATTTTTCCTCTTTAGGCGGGAGGCAGGGGATCTTCAAGCCTGCCCGTGCAGATAATCGGAGGGCGTCAGCCCCGTCACTTTCTTGAAAAGCTGGCTGAAATACTGCGGATTGTTCCGGCAGACACTTCTGCACGGAAAAGGCAGGCCCATGCGGTGCGCATGACACTGCGGGAAGGACCTGCCTTTTCGGCGTCAGAAAGAATCAGCTGTTGGCATCAATAAAAGCCAGTTCCTCTTGCGTCAGGGGCGGGCTTTGCAGCACATTCAAATCATCCAGCAACTGTTCGGGGCGGCTGGCTCCGACCAATACGCTGGTAACGGCTCCATCCCGCAGGATCCATCGCAAGGCCATGGCGGCCAGGCTCTCGCCGCGGCGGGCGGCCAGGTCGTTCAAGGCACGGATCTGCGCCAGGCGTTCCGGGGTCAGGGCGCTGCCTTTCAAAAAGCGGCCGTCGGTGCATATGCGGCTGTCCTCAGGGATACCATGCAAATAGCGGTCTGTCAAAAGTCCCTGAGCAAGCGGACTGAAAGCGATGATCCCGCGGCCATTGGCTACGGCGGCGTCTTTCAGGCCGTTGCGCTCGATGGTACGGTCGAAGATGGAATAGCGGTTCTGGTTGATGATGAAAGGGCAGTGCAGTTCGTCCAAAATAGAAGCGGCTTTCATCATAGTGGGGCCGTCATAGTTGGAAAGTCCTGCGTACAGGGCCTTGCCGCTGCGCACGGCCTGTGCGAGTGCGCCCATGGTCTCTTCCAGCGGGGTGTCAGGGTCCATGCGGTGGTGGTAAAAAATATCCACATAATCGAGCCCCATGCGCATAAGGCTGTCGTCCAGGCTGCTCAGCAGATATTTGCGGCTGCCGCCGTCCCCGTAGGGGCCATCCCACATGCTGTAACCGGCTTTAGTGGAAATGACCAGTTCCCGGCGGTGGGAGCCCAGATCATCCCGCAGAATGCGGCCGAAATTCCGTTCCGCCGCGCCGGGTTCCGGGCCGTAATTGTTGGCCAGGTCGAAATGAACGATACCGTTATCAAACGCTGTGCGGCAGATGGCCCGCATGGTGTCATAACGGCTGCTGTCGCCGAAGTTGTGCCATAACCCAAGTGACAAAACCGGCAGTTTCAGGCCGCTGCGGCCACAGGGAACATAGTGCATCGCGTCATAACGCTGTGGAGAGGGAACGTATTCCATAATTTTTCTCCTTTGGCTTTAAGCAGGGATCACAGTAAAAGCGGCAACACTGCACGGGGGCAGACTGGCGGTGAATCCGCCGTCGCACAAAGATACATCCAACGGACGGGGCTGGACCCGGTCCGGCATGTCGAACGTATTGTGTGCTTCCGGCGTACCGGCCAACACCATTCCCTGCACGGCGGAGGCTTTCATGCCGCCCAGCAGGCAGGTCACGGGAGCACTGGCGGCGTCGTTCAGGTGCGCCACTGTGATCAGCACCGTGCCGTCTGCCTGGCAGCTGGCCGAAATGTGCAGGTCGGGCACCGTCTGTTCGTCCTGGCCCAGCATTTTGGTTTGCGCGTAGCTTTCCAGTTGGCGGGCGTTTTGGTGGGGGGCATACATGGCGAACACATGATAGGTGGGAGTCAGCAACATTTTGTCCCCTTCGGTCAGTACCATGGCCTGCAGGACGTTGACCATCTGGGCAATATTCGCCATCACAACGGTGTCGCAGTGATTGTTGAAAATGTTTAGGTTGATAGCTGCCACCAATGCGTCGCGCATACTGTTCTGTTGATAAAGGAATCCAGGGTTCGTACCCGGTTCCACATCGAACCAGGTGCCCCATTCGTCTACCGCCAGACCGATAGGCCGTCCGTTGCCGAACTGCCGAATGGTGCGGCTGTGGTTTTCCACCAGCTCTTCCATCCGCAGGGTCTTATGCAGGGTGGTGTAGTATTCGGCGCGGGTAAATTCGGTGGCCGAACCCTTGTGCTGCCAGTCGGGGCCGGGGATCGTGTAGTAGTGCAGGCTCACGGCATCGATGACGTGCCCGGACTGCTCTACCACCGTGCGGGTCCAATGGTAGTCGTCCACGTTGGCACCGGATGCGATTTTGTACAGTGGATGGGCCGGGTCGTAGCTGCGCAGATAGGTGGAATACTGGCGGCAAAGGTCGGCATAATATTCCGCCCGCATGTTGCCGCCGCAGCCCCATGCTTCGTTGCCGATGCCCCAGTACTGCACATAGAACGGTTCTTCAGCACCGTTTTTGCGGCGAAGATCCGCCATGGGGGAAACGCCGCCCATGTTGCAGTACTCCACCCAGTCGGAAAATTCCTGTACGGTGCCGCTGCCTACGTTGCCGGAAAAATAGGGTTCACATCCCAGCTTGCGGCACAGGTCGATGAACTCGTGGGTGCCGAAGGAATTGTCCTCCGTCACGCCGCCCCAGTTGGTGTTGACGATGGTCTTGCGGCCGGCCTGGGGGCCGATGCCGTCTTGCCAGTGGTAAGTATCGGCAAAACAGCCGCCGGGCCAGCGCAGCACCGGAATGTGCAGGGCCTGCAGGGCGTGGAGCACATCGGGGCGCAAAGTGCCGTTTTCGTCCAGCAGACCGTTGTAGATGCAGCGGCCCAGATGTTCGGAAAACTGGCCGTAGATGTTTTTATTGATGGTGCCTACCGAGCGGTTGGCATTGACGAAGAGAAAGGCCATGAAAAAACCTCCATTTTGATGGGCCTTGGCAAAGCGGGCCTGCACCCAAAAATCAAAGTTATTGATCCAAAATCAGCGTCTGATAGGGGGAAAGGCGGGCGGTCACATCCCCCTTGGGGGTGGGGATGGTCGTTTCCACGTCGGTCTCGCCGTTGTTGATGAGCACCAGTTTGCCTTCTTCAGGCCAGGCGGCGCATTCCACCTGGGGCATGTCGGGCAGATAGTCGCAGGTCAGGGGACGTCCCGTGGCCCACAGCAACAGATTCAGCAGCATACGGGCGTTGACGGGGCTGTATGCAAACCCGCCCATATACACACCGCAGCCTTTGCCGAAAGTATGGGCGGCGATGGCCGGCTGTCCGTCTGAAGCAGCGAGGACGTGCGTGTCACCGTCCGTAAGGTAGAGCCCGCTGCGGCTCTTGACCGTGCAGCCCTCCGGCAGCAGGCCGGCCACGGAGTGGACGTTCACCGGCCAGCGGCCGTGGCAGACACGTGCGCCGGTGTCCTCGTCCACGCCCAGCACCCGTGCCATGCGGAAGTAATCGCCGTACCCGGCCACGGCCGAAGGTTCGTTTACACCCAGGAAAACACCGCCCTCGGCTACCCACTGGTGCAGCCGGGCTACCAGATCGGCATTGTGCCAGGCATCACCGCCGCTCCAGGCAGTACCGGCCGGTCCGGCGTTGATGATGACATCCACGCCCTCCAACTTGCCGTCCAGCACGTCCTCAAAGCTCAAAAAGCGGGTGTTCACCGGCAACCCGGCCAAAGCCTCGTTGATGTGGATCAGATCGAACATATAGGTCTCGTGGAAATGGCCAGACAATGTCCAGGGCCGCAGGCTGCCCCAACTGTGCAGCACCGCCACGGTCAGCGGCATGGTATACACGCGGCCGGTATCGTGCAGATCGCGCAAGGTGCGAAACTCATTCGCTACATTGGCGATATATTCCACGAAATCGGGATAATCTTTCAGCAGGTGCAGGTAACCGCCCAGGCCGATGCGGTCGATCTTGTCACGCAGAAGCGCCCGGCGCACATGCAGCCAGTAATCCCGGGCGTCCCGTGTGGGATCGCCGCCGGGTGCAAAGGTGGGGGCACCCCCCAGGCCAACGGGGAACAGGTAGGGGTGAAGGCGCAGTTCATGCACATCGGCCTTTACCCCGGCGCACATCCGGGCTTCATAGCCGGAGAATACGCACTTGATGATGCCGTCGAAGCCGAATTGAGAGAAGTAAGGGCCATAAGGCTCTACCCCGACCCAACTGTCGTCGTAGAATACATAGGCTTTCTTGCCGTACTGATGGACCAGGTCTACCAGCTCTTTGCCAAATCCGGCCACGAACCGCTGGGTGAACGCCATGTAATCCCGCTTGTGGGGGCTGGGGGGCATGTGAGTCACCTGCAAGTTGCCCTTGTTGATGAAATCTTCCGCCGTCAGGGCATAGCCGGTCTCGGCCTTGAAATCTTCCAGGGCCTGCTCCGACACGGTAAAGTCATAGCTGCCCCAGTCAGTGAACAGGCTTTGGTTGCGTGTGTCTGCGCCCCAGATCCACACAAAGTTGTAAAACATGCTGGTGAAGCGCACCACATTGGTATGGGGGTGATCTTCGCACCACTGTCGCAGCCATTGGGTCAGATAGGCCCGGGCTTCCGGCGTGCGGGGATCGACCGGCATCAGGTGTTCGCTGTCCCAATGGTTGGTCACGTGGTTGTACATGGAGATCTCTTCCCACAGGCGGTAGGCCAGGAAGCTGACGGTGTACAGGTGCCACGGGATGGGGGCGTCGATGATGACACAGCCGCTGTCTTTATCCCAATGCCAGGCATCGGGATAAAGAAGGGTGTTGCTTGTGCGGTCCCACACCTGCCAGTAGGGCAGGGCGCGGGGGCCGTCGTTGACTTTGAACTGCTGGTGAAAAAATTCGGCCAGCAACGAAATTTGCAGCGCGCCGCCCTCAGCCGGGCGCGGACTGGTGGATAAAAAAGTCTGCTGCAGGCAGTTGGGGTGGGCTTTGGCCCATTGATTGTGGCCGCGGATGATGCAGATGGTGGAATAAATGTCATACCCGGCATTCAGAATTTCGTCCGAAAGTTGGGTGCCGTCGCTGTCGCGGATGACATCGGCCCCCCAACGTTGGGCCAGTTGCAGGGTCAAGTCTTCACAACCGGCTTCGCCCGGCAGGGTAAAGCCGCCTTTGGTGTGCGTCGTCATGATATTTCTAACCTTTCTTGCCGCAAAAGGGCAGGGTGCAGGCCGGGCAGGGCACCGGCATTTTGTTGAATGTCAAATGTGGACCCGGCGGCAGATCGCGACTGCCTGATCGCGCCGCAGCGGGGTGTCAGGAGTGGGGAACGGCCCCTCAGGCAGCAGCCCGGCCGACCGGGCACGGGCCATGAGATCGGGACCGTCAGGCAGTGGGCAGCGGGTGGCGTAACCCGGCAGCAGGACGGCCAAGAACTCGTCCAGCGTCACAGGGGCGGCCGGGTGCAGGCAGCCGTCACAGGCCCAACTATCCGGCAGCAGGCCGCACTGTACCGCACATTGCACGGCGATACCCAGGGGCGTTTCGCCCACTACGTCCGCAAAGGGGCTGCAGTAGCCGTTGACGGGGAACAAGTGCAGTGCTGCCGTAACCAGTTGAACGGTGTCGCCGCGAGTCAGGGGCCCGTCATGATCAAAGGCGGCATAGGGATCGCCTTCGGGGGAGGGCAGCCCTGGGGGCGGGGCCAGCGGTGTGCAGGGCCCGGCAGGGGACCAGGGGACGCGTTCCAGGGTGGGAACGGCCAGTGCAGGGGACAGGGCCCCCGCCACAAAAGCGGCCGCTGCGAACGCGCCGAAGTCGTTGGTGTGCGTGTAATCACCGGAGTAGAACCACCGTTTGCTGGCCTCCCGCCCGGCACGTACGATTTGATCCATCGTGAATTTGTGCAGATCGATCACGGGGGTATGCGTCTGCTGCCCAAGGTGCTGCATTGCTTCTGCATAATCGGCCAGCAGGTCATTATAAAGCCCTTCCGGCGTCCAACTGTTTCGAGCCAGCGGCGTCACCAGCAACGGGACAGCGCCTTTGGCCCGCACGGCTGTCAGGTATTCGCGCAGCCGTTGCGTGTAGCCGCCGCGGGCATCCAGATGGGGGCGCTTTTGGTCGTTGTGGCCGAACTGCATCAGGACAAGATCGCCCGGGCGCAGCCGCTGTTCCAACAGGGCCCAGTGACCTTCGGCCGTGAAACTTTCAGTGGTCAGACCGGAATGTGCATGGTTGGACACACAGAACCCGTCCGGTAAAAACCAGGGCAGCATCTCGCCCCAACCGGCATAGCTGGTGCCGGGGGCATAGGGGACGGCGGCGCTCTGGTCGGTCACGGTGGAGTCCCCCATCAGGAACACCCGGCGGGTGTGGGCGGGCGCTGTTTGCAGTTCCAACCGCTGCAGCCCGGCCCCCACGAGGGAAACATCTACCGCCAAATTTAGATAGGGTGCACTGTCTCCTTCGGAGATCAGCGGCACGGTGTCTACCGTGAACGGTACCTGCTGTACCGTACCCGCAGCCAGCGTGCCGCGCCAGGCAAGACGGCGGCGCCCCACAAAGACCAGTGCTTCGCCGCCAGTACCACAGAGGGTGACAGTGCCCGTATACATCCCTTCAGCGGGGACTGCCGCTTTGTACCACAGGGGCAGGGCGCGGCCATCCAGATCCGCGGCGGTCAGGTCGGGGGCAGGCTGGGCAAACACCCCTTCGGGGGTGCAGTGCAGGCCACTGATGGGCCGGTGCAGCCACCACAGGGGCTGCCATCCGGCATGATGCAGAGGAACCTGCAGATCCGGCCAGTGCATCTGAACGGCATCGGTGATAAAGCCGTTGCTGCCGGGGCCCTGCCACAGGGCTGTGCCCGACGGGGTCAGGCAGTCTACAGTCAGGTGAAAATCCATGACGAACGCTCCCTTGCAGATTTTTAGGCGCAGTGCCGCTTACAGCGCACCGTCGCTGCGGGTATTTTCGTAATCCAGTACGCCGGCAAAGAAAGCCAGCGCCAACCCCTGGCCCCAGCCCTGGATCCAGTCCCGGCTGATGCCCCGGTATCCTTCCCGGTCCTTCATGACGGCGGTGCCGCCGGAAACATTCATCACACGGCCGTCGGGGCTGACGTTGGCCAGCAGGCCGGGAATGGACTTGTTGATATACTTGATGTGCAGCGGATTGCCCTTGGCGATCATGGCTGCGGCAATACCGGCGCTGGCGCTGATCTCCTCATAACTTTCGGGATCGTCGATGATGGTGCGCCACAGCCCGGCATCCGTCTGGTAGAGTTTCAGCGCGGCCAGCTGTTCATTCAGGCTGCCCACCACGTCCAGGAATTTGGGGTACAGATAGCATTCCGGCAGACGGCGGCCCACCTGGGACATGGTATAGGCGGCCCAGGCGTTGGCGCGGCCCCAGAACATGCCGGACATATGGTCCCCGGTGATGTTGTTGTAACCGTGGTAATACAAGCCGGTGGCGGGGTCCTGCAAATATTTGATGTGCCAGTAGTACTGGTTCAGGGCATCGTCAATGAGGGTCTGGTCTTTCAGCAGCACGCCCATGCGCAGCAGGAAGAAAGCCGCCATGAACAGGGTATCGGCCCATGCCTGTTCGGGGAAGTCGTTGTTTACGGAAACGGTATGCTGTAGTACATTGTCCCCAAAGCGAAGAGCTTCCTTCTCCAGGTAATCCACTTTGCTTTTGGCAATATCCAGATAACGCTCGTCGCCGGTATGTTCGTACAGGGTGATCAGGCAGTGGCCCATGGAACAGGTGTTCACCGTCCAACTGGGGAGCCCCAGCTGGATGTATTCGTCCACCCGGTCCTTGACCAACTGCAAGTACCGTTCGTTCTTGGTCACTTCATAGGCTTCGCAGATGCCGTAATAGGCTACGCCGCAAGGCCAGTCCCAGGTCATATCCATGCGCATGGTACGCTCCACAATGGCGTCCACCGCCCGCTCGACCTGTTGTTTGTCATATACCAAACCTGCCATAATAAAAACGCTCCTTATCGTGTGCAAACTGGCTGCGGGGAAAGGCCGGTCGCCTTGATCTTGCCCTTATTATAAAAGGTGCCCGTGGCCCCTGCAAGTGCCGTTTGCCATGTGTTTTGTAAGGGAATAACCGAAGTTTTGAAAAAAGCACAGACCCCTGTGCGCTGTGCCGGGGATGCCCTTAGAGGAAGGGGAGAATCAAAAGAAAAAGCGCGGGGCCGCTGTACAGCAGCCCCGCGCGCAGCGTATGCTGATGCAAACGGTGCAGTTCAGTGGATCGTGGCGGCGATCATTCCGGGTAAATGACGGAACCTTCGTCGATCAGAGCCTGCTTCTCGTCCAGGATCTCCTGGTAGCCGGCGTCCAGGTATTCCTGGCAGTATTCGTCATACAGGGCGTCGAATTCTTCCGGCGCGGCCTGGATGCAGGCAACATAGGCTTCCTGCCACAGGCTGTTCAGGTCGGCGCTGTACTCGGTGCTGGATTCCACGGGCTTGGTGAAGATGGGGCTGATGATGCCCTTGTCCTCAACGGCTTTGCACATATCATAGCTGGTCTGGATCAGGTCGGAATAACCTTCGGGCGCCAGGGTCAGCTTGTTGGATTCCAGATCCTTGGCCTCGTCGCCATAGGTGACGCTCTCGGCCACCAGGCACCAGTAGTCCTTGTTCTGGTTCTGGGACAGGGCGGCTTCGCCGGTGTAGCTGGTATCCAGGACGTTGATGCCGTCCTCGGTGGAAGTGTACGTTTCGCCTTCAGGACCAAACTGCAGGAAGGTGAGGTTCTCGGGCTGGCTCATCCAGTTCAGGAACATGTAAACGGCGGCGCGCTCTTCATCACTGGAGGCACTGTTGATGCCCATGATCATGCCGTAGCTGGGATACTTGTAGTAATAGGGTTCATAGCCTTCGGCAACCAGGCCGGGTGTGGATTGCAGGACGGCGACCTCCGCATTGGGATCGTTGGCCAGCAGACTGGCAAAGACATCAGTGCCGTTGGACATATAGAAGCCGTAGGTGCCGACTTCACCGCTGACGAACTTGCTCTTGGCCGCGGCGTCATCAGTAGTCAAGTAGAAGTTGGGGTCCAGTGCGCCCTTGTTGTACTGGTCGTTCATATGGCGCAGGTAATCCTCGGTAGCCTGCCAGGTAAAGGGCGCTACGTTCAGGTCCAGATACAGGGCCATTTCTTCCTGGCTGGTGCCGGGCTTGATCCAGCCATAGAAGTAGTTGAAACTCTTGGTCATAAGCTGATGACCAATGCTGCCCAGACCGGCGGCCTTCCAGGCTTCGCCCATGGCGGTCACTTCTTCCGCTGTGGTGGGAACTTCCATATTGACCTGGTCCAGCCAGTCCTTGCGGACAAGAGTGACCCAGTTGTAATAGATGGGATCACGTTCGGCAAAGATGAATGCCTGATGGCCGTCGATATTGCCGTAGGTCTTGATGGTGTCCTGCATCTTGGCCCAGTAATCAGGGGCATAGAAGGCCAGCTCGTCGTAGTCGATGTCCTGCATGGCGCCTTCGTCATAGTAGGCTACGGCGGCGGGCATATCGTAGTGGAAGATGATGTCGGGGGCGGCGCCGGCGGCGATCATCTGCATGAAGTCGGTGACTTCATTGGTGCGGGAGATGCCGACGTATTTTACATCGACGTTGTACTTCTCGCCAAATTCCTGCTGTATCCAGCGGGTGTAGTAGTTGTCGGAAACGTTCCAACCTTCAAAACCACGGTCATAGACCGGGATCTCGATGGTGACCCGCTCAGGGAAGCCGGCAGAGTAGTCGGTGTAGTTGCCGCTGGAAGCGGCTTCGCTGGTCGCACCGCTGGAAGCGGCATCCGAGGAGGACGGCGCGGCGCTGGACGTGCCTCCGCCGCAACCGGCCAGCAGGGTGGTGGCTATGGCTGCCGCCATGGCGGCAGCAGCGGTTTTCTTCAATTGTTTTTTCATGGTTTCCCTCCTTGTAGGAAATAAGATACGGATGTGTATAGGTACCGGGAATGATCCGGCAGGTACAAAAGAACGGGTATCAGCCCTTCACGGCGCCGACCATGGTGCCCTGCACGAAATATTTCTGCACGAAGGGGTAGACACAGATGATGGGGACCGCGGCGAAGATGATGCAGGCGGCCTGCAGCACGTCGGGGTTGGTCATGATGGTGGCGGAAACGCCCTCGGACTGGAAACTCTCGGTAGCGGCTACGATCAGGTAGTACAGCTTCAACTGCAGCGGGCGCAGTTCCACGTTCTGCTTGATGTAGTACAGTGCGTCGGAATAGGCGTTCCAGCGGCCTACGGCATAGAACAGGGCGATGGTGGCGATGATGGGCTTGGAGAGCGGTACCACGATGCGCCGCAGGATCGTAAAGTGGGAAGCACCGTCCAACCGGGCGGATTCGATCAGACTTTCCGGAATAGAGCCCTGGAAGTTGTTTTTCATGATGAGCAGGTTATACGGGGCAAAGCACAGGGGCAGGATCAGGCACCAGATGGTATCCAGCATGTGCATATTGTTCATCAGTAAGTAATCGGGGATCGTACCGGCGGTAAAGTACATGGTGAACATGATCATGAACGTCATGACCTTGCGCCCTTTCAGTTCCGGGCGGGTCAGCACGTAGGCGGCGCAGATGGTCAGGAACATGCCGATCAGCGTGAAGATCACAGTCACTTCGATCGTTACCCAAAGTGAAGTGATGATGGTGGAATCGTGGAACACCCGGTTGTAGGCTTCCAGATTGATGCCGGTGTCGCTTATGGGCCACAGGACGACTTTGTGCGCGGATACATACGCATTGTCCGAAAGGCTCTTTGCCAGGATGTTGATGAACGGCAGAATGCAGGTCAGCGAGGCCAGCCCCACGAACAGAATGCACACCGCATCCACGATCAGATTGATGACGCGGTTCTTGGTCCACTTTTTCTTGTGGACCGGAATGGTTTCTACGGCAGGGGTTTGCATAGGGGGTCCTCCTTTCTCACAGCAGGCCGTCCTCGCCCAGTTTCTTGGCTACATAGTCGGCGCCCAGCACCAGCGCCAGGCCGATGACGGACTGGAACAGGCCCAGCGCAGTGGACTCGCTGAATTTGTTGGCCTGGAACCAACGGTAGACCAGAACGGGGATGGTCGTAGTGTATTCGGTCACAGCGGCATTGGACAATGCCAGGATACGTTCGAAACTGCCGCCCATCAACTTGCCAAGCTGCATGATGAGCATGATGACGATGGTGGGCCGGATGCAGGGCAGCGTTACATGCAGGCATTGCTGCCAGCGGTTGGCGCCGTCTACCTTGGCGGCTTCATACAGTTCCGCATTGACGTTGGTGATGGCTGCCAGATAAATAATGGAGCCCCAGCCCATGGTCTGCCAGACGCCGATGACTACATAAGTGAACAGCCACCAGCCGTCCGATTGCAGGAAGGGGATGTCTGACCCGCCGGCGTTGGTGATCAGGACGTTGATGATGCCGGTGCCGGTGGTGAACATCTGGTAAGCGGTCGCGCCGATGACGACCCAGGAGAGGAAGTGCGGCAGGTACAGCAGGGTTTGCGTCGTGCGCTTGAACCATCTGACGCGGATCTCGTTGAGCAGCAGCGCCAGAATAATGGGCATCGGGAAGCTGAACACCAGATCCAGAATGTTCAGCAGCAGGGTGTTGAATACAGCTTTGCCGAAATCCCGGTGGGTAAAGACTTTTTCAAAAATCTCCAGCCCCACGAATTCGCTGCCGGAATAGCCTTTGGCTACTTTGTAGTCCAGGAATGAGACCGACAGGCCGGTATAGGCCAGATATTTGAAAACGAGAATGAACAGCATGGGAAGCAACATCAAAAGATAAAGTTGCCAGTCCCGTTTTAAGTAGAAGCCAATGCCCTTTTTGCGGATGGTCAGGTCATTGGCAGCCAATTTGGTTTTGGCGTGTGTCATTTAGGTTCCTCCTGTTCTGATAAAGTGTTATATAACGTTGCGCTGGTCGCCGCTTCCGCAATGGGGATAAAATTAACAAAATCAGTTGTTGAAATCTAAATTTATTATGCAGTTTTACGACGTTCACTTCTCTGCATCCTTGGATAAAAACTGTGCAAAAACGATTATTATCATCTTACAAAATTGCAAAAAATGTGCAGGGGGGGGGCAAAAATCCATAAAATGAGCGTATTTTTCATTAAAAACCAGCGGATGGCACATAAATTATATTGAATTTTTGTGAACGTTGCACATATATCGCCGTTTTTGCCAAGTTGCACTGGCGCTTTTCAATGGAAAGGGGTATAATGGGGCACAGGTGGCCGCAGGAAATACCGGCCCACGTTACATTTGGATTTAAGCCGGTTTGCTGCATGCCCCGCCAGGCGGTACAAAGCGGATTTGTATGGCCGCAAGGCATGCACTAAACTGAAAAATGAACGATAATAAAAAGAATTACCGCGGGCCTGGATGCTCCGGCCACTGTGCCCGTATGGAAATGTTGAATTGCCAGCAATAAAAAGGGGGAGACCGCCTATGCCGCGCCAGCCGCATACTGTTGTAGAGTACCGCAACTATCCATTGCCGCCGGAGTTCCCGATCCAACTGCTTTCCGGCGAGGAATGGCGCATTTCCGATAAACCTGCGGGGGTGCTGCACTTCCATAACTGTCTGGAGATCGGCCTATGTGAAACGGACGGCGGCACCCTGGCATTCCAGGGGGAAAAACGGCATTTCCAGGCGGGGGATGTGACGATCATTGCCGGGGACGTGCTCCACACGACCTGGAGCGACCCCGGCACGGCCAGCAAGTGGAGCTGGCTGCACCTGGACCCCATCGAATTGCTGCATCTGTTCTTCCCGTCGGAGTATCTGCCCGATGTTGAATGGCAGAGAAAGGCTCTGCAGGGGCATTATTACATCCTGCCAGAGTCCCGCTATCCTGATGTGGCGGGGCTGGTGCGGGCCATCATGCGCGAAATGCAGGAAAAACGTACCGGTTATCAGATCAGCGTTCGGGCGCTTTATCTTTCCCTGAATATTCAGCTGATGCGCCTGAACAGTATGGATGGTCGGGACAGCCATGTGAGCATGGCGGGCACGATCACCGTTGCCCCGGCGCTGGATTACATCAGCACCCATTATATGGAGTCTTTTCCCATCGAAAAGCTGGCTGCCCTGTGCGGGCTGAGCCAGTCCCACTTCCGCAAGACCTTCAAGGAATTGCTGGGCGTTGGCCCACTGGAACACCTGAACCGTATCCGCGTGTTGCAGGCATGCTCCCTGATGCGCGTCAGTGACGATTCGATCCTGACGATCTCGGAGCGGGTGGGCTTTCAGTCGCTGTCCAGCTTCAACCGCCATTTTCTGGCGGAAATGGGGGAAACGCCCAGCCATTGGCGCCGTACCGAGGGCAACAACCGCAAGACGGCAATCCTGCAGTATTCCGGCTGGCTGACCCCGCCGCGGGATGTTTGAAGAAAACGCGGTGAACTTTGTAAGAGGATACGATTATACCCCAACGGAGCGAAAGGAGTAGGGAAATCATGGCAGAGTATAACATTACAGCCTACGGGGCACAGCCGGGCGGGAAAAACTGCGCTTCGGCTGTGCAGCGGGCTATCGACGCGGCGGCGGCTGCGGGCGGTGGCCGGGTAGTGGTGCCGCAGGGGGACTATCTTTGCGGCAGCGTGCGGTTGAAGAGCCATGTGACGCTTCACCTGGAGGCAGGGGCGGTGCTGCGCAGCAGCTTGGACCCGGCCCAGATCGAACCCTTCCGCACAGCGGCGGGAAATGATGAGGTGGACGGCTGGGCAGGCGGCTTTTTTGTAGGGGCGCAGGGCGCGCGGGATGTGGCGATCACCGGGCCGGGGGTCATTGACGGACAGGGTGATAAAGTCTTTTTTGATGCAAACGAGGATAACGGCTTCCACGAATGCCCGAAAGCCTGTGCTGATTTCCGCCCCCGGATGCTGCTGTTTGAAGACGTGGCGGATCTGACGATACGGGACGTTACGTTGCGCAACGCGGCTTTCTGGACGCTGCATCTGGCGGGTTGCCGCCGGGTACACATCGAGGGGATATATATTGACAATGATGACCGGGGCGGCAACAACGATGGGATAGACCCGGATAGCTGCCAGGATGTAACGATCCGCAACTGTTTTATCCATACAGGGGACGATGCGGTGGTGGTCAAATCCACCGCCCCTATGGCGCGCCGCTACGGACCCAGCGAGAATATCCTCATCACCGGGTGCGTGCTTCATTCCCGCGATTCAGCGTTGAAGATCGGCACCGAGACCCACGGCGTGATCCGCAACATCATTTTGTCTGACTGTGTGGTGAAGGACTGTTCCCGCGCAGTGGGAATTTGGGTGCGGGATGGCGGTACAGTAGAAAATGTGCAGGTCCACCACATCACGGGCGCGGTGCGCCGCTATGCAGACCGTTATGCTGTGCCCGGCGCGCCGGGCTGGTGGGGCAAGGGCGAGCCGGTTTTTATCAGCGCGACCCGGCGGCCGGGTAAAGAAAATTTCCCCGGTGTGATTCGCAACATCAGCTTTGACCACCTGACGCTCACTGCCGAAAGCGGCTTGTTTTTGGGTGGGGAAGCGGACTGCCCGATCAAGAATGTGCGCATCAGCGACCTGGACCTGACGCTTGCGAAACAGGGTACCCAGCCCGGAGGACTTTTTGATGAACAACCCAGTGCCCGCGGGGTGTATGCGCATACGATTCCGGCACTGTATGCCCGCAGTGTACAGCGTTTGATTTTGCGCCATGCGGTTCTGCACGACGGTGGCGGAACGGCCTGGAACGGTCAGTTGACGCAGTTGGAAGACTGCCGGTGCGCGGATATCCAATGGGAAAACGCGGCGGAAAATACTTGAGCAAAGAATACGCTACTTGGGACGCTTGCCGCCCCTCCTGACACAGAGAGGGGGTTGCGGTCCCTGTTTGCACGACTTCTTGACGTGATAAAAAATATAGCAAAGGAGAGTTGTAGGCTATGGCAACCCCCAAACTCTGCCGCCGCTGCCTGCTGCAGGATATGGCGGACGAGAATGACTATTACCAAAGCGTGCTGCGCTACCGTGCCACTATGCCCCAAAAGCTGCGGACCCCGGACGAGGAGTATGCGCTGCGCCTGGCGGCCTGCCGGCAGTGTGATGCGCTGGAAAATGCCACTTGCCGGATCTGTGGCTGCTATGTAGAGATGCGTGCTGCCCGCCGGGACCAGCACTGCCCCCGTACGCAGGGACCGTGGTAAGGCGGAGAGGGATCAGGAGCGCCGGTATGGATAAACCGAACAAAGAATGTTTTGACAAGGAGTGCATGATGAATTCGGGAGCTTTGTCTGCTTGTACCACAGCAGAAACTATTACGTTATATTGGGATAAAACAGGGGCGCCTGCCGGGCAGGGTGTTTATGAGGTTTGGGCTGATAGCTGCTTGCGTGCGGAAGTGTTCCACACGCACTGTACCCTGACGGACTTGCAGCCGGATACAGTTTATGATGTGACGGTCTGCCAGGCGGAAACAGAAATAGGTCGGGTACAGGTGAAAACGCGCCCGCGGTTCAAACGGCTCAACGTAGTGGATTTCGGCGCAGTAGGCGACGGCAAGACCCTGAACACCGCTGCCCTGCAGGCGGCAATCGACCGCTGCAGCCCCGATGAGGAAGTCTATCTGCCTGCCGGGGTCTATCGCACAGGGGCGCTGGACCTGCACAGTGATATGGCTCTGTATCTGGAAAAGGACGCTGTATTGCAGGGCAGCGAGGACCCGGCGGATTATACCCCGCGCATCTGGTCGCGCTTCGAGGGGATAGAACAGGAATGTTACCGCAGCCTGCTCAATGCCGGCACGCTGGATCACACGGCCGGGCCGAACTGCCGGAATATCCTGCTGTATGGCCAGGGGACCATCAGCGGCGGCGGGCGGGTACTGGCCGAACGCATGATCGAATCCGAACGCGAAGCACTGAAAGAGTACCTGGCGGCCCATGCCGCGCTGGTGGCCACCTGCGAAAACGAGCGCACCATCCCCGGCCGGGTGCGCGGGCGGCTCATCAACCTGAGCAACTGTGCGCATGTGCGCATCACCGGCCTGACCCTGCAGAATGGGGCAAGCTGGAACGTCCACATGGTCTACTGCGACGACATTGTGACCGACCACTGCATGTTGCGTTCCGCAGGCATCTGGAACGGTGACGGCTGGGACCCGGATTCCTCCACAAACTGCACGCTGTTTGCCACGACCTTTGACACGGAGGATGACTCGGTCGCCATCAAATCGGGCAAGAACCCCCAGGGCAACGAAATTGCCCGCCCCACAAAGCATATCCGTGTGTTTGACTGCAAGAGTTTGGGCGGTCATGGGATCTGCATCGGCAGCGAGATGAGCGGCGGTGTGGAGGACGTACAGATCTGGGACTGCGATATTGCCCGTTCTTCCAACGGGATAGAGATCAAGGGGACCCCCAAACGCGGCGGATATGTGCGCGGGGTGACGGTGCGGGATAGCAGTTTTCCCCGGCTGCTGATCCATGCCGTGCCGTACAACGATGACGGCGTGCCCGCGCCGCAGCCGCCGGTGTTCCAAAACTTCCGTTTTGAGCGGCTGCGCCTGACCGGGCGGCGACTGGAACATGGCGCTGAAGACGTGGTGGACCCGCTGGAGATCTGCGGCTTTGCCGCCGCAGGGCACGAGGTGCAGGACGTTGTGTGCAAAGATTTGACCCTGCCGCCGGATGCTGTGCTGCGCGTTGCCCGCTGCCGGGGCCTGACGCTGGAAAACCTGCGCACGGAGGATACCGTATGAGTTTGAGCGTCCATTCTGCGTTGGAACCGGCGGTGCGTATCTGCGGCCGGACGGTTGCGCGGGACCCGCTGCCGCTTTTCTGGACCGGCGCGGGGGTGGATTTTGTGACAGACGCCACTGCCTTGGCTTTTGACTTGGAAACCGATTTTACTACACGCGAACAGTGGGTCCGTGTAGAGGTGGACGGCGCGCCGATGCTGCGCACGCCATTGCCCAAAGGGCAAAGCCGCCTTTGGGTCTGGCGGGAGATGGCCTCGGCCGCACGCCACCGGGTGCGGCTTTTCAAAGAGGTCCAGCCGATGCTGCGCGATCCGCAGTCCTTTTTGCTGTTGCGGGGGATCTGCTGTGACGGGAACCTGTATCCATCCCCGGCCCCTGCCTGCAAGATCGAATTTGTAGGGGACAGCCTTTCCACCGGTGAGGGGCTGGGCGGCGGCCCCAGTATGCGGGATGGAGTTTCTGCCGTGTTCTCCACACAGGGGCACTATGCTGTGGAAACAGCCCGCCGGTTGAACGCCGACTTCCGCATTATCGCACAAAGCGGATGGGGCGTTTCTGTAGGGTGGGACAACGATCCCCGGCACACACTGCCTGCCGTTTATGAGCAGGTCTGCGGGGCACAAATGGCTTTGCCGCAGGGTCTGTGCTTGCAGGACTTTTCTTCCTGGCAGCCGGATATTGTGGTGGCCCATCTGGGGCACAATGATTGTTTTGCCATGGACGGCCCGGCTTACACCGCACCGGACGGCACGGTGTATAAACTGCGCCGGGACGCGACGGGAGGCCCGTGCGCCGAGACCCGGCGCTGCGTGAGCGGCGCGGTGGAAAGGTTCCTGCATACCCTGCGCCGCTGCAATCCGCGTGCACAGCTGGTCTGGGTGTACGGGATGTTGGGGCATACCATGCTTCCGGCCATCCAGGACGGGTTGGAACGCTATCAAAAAGCGGCCCGCGAGGATGTCCCGCTGATTTTGGTGCCGCAGTTCCTGCCGGAACAGCTGGGTTCCAATAATCATCCCGGAGCGGCAGCGCATATCGCCGCCGCCGATAGCTTGACCTGCGCTTTGAAACCGTTTGTGCGCAAAGAAGCTTGATCTTGTGAAAAATGCGGAACGGTTTGTCCGTTGTGTGAAGAAAATTGGCGTTACAAAACAGGAAAGGATAGAAGATTTCTATGACCTATACATTTTTACCTGCCGCCCCGGCGCCGCTTTTGCGGGGCCATCTGCATCTTGGCGGCGCGAACCCGGTGGGGGAGCGCATCGATGTCACCAGCCGCTACATCGAGCGGGGCGGGAAGCCCATCCTGCCCGTGATGGGGGAATACCACTTCGCGCGGGACCGGCGGGAAAACTGGTACCGGGAACTGTGCAAGATGAAAGCCGGCGGCGTAAACATCGCGGCCACCTACCTCTTCTGGATCTATCACGAGGAGGACGAGGGCGTTTTTGACTTCACCGGGGACCGGGACATCCGTGCCTTTGTGCTGGCGGCGCAGAAAGCGGGGCTCGACGTGATCCTGCGCATCGGCCCCTGGGCGCACGGGGAGTGCCGCAACGGCGGTTTCCCGGACTGGCTGCTGCAAAAGCCCTTCCCCTTGCGGGATTCCAACCCCGGCTATATGGCGTTGGTGCGCCGGTGGTACAGCCGCATTTTTGAGGAAGTGCAGGGCCTGTTTTACAAGGACGGCGGGCCGGTCATCGGCATCCAGTTGGAAAACGAGCTGACCGACAACGCGCCCCATCTGCTGGACCTGAAGCATTTGGCGCAGGAGGTCGGCTACGATGTGCCGCTGTACACCGTCACCGGCTGGAACAGCCGCTACGGGGCGGAAATCCCGGTGGACGACGTGCTGCCGGTGTTCGGCGCTTATGTGGACGCCCCCTGGGCCGACACGCGGGACCCGCTGCCCCCTACGCCGCACTATGTGTTCGACCCGGTGCGCAATGACTCCGCCATCGGCATGGACCAGATCGCGCCCGCGCCGGACAATGGTTGGCTGCTGCCGTATGAGCGTTATCCGTTCGCCACCTGCGAGTTGGGGGCGGGGCTGCAATCCACCCACCATCGCCGGGTGGTGGTGTCGCCGCAGGATGCCTACGCCCTTTCGCTGGTCAAGCTGGGCAGCGGCAACAACCTGGTGGGCTACTATATGTACCACGGCGGCATCAATAAGATCGGGCGGCACAGCACACTGAATGAAAGCCGTGCTTCCGGCTACCCCAACGACTGCCCCATCCTGGAGTATTTTCCGCATACGGCGCTGTCCCCCTACGGCGAAACGGGGGACACCTACCGCCTGCTGAACCTGCTGCATCTGTTCGTGCAGGATTTCGGCAGCCTGCTGGCCCCGCTGCCCTATGTGGCGGCGGCCCAAACGGCGCCCCCGGACGATACCGCCGCCCTGCGGTACGCCATGCGCAGCGACGGCGTTTCCGGGTTTGTATTCGTGAACCAGTACCAGCGCCTGCGCGCCATGCAGACGGTGGAAAATGTGGTGCTTGATACCGGCACCGTGCAGTTCCCGCCCATTACGGTGCGCGGCGGCGCGTCGTTTATCCTTCCGTTCGGGCTGGATCTGGACGGCGTGCGGCTGGACTGGGCCACGGCGCAGCTGCTTTGCCGGGATGGAAATACCTTCTTTTTCGCCGCCGTGGACGGGGTGGAACCGGCGTTTTGCGTAAACGGGCGTGTGCTGCGCCCCGGCGCACTGCCCGATGTGACGGCCGTGGACGGCGTGCGGCTGGTCACGCTGCCCATGGCGCAGGCGCTCTACCTGCGCAAGCTGGACGGCCGGGTACTGCTGGGCGAAGGCTGCGATCTCTACCGGGCGGACGGAACGTATTGCGCCGTCCAGCCGGGGGATTACGCTTACTGCCTGTGGGAGAAGGACCGTTTTGTGCGGCAAAGCGTTCAGCAGCCGTTCCATCCGGCGCAGCTGCACGCCGAACCGATGAAAGAACTGCCTTTCGACCCGCCGTACCGCGAGGAACTGGAATTGGGCGGCCCCTGCCGCATCACCTGCCGGAGATTGACCGTCACCACAGCGGAAGGCTTTGTGGAGATCACGGAGCTCTGCGACGCTGCCCAGCTCTACGCCGACGGCAAACTGGTCGCCGACCATTATTACGACGGCCTGCCCTGGCGACTGCCTGCCAGCCTGCTGTATGGCCGGGAGTGCTATTTGTTTTTGTCCGAGATGAAGGATGATTTTTACCGGGAATGGTAAAGGAGGGAAACGCCCATGGAAACGCTGTCCCTGCACGGTGTATGGCGCTGCAAGCCGGACCCGGACGCCACCTTTCCATTTTCCGGGCAGTGCTGGCAGGGCGAACCTTTCGTACTGCCGGGGTCTGCCTGTGAGAACCGCATCGGCACCCCGCTGCAATGGAACGGGGAGACTGACCCCGACACCTTGCGCGCACCGCGGGAACGGTACGAATATACCGGCCCGCTGTGGCTGCAGCGGGAGATCGAAGTGCCGGAGACTTTTGCCGGAAAGAACATCTGCCTGTTTCTGGAACGGGTCAGCGTTTGCAGCCGTCTGTGGGTGGACGGGGCTGCGGTCGGGCGTCCCATCGTCACGCTTTCGGCCCCGCATGTGTACGACCTGACCGGCCGCCTGACCCCCGGCCGCCACCGTCTGACCCTCTGCATCGACAACCGGGACTGCGTTGGCCTGGGGGATATGGCCAGCGGCTACAGTCTGGATACCCAGGGACACTGGAACGGCGTCATCGGCCGCATCGAGCTGCAGGCCCGGCCGCTGTGCCACCTGGCGGATGTGCAGATCTATCCGCAGCCCGACGGGGTGCAGGTGCGGGTGGTGGAAGCCTGTACCGTGCACAAGCCGGAACAGCGGCAGCGGGGCACCATTGCTTTGCGGGTGACGGCGCCTGACGGGAGCGTGGCCGCTCAGGAAGATTTCGACGTGACTTTGTATACCTCCCGTCAAGTGGACCGTTTCACCCTGCCGTTACAGAATATCCGCTGGTGGCAGGAATTTGACCCCGCCCTCTACACGTTGACTGCTGAGTTCTCCTGTGAAGGATGCGTTGACCAGCGTACACTGACCTTTGGCATGCGATGTTTGACTGCCGAGGGCAGGCAATTCATTCTGAACGGACGCCCGCTTTCGCTCAGAGGGACCAACGACTGCGCCCTGACCCCTCAGACCGGTTACCCGCCCATGACAAAAGCGGATTGGCTCGCGCGTTTGGGGGTGGCAAAGGAATACGGACTCAACCATGTACGGTTTCACGCCTGGTGCCCGCCTCAGGCCGCCTTTGAGGCTGCTGACGAACTGGGGCTTTACCTGACCGTCGAAATGCCGCTTTGGCTCAACCTGGATGTGCAGCCATTGGAATTTGGGCAGGACCCGGTCCACGGCAGCTTCTTTTTGCAGGAGGCGCTGCGCATCTCCCGAAGCTACGGCAACCATCCGTCCTTTCTGTTTTTCTCGAACGGCAACGAGAACCTGGGTGATTTCTCTTTGCTGGAAGAGATCACCACCGCCGTCAAGGCCATCGACCCGCGGCGTCTTTATACCGTTACCTCCAACTTTGACCACCCGCTGCTGCCCTGTGAGGATTATCTTTGCGCGTTTCAGGCGGCAGGCCATCCCGTGCGGCTGCAGCATTGCCAGGACCGGGCCGCGCAGGACACCGCGCTGGACTATGCCGGCGCTGTGGCCGCGGTGGAAAAGCCCGTCGTCACCTTTGAGGTAGGGCAGTACTGCGTCTACCCGGATGTGGACATCATCGCGGACTATACCGGGGCCATGCGCCCGGTAAACTTTGAGGCCATCCGCCTGCTTATGCAGCGCAGCGGCGTATACGAAAAGCGGGCGCAGTATGTACAGGCCTCCGGCGTGCTGGCCGCCCGTCTATATAAAGAAGAAATCGAAGCCGCCCTGCGTACCGAGGGGCTGGGCGGCTTCGAACTGCTGGGGCTGACGGATTACACCGGGCAAAAGACCGCCACGATCGGGTTGCTGGATGTAGAGGGCCGCAGCAAGGGCCTGGTGACCCCGGCGCAGTTCCGCTGCTTTGCGGGCCCGGTGGTGCCGCTGTTCAAAGCAAAACGGATCTTCACGACCGATGAAACGTTGGAAGCCGAGCTGGCTTTGTACGATCATGGGCCGGTCCCTCTTGACGATCCGGTGTATGAGGTGGACATCCGCTGTGATGGACGGTTATTCTACCACACAAAGACACGCACTCCCCGGATCGCAGCACCTCTGTGCGGCCTGAAACAGTCAGCCCGGCTGGATGTGACGATCACGGTCGCGGGATACAGCAACAGTTGGCGGGTATTTGCATTTGCACCGGCCCCGGTTCCGCAGGCACCCGTGGTTTCGACCCCCGAAGCCCTGGAAGAAATAGGCCGCACGGGCGGCTGCGCCCTGGTGACACGGGCCTGCTTTGACCGGCAATTCCCCTGCAATTTCATCCCGGTGTTCTGGTCACCGGTGTTTTTCCCAAGCAAGGCGGCCTGCGGCGTCATGATCGACGCCAGCCACCCGGCGCTGCGGGGATTCCCCACCGGGCCATACGGCGATTACCAGTGGAAGGACTTGCTGGAACGGGCGGTCAGCTTCCCGCTGCCCCGTGACGGCAGTGCGGAAGCGGTGGTGGAAATGGTCCCCAACTTTTATGACAATACGCCCACTTCGCCGTTGGCGCTGATACGCCGGGGCAAAGCACTGCTGCTTTTCTGCGGGTTCGACCTGGACCAGCCGGACCCGGCCACACGCCAGCTGAAAGCCAGTCTATACACCTATGTGGCGGAAAAAAATAAGGTACTAAACGGGGAAAAAGATCGATGAGTACAAAGCGAGCTGCCTTGTGTAAATGACTTTGTCGGCGGTTTGAATTTTCTGCATATGGATGTGCTTGTTCATCCGAAGCAGGGAATGGTTTAAATGAAATCGGGGGAGGTGTGAAGGAAAAAGCAACGTACTTTAAGCAATAGTAATTATGTATCAAAAAATGTCCTTACGGTTTACAGGGAACAGTGATGTGGTGCCCGGCAATGGCTGTATTACGGGCACTATGCGCTATGAAGATAACGAAGATAGTACCAAGGAGGTTTACCGGTATGAAATACGGCTGCCGTGCCCATGATTATGGCTGTCACTCGCCCGAAGATCTGGCAGAGATCCTGCAAAGCAATGGTTATAACGCTGCGCAACTTGCGCTCCCGAAAGCCATCTGCGGCATCAGGAGCGTAGACGATGTTTCTCCGCATATGCAGGAGGCTGTGCGGACTGCTTTTGAGCGCCACCACATTGAAATCACGATTTTGAGCTGTTACCGGGATCTGAGCAACCCTGATGACCATGTGCGCAGGGCTGCTGTCAATGATGTCTGCCAGACGTTGGCTTACCAAAACGCTTTGGGTGCTTGTGCAGTGGGGAGCGAAAGTTCTTTCGGCGTTCTGACTGAGGAACAGAAGGATGCTACATTTCCATTACTTACGGACAGCGTGCTGCGCATTGTGGAAAAAGCCGCAGCTGTGGATGGCGTGTTTGCGTTGGAGCCGGTATTTGTGCACACCGTGGGTACGCTGGAAAAGGTGCGGACATTATTGGAACAGGTGGCGGACCCACTCCATTTCAAAATCATATTCGATCCTGTAAATGTATTGACGATCCGTGACGTTTCCAATCAGGATCGTTTCTGGCCTGCATGGTGCGAGGTCATTGGCGACCATCTGGCTGCCGTTCATGTGAAGGACGTGATCTTCCAGCCGAAGGGAAAGCAACTACCTGCGGCCTTGGGGAAAGGCCAGATGGATTATGCGCCGTTGTGTTCTTGGTTGCATCAGCGGCATCCTGACGTGGCGTTGCTGAGGGATGAGGTGATCCTTTCCTGCGCCCAGGCGGACCTTGCGTACATGCGCCAGATGTAAAGACGAGGTTATGACTGTATGGCGGCTTTGCTGTCGAAGGTGTGCCGCTGAAGATTGACTCTTACGTTGAGATCGAAGCGTGAGAGAACATTTGACTCGTCAAGGGATTGTTGGACATACAAACACCTCCTTCCCACACGCTATGCCGCGGCGGGGCAGGAGGTGCCCAAAACCAAAGGCCCGGCAGGCGAACCTGCCGGGCCTTTCTATGCGATTTTATGCCAGGAACGATCAGGCCTTGTTGGCGGAGCCGAACAGCTCGATCTTCTCGCGCACGGTGGCCTTGATGGCCTCGGCGCCGGGAGCCAGCAGCTTGCGCGGGTCAAAGCCCTTGCCCTGCAGATCCTTGCCGGCCTCGATGTACTTGCGGGTAGCGTCCGCAAAGCTGAGCTGGCATTCGGTGTTGACGTTGATCTTGGAAACGCCCAGGCTGATGGCCTTCTTGATCATGTCCTCAGGAATACCCGTGCCGCCGTGCAGGACCAGCGGGATGTTGTTGGTGGAAGCGTGGATCTTGTCCAGCGCGTCGAAGTCCAGGCCCTTCCAGTTGGCGGGGTACTTGCCGTGGATGTTGCCGATGCCGGCAGCCAGGAAGTCGATGCCCAGGCCGGCGATCTTGGCGCACTGCGCGGGATCGGCGATCTCGCCCATGCCGACGACGCCGTCTTCCTCGCCGCCGATGGAACCGACCTCGGCCTCGATGGACAGGCCGTGGTCATGGGCCAGCGCCACCAGCTCGGTGGTCTTGGCCACGTTCTCTTCGATGTCGTAGTGGCTGCCATCGAACATGATGGAGGTGAAGCCGGCGGCGACGCAGGCCTTGGCGCCCTCATAGGTGCCGTGGTCCAGGTGCAGGGCCACGGGCACCGTGATGCCCAGGCTCTCGTCCATGGCCTTGACCATGGCGGCCACGGTCTTGAAACCGGTCATATATTTGCCGGCACCCTCGGAAACACCCAGGATGACGGGGGAGTTGAGTTCCTGCGCGGTCAGCAGGATGCTCTTGGTCCACTCCAGATTGTTGATGTTGAACTGGCCCACGGCGTAGTGGCCGTCGCGCGCTTTCAGCAGCATATTGGTAGCATTTACCAGCATATCACATACCTCCACTTGATTTGTCGGAAAAGGGCACACCGACCCCGATGTGCCGTTGCTTTCATTATACCCTGACTTTGTCAAAAAAGCAACAGCATTTTTTGACGGGAAAAATGCACTTTTCGTTCATGGCCGGGGGAGAAAACGGCAAAAAAGGGGCTTTGGTGAAATTGTGGTAAATTTCGGCGGATTTTTGCCGGGGGTTGGACGGCTCTGCCAATTTTCAGGGGGCGGTTATCCAGGCTGTTATGGGGAAAACTTTTCAACGGCCGGTGCAAAACCGGGCAGGAAAATAGTGGAAAAGTGGATGGTGATGCGACTTTTGAACATTTTCCACCGGGTTTTCAACATGGGGAAAGTGGAAAACGCTCTACAAACTGTATAATGGCGCAGGCCGAAGGGGCCTGCGGCAAACTTTGCACTTTTGGCGCACGATCACGGGGAGAAACGCGCTGCGATAAAAATGGCAAAAAAAGATGACAAACCGGCGGGAACTGTGCTATACTGTAATCTGTATAAGTAACTGTTGCTATCAGCAGCCCCGCGCAGCGGGGCAGGATATACAAAGAGGGGGCAAAGGACCCCCGCGGGAGGAACACGATGGAAAAGGCAGGCAGCAAGCAGGCGGAACAGCGCCCGGACACCCTGGTGTGGGGCAAAAACCCGGTGACGGAACTGCTGAAAAGCGGGGACGCGGTGGATACGGTCTATCTGGCCGACTCATTGCCGCAGGCCGTGGCGGGGTACTATACGGCCCTGGCCAAGCAGGGGGGCGCCGTCGTCAAGCGGGCGCCTGCCCACAAGCTGCAGAAGATGTGCGGCACCGCCGACCATCAGGGGGTCGCGGCCCGCGCAGCCGAAGTGCATTACGCCACGCTGGAGGAACTGTTCGCCGCAGCGAAGGAAAAGGGCGAACCGCCTTTCCTCGTGCTGTGCGACGGGGTGGAGGACCCCCATAATCTGGGCGCCATCATCCGTTCGGCCTACCTGTGCGGGGCGCACGGCGTCGTGATCCCCAAGCGCGGCGGCGTCGGCGTGACCGGCACCGTCATGAAAGCCAGCGCCGGGGCGGCGGCCCGCCTGCCGGTAGCCCGCGTGACCAATCTGGCGCAGGCGATCCGTACCATCAAGGAACAGAATATTTTTGTGTACTGCGCGGACCTGGGCGGCGCGCCGCTGGCGCGCACCGACCTTTCGGGCCCGGTGGCGCTGGTCCTGGGCAGCGAAGGCGGCGGCCCCGGCGCGCTGACGCGCAAACTGTGTGACGCCGCCGTCACGCTGGAGATGGCGCCCGGCCAGGCCACCGGCGTGGACAGCTACAACGTCAGCGTTGCGGCTGGTATCCTGTGCTATGATGTACTGCGCCGCCGCAGTGAAAAGTGAAACTGACCTTTATCGCAAAGGGAGCAATCAACGATGCCAAGCAAACGTACCAATGACTCCGTGGACCGCATCCTGGAGGAACTCAACCAGCAGCAGACGGCGGCCGGCGTGCAGGACACGGTGACCGACCATCAGGTGGATGAGATCCTGCGCAGCGTGGGGATCTCCACCGCGCCGCTGCACGGCACCCCGGAACAGGATCATCGGATCGCTTTTGAGGGACTGGATGACCCGGCGGACGGCTGGTCCGTGCCGCAGGCCCCGGTCCGCCCGACGCCGCAGGAAACGGCGCCCGCGCCCCGGCAGACGGCGTCCCGTCCGGTCGAACCGCCCCAGGCGGCGCGTCCGGCTGCGCCCGCCGCGCCGGTTCCCCCCGCGGTGACGGCTGTCCCCGCGCAGCCGCAGGAAACGGCGGAGGACACCGGGACGCTGGGGGATACCACGCGCACCGGCATTATCAAAGGATTCCTGCTCAAAATGGCCCCGGACGCCGACGAAGCCGACACCCAGGCGTTGAATCAGGGGAAAAATCAGTTCCAGAAATTTTTCCGGGACTCGGTGGCTGTCGTGCCCGACGCCAACGGAAAGATCCGCGACCCCTCGCGAAAAAAGCGCGGCCTGTTCGGGCTGAAATCCGCCGAGGATACCGACGAGTTCGTTCCCATCAACGTGTCGCTGGGCGGTTCGTCCCAGCCGCGCCAGGAGCCTGAGGAACCGGAGGAGGAATACTTCCCCGACCGGGAGGAACCGGAAGAATCCGTGTCCCGCCCGGCCAAAAAGCGCGGGCTGCTGGGGGGGCTGTTCGGCGGGCGCAGCGGCGCTACCGAGGAGATCGTGATCCCGGAAGCCCGCCAGGAAGAACCCCCGATGGTCTACCACAGCGGGCAGGCAGAAGAACCGCCGCAGGAGGATACGGTGGAAAATGTCTGGCACAGCAAGTACACGCGCCAGACCCCGGCAGACCCCGCCGCGCAGGGCACGCAGTCCCAGCAGGATGCACTGGGCGCTACCGGCACGATCTACCGCAAAAAGCGGGATACCGTTGAATTTACGCCCGGGCAGAAGGTGCGCACCGTGCCGCCGGTCCAGGCGATGCCGGACCCCCCGGCCGGGGAGCCGGTGGGGGAACCCATCCATCTGCCGCAGGCCCCGGCGGCCCATACGGGCTTTACGATGCAGTTGGGGGCGGTGGATACCGCCCCGCTGGACAGCACGCGGGACTTTATGGCGGCCTACGACGCGGTGCGCCCTGCGCCCGCGCCCACTCCGGCGCCTGCTGCCCCGGCCCCGGTCGTGCAGGAACCCGCGCCCGCGCCGCAGCCTGCGGCGCCCGCCGTGGAACCGGCCGCCCCGCAGGTGGAGCCGGAACCTGCCGTCCCCGGCCGCGACCCCTATGCCGATACGCAGGTGGTAGGGCTGCCCAAGCAGGATCTTTTGTCGCGCCGGGAACCCGATGAGGTGGACCGGCTGGTGGATACCCTGACGGGGCGCATCCGCCTGACGCCGGAAGCCCCGGAACACAGCGGGTTCACGCAGGATCTGAGCGCGAACGCCCCGGCTGCGCCCGCGCATACCGGCTTTACCCAGGACCTGAACGCTGTGCCGGAGGCCCCGGCCCACAGCGGCTTTACGCAGGATCTGGGCGGCGGGCAGGTGCCCCCGGCCCATAGCGGGTTTACGCAGGACCTGGCGGGAACGCCCGCCCCCAAGACCGGCTTCACGCAGGATCTGGCCGCGGGCGGTCAGGCCGAACCGGGGACCGCTACCTTTGTAAAGGACATCGCCCAGGCGATCAATACCGGCGATGCTGCGGAGGATGACCGCTTCCACGCGGCTGCCGCCCGGCTGACCCGTTCGCTGGAAGAAGAAGCGGAGGAACGGCCGTCCCGCGGGCATACGCGCTTCGGCGCGGGCGGCCTGCGCTTTGGCGGCCGCGCGGAGGACGAGAAGAAGGACGCCGCGTCCCACCCGTTTGCGTCTGCGGAGTTCCCGCCGGCGCACCGGCATGACTATGAGCGGGCGGAGGACGCCCCCACGGTGCGCCGCGAAGTCAGCCGTCAGGTGTTGTATGAAACGACGGCCTCTTTCGTGACCGGGGCCGTTGCGCTGGTCCTGCTGGGGCTGGGCCTGATGGCGGCGATGATGCCGTCGCTGCCCGGCCCGCTGGCGGACCAGAACGTCTACCCCGCGGTGGCGCTGGTGCTGCTGGTGGTGGCGGGCGGCGTCTGCTGGCGCACCTTCCTGTCCGGCATGGTGGGCCTGGTGGGCCGTCCCACGCCGGACAGCCTGGCGGTGCTGCCGCTGCTGGGCGCGGTCATCCAGTGCATCGTGCTGCTGGTGGCCCAGAACTATACGCAGGACGTCACGCTGCTGGCAGGCCCGGCGGTGCTGGTGCTCTGCCTGAACACCATCGGCAAGCGGATGAACGCCCGCACGGTGGAAAACAACTTCCGCCTCGTCAGCGCCAAGGTGGATCATTCGGTGGCGTACCGGCTCAAGGACGCCGGGGCGCTGCGCGCCGTCACCAGCGGCCTGACCCAGACCCATCCCTGCGTGCTGGTCAACCGGCCCACGCAGATCCTGCGCAGCTTCCTGACCAACAGCGCCGCTTCCGGCACCAGCGATAAAAACCAGCAGCAGCTTGCCTGGCTGGCGGGCGCCTGTGCGCTGGGTGCCATGCTGATCACGCTGATCCGTACCAAGGACAGTGCGGCCAGCACGATGGTCCTGGCCAGCGTGCTGTGCCTGGGCGCGCCGCTGGCGGGCACCCTGCTCTCGGCGCTGCCGGCGCGCATGATGCAGCGCAGCGCGGCGCAGGTGGGCGCGGTCATCCCCGGCTGGCGGGACATCCGCCAGTTGGGCCGTATCAACGTCATTCAGGTCACGTCCCGGGATCTGTTCCCCAGCGGATGTGTGAGCCTGTCCGGCATCAAGCCGGTCAACCCCAAGCATATCGACCTGGCCATCGTGTATGCGGCGTCCATCCTGGCCGATGCCGGGCCGACGCTGCGCGAGGTCTTTTTGGGTATGCTGGGCGGCAACAAGGACCTGCTGGCCGAAGTGGAGGACCGGGAAACGGTCTACGGCAAGGGCTATGTGGGCTGGATCAAAAAGCGCCGGGTGCTGGTGGGCAACCGCGCCCTGATGCAGGACTACGGCATCAAAGTGCCCAGCCTGGAGTATGAACAGCACCATACGGTGAACCAGCGCCGGGTGATCTATCTGGCGGTGTCCGGCAAGATGTTCGCCATGTTCCAGGTCGCCTACCAGCGCGACCCCGACACGGCGGCCGTTCTGGACGGGCTGAGCCGCACGGGGATGTCCCTGGTGGTGGACTGCGACGATTTCAACTGCGACGTTTCTCTGCTGGAAACGGCCTACAGCCTGCCGTCGGGCTCTGTGAAGGTGCTCAACGGGCAGGAACGCAAAACGCTGGACCCGGCCATCGCCTGGCTGCCGGAAAGCGAGGGCAATATGCTGCATCTGGGCAGCTTTGCCAGCTTTGTCGGCGGTCTGGAAGCGGCGGCCGGCGCGGCGGAAGGGGAGCATAAGGCTTCGATGCTGGTGGCGGCGTCGGCGCTGTTCGGCTGTGTGCTGGGCCTGCTGCTCAGCATCACCGGCGGCCTGACGGCGCTGCCGCTGGCGGCCCTGGTCCTGTATCAGGCGGCCTGGTGCGTGCTGGCGCTGATCTTCCCGCTGCTGCAGCAGTATTGATTCAAGCGGGCTGCCCGTGGGCGGCCCCGCGGGGAAAGGGGCTTTTCTTGTGTATCGTGCCCGCGAAAAGCAAATGTCGATCTATGATTATCTGCCGCCCTACCATGGGGAACTCTGCGGTCAGAACCGCTGGGTCCGCCTGGCGGAGGCGCTCGACTGGGACCGCTTTGAACAGTCGTACAGTGCGCTGTTTGCGCCCATCGGCAAAACGGCCATCCCGGCGCGCATCGCCTTTGGGTGCCGCGTGATCCAACTGCATTACCGCGCCTCGGACCGGGAGGTCGTCGCACTGGTGCGGGAAAGCCCCTATCTGCAATATTTTCTGGGGCTGGAAACGTTCAGCGACCAGCTCCCGTTTTCGGCGCGCACGGTCGCGCGCTTCCGGGAACGCATCCCCGACCGGGAGGTGCGCCCGGCGGTCCGCCTGCTGCACAGCTTTTGCTGAACGGCGGCCTGAACCCTTGAGTATAGATGTGAAGTTAGAGAGGTTTGAATGGAAATTTTTCTCCACGCACTGTCGCACGCCTGGGGCGACAGCGTCAAAATGCTGCCGTTTTTGTACCTGGCTTACCTGCTGATCGAATGGCTCGAACGGCATCACGGCGCGCGGATCGAACAGGCGTTGGCAGGCGGCGGGCGCTGGGGCTTCGTGCCCGGCGCGGCGCTGGGCTGCGTGCCCCAGTGCGGGTTCAGCGCGGTGGCGTCCAACCTGTATGCAAGCCGGGTCATCACCCCCGGCACGCTGCTGGCGGTCTTTATCGCCACCAGTGACGAGGCCATCCCCCTGATGGCGGCCGAACCGTCCCAGTGGAGCAGTCTGGCGGTGCTGATCGTCTGCAAGGCTGTGTTCGGCATGGTGGGCGGCGCGCTGCTGGACGTGCCGCTGCGCCGGGTGCTGCCCGCGTCGCTCTACGGCGGGTATGCGGGCCATGCCGACGAGGTGGACTGCCATGAAAAGCACGAGGAGCACAGCGGCATCTGGCTGGCCGCGCTGCGCCATACGGTGGAGATCTTCCTGTTCATTCTGCTGTTCAGCCTGCTGATCGGGCTGGCGTTTGAATGGGTCGGGGAGGATACCATCACCGCCGCGCTGGCGGGTATGGGCGTGCTGCAGCCGATGCTGACGGCGCTGGTGGGTCTGGTGCCCAACTGCGCGGCCAGCGTGCTGCTGGCCCAGTTGTATATGGAAGGCGCCATCACCTTCGGCAGCCTGTTTGCCGGGCTGACCGCGGGGGCCGGCGTGGGGCTGGCGGTGCTGTGGCGCGTCAACCCCAGTTGGAAGCAGAATCTGTTCATGACAGGGCTGCTGTGGGGCCTGGGCGCGGCGGCCGGTATGCTGCTGCAGATCGTGGGCTTCTGATCCGAAACGACGGCCCTGCCGTACAGGGCCGCTCAGAATATAGGAGGTAACAACTATGCGCTATACCATCGAAAACGACATCCTGCGCCTGACGGTCGAAAGCCTGGGCGCGGAGGCGGTCAGCGTCATCCACAAGCCCACCGGGGCCGAGATGCTCTGGAACGGCGACCCGGAGGTCTGGCCGCGCCAGGCGCCGATCCTGTTCCCGTACACGGGCAAACTGACCGGCGGCAAGATGATCGCCAAGGGCGTGGAATACCAGGGCCCCCAGCACGGCTTTGCCCGCGACGTGGAACACACCCTGACCCGCCAAACCGCGGATACGCTGGAGTTTGAGCTGCATGCCAATGCCGAAACGCTGCCCATGTGGCCCTACGCCTTCGTGCTGCGCTCTACTTATGTGCTGGAGGGGGAGACCGTCCACCACACGCTGACCGTCGAAAACCCGGTGGAAGAACAACTGCGCTTCGGCATCGGCTTCCACCCCGGCTTCACCCTGCCGTTTGACGACCGCCATACCACCGAGGATTACGAGATCCGCTTCGACGGCGTGGAATCCCCGCTGTGCGTCAGCGCCCAGCCCAACGGCCTGCTCAACGGCCAGAGCTACTACCTGGCCCGCAACGTGGAGGCCATCCCCCTGACCGACGATCTGTTCGACAGCGACAGCCACTGCATGGTCAACCTGCGCACCAAGCACGTCTCTCTGGTGGAGAAGGACACCGGCCGCAGCGTGATCTGCAACGTGGAGGGCTACCCCTATGTGCTGATCTGGTCGATGGCGAAAAAGCCGCTGCACTTCCTGTGCATCGAACCGTGGCACAGCCTGCCGGGCGAGGAAAACGGCCCCCTGGAATGGGAACAGCGCCCCTGCGCGGCGTCGCTCAAGCGCGGCGAAAGCTGGTCCACCACGCTGTCCACGACCTTTGTGCGCTGAGGTAGAGCGCGTATGCCTTCGATCAAAGCCTTTGGCAAAAAATACCGCTGGCCGATGACCGGCGCGCTGTTGGGCGCGCTGGTCTTTGTGGTGCTGTACGGCTTCCGGGTCCTGGACCCCACCTGCGTGGACTGGATCCTGAATAACCCCAGCCCGGACCCCTCCCAGCATTATCTGGGCTGGGCCTTTTACCGAAACAGCGCGGTGCGCCTGCCGTATCTGGGCGCCAACTACAGCGTGATCTACCCCTTCCGCACCAGCATCCTGTTTACGGATTCCATCCCGCTGCTGGCGCTGGCGGGCAAACTGTTCAGCCCGCTGCTGCCGGTCCGGTTCCAGTATTTCGGCTGGTGGGGGCTGCTGTGCTACGCCCTGCAGGGCGGTCTGGCCCAGTCCATCCTGGCGCGGCTGGGCGGCGTCCGGCCCGGCCAGACGGCCCGGAACTGGGCCACGGTGGCCGGTGCGGGGCTGCTGGTGTTCTTCCCGGCGCTGACGATCCGTATGTTCGCCCACACGGCGCTGGCGGCCAACTGGCTGGTGCTGCTGGCCATCTGGCTGTTGCTCAAAAGCGACGCGCTGCTGCCCACCACCGGTCGGGCCTGCGTGGCCTGGGGCCTGATGGGCCTGCTGTGCGCGGGCATCCACCTGTATTACCTGCCCATGGTGGGCATCGTGCTGGTGGGGTACGCCCTGCGCCGGGCGTTGCAAAAACGCGGCCCGGCGGCCGTTCTGGCGCCGGTGGCGGCCTACTGCGCGGCGGCGCTGGCGGAACTGGTACTGCTGGGCGCTTTTGCGGCAAACTTTGCCGGTTACTCCAACGGCTACCTGAACGGCGCGGACCTTGCCAATCTGTTCGTGCCGGGTCTGGCCGCCAGTTGGGAACAGGATGTCTACATCGGCCTTGGCGGTGTGCTGGCCTGTGTGCTGGCCGCCGGTTCGGTCCTTGTGGCCTGCGTGCGCGGGCAGGGGGGCCGGGTGCGGTCCTTCCTGCGGCAGCGCCGGGGCTGCATCGCGGTGCTGGGCGTGGTGCTGGTGCTGGATGCGGCGGCTGCCGTGGGCAACGCCGTCACGCTGGGCGGGCAGACGCTGTTCACGATCCCGATCCCCCAGTTTTTGATGGATGCGTGGGCGATGTTCTCCTCCTGCGCGCGGCTGGCCTGGCTGGCCGGTATACTGCTGACCCTGCTGGCCTGCGGCGTGCTGCTGCGCCTGTGGAACGGCCGCGTGGCCGCCGCGCTGCTGGCGGTCTGCGCGCTGGCGCAGGTGTACGGTATGCGGCAGGAACTGGGCAACCGCTTTGTCAAATACCACGAAGCCGAGACCTACGCCGACACGTCGGCCCTGCAGGACCCCGCCTGGGAAGAACTGGCGGCCAGCGGGCAGTTCCAACATATGGCGTTTGCCAGCTTTGATTTTGAACACGATGAATTCTGGGATCTGGCGGCGTTTGCCGCCGACCACGGCTGGACCTCCAACAGCTTCTATATGGGCCACATGGACGGCAACCTGGCGGCGGTGACGCTGGCCGGGGAGATGAACGAACTTTCGCCCGATACGCTCTACGTCTTTGTGGATGAGGACGAACTGGCTCGCGATACCTTCGCCCTGCATTACTACCGGCTGGACGGCATTCTGGTGGGCAGCGTGGAACCGCTGCCGTACCCCGAAGAACCGGCCCCGGCGGCCGACGCCCGCGCGATGGACCTGACCCTGTGCAGCGTGACCAACGGCGAGAACACGCGGGACGGCGTGCAGCTTGGTTCCGGCGGGCAGATGCTGACCGGCGCGTGGATGCTGTTCCCCGGAACGTACAGCGTCACGCTGACGGGCAGCGGGTTCGACCACAGCTACATCTACGCGCGGCACGGCCTGATTAATCAGGAGACCTACAAGATGGAAGTGGAATTCACGGACATCGCGCCGGACCGGATGACCTTCACCTTCAGCACCGGCGCACCGCTGTATTACTGGCGCACCGCCGTGCATACACTGGATGACACCCCGGTGACCGTCACGGGCATCACGGTGGAGAAAACCGCCTGAGCCAGGGGTGTTTATCCTTGACTAATCCCGGACGGCCGCCTATAATAATAGTATAGGATCATGAGGGAGTAATTCCGTACCTTATGGTATGCGGCGCGTTCGCCATACCCGGCCTTGCGGCCCGGACCGCCTGTTAGAATGAGACTCATGCACAGGGGTCTTGTGCATGGGTCTTTTTTTATCCCGACGAATATTTTTTGGAAAGGAACGACTTACGAATGAAACAGGAATACACCCAGTCAGCCGAAGAGCTTTTACGGCAATTCGACACCAGCGGGCAGGGCCTGAGCGGTGCGCAAGCCGCTGAACGCCTGCAAAAGTACGGCCCCAACCGCCTGAAAGAAGCCCCCAAACCCACGCTGTTGCAGCGGTTCATTGAGCAGCTCAAGGACCCGATGCTCATCATCCTGATGGTGGCGGCTGCCGTTTCCGCGGTGACCAACTACTTCTCCGGCGAAGGCTTTGCGGAAGTATTTATCATCCTGATCGTGGTCCTGCTCAACGCGATCCTGGGCGTGTACCAGGAGAGCAAGGCCGAAGCCGCCATCGAAGCGTTGCAGACCATGACTGCCGCCACCAGCAAGGTGCTGCGCGACGGCAAGCAGGTGATGCTCCACTCCGATGAACTGGTGCCCGGCGACGTGGTGGTCCTGGAAGCCGGCGACGCTGTGCCCGCCGACGGCCGCCTGCTGGAAAGCGCCAGCCTGCAGATCGAGGAAGCGGCCCTGACGGGCGAGAGCGTCCCCGTCCACAAAGTCATCGACGCGCTGGACCTGGACGGCAAGAAGGACGTGCCCCTGGGCGACCGCAAGAATATGTGCTACATGGGCTCCACCGTGGTGTATGGCCGCGGCCGGGCGCTGATCACCCGCACCGGCATGGATACCGAGATGGGCAAGATCGCCGGTGCGCTGGCTTCCACTGTGGAGGAACAGACCCCGCTGCAGAAAAAGCTGGACCAGTTGGGCAAGACCCTGTCCAAGCTGGTGCTGGGCATCTGCGTGTTCATCTTCGTGTTCAACCTGATCTCCGCGGGCCGGTTTGATCTGGATACCGTGCTCTCCACCTTCATGGTCGCCGTTTCGCTGGCCGTCGCCGCCATCCCCGAAGGTCTGGCGACCGTCGTCACGGTGGTGCTGTCCATCGGCGTCACCAATATGTCCAAGCGCAACGCCGTGATCCGCAAGCTGACCGCCGTCGAAACGCTGGGCTGCGCCCAGGTCATCTGCTCGGATAAGACCGGCACCCTGACCCAGAACAAGATGACCGTGGTGGACCACACCGGCACCGACGAAAAGCTGCTGGCCACCGCCATGGCCCTGTGCAGCGACGCCCACCTGAACGAGAAGGGCGAGGCCGAGGGCGAACCCACCGAGGCCGCTCTGGTCGCCTACGCCGCCAAGCTGGAACTGCCCAAAGACCGGCTGGAAGCCGACGCGCCCCGCGTGGACGAAGCGCCCTTTGATTCCGGCCGCAAGATGATGTCCACCGTGCACAAGACCGCCGCGGGCTGGGTGCAGTACACCAAGGGCGCCCCGGACGAGATCCTGCGCCGCTGCACCACCTACTGGGAGGGCGGCAAGGCCCTGCCCATGACCGAGGAAAAGCGCGCCGCCATCCTGGCCGACAACAAGGGCCTGGCGGACCGCGCCCTGCGCGTGCTGGCCGCTTCCTTCCGCAACTGGGACCATAAGCCTGAAAGCGACGAACCCGCCTTCCTGGAGCAGGATCTCTGCTTCATCGGCCTGACCGGCATGATCGACCCGGTGCGCCCCGAAGTCAAGGACGCCATCGTGGAATGCCGCAGCGCCGGTATCCGCCCGGTCATGATCACCGGCGACCACAAGGACACCGCCGTGGCCATCGCCACCGAGCTGGGCATCATCCACAGCGCCGACGAGGCCATCACCGGCGCCGACCTGAACGAGATGTCCGACGAGGAACTGGACAAAAACATCAAGAAATACGGCGTCTATGCCCGCGTGCAGCCTGAGCATAAGGTCCGTATCGTCACCGCCTGGAAGAAGGCCGGCTGCGTCACCGCCATGACCGGCGACGGCGTCAACGACGCGCCTTCCATCAAGACCGCCGATATCGGCGTGGGCATGGGCATCACCGGCACCGACGTCACCAAGAACGTGGCCGACATGGTGCTGGCCGATGACAACTTTGCCACCATCGTGGGCGCTGTGGGCGAAGGCCGCCGCATCTACGATAACATCCGCAAGGCCATCCAGTTCCTGCTGGCGTCCAATATGAGCGAGGTGCTGGGCGTGTTCTTCGCCACGCTGCTGGGCTTCACGCTGCTGCAGCCCGTGCACCTGCTGTTCATCAACCTGATCACCGACTGCTTCCCGGCGCTGGCGCTGGGCATGGAAAAGGCCGAGCCCGACGTCATGAACCGCCCGCCCCGCAAGACCAGCGACGGCATCTTTGCCGGCGGCCTGGGCGTGGACGTGGCCTATCAGGGCATCGTCATCACCATCATCACGCTGGCCAGCTACATTCTGGGCCACTGCATGGAGGTGGGCCGCTTCGAGATGCCGCAGGGCGTTTCCAACGACGGCATGACGATGGCCTTCCTGACTATGAGCATGTGCGAAATTTTCCACAGCTTCAATATGCGCAGCCAGCGCAAGAGCGTGTTCACCCTGCACAGCCATAACCGTGTGCTGTGGGCCGCCATGATCGGCAGCCTGGTCCTGACCACGCTGGTGCTGGAAGTGCCCTTCCTGGCCAACGCTTTCGGCTTCACCCCGGTGGACCTGCCCGAATATATGGTAGCCCTGCTGCTGGCGGTGCTGGTCATCCCCATCGTCGAGATCGTCAAGGCCTGCCAGCGCGCCATGGCCCGCAAGCGCAGCGCCTGACCGCCGCGGCCATTTGTCATGATAGAGGACGGCATCCTTCGGGATGCCGCCCTTTTTTGTATCCCGTTTTGCATCCCGCCGCCCTTCCGGCCGGAAAATGTGTGGAAAAAGGGCAATGCCCTTGTATTTTCCGGCGGAACGTGGTATACTAACCCCATATCCATACAGGGAAAGAGAAAAGAGGGTTTGAGATGTCTTTGCTGAAGAAACTGGTTGGTCTGGCCGCAGGTGCCGCCGCTGTGGGCGCTGTTCTGTATGTGCTGCAAAAGCATGAGCACGGCGAGGAATACGAGCATATCGTGGGCCCGGAAGGCGAGGGTGAAGCCGCATCTTCCGAGCCCGAAACCGATGCGTCTGTGGAGGAAGAACCCTCTGCCGCCGCGTTCCCGCAAACGGATGCCGTTTACCAGCCGCCCGTGGCTGCGCACCCCGCACCGACGGAGGATACACCCAACGCCAACCCGGTGGAACTGGGGGCTGTGGAAGTGCCCAAGACGGCAGACGGCAAGTATGACGCCACCAAGATCGCCGACCCGGCGGATTTTGGTGACTGGGACGAGCAGGGCTGCAAGGGCTGATAACCAAACGCTTCAGGCGCATCTTTGTCATGGCAAAGGTGCGCCTTTTTTCATAACCGGCGCTGTTTGGGCGGCGCCGCGGGCATTCATAAAGGAGGGCAGGAAAAAACCATGCAGATCGAGTTGCACAACTTTACCCCGGCCGAGCAGGCCACGCTGCGCCTGCGCGCTTTGTACGAGGGCGCGGGCTACCGCAAATACCGCTGCTCCCGCTTTGAAGAATACGCGCTGTATCAGGAATACCAGCGTTTTCTGCCGGACCCCCAGGTGGTCACGTTCACCGACCTGGACGGTAAGCTGCGGGCCATCAAGCCGGACGTGACCCTTTCCATCGCCAAGACGGCCCAGCCCGCGGCAGGGGAGTGCCGGCGCTTTTATTACCATGAGGAAGTCTGCCGCCCCAGCCGGGAAAGCCATACCTTCCAGACCATCCACCAGATGGGGCTGGAATGTATGGGCGCGGTGGACGCCGCCGCGCAGGCGGAGGTGGTGCGGCTGGCGCTGGAAAGTCTGGCCGCGCTGGAAGTGCCCACGGTGCTGGAAGTCAGCCACATGGGCTTCGTCACTGGCCTGCTGGACGCCCTGGAAGTCCCGGCGCCGGCCCGCGGCCGCCTGCTGGAACTGCTGAACGGCAAGAACGCCCATGAACTCAGGGCTGCCGCGCAGGCGGCCGGACTGGACACGGCGGGGGCCGCGGCCCTGTGCGGGCTGCTGGAACTCCACGGCCCGATGGAAGCGACGCTTGCGTCGGCCCGGACGGCCTGCCGCAGCGCAGCCCAGCGGCAGGCGCTGGAGGAACTGCAGGCGCTGCAGGAACGCCTGGGCGCGGCGGGCAGCGCCGTCCGGCTGGACCTGAGCCTGGCCGATGAGATGGAATACTATAACGGTCTGGTCTTTACCGGCTATGTGGCCGGCGCGCCCCGGGCGGTGCTCAAGGGCGGCCGGTATGACTACCTGATGCAGCGGTTCACCCCCGGCGCAAAGGCCATCGGCTTTGCCCTGTATCTGGACGAACTGGACCGCCGGAACGGGCGCGGCGACCAGCCGGAAAGCGGCCGTGCCTGGCTGAACATCGCGCTGCCCAAGGGCCGCCTGGGGGACAAGGCCTACGGCCTGTTGGCCCAGGCCGGCTACCGCGCCACCGAGGACTACAACGCCACCCGCAAACTGGTGGTGGAAAACCCCGAAGCCGGGGTGCGCTATTTTTTGGTAAAGCCCAGCGACGTGGCGATCTATGTGGAACACGGGGCGGCGGACATCGGCATCGTGGGCAAGGACATTCTGGCGGAATCCGGCGCCGATGTCTATGAGCTGATGGATACCGGGCTGGGAAAATGCCGCATGTGCGTGGCGGGGCCGCGCACCTTCACCGACGACGAGAGCCGCGCCCTGCGGGTGGCGACCAAGTTCGTGAACATCGCCCGCGACCACTATGAGCGCAGCGGCCGGGACATCGATATCATCAAACTCAACGGGTCCATCGAACTGGCGCCCATTCTGGGCCTGTCCGATGTGATCGTGGACATCGTCGAGACCGGGACGACCCTGCGGGAGAACGATCTGGCCGTGCTGGAGGAGTTTATGCCGATCTCGGCGCGGTTCATCGCCAACAAAGCCAGCTACAAATTCAAATATGCGCCGATCACCGAACTGCTCACCAGGATGAAGGAGGCCCTTGCATTATGATCCGACTGTACAATTTTGACGAGGTAAGACCCGAAGAGATCCTGAACCGCGACATCCGCGCCGAAGCGGACGTGGAAGAAACCGTTGACCGGATCATTGCGGACGTGCGCGAGCGGGGGGACGCGGCGCTGATCGACTACGCCGCCCGGTTCGACCATGCGGAACTCACCGCGGTCAGGGTCACTGCAAAGGAGATCGAAGACGCCTTTGCGGAACTGGAAGCCCAGGATCCCGAATTCATCACCACCCTCAGGATGGCGGCCGAAAATATCCGCCATTTCCATGAGCAGCAGCTCCACAAGGACCTGATCCTCACCGACCGGCCCGGCGTGGTGCTGGGCCAGAAATACACACCGATCCGCCGCGCGGGCGTCTATGTGCCCGGCGGCACGGCGGCTTACCCCTCCACCGTGCTGATGGATGTGATCCCCGCCAAGGTGGCGGGCGTGCGCCAGATCGTCATGACCACCCCGGCGGGGCCCGGCGGCAAGGTCAACGCGGGCATTCTGGCGGCGGCGTCCATTGCGGGGATCGACTGCATCATCAAGGCGGGCGGCGCGCAGGCGGTGGCGGCCCTGGCTTACGGCACCGAGAGCGTGCCCGCCGTGGATAAGATCGTCGGCCCCGGCAACATCTATGTGGCTACGGCCAAGCGCAAGGTGTTCGGCAAGGTGGGCATTGATATGATCGCCGGGCCTTCGGAGATCCTGGTGCTGGCCGACGGCACCTGCAACCCGGCCTGGGTGGCGGCGGACCTGCTCAGTCAGGCCGAACACGACCGGCTGGCCAGCCCGGTGCTGGTCACCGACAGCCGCGAACTGGCGCTGGCCGTGCAGCAGGAACTGGAAGTGCAGATCCCGCAGCTGCCCCGCGCGGCCATCGCACGGGCCAGTGTGGACGCCAACGGCAAGATCGTCATTGCCTCGGATATGGACAAGGCCATCGAGGCCGTCAATATCATCGCGCCGGAACATCTGGAAATCTGCGTGGACGATCCTTTCGCCGTGCTGGGCCGGATCGAGAACGCGGGCAGCATCTTCCTGGGCAAGAACGTGCCCGAAGCTCTGGGCGACTATTTCGCCGGGCCCAACCACACGCTGCCCACCAGCGGCACCGCCCGCTTCAGCAGCCCGCTGGGCGTGGATGATTTCGTCAAAAAATCCAGCTTCATCTATTACACGCGGGACGCGCTGGGCAAGGTGCAGGACCGTATCGCCAATTTTGCCGAACACGAGGGCCTGCACGCGCACGCCCGCAGCGTGACTATCCGCTTTGAGGAGGACGGACAATGAGCCGCTATTTTACGCCGGAACTGTCCGCTTTGGAACCCTACATCCCCGGCGAACAGCCCCAGAACCGGCAGTACATCAAACTGAACACCAACGAAAGTCCCTATCCGCCCGCCCCCGGCGTGGCGGCCGCCGTGGCGCAGGCCGCGGGCAGGCTGGCGCTGTATTCCGACCCTGAAAGCGGCGCGCTGGTCAACGCTGCCGCCGCGTGGTTCGGCGTAAAGCCGGGCAATATCCTGTGCGGCAACGGCAGTGACGAAAACCTGATGCTGGCCATCCGCGCCTTTTGCAGCAAGGACCGCCCGCTGGCCTTTGCCGATGTGACCTACGGGTTTTATCCCGTCTGGTGCCAGTTGTTCGGCATCCCGCAGGCGGTGCTGCCGCTGAAAGAGGATTTCACGCTGGACCCGGCGGACTATTACGGCCTGGACCAGAGACGGAACGTGGGGGCCATCGTCATCGCCAATCCGAACGCCCCCACCGGACTGGCCCTGCCTGCCGAAACCCTGGCCGAGATCGCCCGCCGCAACCCGGACGCCGTGGTGATCGTGGACGAAGCCTATGTGGATTTCGGCGGCGAGAGCTGCGTCCCGTTCGTCCGCCGCGGGGAACCCGCCAACCTGATGGTGGTGCAGACCTTCTCCAAGTCCCGCAGCCTGGCGGGCGGGCGGCTGGGCTTGTGCGTGGCGCCGGAGGAACTGACCGCCGACCTCAAGCGGGTCAAGTACAGCATGAACCCGTACAACGTCAACCGCATGACCGAGGCCGCCGGCATCGCCGCGCTGGCCGACCGCGCCTATTTTGAACGGAACTGCGCGGCCATTTGCGCCACACGGGCGCAGGCCACCGCGGGGCTGCGGCAGCGGGGCTTCACGGTGCTGGATTCCAGCGCCAACTTCGTCTTTGCCCGCCACCCGCGCGCCCCCGGCGGGGAACTCTACCGCCGCCTGAAAGAGCAGGGCGTGCTGGTGCGCCATTTCGACACGCCGCGCCTGCGCGACTGGCTGCGCATCACCATCGGCTCGCCGGAACAGATGCAGGGCCTGCTGCAAGTGCTGGACCGCATCCTGCCGCCGCAGGCATGACGGAAACGGGAAAAGGAGGACAACATGATCGCGATCGTGGATTACGGGGTGGGCAATTTGTTCAGCCTTTCGTCCAGCGTGCGGAGTTTGGGCGCGGAAGTCTGCGTCACCGGCCGGGCGCAGGACCTGCGGGCGGCCAGCCATATCCTGCTGCCCGGCGTGGGCGCTTTTGCCGACGCCATGACCAAACTGGAAGCCACCGGCCTGATCCCTGTGATCCGGGAACAGGCCGCCTGCAAGCCGCTGCTGGGCATCTGCCTGGGCATGCAGCTTTTGTTTGAAAAAAGCTACGAGTACGGCGAACACGCCGGGCTGGGGCTGATCCCCGGCGCGGTCTGCCCGCTGGCGGACGACCTGCGCGACCCCGCGCTGAAAGTGCCGCACATCGGCTGGAACGCCCTGCAGATCGTGCCGGGGCGGGAGGACGACCCGCTGTTCCGCTATGTACACAGCGGGGAGTATGTCTACTATGTCCACAGCTACTATGCCAAAGAATGCGCCGCCTCCACGCTGGCGGTCAGCGAGTACAGCATCCCGGTGACGGGGGCGGTGCGCAGCGGGCTGGTGTACGGTACGCAGTTCCACCCCGAAAAATCCGGCGATACCGGCCTGCGGCTGCTCAAAGCCTTTGTGGAATTGTAAGGAGGAAGTGGAATGAAACTGTATCCTGCCATCGACCTGCGGGGCGGCCAGGCGGTGCGCCTGTATCAGGGCGACTATGATAAAATGACCGTCTACAGCGCCGACCCGGTGGCCCAGGCCCGCGAATTCTGGAAGGTCGGGGCGCGCTACCTGCATGTGGTGGACCTGGACGGCGCCAAAGACGATACCACCGCCAACATGGCAACCATTGCGGCCATCGCGGAACTGGGCTTGCTCAAGATCGAAGTGGGCGGCGGCATCCGGGACGAGGAACGCATCCGGCGCTATCTGGAACTGGGGGTGGACCGCTGCATCCTGGGCACCGTCGCGGTCAAGAACTTTGCCTTTGCCGCGCAGATGGCCCGCCGCTACGGGCCGCGCATCGCCGTGGGCGTGGATATGCGGGACGGCTTTGTGGCGGTCAACGGCTGGAAGGAACTGACGCCGGAATCCGGCGTGGAGTTCTGCCGCCGCTGCGCCCGGGCCGGGGTGCGGGGCATCATCGCCACCGATATCTCCCGCGACGGCACGCTGCAGGGCACCAATATGGCGCTGTACCGGGAACTGCTGAAGATCCCGAACATCCAGGTCACGGCGTCGGGCGGAATCGCCCGCATGGAGGAACTGGAGGAACTGCAGGCCATGGGCTGCCATGGGGCGATCCTGGGCAAGTCCATCTACACCGGCGCCATCGACCTGGCACGGGCGGTGCGCCGCTATCCGCAGTAAGGAGGGGGGAGCAGCCATGATCACCAAACGAATCATTCCCTGCCTGGACGTGAAAAACGGCCGCGTCGTCAAGGGCGTCAACTTTGAGGGCCTGCAGGATATGGCGGACCCGGTGGAGATGGCCCGCTATTACAACGCCGCCGGCGCGGACGAACTGGTGTTCTACGACATCACCGCCAGCGTGGAGGGCCGCGGCCTCTTCACCGAGATCCTGCGCGAAGTGGCCGGGCAGATCTTCATCCCGCTGACGGTGGGCGGCGGCATCCGCACGCTGGACGATTTTGACCGCGTGCTCAAATGCGGGGCCGATAAGGTCAGCGTCAATTCGGGCGCTATTGCGGACCCGTCCCTGATCCCGGCGGCCGCCCGCAAGTACGGCGACCAGTGCGTGGTGCTTTCGGCCGATGTCAAGCGGGTGGACGGCCGCTTTATGCTGTTCGCCAAAGGCGGCCGGGAGAATACCGGCATCGACGCGCTGGACTGGCTGGAACAGGGTGTGAAGAACGGCGCCGGGGAACTGGTGGTCAACTCCATCGACACCGACGGCGTCAAACAGGGGTTCGATCTGGAACTGCTGGACGCGGTGGCGGCCCGCTGCCCGGTGCCCATCGTCGCTTCGGGCGGCGCGGGCAGGGAGGAGGACTTCCTTACCCTGTTCCGGGATCACCCGGCGGTGGACGCCGGGCTGGCGGCGTCCATCTTCCACACCAGGCAGGTGGAGATCGGCGCGCTCAAACGGTATTTGCGCCAAAACGGCATCGAAATGCGCCTTTGACCCCTTGCAAAACGGCATAAAAACAGGTACACTATAAATATGTTTTCCCCAGCGGGACCCGGTTCGGGGCCCGTGCAAAATCGGATCGTGCAGGAGGTTGCCCCGATGGAAATCACCCAAAATTCCCGATCGCTTCGTTTTGATTCCCATGGCTTGATCCCGGCCATCGTACAGGATCACTACACCAAAGAAGTGCTGACGCTGGCCTATATGAACGCCGAAACGCTGGCGCTGACCATTGCCGAGGGCCGCACGGTGTTCTGGTCCCGCAGCCGTCAGGAGATCTGGCGCAAGGGCGAAAGTTCCGGCAATGTGCAGCGGGTGGTGTCCATCACGGCGGACTGCGACAAGGACGCGCTGGTCATCGACGTCATCAAGTCCGGCCCGGCCTGTCATACGGGGGCCGAAAGCTGCTTCTTCAACCCGGTGTATGTGTCGGACGAACTCAAGCAGTTCACCTGGCAGGGGCTGTATGCGCTGATCGAAGGCCGCAAGACCGACCCGCAGGAGGGCAGCTACACCAGCTACCTGTTCGACAAAGGGCTGGAAAAGATCCTGAAAAAGGTGGGCGAGGAATCCACCGAAGTCATCATCGCGGGGGCCAAGCGCGACCGGGAAGAAACGATCTATGAGATCAGCGACCTGGCGTACCATGTGATGGTGCTGATGATCGAACTGGGCATCTCGGTGGAAGACATTACCAAAGAACTGGAAAAACGGCATGTGATCGATCACAAAGTGAAACAGGAAAGGATGCAGTAACACTATGGCGGGCGAATATCTGAAAAGTTCCGTCCACGTACATTCCAAGCTGTGCGACGGAAAAAATACACTGGAGGAAATGGCGGTCACCGCATGGCGCGCCGGTTTGCAGACGCTGGGCTTCAGCGGCCACAGCCATACCCCCTGCGACCTGGAATATTGCATGACCGCCAGCCGCACGGCGCTCTATAAGGCACAGATCGCCAAGCTGAAAGAACGCTACGCTGGCAAGATGGATATTCTCTGCGGTTTGGAATGGGATCTTTTCAGCGATGAGGACCCCCACGGGTACGATTACTTCATCGGCAGCACCCACTATGTGCAGGGCCCCAAGACCGGCAAATACTACGAGATCGACTGGCGGGAGAGCGACCTGGCCGCCTGCATCGCGGATGATTTTGACGGCGACGGCCTGGCCGTGGTGGAAGCCTACTTTGCCAACGTGGCCAAAGTGGCGGAGAAAAAGCCCACGATCCTGGGCCACTTCGACCTGATCAAGAAGATCAACGGCGACGGCAAGTTCTTCGATGAACAGGACCCCCGCTACAAGGCCGCGGCCAACACCGCCCTGATGGCGGCGGCCCGCAACCGCTGCGTGCTGGAAGTCAACACCTCCTCGGTGTTCCGCGGCTTCCGCAAGGATTTCTTCCCCACGCAGGAGTTGCTGAAGGATTGGCTGGCCCTGTCCGGCAACGTGGTCATCACGGGCGACGCCCACGACGCGCGGGCGCTGACCTTCGGCTTTGAGGAAGCCGCCGCCCAGCTCAAGGCGCTGGGCTACACCAAGGTGCTGGTGTTGGGCAAGGACGGCTTCAAGCCCTGCGAACTGTAAAAACCTGATAAAATGGCAAAAGGCCCCGGCATAGCCGGGGCCTTTTTGCATCGGCGGCACAGGGAACGGAAAAGGCGGCTTCCCCCATGGGGAAGCCGCCCTGCCGCTCAGGATCGTTTGTTCTGGTTCTCTTTCGGCGACGCGCATTTCTGGTGGCAGCTTGCGCAGTTGCCGCCACAGCCGCCCTGCCAGCCGCCGTGCTGGCAGATGAACAGGATCGCCAGTGCCAGCAGTACAAAAATGATCGCCAGCACGATGATGCTTTGAATGGTCATATCGTAGTCCCTCCATCGGGCGGAACGGACCGCCCCGTGCTTTTAGTATAGCATATCGCAGCCGGGGGCGCAAGGCGCGCTGCATAAACCGCGGGAAGGGGGCCATACTAACGGGTACAAGGAGGTGAGCAAAGATGGATAACGCCAATGTTGTTTGCGATGTCTGCACCTGTGCGTACAATGAGAACGGCTGCAAGTGCAACCTGGAGCAGATCAAGATCACCGAACACTGCGCCAACGGCTGCGAGGGGATCGAGAACCCCCACTACTGCCAGAGCTACCGCCAGCGCTGACACAGTGCCGCAACGCACCCGGCCGGGACACAGGGAAGAAGTTCCCTGCGCCCCGGCCGGTGTTTTTGTCTTAGGATCAGAACAGATCGCCCAGGTTGCCGAACAGCGCCCCCAGGGATTCCAGCCGCTCCTGCATTTGCTCCACATTGTCCATCAGGGTGGGCAGGCCGTCCAGCACGGCGTTCAAGGCGTCCACGTCGATGCGCTTGAGCTGCTCGGTGATCTCCGGCAGGTCCTGCATCATGGAATCCAGCGCCTCGGGGTCCACGGAATCCAGGCTGGCCTGCAAGGTGGCGGCCAGTTCGTTCACGTGGGTGGTGGCGTCCATCACCTGGGTGTAGGCGATGTGGGAATAATACCAGAACGCGCCCAGCGCCACCAGCAAAAGGATGGTGATGGCAATGCTCATTATCATGCGCAGGCGCTGGTTGCGCATGATCCGCCGGTTCTGCTGGTCCTGCAGTTCCAACTGGGCTTCCAGCCGGTTGAGTTGGGCTTTCAGGTCGGCGGCGTCCAGGCGGCCGTCGCCGGTCTCGTCGTTGTGGGCGGCCAGGTCGGCCACCCGCTTTTCCAGTTGTTCATCCATCTTGTGGCCGCGGTCGGTCATAATACTCCTCCAGTCTGTCAGGGGGCGGTCTGGTGCCGGGTGTCACACATCTCGAACCAGAAGGTGGAACCACGGCCCACGGCGCTGTTGACGCCAAACGCGAAACCATGCTGCTGCAGGATCGCCTTGGTGATCGAAAGCCCCAGCCCGGTGCCGGTCTTGCCGGCGTCCTGGCGGGCGCGGTAATAGCGGTCGAACAGGTAGGGCAGGTCCTCCGGCGGGATGCCGGGGCCGTGGTCCTCCACCTCCACGCGGCAGCCCTTGGCCTGGGGCAGCACCCGCAGCACCACCACGCCGTCCGCGCCGATGTGGTGGAAGGCGTTGCCCAGCAGGTTGTGCAGCACCCGTTCCATCATGGCGGGGTCCGCGCGCACGGGCGCGGCGTGGTCGGCTTCGAGCTGCAGCGTCCAGTGGTTCTGGTCGCACAGGGCGTCATACCGGCCCGCCACCTCAAAGCAGAGCTGGCTCATGTCAAAGTCAACGGGGTTGGGCTTTTCGGAGCCGTTCTGCACCTTGCTCAGTTCCATCACGCTGTTTACCAGGGCCGTCAGGCGGTCGGTCTCGTCCACGATGATGTTGCACTGTTCGGTGCGTTTGGCGTCGTCGTCGCCGGTCAGGTCGCGCACCGTTTCGGCATAGCCTTTGATGAGGGTCAGCGGCGTGCGCAGGTCGTGGCTGACGTTGGCCAGGATGTCCTTCTCCAACTGGGCGCTGCGCTTGACCTCGGCGGCCATGTGGTTGAAATCCTGGGCCAGTTGGCCGATCTCATCCCGGTGCACCACCTGGATCTGCACGTCGTAGTTGCCCGCGGCGATCTGCTGCGCCCCGGCGGAAAGTTTCTCCACCGGGCGGGTGAACCAACGGCTGAACAGCATGGCGAACAGCACGTCCAGCACCAGCAGCACCAGCGCCATGGGGAACAGGATCGAACGCATGACCTCGGCGGCGGTGGAGATCTGCGCCATGCTGGTGGATACGATCACCCCGTACTGCCCGTCGGCGGAAAGGCTGCCCACCAGCATCTGCTGGCTGGTGCCCGCGCGAACGATCTCGAACAGATACCCCTGCTCGAACAGCTTCTGCCGCATCTGTATGATAAGCGGCGTGTCGATATTATACCCGAACTCCCCGCCGAAAGCGCCGGTGCTTTCATGCAGCAGGCAGGGGTACATGCTTTCGTAGGCTTTCAGGCTGCGCAGCGTGGAATCGCTGAAATCCACGCAGCAGCCGTCCACGTTGATGACGTGGTTCTGGAACGCGTCGCTGACGCTCTGCCAGAAGTCGTTGTTGAGGATCAGCAGGCCGAAGTCCCGGCTGGAGATGGGCGCGTCGCTGGCGTCGATCATCCCCACGATGGCCTGCGCCCGGTCCGAGAGCCGGTCCCGCAGGATACGGTTGTACTGGGGGGCCAGCGCGTAGGTGATGACGCCCCAGACCAGCGCCAGCGTCAGCAGGGTGATGCCCACGATGAACAGCATCAACTGCCCGCGGATGCCCAGCACAAGGCCGTTTTTGCCGTGCCGGGCGGCCTTTTTCTGCAACCACTGCTTCAAGGGTTTCGCACTCCTTTTCACAGGGCGTCGGGGTCGAATTTATAGCCGATGCCCCAGACCGTCACGATGTAGTTGCGGCAGACCCCCAGATGGCCGCGCAGCATCTTGATGTGGGTGTCCACCGTGCGGTCCTCGCCGTAGTAGTCGTAGTTCCAGACCTTTTGCAGGATCTTCTCGCGGCTCAGGGCAATGCCCTTGTTGCTGACGAGGAAAACCAGCAGGTCAAACTCCTTGGGGGTCAGGGGCGCTTCCTTCCCGGCCACCTTGACGGTATGGCTGGCGGTGTCGATGCTCAGGTCGCCAAAGACATAGCGCCCCTGCTGGTCGCTCTCCTTGGGCATGGTGCGGCCCAGCACCGCCTTGACGCGGGCCACCAGTTCCCGGGGGGAGAAAGGCTTGACCACATAGTCGTCCGCGCCGCCCTCCAGCCCGGCCAGTTTGTCGTATTCCTCGCTGCGGGCCGTCAGCATGATGACCGGCGTTAAGATCTTGCGGGTGCGCATCTCGCGCAGGCAGGTCATGCCGTCCATGAACGGCATCATGATGTCCAGAATCACAAGGTCGAATCCGCCCTGGGAAAGCGCGCTCAACGCGGCGGTACCGTCGCCCGCTTCCTCGCAGGTAAACCCGGCGTGCTGCAAATGTTCGCGGATCAGATCCCGGATCCGCGGTTCGTCATCTACGATCAGGATATTTGCCATAAAGTCGGCCTCCTTTTTCACACTTCTTATTGTACCACAATACCCCGCCGCCGTGACGAAATTGTGAAAACTTTTGAAAAAAACTATAAAATTTACCAGCCGGGCCGCCCGGCCGCATAGCGCGTGCGGCTGCCGCATAAGGTTACATGGAACAAAGACAAGGGGGCTGCGCTTATGTTTTTATTCACGGTCACAAAACCCGGTCTGCGGCAGGCGGGCGCGCTTGCCCTGTGTGCGGTATGCCTGGGCGGCACGGTCGCGGCCGCAGCGCATTTTACCGGCGGGGCGGTCACGGCCAGCGCCGAAGCTGCGCCGGGGATCGAAACGACGCAGGACATCGGCACCTACTTTACCGGCTACGGGTTTGAAACAGACCTCTCCACAGCGACGGTCGATAAGGTCAAGATCCCCAAAAAGTGGGACGACAGCTTTACGGCCTTCAACCAGGTCGTGCAGGAAAGCGACCTGGACCTTTCGGACTACAAGGGCAAGACGGTGGAAAAATGGACGCTGCTCTGCCCGGAACTTTCCACCGGCGAGCAGGATACCTACTGTGTGTTGCTGGTGTACAAAGCCAAGGCGGTGGGGGCCTACCTGCTGCAAAAGCCGTCCGGTGAGGTCACGGGCCTGGTGACGGCGGCCAAAGCCGGGGCGGAGGCCGCCGGTCAGGCGGAAAGCACCGGGGAGGCAGAAAGCGCCGCGAATGAGGAACCGGCGGGGGAAACACCTGCCCCGGCCGAGAGCGGCAGCCAGGCGGATACCCAGGCTGCCGCAGTGGAAACGGAACTGGAATACCCGACGGAATGAGCGGTGCACGCAAGCGGCAACCAAAAACAGGTCCCTGCCCGGTGGTTCGGGCGGGGACCTGTTTGCTGTGCCGTGCAGCGGCGGGAAAACGGGCAAGCCGGGCCGCCATGGGCCCGGCTGCCGGAAAACATCAGGAACGGCGGTGCCTGCGGGGGATACTGCACACCAGTGTGATGCCCAGCGCCAGGGCCACCGCGATTTTCAGCGTTTCGACGCCCTTGTTGACAAAGAGGGTGCGGTCATCGCGCAGGAAGTAGTAGGCTGTGTAGTAGATACCGGCGCCGGGGACCAGCGGGAAGATACCGCACAGAAGAAACAGCGAGATGGGCGCTTTGTGGCGCACCGCGAACAGCCGCGCGCAGATCGTCAGCGGCAGGGCGGCCACCAGCGTGGCCACCGGGGCGCTCATTGCGAACAGGGTAGAGCAGACCACATAGGTCAGCCAGCCCACCGCACCGGTCAGGCCGCAGGCCAGATAATGCCGGGTCGGCACGCGGAAGGTCAGCCCAAAGCTGACGGTGGCGGCCATGGCGGCCAAAAACTGCATCCCGGCGTTCAGCAGGAAAGAATCCGTCATAGCAGCACCCCCCATCCGCGGGCGGCCAGCCAGGCCAGCGCCACGCCGCAGGCCAGACTGCCCGCGATCAGCACGGCGTCCAGCAGGCGGATCGCCCCCGAAAGATAATCCGCGTTCAGAATATCACGAATGCCCATCGTCAGCGAAACGCCGGGCGTCAGCACCATCAGCGCGCCGATGGTGCTGGTGTTCACGTCCAGCACCGGGACCACGCAGCGGACGCACAGCGCCAGCGACGTGGCCAGGAACGCGGCGACGATGTCGGTAAAAATGCGGTTGATGCGCCGCTTGCCGAACTGCTGGCAGGTCAGCGACTCCACCAGCCCGGCGGCCGCAGCGGTCAGGATCTCCGGCAGCGCGCCGCCGAACAGGAAGGCGAAGCAGGCGCAGCCGGTCACACAGGCCAAACGCTCCGACCGGGGGGAGGGGGCCTCCATCCGGCGCACCTGCAGCAGCCGCTGCTGCGCCCCGGCCAGATCCAACTGCCCGGCAGCCACCTGGCGGGAAAGCTCGTTGACGGCTTCCACACGCCCCAGGTGGATCGTGACGCGCGGCACATGGCGCACCAGATTGACACAGTCGCCGTCGCCGCTGCGGCCGGAAGCAAAGATGCCGTTGGTCAACACATAGACGTGGAATTCCTGCACGCCCAAGTGATGGGCCATGATCTCCATGGTCTGTTGGGCGCGGAACACTTCGCCGCCGTTTTCAAGCAGGGTCTGCCCGGCGTTGACGACCAGTTCCATAGCGTTGTCTTTCATGTCCGGGCCTCCTTTCTGCGGCGTTCCGCAAAAGCCCAGCCCACGGCGGCCGCCGCGCAAAGGCCGGTCACAGCCAGCCCGGCCCCGACGCCCGGGTGATGGTAACGGAGGGAAATGGTGTGGCTGCCTTCCGTCAGGCGCACACCCATCATGCCGCCGAACACCCGCTCCAGCGGGGCGTTGGCGCCGTCCACCGTCAGCTTCCAGTGGTCCGCGTCCTCCCAGGCGAAGGGCAGCACCAGCAGGTCGCGGTCCGCCGTGCCGGCGGCGGTGCAGTCGATGCGGCCGCCTTCCTCAATGGTCAGGTCGGTGGGCGCGCCGGTGCGCAGCGTGTCGGCAGCGGCGGCCAGGGCGTCCCCGTCCAGGCTGTAGATCTGGATGGCCGCGCGGGCTTCAGCGCTGTCGGCAAAGCCCAGGTAGAGGGTGACGGGTTCCCCGGCAGTAAAGGTGCCCAGGGGCATCACGCCGCCCAGGGAGTCGATCGTGAAGTATTCCCCGATCAGTTCGTCATTGACCCGCACATCGGCCGGGAGCACCTCGTCCAGACCGGGAATGGCCAGGTAGCAGGGGCCGTCGCAGGCCGGGGTGAAGGTCAGGGTGATGCCCTGGCTGCCGTCGGCAAAAGCGATCTGCGCCGCCTGCAGCGGTTCGCGGCTGCCCGGGGCCAGCGCGGTGATCATGCGGTTTTGCAGGGCAAAGGTGTTTTCGGCCTCGGCCCCATCGGGCAGGCTGACCGCCAGGGCGTCGCTGCTGCCCACAAAGGCCAGCGGCAGCGCGTAAGGGTTCTCATAGACGGCCAGTTCCGTGCCGGTATCCAGCGGGACATAATGCCCCGGCACCGGGCGGCTGCCGTCGCTGTACAGGTAGCGGATGCCCAGCAGGCTGTCCGCTACGGCGGTGGAGCCCCAGCCGTAGATGGAAGAATTGACATACCCCAGGGATTCCAGCAGTTCCTTGGCGGTGCTGGCCTTGGTGGAGGAATAGTGGCTGATGCCCCAGTACCCCAGCAGCATGGGGTCGTTGAGGGTGCGGCGGAAGTTTTTCTCGATGCGGTAAAGCCCGCTGTCCTGCGCGCGGATGGCCGCCACGGCGGCGGTGTTCTGGTCGTAGAACTGCTCAAACCCGCTGGCGGTGTAACTCTCGAACTTGCGCAGGGCCAGCACGGTGTTGGCGCCCATATCGGCGGCGCACACCAGAGTGAAAGCCGCTGCGCCGCCCAGGGCCAGCATCCGGCGGCCCGAACGCAGCAGCAAAAACGCGCCCAGCGTGGCCGCGAACACCCCCAGCGCCGCCGCCAGCTTGAACAGCGAGAAAGTTTCGCCCGATACCAGGCGGTATCCGGCGCACCATACAAGCCCCAGCGCCGCGGTAAAGGCCAGCGTTTTGCCGCCTGCCTTATCCGGCGCGGCCAGCAGCGCCCGCCCCGCCAGCACCAGCAGGAACAGGCTGATGAGGAAGCTGAACCGGCAGGGGAACCAGACCGGCGTTTTGAAGCCGTGCCAGATCAGATTCAGACCCTCGACCCAGCAGCTCAGCAGCAGGACCGCCAGCACCAACGCCGAGGCAATCTTCTCCCGCACAGGTAACCGCCCGGCAAAATACAGCACGGCCAGCGCCACGCAGAAAACGCCGCAGTAAAGGTTGGGCAGCGTGCCGGTTACGTCGTTCCAGAAGAAGTTGCCGAAGAACAGCCGGTAGGGGAGCTGCGCCAGATCGAACAGGGGCGTCAGGGAGAAGTCCATGGCGAACAGCCCGCCCTTGCTTTCCTCCACTTCCAGCAAAGCGGGGATCAGCAGGCAGGCGGCCAGCCCGGCCCCCAGCGCGCCCGACGCGGCAAACAGGCCGAAGCGGCGCGGCAGGCTGCCGGTGCGCGGCCCCGCCGTCCACTGCCAGAAGAAGTACAGCAGGCAGAACAGGCAGACTTCCCACGCGGTGTAGAAGTTGAGCAGCACCGCCGCCAGCACCAGAAAGGTCAGCGGCCAGTGGCGGCCCCGGCGGATCAGTTCGTCCACGGCCCACAGCAGCAACGGGGCCAGCAGCACCACATCCATCCAGATGATGTTCTGACTGTACACCACACAGAAGGCGCACAGGCTGTAGCCCAGGCTCAGGGCGGGCAGCAGGCGGGAGTCGCTTTCTAAATGGCGGCCCAGATAGAAGCAGGCGGTCACGCCGGTCAGCGCCGTGCGCAGGGCGAACATCAACTGCACCGCCAGCGGCACGGCGCGCACCGGCAGCAGCAGGTACAGCAGGTTGAACGGGCTGTTCATGTAGTAGGCGAACAGCCCCAGCGTGCTGCCGCCCGCCAGCTTCGAGAAGCTGTAGCCGAAGCCGCCCTGCCGGACCCGGTGCCACATATCGGTGATGTAGTTCACATACAGGCCGTTCAGGTCGCCGGTGAGCAGGGTGCCGTCCCCGAAAGGCTGGAACCCCAGCAGGGCATAGCTCCCCAGCACGACGGCCAGCGAGAGCGCGAACGCCAGCAGCAGGTTTTGCCGCTGCCGCCTGCGGAAGGTGGTGGTCTGGCTCATACTGCCTCCGCAGGGCGGATGTTGTCCCGCACCGCCGCAAATTCCGGGTAATGCTCGTAGAGATGGGCGGCGATGGCTTCCATCAGGCGGTAGTCATGCTCAGAGTCGATGTCGATGATGCCGGTGTCCATCATGACGCTGGCGCCGATCTTGCCGTGCCAGAGTAGCCCGTCGGTGTTGGCGGCCAGAAAATCCCGGCGGAACACATAGATCGAAGCGTTCACGTCAAAGCATTCGGGCGCCTGCTGGCGGCCGGTGAATTCGCTCTGGTTGACCTGCTCCACATGGTCGCCCACGGTCTTGACCATGTTGAACCAGGGGTTACGGCGGGCTTCGCAGACGCTGAACACCAGATCCAGGTCCGGGCGCGACTGCTTGAGCGCGAAGGCGTTCTCGATGTCGGCGGCGGTGCGCAGGGGGCTGGTGATGTCCAGGTCCATGTGCCAGTTATAGGGCTGGCCGGTGCGTTCCTCCATGCGGCGCAGGCTGTCCTGGTAGACGGCCATCTTGGGCACGCGGTCGCCGCCCAGTTCCGCGCCGCGCGGCAGGTAGACCACCTCCGGGTAGCGGTCGGCCACCAGCCGGGCCAGGTCCTCGCTGTCGGTGTTCAGGGCCAGATCGACGTGCAGTTCGGGGTGCGCGCGGCAGAACAGTTCCGCCGCGCTGAGGGAATAGTAGACGAGCGGCTGGCCGCAGAAAACTTTCAGGTTCTTGTTTTTGAACCCCTTGCTGCCGGCACGGCCGCAAATGGTGATGAGCAGACGGTCCATATCATTTCTCTCCCAACGTCAGTTGTAATACCTGCAAGGCCAGTTCCGGCGGGTTGCAGCTTGCGGGGGCGTCCCCCAGCGCGTAGTCCACAAAGTATTCCATCTCCCGCTCATAGCGGCGGTTCACCGGCTCCTCAAAGGACTGCACGGTGCCGTCCGGCATCGTCAGCGTACCGGCACCGAAATCGGCCACCACGCTGCCGTCGCGGCAGAACAGTTCGATGGAGCGGCGGTAGCCCCGGCCGAAGTAGTCGAGGTGGACTTCCGCCAGCAGGGAAGGATACCGCGCGATGTAGACCGAAAGATCGTCGGAGTCGATCTCCAGCTCCGAATAGGTCCCCCGCAGGTTGTAGAGTTCCTGCGGCACGCCGAACAGGTCCACCAGATAGTCCCATTCGTGGATCAGGTCGATGGTCACGCCGCCGCCCAGCGCCTTGTGGGCGCTGTACACCGTGCGGTAGTCCACGCCGGGCCGCCAGTCGGGCAGATAGCTGGAACAGATGACCCGCGCGCAGTAGGGGCGCAGCGTGGGCAGCAGCTTTTTCAGCGCCAGCATGGCGCCGCACCAGCGCATGGGGGCGGCCACATAGGCTTTTTGCCCGGCGGGCAGCAGTGTACCCAGATCCAGCCCCGTCTGTTCGGCCGAGAAGATCGGCTTCTCGATGAACAGCGCGCCGCCGCGCCCGTAGACCGTGCGCAGCGCGTCGGCGTGCAGGCTGGTGGGGTTGGTGATGAAGATCAGGTCATAGTGCGGGGGCAGGTCCGCGGCGTTGTCATACTGGGCGCGGAGCAGTTCCGCCGCACCGGGGCGCAGCGGGCGGCTGCGGTCGCTGCGCAGCGCGTCGGCCTGCAGGGTCCAGCCGCGCCCCGCACACAGGGCGGCCAGATTGTTCAGATGGCGTGTTCCGATGGAGCCCAGCCCCACGAACAGCGCGGTCAAAGTCTGCATAAACAAGATCCTTCCCTTTGGTCAAAACAGGCGGCCGGTCACAGAGCGGCCAGGGCGGCGATGCGCCGTTCCAGCGCCTGGGCAAACTGGCCGATGTGTACCCCGTCGATCAGGCGGTGGTTCACCTCCAGCGAAAGCCCCAGCATCAGCCTGCCTTCCCGCTCCACATAACGGCCCCAGGCGATGCGGGGCACCGCGTCGTCGGGGTCGGTGTTGCGCTCGTTGGTCAGGGCGGTCAGTTCCACCCACGGCAGGCAGGAAAAATAGATCAGGGCGTCATTTTCCGCCCCGTGGTTGATGAAAGCGGTCTGCGCCCGGCTCTTGACGGCCGCGGCACGGCAGAAGTCCGCCAGGTCGTCCCCGGCGGGCAGCGTGACGATATGGAACACCTCGCTGCCGGCGGGCAGGTCGGTAAAGCTGGGGTCGCGGCGGTCCAGCCGCCACACTTCGCCCCCGCGCAGCGTCAGGAGGAAGGCGTCCACCTCGTTGCAGGCCGCGGTGCACAGGTAGACCAGCGCATAATAAAAGGAAAGCCCGCTGCGCTTGGTGTAGGCGCGCAGGGCGGTCACGTCCACCTGGAACGTGACCATGTAAAAGGGGTTCTGCACCTGGGAGAAAAAGCGGTAGACTTCCCGCCGCGGCCACTGTTCCAGATCCATGCGTTCAGCGGACATGGGCGCTCCCTCCTTACCGTTCCCCGGCGGCCTGGACCCGGTCCATCAGGTCAATGGCGGCCAGATCTTTCTCAAAGCTCCAGCGGGGGCACTCGGTCCCTTTGAGCACGCCGAAGAAGTTGGCAAGTTCGTCCACGTAGGCGTTCTCCACGATGTTGTCGCTGTAGCGGCTGTCGTGCTCAAAGCTCTGATAGGTGTCCACGAACTGCTTTTCGCCGTCCCGGAAGGCATACAGCGCCTTGGGGTTGCCCTCCCAGAACAGGTGCAGCCCATCGCCGAAGCATTCAAAGTTGCGTACCGCCTTGCGGGAGACCACGTCCGCCGCCAGCACGCCCTGCGCGCCGCCCTTGTGGCGCAGCAGCAGGGTGGCGCAGTCGGGGTAGGGCAGGCCCAGGTCGCTGATGGAATCGGTCTGCACGGTCATCTGTTCCACCGGGCCGAAGGCGTCCAGCAGCCAGGGCAGGTCGATGCCCAAAATCTCGCGCACGCCGCCGCTGCGGGCGTTGCCCACAAAAAAGTTCTTGTAGTTCTCCCACGGGTGCCAGTCGGGCAGGTATTGGCCGATATGGTAGATGTAATGCACCGGCCGCCCGAACTGCTGCACGGCCTGCTTGATGTACTGGGTCTCCCGCCGGTACAGCATGGTGGAAGAAAGGAACAGCGGCAGGCCCTTGCTGCGGGCCAGGGCCATGTTTTCGTCGTAGCCGTCGCGCACCAGATTCAGTTCGGTGAACACCGGCAGGTCATGTTCCAGCAGTTCGCGGATGATCCCCGCGTGGGACAGCGGCGCCGTGCAGACCAGCGCCGCGTCGGGCCGGGCGGCGGCTGCCGCCTCGCCAATGGTGGCCCAGGCGCCCTGCACAAGGCCCAGAGCTTTGGCTTCGGTGCGGCGCGCTTCGGCGCTGTCCACGCCGAAGACCTGCAAGCCGGCGTCTATGCCTTTGGCCAGCCGGGCGCGGCGTTTGCCCATGCTGCCAAGGCCAACGATCAAAAGGTTCATCAGGGAACCATCCTTTCTCATACGGTAAAAATAGGGCGCCGCCCCGGCCGTTCAGCGGGGCAGTTCCGCCAGGAACTCTTCCAGCAGGCTGTCCACCAGGTCCGGGCGGTCGGCGTTCGCATTGTGGGATGCGCCGGGAATGATGTGCAGCGGATACCCGGCCCGGCGATGCCATGCCTCGTTATACTGGCGCACCTTGCCGGTGCGGTCGTGCTCGCCCACAGTGAGCATGACCGGGCAGGGGAAGTCGATGACCTGCATTTCGGGGATAAAGCCCGCCAGCCCCAGATACATCAGGCGGCAAAGCTCCTTTTTGTTGTAGACGCGCTGCATATCCAGCATATTCTGCCGGGCGGGCGCCGTCACGGCGCAGGCGTCGGCCATGGCGCTGCGCAGCGTCTTTTCCGGGAATAACCCGAACATCCACCGGGTCTGCCGCAGCCAGAACAGGTCGGACCGGCTGTAGTAGACGGGGTCATACGGGCAGGTGCCGATGGTGAACAGCCCGGCGACGCGCTGCGGGCTGTGGGCGATCAAAGACTGGGCCACAAAGCCGCCCGCGCTCTGCCCCACCAGCACGACGCGGGGCAGGGCTTCCGCATCCAGAATGCGCAGCAGTTCCCCGGCCAGGTTGCGGTAGCTGAAATCCTGATACGGGCGGGACAGGCCGTGGGCGGGGGCGTCCCACACCAGCACGGTGCAGTGCGGGGCAAAATGGGCCGTCTGTTCGTCGAACAGGCGGTGGTCGGCGCTCAGGCCCGGCAGAAAGACCAGGACCGGCGCGGCGGGATCGTCGTGTTTGGCGATCCAGTAATGGGTGGTCCCGCGGGGGGACGTCACCGTTTTGTGTTCAAGAGGATTCGACATAGCGCACATAGGCAGTCACCTCAAATAGCTGAAAAGCGGTCAGACGGGCGCGGCGGGGTCAAAGTCCGGCACGGGTCCGTCGTAGAAAGTTTTGATGGGGGCAAAATCGAAGCGGCGCAGCACCGCGCAGATCTTGCCGCTGGTGTCGCCGCCGTTGTAGGGGCTGCGCGCGGCGCGGGCCTTTGCCAGAAATTCCGGCGTCAGGGCGCTGCGCAGGGCTTCCTCAATGGCGGGGGCTTCGGCCGGGCAGCACAGCACGTTGGCGCAGAGCAGCCGCCCGGCCTGCCGCTGGCCGATGTTGACCGTGGGCACGCCGAAGGTCGGCGTTTCGACCACGCCGGAGGAGGAATTGCCCGCCACCAGCGCGGCGTACTGCATGGCCGAAAGGTAGCGCCGCAGCCCCAGGCTTTGGATGAACCCGGCGCGGTCCGGGTGGGCGGCGGCAAATTCCTGCATTTTGCGGGTGCAGACCTGCCCGCCCGCGTCGGCGTTGGAACCCGTGATGAGCCAGAACACCCCCGGCACCGCCGCCATGGCGGCACATAGGGCGTCGGCCTGCACCGCCGGGTCCGGCGCGCCCGCGCTGGTCTCCGGGTGGTAGGTGACGAGGGCAAAGGGCTGCGTCAGGTCAAAGCCGGTGGACGCACACAGTTCCCGCCGGGTCATCTTGGGCAGGGTGCGGATGTTCTCGTCCCCCAGGCCGCCCACGCAAAAGACCCGGCCCGGTTCCTCGCCCATGCGGACCAGCCGGGCGGCGCTGTCGGCGCAGGAGGGAAAATGCAAAGCCGCCATCTTGCTGGTGCAGTGGCGGTAGTATTCGTCGGCGGCACCCAGCGTTACGTCGCCGCCGGAAATATGGGCGATGGGGATATGCCGCCCCGCCGCGGCTGTGGCCACGGCAAAGATCTCGAACCGGTCGCCCAGCAGCAGCACGGCGTCGGGGCGGTGGACTGCGAAATATTCGTCAAACACGGTCAGCGTGCGGGCGATGGTCTGCGCCACCGGCTCGCCGTCGGTCTCGGCAAAGACCGGCAGCCGCGCCGCGATGGGTACGCCGTCGGCTTCGATCTCGCTGACCGTCGAACCCAGCCGCGCGCAGAGGTGCGCGCCGGTCACGGCCAGTTGCAGGCGCAGTTCGGCATCAGCCGCTATTTTGCGGATGACCGGCCGAAGCAGCCCGTATTCCGCCCGCGTGGCGGTCACGACACAGATCGTTCGTTGCGACATAGGCGAAATTTCCTGCCTTCCCCTCAAAATACTCTATGGAAACCGCGCAGCGGCGCGGTTTCGGCAAAAAGTCCTTTGGTTCCTTTCTTACAAGAAAGGAACATACACACTTATAATTCGATCTTCTCGTCCTCGGCAAAGTCGCGCTTGGCGGTCTTGCCCAGCACGTCGTACCAGCGCATGGGGCTGATGCCGTCGCCGGGGCGTTTGGTGGTCAGGTTGTCCGCCGTGAATACCTCCCCGGCGGTGATGGGCCGCGCCGCCACGATGCTCTTGCGGGCCACGGCGCGGTTGGGGGCTTCGCTGGCGGTCATGTGCTTGTGGCCGTCGCCCAGCGCGGCTTCCACATGGCGCACCGCGTCCACCATGGCCTTGAACTCGGCGGGGTCCAGGCTGGCTTTCTGGTCGGGGCCGGGCAGGTTTTTGTCCAGCGTGAAGTGCTTCTCGATGACGGTGGCCCCCAGCACGGCGGCGGCCACGTCGCACTCCCACCCCGGCGTGTGGTCCGAAAGCCCCACCGGCAGCCCGAACTGGTCGAACAGTTCCAGCATGGCGGTCAGGTTGGCGTCCTCGTAGGGGGTGGGGTACTGGGTGTTGCAGTGCAGCACGGTGGCTTCGGGGCAGCCGCCGTCGTCCAGAATGCCCAGGGCGTCGGTGATCTCGTTGAGGGTGCTCATGCCGGTGGAAAGCAGCACCGGCGTGTGCAGTTTGGCGACTTCTTCCAGGTAGGGCAGGTTGGTGATCTCGCCCGAAGGGATCTTCAGCAGCGGCAGGTCCAGCGTGCCCAGAAACCGCACGCTGGGAATGTCGAAGGGGGCCGACAGATACTGGATGCCGATGGAATCGCAGTATTCTTTCAGTTCCCGGTGCGCTTCAAAGGAGAAGTGCAGCTTGCGGATCATCTCCAACTGGCTCTCGGCGGCGCCGGTGGTCTGCTTCTGGTATTCCGCCTTCTCGGCAAATTTGCTCACCACCAGTTCGGGCACGGCAGTCTGGAACTTCACGATATCGGCGCCGCACTCCTTGGCGGTGCGGGCCATCGCTTTGGCCATCTCCAGGTCGCCGTTGTGGTTGACGCCGGCTTCGGCAATAATCGTAACGGGCATGGTATTCTCCTTTCCGCGGGTCAGGACTGACCTTCCAGCTTGCGGCGCATTTTTTCCAGTTCTTCCATCTGTCCCATATCCATCCAACTGCTTTCCCCAATGGGATAGACGCCGATCTTCTCCCCGGCGGCGCGGTAGCGGTCGATCACATCGGGGAAGCCGATCACTTCGCCGTCCCGCATCTCGTCCACCACGCGGGGCTCCACGACATACACGCCGGTGTTGGTCAGAAAATCCAGTTCCGGCTTTTCCCGCATGGCGGCGATGCTGCCGTCCTGCCCCAGTTCCACCACGCCGTAGGGCACAGTGTAGTGCTTGAAGGCGCAGACCATCGTGACCAGGTTGCCGTTTTTCCTGTGGAACTCGTACAGGTCGCCGAAGTCCACGTCCAGCAGCGTGTCGCAGTTGGTGAAGAAGAAGGGGGTATGGATCTTGTCTTTGAGCAGGCAAAGCCCGCCGCCGGTGCCCATGAACACGTCCTCGTCGGCAAAGTGGATCGTATAGTCCTTTTCCAGTTCCGAAAAATAGGACTTGATCATGCCGCGCTTGTAGTTGACGATCATCGTGAAATCCCGGCAACCGAAATCCCGGAAGCGGTTCATGATCAGTTCCGCGATGGGCTGTTCGCCCACGGGGATCAGCGGCTTGGGCAGGATCTTGGTGTAGGGGTACAGCCGGGTGCCCAGGCCGCCCGCCATCATGACCACCGGGATGTCGGTGTGTTTGCGGTTGTCCACATCCAGCCCGCGGGCAAAGACGATGTCGGTAATGATGCCGCGCTTGTCCAGAATGGGCAGCGCGTCGATGCAGTGGCGCTCCAGAATTTCCCGGGCGCGGCCGCGCTCGGCAATGGGCAGGCTCAGCGGGTGATAGTTGGCGGCCTGCTGCACCGGCTGGTCCGGCGTGCCCCCGCGCAGGAAAAACTTGCGGATATCCCCGTCGGTCAGGGCGGCTTCCAGCCGGCCCTGGGGCGCAATGAACAGGATGCGCTGGCCGGTCTGGTCCAGCTTGCGCAGGGCTTCCAGCACGGTGGCGTCCGGCGCCAGGAACAACTCTTCTACTTGGATCAAAGGGTGATCCCCCTCTCGTGATGTCACAGGCTCAGCACGGCCTGGCAGACCCGCTCGCAATCCTCCAGAGTCAGGTTGGTGGAGCAGGGCAGGTTGACGATATGGCGGCGGTAATCCTCGGCTTTGTCCAGGCAGTACGCCTCGTTGCGCGGGTAGTCCGCCTGTTCATGGATCAGCGCCCAGACCGGCCGGGTCTGGATGTCCTGGGCCTGCAGCGCTTCAATCACCGCATCGCGGTCCAGGCTGGAGTCCTTCAGGTACAGGCTGAAGAACCAGCGGTTGGGGCGCACGTCCCCGGTGCGGAAGGGCAGGATGCGCAGCCCTTTCATGCCGTCCAGACGGGCCACATAGTGGTCGTACAGGGCTTTTTTGTGCTCGATAAAGCCTTCCAGCCGTTCCAACTGGGCCAGGCCCAGGCAGGCCTGCACGTTGGTCATGCGGTAGTTGTAGCCCACCTCGTCATGCAGGAACTGCAGCAGGTCGGTCTTGGCCTGGGTGGAAAGGTGTTTGGCGTGTTCGAGCCAGTCGGGGTGGTTGGACACCACCGCGCCGCCCGCGCCGGTGGTGATGATCTTGTTGCCGTTGAAGCTGTAGCAGCCGATGTCCCCGATGGTACCGGCGTATTTCCCGGCAAAGGGGCCGCCGGTATAGCGGGTGCCCAGGGCCTCGGTGGCGTCTTCGATCAGGATCAGGCCGTAGCGGCGGGCGATCTCGGTCAGGCGGGCCATGTCGGCCATGTTGCCGAACACGTGCACCACTTCCAGCGCCTTCACATGGGCGCCGGTCGCTTTGTTGTACAGCTTGCCGTCCCGCATTTCGCAGCGGGTGCGGCAGAACTCGTCCACCCCGTCGGGGTCGATGCACAGGGAATCGTCGCAGCCGATGAACACCGGCTCGGCACCCACATAGCGGGTCAGCGGGCTGACGGCGGCAATAAACGTCAGGGTGGGGACGATGACCTCGTCGCCGCGGGTGATACCGGCGGCCATGGCGGCCAGATGCAGCGCGCTGGACCCGGCGTTGCAGGCCACGGCGCGCTCCACGCCCAGGTAACGGGCCAGGGACGCTTCAAATTCGGTGACTTTGCCGCCGCTGGTGGACACCCAGCCGGAGGTGATGGCCTCCCCGGCGAGTTCCGCTTCCCGCGCGCCGAAGTTGGGAACGGAAAGGGGGATAAATGCGGACATACAGCATGCCTTCCTTTCACAAAGCCGCACAAAAGCGGCAGATACTTACAAAAATACATTGTTATTATACTGCATTTGCCCGTATGCGGCAAGAGAAAAGTGCGCCGCTTCCGGGCCGGGGCATGGCGGCAGTCGATTGGGACGCCCGTCTGCCGGGGGACTGCGTCTGCCGCGTGGAAATTCCCTGCATGGCAGGCGGTTTGACGCCCGGCGGGGGATACGCCTGCGCGGTCTATTCCAAAGCGGGCGAAAAAATGGTATATTCAAAGAAAAAATTTGAAATTGCCTATTGACCCTCACGGAGCGTCATAGAGTAAAGTGAATACAGCAAGAGCAGGAGGCAGACCGCGATGAGGACAGTAAAGGAAATATCGGATGTGACAGGTATCAGCGTGCGCACGCTCCACTATTATGACGAGATCGGGCTGTTGAAGCCGACGGAGAAAAGTGAAGCGGGATACCGGCTTTATGACGATAAAGCACTGGAAACATTACAGCAGATCTTGTTTTTCCGTGAATTCGATATTCCCCTGAAAGAAATCAAAGCGGTTATGAACGACCCGGCTCTTGAAAGAAATCAGATCTTGCAAATGCAGCGAAAAATGCTGGTTGCCAAAAAGGAACGTATGGAACGTCTGATTTCCAGCATTGACGACATTTTGAAAGGAGAAAACAAAATGGATTTTGCAGTTTTCAGCAAAACGGAAATGGAAGAACTGTTTCAAACGATGTTTGACCATATGCCCGAAAACATAAGAACGCTTGCGGTGAAAGAATTCGGGAGCGTTGCAGAATGGAAAAAGCATTATATGGAAGCGGTTTCTTCGGAGAAGATGCAGAAAAACTACGCAAAGGTCGTTGAGTGGTACGGCGGGAAAGAAAACTTTCTGTCTGCCGCCAACCATCCTGTCAGCACAGAAGTTGCAGAAAGCTATCATAAACGGATGGAAGCGGTTTTGCAAAAACTGGCCGCCAAGAGGGGATGCGATGTAGACAGCTTTGAAGTGAAAGAAGTGGTCGGAGAATTTGGCTTTGTCATGAAGCAGTTTACACAGGTAAAGAATGAAGAAGGGATGATGCTGGCACATGCGCAATACTACCGCGATGAAAAAGTAAAGACGATGATGGATGAACGATATGGCAAGGGCGCTTCCGAATTTTTCGCCCAGGCAATAGAAGCATTCTATCGTCACAAGGATTTTGAGGGCTGATGAAATATCCGCCGCCTGCACCGGCGGCAGGGCAGGAGACCGCTTGCGGTCTCCTGCTTTTTCTTTGCCCGGAAACCGCCCGGCGGGCACAAAAACAGGGCGGCAGCCAGATGGCTGCCGCCCCGGGGCGACGGATCGTTTAGAGATAGCTGAGTTCTTCTTTGCGGCGGCCCGCCAGGTCGGGGTTATCCAGCACGGCGCCCGCGCCCAGCACCACGCAGTCCAGCGGGCTTTCGGCCACATGGACGGTGATGCCGGTCTCGTTCTGGATCAGGGTGTCCAGCCCGCGCAGCAGCGCGCCGCCGCCCGAAAGCATGATGCCCCGGTCGATGATGTCGCTGGAAAGTTCCGGCGGCGTGCATTCCAGGGTGTCCTTGATGGCGTCCACGATGCGCAGCAGGCTTTCGTTCATGGCCTCCCGCACTTCCTCCGAGCGGATCAGGATGTCCTTGGGCAGGCCGTCCACCAGGTTGCGGCCCTTGATCTCCATGCTGGTCTCCGGGTCCTGGGGGCAGGCGGAACCGATCTCGATCTTGATCTGTTCGGCGGTGCGCTCGCCCACCAGCAGGTTGTATTTGCGTTTGATATAGGCGATGATGCTCTGGTCCAGCGTATCCCCGGCGCAGCGCACGCTGCGGCTGGTCACGATGCCCGAAAGGCTGATGACCGCCACCTCTGCCGTGCCGCCGCCGATGTCCACGATCATGCTGCCCAGCGCCTCGGTGGTGGGCAGCCCCGCGCCGATGGCGGCGGCCATCGGTTCCTCGATCACCGTGACCTGCCGGGCGCCCGCCTTGGCGGCGGCCTGCCGCACGGCGCGGCGCTCCACCTCGGTCACGCCGGACGGCACGCAGATGACCACCCGGGGCCGGGCGAACAGGCTGCGGCCGCAGGCCTGGCGGATAAAGCTCTGCAGCATGGCGGCGGTGATGTCAAAATCAGCGATGACGCCGTCCTTGAGCGGGCGCACCGCCACAATGGACCCCGGCGCGCGGCCGATCACGGCCTTGGCCTCATGCCCGACGCTGCGCACCCGCAGTTCGTCGCTGCGCGGGTCCACGGCCACCACGCTGGGTTCCCGCATGATGATGCCGCGGCCCTTCATGTACACCAGCGTGTTGGCGGTGCCCAGGTCGATGCCGATGTCTTTGGTAAACATAGCGCGAATTCTCCTGAAAATACGTTTGAAAAAGTCTTGTACGCGGTTCATGCACAGCTCCCTCACTTGGGGGCTGCGCGCCGCAATTCAGCCGAAGCGGCGCAGCAACTGCGCCGTGCGGTGCACCGGCAGCCCCATGATGTTGTAATAGCACCCCGCAATGCCCGCGCACCACAGCGCCGCGTGGCCCTGGATCGCATACGCGCCCGCTTTGTCGTACGGTTCGGGCGTGCGGACATAGGCCAGCAGGTCCTCCTCCTCTATGGCGGAAAAATGCACCAGCGTCGTTTCCACCGTGGCGGCAGCCTGTGTGCCCTGGCAGATGCACACGCCGGTGTGGACTTTGTGCGCGCGGCCGGAAAGCGCGCGCAGCATCCGCAGCGCGTCCGCTTCGTCCCGCGGTTTGCCGAACACTTCGCCGCCGCAGTCCACCACGGTGTCAAAACCGCATACGGTATCCTGCGGGTGCAGCGCGGCAACGGCGCGGGCTTTGGCGGTCGCCAGCGCCTGCGCCAGATGGGCAGGGGTGTCGGCCGCGATCTTGCTTTCGTCCACATCGCTGGTCACAACGGTGTAATCCGGGGTGATAAGCGTCATCAATTCCCGGCGGCGCGGGCTGCCGGAGGCGAGGATCAGAGCCATGGCGGGGTCCTTTCGTGCTTTATTATAGTGAGGCGTGCCGGTCGAAATCTGCCGCAGCGGCACGAGACTGGAAAATTTTGGAAAAGGCTTGTCCTTATACGGTGCCGGTGGAACCAAAGCCCCCGGCGCCGCGGTCGGTATCGGTCAGCGTTTCGGCGGGAACAAAGGCCGCCTGCCATACGGGGGCGATGCAGAGCTGCGCCACCCGTTCGCTGGGCTGCACCGTGTAGGGTGCGTCCGAAAGGTTGACCATCGGCACGCGCAGTTCGCCGCGGTAGTCGCTGTCGATAACGCCCACGCCGTTCGCCATGCACAGCCCGTGCTTGATGGAAAGGCCACTGCGGGCGTAGACCAGCGCCACGCAGTCGGGGCCAGGCAGTTCAATGGCAAGGCCCGTGGGCACCAGCACCCGCTGCATGGGGGCGATGGTCAGGGGTTCGTCCAGCAGGGCGCACAGGTCGGCGGCCGCCGCGCCGGAGGTGGCGTACACCGGCATTTTGGCGCGGGGGTCCAGCCGCTTGCAGCGGACGGTTTTGGGATCGGTTTGCATGGGGAAGGCTCCTTCCGTTTACAGGTTACAGGTTCTGGTCGTCGGGGTCGTCGTACTCGATGGTATAGTCCGGTTCGGCCGCCGCGCGGGCGGGGGCTTTCTCCAGCAGGGTGGCGATGCCGGCGACGGCCAGCAGCACGCCCAGCAGCACGGCTACCACCTGCTCAAAAGCCAGGTAAAGGCGCACCAGCAGTTTGGGCGGGCGGATGGCCACGACGGCCAGCGCCACGCCGATAAGGCCCAGGATCAGGCCGGATTTTTGTTTTTCGTTCATGGGTCCTCCTTATGCGGCGCAGGGCCGCAATGTGGGAAAAATAGATGGATCACCGTTTCGACGGGTCATTATAGTATAACCCGCGGGTGAATTCGCTGTCAAACGCGCGGCCCGCCAAAATCCCTTCCAAGATCTGGGCGGTGCGGGCGGGGGATTCGGTGGTAAAGGCGGCCACCGCTATGTCCACGGGCAGTTCCCGCAGGCGGTCGCCCATGTACAGCGGCACCGGGTTGTAGACCGTGCGCACGCCTGCGCCGCCGGGAGCCGAGCAGGTCACGGTGAAATCCCGGCCCTTGCGGTCCCGCAGGGCGCCGCCGCCCGGGCACTGGGCGCAGTTACGCACGTTGCGCAGGGGGCAGGCGCGGGTCAGCATCAGCGGGATATGGCCGTAACACAGCGCCGCCGTGGGCACGCCGGGGGCGACTTCCCGCATGGCGGGCAGGGAAGTTTCGGGGTGCAGCAGCAGGCCGCGCAGGCCCAGTTCGGTATAGCGGGCGGCGGCCAGGGGGTTGGTGATGTTCAGGCCCAGCCCGCCATACAGGGGCCAGCCTTCGGCCAGTTTCAGGTGGGCGATGTTGTTGGCCACGGCCCCCGCAAACCCGGCGTCCCGCAGGGCGTCCAGGCGGCGGGCGGTGTCGGCTTCTTTGCGGCCGAACATCACCCGCGGCAGTTCCAGCAGCGTGCGTTCGCGCCAGGCGGCGGGGATCTTCTCGGCTTCCTCGATGGGGAAGATCAGCCAGCGCAGGCGCTCCGCGGCTTCCGGCGGGCACTGGGCCACCGTCCCGAAGCGGGCCGCCAGCGCGGGAACGTCCCCGGCCGTATGGACGGGGAAGGACGGCGCGGCATAGGGCTGCACCGCGTGGGGCGCGGCCTCCATGCGCTTGGCGAGCAGCTTGTCCAGCGCCTCCCGGCGCAGGTCGTTCCAGACGCTGCCGGGCAGGAAGCCCGGTTCGCCGGCGACGGATACACGGTTGCAGAAAAACGGCGTGCCGCCGGTCTTGCCCAGCGCCCGTTCAATGGCGGGGACCTGGTCCTTCTGGGCGGGCTGCGGCTGCTGCTGGCTGTAGACGATCGCCTTGCGGCCGTCCGCGTCCGCCGCGGCCAGCTTGACGCCTTCCTCTTCAAAGGCCACGGTAAAATCCACGGGCACGCGCGGCAGTTCCCGGCGGAAAAGCTCGCGGGCTTTGGGCGTGGCGGCGCGGGTGGCGGCGGCGTCGGCTTCGGTGCGCACGCCGAACATGGCCCCGTCGTTTTTGCCGGTCAGGTAGCCGTCGGTGAAGCCGGAACGGGAGAAGATGTCCCGCACCAGTCCCTCGTCATAGGGCTGCCCGCTGCGCGCGGCGCGGCAGGCGGTCACGACGGCGGCGGCATACTCCGGCGTGCGCAGCCGCCCTTCAATTTTGACACTGGCCACCCCCGCGTCCATCAGCGGACGCAGATAGGGGATGTGGTCCATGTCTTTCAGGCTCAAATGGCAGGCGCGGCCGGGTTTTCCCGGCGTCTGCCCCGGCGTGGCGTCAAAGGGCAGGCGACAGGGACCTGCGCAGGCGCCCCGGTTGCCGCTGCGCCCGCCCAAAAAGGCGCTCATCATGCACTGGCCGCTGACGCTCATGCACAGCGCCCCGTGGATGAACACTTCACATTCGATGGGGCTGGCGGCGCAGACCGCCCGGATCTCGTCCAGCGAGAGTTCCCGCGCCAGGATCACCCGGTCATAGCCCAGCGCAGCCAATTCCTGCGCCCCGGCGGGGGTGTGTACGCTCATCTGGGTGGAACCGTGCAGGTGCAGGGTGGGGGCGATGGCCTTGACCAGCCGGGCCGTGGCCAGATCGTCCGCGATGACGGCGTCCGCCCCGGCTTCGGCCACGGCGCGCACCGCGGCGGCCAGGCCGTCCAGTTCCTGGGCGTAGACCAGCGTGTTCAGCGTCACATGCACGCGCACGCCGCGCCCATGGCAGAAGGCCACGGCCTCCCGCAGCTCTTCGGGGGTAAAGTTGCCGGCGGTGCGGCGGGCGTTGAATCCTGTAAGGCCCAGATAAACAGCATCAGCGCCGCTGAAAACAGCGGCGCCGAGCATTTCACGGTTGCCGGCCGGGGCCAGGATCTCCAGCGGGCGGCTCACGGCATCTCCTTGCTGTTCTCTGCGCGGCGCAGGCGGCGCTCCAGATCGTCGATGCGGCGCTTGAGGGCGGCGTTTTCGCGGCGCACTTCCTCGGCGGCCATCTTGGCGCTGGCGGCGTCCTCCAGGTAATCCTTGATCTGGCGGCGCATATTGTCGGCGCTGCCGCTGGCCTTTTCCAGCTCGTCGCGGTAGTTCAGCGCCGTCATCACGGCCGCGGTGGTGATGGACACCGAGTTGGAGGACGCCATCATCTCGTTCATATCCAGATTCAGCCGGTCGGCCAGATTCTGCATGTAGTCCTCGCTCTCACTGGTGTTGACGACATAGCTGGACCCGCAGATGTTCAACCGCACCTTAGAGGTAGCCATTCCCATAAAAATGTTCTCCTTCTTATCTGCTTATTTTCCGCCCGGGGCAGGGCCGGGGGTGTTTTTTACCTATATTATAATACAAAAAAGCCGCCGGAAAAAGCCCTTTTTGTGGAAAAGTAGAAAAAGACCGGGGGAATCAGTAAAAATCCCTTGCGAACACGTTCAATTTTGGCTATAATCAAGTATGGCAAGACTGACAGCCATTTGATCGGTTAAACCAGTACAACGAAATCAGTGATCCCATAAAATAAAAAGCAAGGAGAGAACGGTTTTGAAATATACCAAGCACGAATTTGAAAAGCTGCTGAAGGACACCCTGATGAGCGAGTGCAATGTCACGCTGGACATGGCCTCTGCCGACCAGATCTACCGCTGCCTGGCGGCCATCACCCGCCAGATCATGTCCGACCGGCAGAAGAAGTTCCAGGCCAAGGTCCTGGGCGAGGGCAAAAAGCAGGTCTACTACCTGTGCATGGAGTTCCTGATGGGCCGCAGCCTGCGCACCAGCCTGTTCAACCTGGGGCTGAACGAAGTGGCCGAGAGCGTGCTGGCTGACGCCGACATCAAGATCGACACCATCTACGACCGCGAACCCGACGCGGGCCTGGGCAACGGCGGCCTGGGCCGTCTGGCGGCCTGCTACCTGGACGGCATGGCCACCGACTGCATCCCCGGCACCGGCTACTCCATCCTGTACGAGTACGGCATCTTCAAGCAGAAGATCGTGGACGGCTGGCAGCAGGAAACGGCCGATAACTGGCTGCCCGGCGGCCAGGTGTGGATCAAGTCCCACCCCGACCAGGCGCAGGAGATCCGCTTTGACGGCCAGGCCATCGAGACCTGGGAGGGCGGCTTCCACCATGTGAAGTACGAGAACTACAATTCGGTCATTGCCGTGCCCAACGATATGTATGTGGCCGGTTACGGCAGCCAGGGCGTTTCCAAGCTGCGCCTGTGGCAGGCCAAGGCGCCCAGCTTCGATATGAGCAGCTTCAACGCCGGCAACTACAACACGGCCATCAGCCAGTCGGCTTCGGCGGAACTGATCTCCAAGATCCTGTACCCCAACGACAACCATACCGAGGGCAAGATCCTGCGCCTGCGCCAGCAGTATTTCTTCTCGGCCGCTTCCATCGCGGATATCCTGCAGAACCACCTGAACCAGTACGGCACCCTCGACAACCTGCCCGAAAAGGTCGCCATCCAGCTCAACGACACCCATCCCACCGTCGCCATCCCCGAAATGATGCGCATTTTGCTGGATGAGTGCAGCTATGACTGGGATACCGCTTTCGACATCTGCCGCAAGGTCTTTGCCTACACCAACCACACGGTCATGAGCGAGGCGCTGGAAAAGTGGAACGCCGATATCTTCCGCAGCACCCTGCCGCGCATCTGGCAGATCGTCTGCGAGCTGGACCGCCGCTGCCGCATGGAACTGGAGAAGGCTTTCCCCGGCGACTACGGCAAGATCAACTATATGGCGATCCTGGGCGACAACCAGGTGCGCACCGCCAACATCTGCGCCTATGTCTGCCACGCCATCAACGGCGTTTCCAAGCTGCACAGCGAGATCATCAAGGACAGCGTGTTCCACGACTACTACCTGTTCAAGCCCAAGGCGTTCAAGAACGTCACCAACGGCATCGCCTACCGCCGCTGGCTGCTGGCTTCCAACCCCGGCCTGACCGGCCTGCTGGAAGAGGCCATCGGCGACGGCTTCAAGCAGAACGCCGCCGAGCTGAAGAAGTTTGAAAAGTACGCCGACGACAGCGCCATGCTCGAAAAGCTGGGCAAGGTCAAGTACGAGAACAAGGTGGCGTTCGCCAATTATCTGGAAAAGGCTACCGGCCAGGTCATCGACCCCAACTCCATCTTTGACTGCCAGGTCAAGCGCATGCACGAGTACAAGCGCCAGCACCTGAACGCGCTGAACATCGCGGCGGAGTACCTCTACCTCAAGAACAACCCCAACGCCGAGTTCACGCCCAAGACCTATATCTTTGGCGCCAAGGCGGCCCCCGGCTACTATATGGCCAAGCAGATGATCCGCATGATCTGCAAGCTGGGCAAGATGATCGACGAAGATCCCGCCGTGCGTGAAAAACTGCGCATCGTCTACCTGGAGGACTACTGCGTCACCCTGTCCGAGCGGCTGATGCCCGCTTCCGAAGTGTCGGAGCAGATCTCCCTGGCGGGCACTGAGGCTTCCGGCACCGGCAACATGAAGTTCATGCTCAACGGCGCCATCACGCTGGGCACCCTGGACGGCGCCAACGTCGAGATCGCTGACGCCGCCGGCCATGAGAACGAGATCATCTTCGGTATGCTGACGCCCGAAGTGAACGCCCTCAAGGGCATGGGCTACCATCCGTCGGCCTTCATCTCCGGCGACAATACCGCCATGGCGGTGCTGGACCTGCTGGAACGCGGCTGGAACGGCGAAAACTTCAGCGAGATCACCAGCAACCTGCGCAACTCTGACCCCTATATGGTCATGGCGGACTTCAAGGATTACCGCCGCGCCCAGAAGACGGTCCAGGAGCTGTACAGCGATAAGCGGAAATGGAACCGCATGAGCCTGATGAACATTGCCAATTCCGGCATCTTCAGCGCGGACCGTTCCATCATGGATTACGCGCGCGATATTTGGGGCGCTACGCCGGTCAAATAATTTTCCTGTGTGGATCTGCTGCCGCGGCCGCCCGACCGCGGCAGCTTTTATTATTACAGCGGGAGGCTTTGCATGCCGCATACCTATTTCAACAGCCTGGACCCCGCCTGCAAGACGCCCTTCGGCGCCGTGCCGGCCGGGCAGGCGGTGACCTTCCACCTGACCGTCCCGGAAGAACTGGGCTATGTGGACCCCCACCTGGTACTGACCAAAGACCGGGAGGACCCCGTCCACTACCGCATGACGTTCGACGGCCAGACGCCCCAGGTCAACCATTTCACCTTTACCATCGCGCCCACTACATCGGGGCTGTACTTCTATTATTTTGATTTATATACCGACTTCCGCAAGATCTACCGCGGTCCCGGCGGCGAAGGGACCCTGAGCTGGACCGGCGGGGACTGCTGGCAGCTCACGGTCTATGAGCCGGAGTTCACCACGCCGGACTGGTTCCGCAACGGCACCATGTACCAGATCTTCCCCGACCGCTTCTGTGAGGGCGTGCCCAACAAACCCATGCCCTTTGCCGACCGGATCTACCGGGCCGACAAGACAGGGGAACCCTACTTCTGGCCCACGGAACAGGACGACGGCTACCTGAACATGGACTACTACGGCGGGGACTTCGCGGGCATCCAGCAAAAACTGCCCTACCTGCGGGACCTGGGCGTGACCTGCATCTATCTGAACCCCATCTTTGAAGCCCACGCCAACCACCGTTACAATACGGCGGATTACCTCAAGGCGGACCCGCTGCTGGGCACCAACGAGGACTTCGCCGCCCTGTGCGCCGCCGCGGTGAAAGAGGGCATCCGCATCATTCTGGACGGTGTGTTCAGCCATACGGGGTCCGATTCCCGCTACTTCAACCGGGAAGGCCGGTATGGTCCGGGCGGCGCGTACCGCGACCGCCATTCGCCGTACCGCAGTTGGTATGACTTCGATTCCGGCTACCCCAGCGGCTACCGCTGCTGGTGGGGCTTTGAAACGCTGCCCGAAGTGCAGGAGGATTCGCCTTCCTACGAGGAATTCGTCTGCGGCCCCGGCGGCGTGATCGACACCTGGCTAAACCTGGGAGCGTCGGGTTTCCGGCTGGATGTGGCCGACGAACTGCCGGATTCCTTTATTGAAAAGATCCGCCAGGCCGTCAAGGCCCACGGCGAGGACAAGCTGCTCATCGGGGAAGTGTGGGAGGACGCCACGACCAAGGAAGCGTTCGGCGTGCGCCGCACCTACCTGCGGGGCAGGGGGCTGGACGCTGTGATGAACTACCCCTTCCGCAACGCGGTGCTGGCCTACCTGGGCGGCGAGAGCGTGGCGTCCGTCAGCGAGCAGATCATGACCATCTGCGAGCATTACCCGCCCCCGGCGCTGCACTGCCTGATGAATTTCCTCTCCACTCACGACACCGAGCGCGCGCTGACGGCCATCGCGGGCGAGCCCGCTAACGGCCGGGACCGCTACTGGCAGAGCGGCCGCCGCGTGGCCCCCTGGAAGGTGGACGACGGGCTGCGCAAAATGCTGCTGGGCTACGCGATGATCTTCACGCTGCCGGGCGTTCCCAGTGTGTATTACGGGGACGAGATCGGTATGCAGGGCTACCGCGACCCCTTCAACCGCGCCTACTTCGACTGGAATTCCACCGAGGAACGGCTGCGCGGCCCGCTGCGCAACCTGGCCCGGCTGCGCAGGACCTGCGACGCTTTCGACGGCGGCCGCATGGAGATCGTGCGCGCCGAGGGGGACGTGCTGCACTACCGCCGCGTCGGCAGGACCCAGACGGCCGAGATCATCCTCAACCGCGGCCCGCACCTGTTGGCGGAGACCGCCTTCGGCAAATCGGCCGAGGTCAACCCCGGCGGCTTCACCGTGCTGGTGGAGGACAACGCCCCCGAACATGTGGGCTATTTTTCGATTTATTGATTTATAATTTGATTTGCGCTTTCAGGATGCCCCGCCGCAGGCGGGGTATTTTTTGCTGCGGGCGCGCATCTTCTGGATCGTAAGCGCGCGCCCTTGCCAAGTGGCGGTTTTTGGCAAAATGTACAGAAATGGAAGAAAAGACGCCGAAATTTTACATGAAAAAACTTGACAGCCGCGCTTTGACGTGTTAAAGTGTTTCCAAACAGGAACCCTGTGAAAGGAGGTATTCTGTTATGACTGCCGCAACTGTATTTTGGCTGATCGCAGCCGCCGCATTCGTGGTGCTGGAAGCCTGCACCACGGCGCTGGTGTCCATCTGGTTCGCTGCTGGCGCGGTGGCCGCGCTGGTCGCCAGTTTCCTGACCGATTCCCTGACGGTACAGGCGCTGGTGTTTGCCGTGGTCTCTGCCATTGCGCTGTGCATCATGGTGCCCACGCTGGCCAAGCGCCGCCGGCAGAACAAGCCGCCGGTGACCAACGGTTCGCCGCTGACCATCGGCAAACAGGGCTATGTGCTGGCGGATATCCAGCCCGGTTACCTGGGCCGCGTCCATGTGGACGGCCTGGACTGGCAGGCGCGCGCCGAGATTCCCATGCCCAAGGGCACGCCTTGCAAAGTGACCGATGTGGACGGCGCGGTTCTGATCGTGTGCCCGGTGACTGCCGACACAGCCGCCGTTTGATTCCCCGGTGAAAAAAGGAGGTCCCTATTATGATCCTGGCATTTGTAATCATCCTGATCCTGATTCTGATCGTGCTGGTACGGTGCATCGTCATCGTGCCCCAGTCCAATGCCTACGTCGTGGAATGGCTGGGCGTCTATAAGGATACCTGGGGCGCGGGCCTGCATCTGCGCGTGCCGTTTGTGGAACGGGTCGCCCGCCGCGTTTCCCTCAAGGAAGAAGCCGCGGATTTCCAGCCCCAGCCCGTCATCACCCGCGACAACGTCACCATGATGATCGACACCGTGGTGTTCTTCCAGGTGTTTGACGCGAAGCTATATACCTACGGTGTGAACCGCCCGATCCAGGCGATTGAGAATCTGTCTGCCACGACCCTGCGTGACATCATCGGTTCCATGACGCTGGACGAAACGCTGACCAGCCGCGACACCATCAACGGCCGCATCACGGCCAGCCTGGACGAGTCCACCGACCGCTGGGGCATCAAGGTCAACCGCGTGGAGCTGAAAAACATCGAGCCGCCGCTGGAGATCCGGCAGGCGATGGAAAAGCAGATGAAGGCGGACCGCGAGAAGCGCGCCTCCATCCTGCTGGCCGAAGGCGAAAAGCAGGCGGCCATCACCCGCGCCGAGGGCGAAAAGGAATCGGCCATCCTGCGTGCCGAGGCTGTCAAGCAGCAGCGCATCCGGGAGGCGGAAGGCGAGGCTCAGGCCCTGCTGACCGTGCAGAAGGCCCAGGCGGACGCCATCCGTATGATCAACGAAGCGCACCCCACCCAGAGCATGCTGGCCCTGCGCAGCATGGAAGCCATGGAGAAGGTGGCGGACGGCAAGGCCACCAAGCTCATCGTGCCCAGCGATATGCAGAATCTGGCGGCCACTGTGGCGGCCATTCAGGAAATTTCCGGCGGCGCGGCCAAGTAAAACAAAAGATGCAGCAAACAGACCGGGACGGCATTGGCCGTCCCGGTCTTTGTTATTTCTGGCAGGGACCCCAGGCGCGGGCCAGCGCCGCCGCCACGGCGGGAATGTCGTCCTCTTTTAAGGCGGAGTAGCCCGCCACGACGGTGTCGGGCGGGCAGTTTTCCGGCCGGGCCAGATAGTATTCACTCAAGCCCCGCAGGCGCACCCCCTCGCGGGCGGCGGCCGCCACCATGGCGCGTTCGCCGCCCGCCCCCGGCAGCGTCAGCAGAAAGTGCAGCCCACTGTGTACGCTGCCCAGCGTCACGCCCGGCAGCGCCTGCCGCAAGGCGGCGGCAAAGGCTTCCATGCGGCGCTTGTAGCGCAGGCGCATCCGGGCCAGATGGCGGGTGAAGTAGCCGCCCGCCATAAAGTTGCACAGCGTTTGCTGTTCGAACCGGCTCACGGTGTTGGCATACAGGGCAAAATCCCGCCGGTAACGTTCCAGCAGGCCGTGGGGCAGCACCATGCAGGCGATGCGGATGCCGGGCGCCAGACTCTTGGAGAAGGTGGTCAGGTAGACCACCGGGCCGTCCCGCCCCGCCATGCCCTGCAGGCTGGGCAGCGGCCGGATATCGAAGCGGAACTCGGAATCGTAGTCGTCCTCCAAGATATAGCGTCCCGGCCGGGCGCAGGCCCAGGCCAGCAGTTCGGCGCGGCGGGGGGCGGGCATCGTGATGCCGGTGGGGAAGTGGTGGCTGGGCGTCAGGTAGCACAGGTTGGCCCCGCTGCGTTCCAGCGCCGGGGCGGGCAGGCCGCTGGCGTCGATGTCCACCAGCGTGCAGGGGATGCCGTTGTTCTGCAAAACGGCCAGGGTGCGGGTGTAGCCGGGGTTTTCCACGGCTGCCGTCCCGCCGCCGAACAGGTGCGCCAGGCAGCCCAGCAGATACTCGATCCCGGCGCCCACCACGATCTGTTCCGGCGTGCAGTCCACCCCGCGGTAGGCCGAAAGATACCGGGCGATCTGTACGCGCAGCGGTTCGTCGCCCTGCATCTCGCCCCGCTGCAGCAGGCCGGGGCTTTGGTACAGCAGTTCCCGCTGGATGCGCCCCCAACTGCGGGCGGGGAACAGGTCGGTGTCCACGCTGCCGGTGGAAAGGTCGAACCGCACTTCCGGCCCTTGCGCAGGGGCCGTATGGGGGCCGTCGGCCTGCCGGGTGGGCGTGCGGCTGTGCAGCATGCCGTAGGTTTTCTGCACATAGAAGCCGCTGCGGGGCCGCGCTTCGGCCAGGCCCTCGGCGGCCAGCATCTGGTAGGCCGTGTCCACCGTATTGACGCTGACGCCCTGCCGGGCGGCCATCGTGCGGCGGCCCGGCAGCGCGGTGCCGGGGGCGCGGCGGCCGCTGCGGATCTCGTCCGCCAGGGCGGCATACAGTTGTTCATACAGTGGGGTCCGGCTTTCCGGGTCCAGAGCGATCATAGAGCACACCTCCAACTGGCCCTATAAAAAAATCAAAAACTGAACATTTATTTAGAGCCAGAAAACGCTATAATAGGAGCATACCCCGCGGGAAACGATTTGTCAACCGGTTTTACGGCCGGGGATAAGGGAGTGGATACCAATGGATACAGCCATGATGTGGCTTTTGCTGTTTGGGGTCGTGGCCCTGGCGCTGCTGGTGGCGGCGCTGACCCATACGCGCTTCACGGTGCAGAAGATCAGTATGATCGGCCTGATGGCGGCGCTCAGTTTTGTGGCCTACGCGTTTTTCAGGATCCCCTTTGCGGGCGGTTCGTCCTTCCACCTGGGCAACACCTTCACGGCGCTGACCGCCATGCTGCTGGACGGCGTGTCCGGCGGTCTGGCCGGGGCTGTGGGGCTGGCGCTGGCCGATGTGCTGGCCGGGGATCCGGGCTATGCGTGTACGACCTTCCTTCTCAAATTCATCATCGGTCTGGTGTGCGGCGCGGCGGCTCACCGGCTGCTGCACCTGGGCCATGGCCGGACGACGGGCGCCGGGTATGTGGCCCGGGTGACGGCGGCGGCGTTCAGCGGCCTGTTCGTAAACGTTTTTACCGACCCGCTGGTGGGGTATTTCCGGGACCGCTTCATCTTCGGCCAGACGGTGGAAGTGGCTTCCGTTCTGGTCAAGGTGACGGGCGGCGTGACGCTGGTGAACTCGCTGCTGTCCACCGCCTGTGCGGTGCTGCTGTATCTGGCGCTGGAACCGGCGCTGCGGCGCGCCCATCTGCTGCCGAAGGAATCGTAAGGCCCGGCACGGCAAAAAGAATAGGACCCCGCTTTCGCGGCCCGCATACGGCGGCGAAGGCGGGGCCTTTTTGTGCGGTACGCAGGAAAGGCGCCGAAATTTTTGTCTGCTAAAAAATGTAAAAATTAAAAAAATACTGGCGTTCTTATTAAAAATGGTGTAAAATAGGGGCTGTATGTATCAAACGACCGGAACGGTTTTGCGTGAAAGGAACTGCAATGGGCAGATCAAAAGATAAAGCGGGCGGGAAACCTTTGGACCTGCGCAGCAAGATGTATTTGGTGATGGGCTTGTGCAGCCTGATGCTGCTGGTGAGCGTGGCGATCTCGTTCGTGCTCGTGGGCGGGCTGGGCGCTTCGGACAGCGAGGAGCCGGCGTCCGAAAGTGAGTCCATGGTGACGGAAAGCGGCTACGACAAGGACCAGAACACCATCGACGAGAAGGAGTATTCCTCCACCATTCTGGAAAAGAGCGACGACGCGGGCGAGGAATACGTGGAGGAGACCCTTTTCCTGGGGGACAGCAACACGGCCCGTATGTACCGTATGTTCGACTACTGTACCTATGACAACGCCATCGGTTCGGTGGGCATGAGCGCGCGTTCGCTCGCTACCTATGCCTGCGTCAAGCTGGAAGGGTATTCCAGCTATGTGACGATGGCAAAGGCGGTGGCGCTGATGCAGCCCCGGCGGGTGATCCTGACCTTCGGTACCAACGACCTGAGCCCCAACTATTCGGCCGAGAGCTTTGTGGAGAATTATCAGGAAGGCATCGAGAGCATCGTCGAAGCCTACCCCAGCGTGGATATCATCGTCAATTCCATCCCGCCCCTGGGGCAGAAGCACAGCAACCAGAACCTGACCCAGAGCCAGGTGGACGAATACAACAAGGCGCTGGTGCAGATGTGCCAGGAAAAAGGCTGGAAGTTCCTGAACAGCGCCGAGGTGCTCAAGGATTCCGCCACCGGCTACGCCAAGAGCGGCTATGTGGAGAGCAGCGACGGCATCCACCTGACCAGGGCGGCCATGGAAGAACTGTTCGACTATGTGCGCACCCACAGCTATATCACGGAGGACGACCGTCCCACCGTCAAGAATGTGGCCAAGCATGTGGGGGATAAGGATGTTTCGACCACGACGGCGGCCAGTGTGACCAACACCGCGCCGTCCAGCAGCACAGTCACCAGCGAGAGCGAACCGGCTTCTTCTTCGGAGGAAGTGGTGGTGACGCCTACGCCCACACCGGACCCCACACCCACACCGCCCCCGGCGGCGACCCCGGAACCGACGCCTACGCCACCTCCTGCAGCGACGCCGGACCCCGCGCCCACACCGCCCCCGGAGGCAACGCCGGAACCCACGCCTACACCCACACAGGAGCCGACGCCCACGCCTACGCAGGAGCCGGTATCTACGCCTGATCCTACGGAGGAGCCGACGTCTACACCAGACTCCACCCCGGCACAAGAACCTACACCGCCAGTGAATCCTCCAATACAGACAGAGCCTACGCCACCCGCAACGCAGGAAAATGAAGAGTGATGCACGGCGTTATCACCCATACATAGGTGCCAATAACGGCAAAAACAAAAGCAGGCCCGCTTCCCAATAGGGAAGCGGGCCTGCTTGTTAGCTTCTTTAATCTTTTGCGGCCGGGTCTTTAACCGGGCGCAGTTGGGCCAACGTCACATGATCCACGTACTGATTGATCCTGTCGTTAAGCCCGCACCAGAACTCCAGCGTCAGGCATTGATCCCGGCGGGGGCAGTCTGCCTGGGCGGCCAGGCAGGGGATCGCGGTCAGTTCCCCCTCCACGGCGCGCAGCACGTCCCCGGCGGTGATTTCGTCCGCAGGGCGGGCCAGACGATAGCCGCCCTGGGCGCCGCGCACGCTCACGACCAGCCCCACGCGGGCCAGCGGGGTGATGATCTGTTCCAAATATTTCAAGCTGATCTGTTGGGCGCTGCTGATGTCTTTTAAGGGCACCAGCGCGTCGCCGCGGCTGGCAAGCTCCGCCATCAGGCGCATCGCGTAGCGGTCACGGGTCGAAAACTTCATCGGCTTTCCTCTTTCTGTCAGTCAAACTGCCAGTATCATAGCATAGTTATAGGAAATTGGCAACCCCCTGAGGATTTTTCCGACAGATTGCATAAAATTCCAAAAAATCTGCTCTTTTCTGCAAAAAGTGTTGACAGCGCGGCCCAATCAGGCTATACTTTTACCCAGGAAAGCCATGACAGGCTTGCCCGATTCAGAAATGAAAGGAGCGCGGGGCCCATGACCTGCAACCGGCACTTTGGCATGATGATGTGCATGTGCAGTTTGCTTCGGCAGCCTGTGCTTGCTTTCACGTGCGTAAAATTGGGCGCATAACGAAGGAACACAGCGGGGTGCCGAAGCGATTCGGCACCCCGCTTTTGTTTTGGCTTTCAATCGGGAGAAGGAGGAAACCTGCAAATGGAACGAGGTTCTGTTTACAAACAGCCCGGTGTGCGAATGTGACGGCGGAAAACGCGCCTTCTCCCGCAGAACCGGAACAAAAATGAAAAACTGATAACAAAGGAGCTTACCCATCATGAAAAAGCTGATTTCTTCGATCCTGGCCGGCACGCTGGCCCTGAGCCTGGCCGCCTGCGGCGCCACCACCTCCGCTGCGCCCGCCGCCTCCTCCGGCGAAGCCGCCACGGCGGAATCCGGCGATCTGGCCGGGACCACCATCAAGGTGGCCGCCTCCCCGACGCCCCATGCCGAGATCCTGAACGTGGCCAAGGACATTCTGGCCGAACAGGGCATCAAGCTGGAGATCGTCGAGTTCAGCGACTATGTGCAGCCCAACATGGTCACTGAAAACGACGAGGTGGACGCCAACTACTTCCAGCACCAGCAGTACCTGGATTCCTTCAATGAGGAGAACGGCACCCACCTTGTCAGCGTGGGCGCGATCCATTACGAACCCTTCGGCATCTACCCGGGCAAGAGCAGCAGCCTGGACGAGATCGCGGACGGCGCGGTGATCGCCGTTCCCAACGACACCAGCAACGAGGCCCGCGCGCTGCAGCTTTTGGCTGCCGAGGGCATCATCACCATCCGTGACGGCGCCGGGCTGACCGCCACCGTCAACGACATCACCGAGAACCCCCATAACGTCGAGATCGAAGAACTGGAAGCCGCCCAGCTTCCCCGCACGCTGGCCGATGTGGATTATGCGGTCATCAACGGCAACTATGCGCTGGAAGCCGGTTTCACCGCCGGGGAGGATGCCCTCGCCACCGAGGACTCCGCTTCGGAAGCGGCCCAGACCTACGCCAACGTCCTGGTCGTCAAGGATGGGCGCGAGAACGACCCCGCCATCCAGGCGCTGCTGAGCGCGCTGGAAAGCCAGGAAGTCAAGGACTTCATCAACAGCACGTATAACGGCGCCGTCGTGCCCCTCTTCTGATAAAAACGCATAAAGGCTTGCAAGGCTGCGGCTGGTACGGTACAATCAACAGGAAGGGAACACACGACCCGTTCCCGGCTGTAAAATGAGGGGGAAGACCCATGATCGAGATCAAACATCTGACAAAGCGGTTCGACACAAAGGGCGGCCCGGTGGTGGCGCTCAACGATATCAACCTGACGATCCGCGACGGCGACATCTACGGCATCATCGGCATGTCGGGCGCGGGCAAGTCCACGCTGGTGCGCTGCATCAATATGCTGGAACGCCCCGACGAGGGCAGCGTGGTGGTGGACGGCCGCCAGATGCAGCAGCTCAGCGCGGCGGAACTGCGCGCGGCGCGCCGCGATATCACGATGATCTTCCAGCAGTTCAACCTGCTGATGCAGCGCACCTGCCTGCGCAACATCATGTTCCCGATGGAACTGGCCAAAACGCCGAAGGATAAGGCGGAAGCCCGCGCCCGGGAACTGCTGGAACTGGTGGGCCTGCCGGACAAGGCGGACGCCTACCCGGCCCAGCTTTCGGGCGGGCAGAAACAGCGCATCGCCATCGCCCGCGCCCTGGCGACCGACCCCAAGGTGCTGCTGTGTGACGAAGCCACCAGCGCGCTGGACCCCAACACCACCCACGCCATCCTGCAGTTGATCCAGAAGATCAACCGCGAACTGGGCATCACGGTGGTGGTCATCACCCACCAGATGACCGTTGTTGAAGAAATCTGCAACCGCGTCGCCATTCTGGATGAAGGCACGGTAGCGGAGGAGGGCAGCGTGCAGGAGATCTTCAGCCATCCCACGTCCGACGCGGCGCGGCGGCTGGTCTACCCGGCGGGCGCGCCCAAGGCCGAAGCCATCCCCGGCCACCGCATGGTGCGCGTGGCCTTCAACGGCACCCAGACCACCGATAAACCGCTGGTCGCCAGCCTTGCCATCCAGTGCGGGGTCCCGGCCTCGATCCTGGCGGCCGATACCCGCGTGGTTAACGGTCAGACCCTAGGCAGTATGCTGCTGGCCCTGCCGGAAGGGGAAGGCGCGGAACGTGCCATCGACTACATTCGCAACTATCCCGGCATTACCTATGAGGAGGTGAACGGCTGATGGCGGAATTTCTGGCAAGCAAGGAATGGACGGACTTCCTGCAGGTCCTGCCCACGATCCCCTTTGAGACATGGGAAACCATCTGGTCCACCGCCGTGGCGACCCTTCTGGCCCTGGTCATCGGCCTGCCGCTGGGCGTCTGCCTGGTGACCGGCGAACAGGGCGGCGTGCGGCCGCTGCCCCGCTGGTTCATGCGGCTGCTCAATGTGTTCATCAACCTGCTGCGCAGCGTGCCGTTCCTGATTTTGATGATCATTGTGATCCCGCTGTCCCGCCTGCTGGTGGGCACTTCCATCGGTACGCCCGCTTCCATCGTGCCGCTGGTCATCGCGTCGTTCCCGTTCGTGTCCCGTCTGGTGGAGACCAGCATCCGGGAGGTGGACGCCGGTGTGATCGAAGCGGCCCAGAGCATGGGCGCGACCCCGCTGCAAACGATCGTCAAGGTCATGATCCCCGAAAGCCTGCCCAGCCTGGTGGCGAACGTCACCATCGCCACCACCACCATCATGAGTTACGGCGCGATGGCGGGCATCATCGGCGGCGGCGGTCTGGGCAAGATCGCCATCAACTACGGCTACTACCGCTTCAACGGCATCCTGGAGATTTTTGCCACGGCGCTGCTGGTGGTGCTGGTCCAGATCCTGCAAAGCGTGGGCACCCGGCTGGCGGTGCGCTGCGACAAGCGCCTGCGCCGCTGAGGCTGTAAATTCATAAAAGGTTCAAAATGACGTGACACCTCGTACACATTCATCCTGTATACTGTAGGGGAAGTCAAGGTAAATATACCAAAGACGTTCCTACTGCCGTCGGACCATGCGAGGGGAAAGTCCCCGGTCCGGCGCAGACAACCAATCAGGCTTCGCGCCATTTGAATAGATTTTCAGCCGCAGAATACTCCCGTATATTGCGATCCGAACAGAAAGCCCCGGATGGAAGAACCATCCGGGGCTTTCTGCGTCTGCCGGGCCGTTCACCCGGTGTTTTTTATGGGCATGTCGGGGAATACGTCGCGGGCGCTGAACAGTGCGTCGTTGTGGTACATTTCAAAGTGGCAGTGATTGCCGAAGGAATTGCCGGTATTGCCTACATAGCCGATGACCTGGCCCTGGGTCACGGTGTCGCCCACGCTCACGACATAGCGGCTCATATGGGCGTACAGCGTTTTATAACCGTTGCCGTGGTCGATCTTCACGTAGTTGCCCCAACTGTAGTGCATGGGCACGACCTCCACCACAGTGCCGGAGTCCGAAGCATAGATGGGCGTCCCGGCGGGGGCGGCAATGTCCACGCCGCGGTGGAAGCCGGGACCGGGGCGCAGGTCAGCCCAACGGCTGATGCTGCGGTAGTCCGGCACCGGCCAGATGAAGGTGCCGGTGCCCAGCTTGCCGATCATGCCGCTCTTGAGCCGGGTGCCGCGGCGGATGATCTCCGGCGTGGGGGCCTGCTGGACTTCCACCGAAACCACCTGATCGTCGATCAGCGCGTCGTTTTCATAGAGCAGTTGGTGGACCAGCATCTGGCTGCCGGGCACGCCCGCCTGGATCGTCTCCGACTTGCCGAAGTCCATGTTGGGGTCCTCCTGGATCTGGGTGTCGTAGGGGATCTCCTGGGTCTCGGTCGTGGTCCGGCTGACCTGTACGGTCTGCAGCGCGCCGCCGTCGGCCTGCAGGGCCGACAGAATGTCGCCGTAAGGGGTGATGGAATCCGTCAGATAGACGCCGTCCACCAGCCGCAGCCCGTGGGCAAAGCTGACGCGGGTGGTCTGGCTGCTGGGGTCCTCCCAGGGGCGCTTGAGCTGGTTCAGGTAGCTGCGCAGGTGGTCGCCCTCGGTAGTCACATAGCGCAGCTCGTCGTCTATGTATACGGCTGTGCCCTCGGTGATCTCGTTGCCGCTGATGCGCAGGATGCCGTTGGCGATCTGGCTTTCGGTCATGGTGTCGCCGTGGATCGCCAGCGTATAGGTCGGCTCAATGTCCCAGTCCAACTGCTGGCTGTCGGCGGCCAGCAGTTTTTGGGCCGAGCGCACGCGGGCCAGCACGTCGGCACGGGCGTTGTCAAAGACGGTCTCGCTGTCTACATACCCTACGATCTGGCCGTCGGCCTCCACCCGCAGCACATAGGGCAGCGTCAGCACCGTGTGGACCAGAAAGGCCACGCCCGCCGCCGCGGCCAGCGGCAGCAGCAGCCCGGCCAGCCGCCGGGGGCTGCGCAGGGTGGCGCGTACCCCCGGCAGGGCCAGCACCACCGGGCGCAGGGCCAGCACCAGCAGGCCGCCCAGCGCGCGCAGCAGCCAGCGCCATACGCTTTTCAGGCGGCGGACCAGCCGCACAAGGGTGTACTCGACCCAGAAGCCTACATTATATAAAAAGTCCCCCACGGAACTTTGCAGAAGATCCGAAAGCAAGGAAAAAATGCCTCCTTCCTGATGGCGGCGGTCAGGCCGGTACATAGGCCAGCGGATTCACACGGCTGCCGTTGATGCGCAGTTCCAGATGCAGGTGGTAGCCGCCGTTCGCGCCGTAGACGTTCCCGGTGTTGCCCACATAGCCCAGAACGTCGCCCTTCTGGACCTGCTGGCCCTGGCTCACGGCGATGCGGCTCATGTGGGCGTACAGGCTGTCATAGCGGTTGCCGTCGCTGGCAGTGCCGTGGCTGACCTGTACGCAGTTGCCGTAGCTGTTCACCGGCCCGGCCGCGCTGACTACGCCGGATGCGATGGCATAGATCGGCGTGCCGTTGGGTGCGGCAAAGTCCGTGCCGCGGTGGGGAATGCCCCAGGGGTCCGGCTCGGAAAATTGGGTCGTGATGCTGCTGTAGCTGTCCAGCGGGCAGCGGAATTCCAGACTCGTCAGGATCAGCGAATCATTGGTATAGCGGTCGCTTTGGGCGCGCACATAGGCGTCCAGGGCGTCGCTGGCCGCCACATAGGCTTTGCGGGCGGCTTCCGTGACTACTTCCTGGGCCTGTTCAGCGGCCTGCTGTTCGCTCAAAGACTCGTTGGCTTCCTGCAGGGCGTCCTGCAATTCCTGGCGGGTGCCGTCCAGGGCGGCCTGCTGCTGTTCCAGCGCCGCCTGGGCTTCCTCGGCCTCGCGGCGGGCGTCCTCAGCTTCCTGCCGGGCCTGTTCCAGTTCGGCGCTCCGGGCGGCCAGTTCCCGCAATACTTCGTCGTTTTTGGCGCTGATCTGGCGCAGCGCGTCGGTAAAGGTCAGCAGTTGGTACAGGCTTTTGGCCTGGGCCAGCAGGCCGATGGCGCCGCTGCCGTCCAGCTTTTGCATGGCGCCCAACTGCTCTTTGCAGCGGGTCCGGCTGGCGTCGTATTCGGCCTGCGTCTGCTGCAAGGCGGTGTCGGCTTCCTCATATTTGGCCTGCTGTTCCAACTGGATGCGCTGGGCCTCCTGCAGGGCGGCGTAGACATCATCCAACTGCGAAGCGATGTCGCCGGCTTTCCCCTGCAGGCTTTCGATCTGTTCCTGGGTCTGCTGGGTCTGCCCCTGCAGGTCTTCCAGCGCCTGCTGGGCGTCCTCGTATTCCTGCTGGGCCTGTTCTTTCTGGTCCTGCAGGTTTTCCTTTTGGGTGGCGGCCTGGGCGGGCAGCGCAAGCATCGGCCCCAGCAGAAAAGCGGCGGCCAGCGTCAGGGCGACGGAAGAAAAGAACGAGGAGCGATGCATGAGCGGCCTCCTTGCAGACGGCGCGGGCGAAGTGCGGAAAAAGCAGAAAATAAAAGAAGTCCATCGAAATAGACTAAGGAAAGTCTATCACGATAGACTGGCTGTGTCAAGCCGGGGCACACGGTCATGTAGGCGCGAACGGCGGCATAGGGTGGAACAGCGGCGGCGTTTGGCTGCCGGAAAGGGGCGGGAGCATGCGATATCGAACACCACAACAAAGCCGCCTGATGCGGCGGCGGATGCGTTTTCTGGCGGCGGTGCTGGCGGTCGTCTGTTTTGGCGGGCTGCTGGTGCGCCTGTACGGGCTGCAGATCCGGGACCCGGACGGCTATGCGGCGCGTGCGGCGGACCAGCAACTGCGGGAAGCTACGCTGCCCGCGGCCCGGGGCGAGATCTTTTCCTCGGACGGCACCCTGCTGGCCGCCAGCGAGACTTGCTGGACGATCCGCGCAGCGCCGCGGGAACTGGCGGACGAACTGGTGGAACCAGCGGCCCGGGCATTGAGCGAAATTTTGGAGATCGACTATGAAGAAACGCTGGAAAAGCTGAACCAGCGCAGTTCCAATGACTGTCTGCTCAGCCGCCGCGTCGATCGGCAAAAGGCCGACGCGGTGCGCGACTGGTGCCGGGAAAACGGCGCGGAGGGCATTCAGATCCGGCAGGATACCAAGCGCGTCTATCCCCAGGGGGATTTCATGGGCGGGGTCCTGGGCTTTACCAACGTGGATAACGCCGGGCTTTGGGGGCTGGAACTGGAATACGACAAGGAACTGACCGGCCAGAACGGCAAAATTTTGACCGCGAAGGACGCCTGGGGCTACGATATGCCGACCCATTACCAGACGTTGGTGGATGCGGTGCCGGGCTGCGACCTGACGCTGACCATCGACGCCAACATCCAGCATTGGCTGGAAAGCGCCATGGACGCCGCCGTGCGGGAACATAACGTGGCGCAGCGCGGGGTGGGCATCGTGATGGATGTGAACACCGGGGCGATTTTGGCTATGACCAGCCAGCCGGACTACGACCCCAACACGCCGCGCCTGCTCATTGACGAGGAGCGCCGCGCGGCGGTGGACGCCCTGACCGGGGATGCCCGCAGTGCGGCCTTGCAGGAAGCCCAGCAGGCCCAGTGGCGCAACAAGGCCATCAGCGACCTGTACGAGCCGGGCAGCGTGTTCAAGCTCATCACGGCGGCAGCCGCGCTGGACACCGGTGCCTGCAAAGCGGACGATACCTTTGTCTGCGCGGGCAAGATCAGCGTGGCGGGTACCCGGTTCCGCTGCGCCAACGGCCATATCCACGGCGTCGAGACCTTCGCCCAGGGGTTGGCGGTGAGCTGCAACCCCTGCTTCATCCAAATCGGCGCGCGTCTGGGCAAAGAAAATTTCTGCGACTATTTTGCGGCCTTTGGCCTGCGGGAAGGCACGGGTATCGACCTTCCCGGCGAGATCAAGCGCAGCGAATATTATACCGCCGACCAGATGGGGGCGGTGCAGGATTTTGGACTATGGGATTGAGCGGGGAGGGAGGGTGTACATAGATGGGGCGAGGTGGCGGCCTGTGTGGGGAGCGACGGCTGCTGGTAAGTTCATCCATATAGCGGCACTTGGCATTTCTATCCACGCTCCCGCGTGGGGAGCGACAGCCCTTGCGTGCTGTAGTCGGTGGCAGCATCCGAAAATTTCTATCCACGCCCCCCGCATGGGGAGCGACATCGCAGCGACCGAAATTGCCCTCAATGATGCGAATTTCTATCCACGCCCCCCGCATGGGGAGCGACACGCCGAAGCATAAGCAGGGATTCCAAAGCTGGAAAAATTTCTATCCACGCCCCCCGCATGGGGAGCGACAATATACAGGGTTTTCGGTCTGACAACAGGCTGAATTTCTATCCACGCCCCCCGCATGGGGAGCGACGTGCCGGTCAGCGAGCCGGTGTTAAGGAAAGTGTAGATTTCTATCCACGCCCCCCGCATGGGGAGCGACGATACGGCACGTTCATCATCCTTTCACCCAATAATATTTCTATCCACGCCCCCCGCATGGGGAGCGACTTGGATAAAGTTCCGCCCTTGCAATGAACGATTCCGCATTTCTATCCACGCCCCCCGCATGGGGAGCGACGCATGGGGCCGACCATTTTGCCGTTGTTGGCAAATTTCTATCCACGCCCCCCGCATGGGGAGCGACTTTCAAATCCCAAGCATTCTTTGCAGCTTCTCGAAAATTTCTATCCACGCCCCCCGCATGGGGAGCGACCACAGACTTGTTCCGTTCAAGGTTGGCGTTTTGGTATTTCTATCCACGCCCCCCGCATGGGGAGCGACAGCACCGACGAGGGGCCGCGCAAGCGGTCACTTCATTTCTATCCACGCCCCCCGCATGGGGAGCGACGCTATTCGCATGGGGTATCAGAACCAGGACGATATTTCTATCCACGCCCCCCGCATGGGGAGCGACCGCATCGCGTAGAATGACGCAGGAAGGACACAAATTTCTATCCACGCCCCCCGCATGGGGAGCGACGCGGAATGCCATTGTAATGTATGGAGAGGGCCAATTTCTATCCACGCCCCCCGCATGGGGAGCGACTGTGTACTGTGTACTATAGTGTGTACTTTCAAAGCAATTTCTATCCACGCCCCCCGCATGGGGAGCGACATACCCACGGAGGTGATGCTGATGACCTATGACGAATTTCTATCCACGCCCCCCGCATGGGGAGCGACCGTGGCCAAGGTCGCGGTGGACGGCGCCGGATACCAATTTCTATCCACGCCCCCCGCATGGGGAGCGACGCAACGTCCCTGTCTATCTGTGCCCGCATCATCGGAATTTCTATCCACGCCCCCCGCATGGGGAGCGACCAAGGAAGCTCTGCTGGGCCGCATCACCGATATATTTCTATCCACGCCCCCCGCATGGGGAGCGACCCAGCGGGCGGCGGCCATGGGCCTGCCTACTTGGGATTTCTATCCACGCCCCCCGCATGGGGAGCGACTACGGCACGTTTATCATCCTTTCACCCAGTAATATTTCTATCCACGCCCCCCGCATGGGGAGCGACACATCACCGCGGACGGCTTTGAATCGCAGAGGAATTTCTATCCACGCCCCCCGCATGGGGAGCGACCATCCGTCCTCTGGATAGACAGGGTGGGACAGTGTACATTTCTATCCACGCCCCCCGCATGGGGAGCGACAAATACTTATGATTCCGTTCTCTGGCTCCCCATCATTTCTATCCACGCCCCCCGCATGGGGAGCGACCTGTAATATACGTCTTTAGGTAGTTTCTTGTCCATTTCTATCCACGCCCCCCGCATGGGGAGCGACAGCAAACATGGCGAAAAAAGTGCCCTGTTTGCGTTTGTTTGTTGTGCAAAGTGAGAAAACACCCGAACAATTCCCTAAAATCACGCGGCCTTTCTCCGAAATTCGCTTCCCCCTACATAAAATTAAGCAAAAACTTATGTATTCTGCGGTGCGAACCTCCCGGCAAAATAATGTCAGATCACGGTTCGCACTACAGCCCTGAGGAAAGCGCGTTTTGACCGCCGAAAGGACGCTACACGAGCAGGATATCGTCCTGGCTCCATTGCGGCACACGGCCGATGTGCTCCACTTTACTTTTGTAATGATTCCCGAGCTGATAAAAGCGCAGGCTGTCTGTTTCTGGATCAATGAGCGAAACGAGCTTTGCTTTGAAAGCGGCAAACTGAGCCGCATCCAGCAGGCATTCAAACACGGAGTTCTGCACCCGCTGCCCGTGATCGATACAAACTTTGGCTACCTGGCGCAGCCGTTTTCGCCCGGCGGCGGTTTCAGTGTTGACATCGTACGTTATAAGCACCAACATGGCAGTCTCCTTGTGCAGTCATTTCCAGAAAAAGGGCGGATAGCGTTCCGTGTCCCCGCGGAGTGTGCGGGCCAAAAGCAATGCCTGCACATAGGGGACCAGCCCCCAGGGAATCTTTTCCCCAAGGAACGGATGCTGAAGCGCCTGCTGCTTTCGCTGTTGCCAGAATTTGAGAAAGGTCCTGCGCCCTTCTTCCGTCAGAAGGACGGCTCCATTTTCCTGACGCTGGCAGTCTTTTTCTGTCAAAATTTTTTGATTGATGCAGGTGATAACGAAGCGATCCGCACAGACGGCGCGAAGTTCTTCCATCAGGTCCAGGGCAAGGCTGGTGCGGCCGGGGCGCGGACAGTGCAGGAACCCCACATACGGGTCTAAACCGACGCCCTCAAGTGCGGCGGCACAGTCACGGGCCAGCAGTGTATAGGCAAAGGAAAGCAGAGCGTTGACCGGGTCCAGGGGCGGGCGTCGGCTGCGGACGGTAAAGGCAAAGGTATCCTGTTGCTGCAGGATCAGGCTGCCAAAACCGTCAAAATACTGCTGGGCAGCGGCCCCCTCCAACCCGCGAAGTTCCTCTGCCGTCATGGCGTTTTCGATGCGGGGCAAGGCGGCAGCCAACTGGGCGGACAGGGACTTAAGCTGTTCCACGGGAACGCGCTGTGGGTGGTCGCGGGTGGCGCGCTCCAGTACCCAGCGGGAGTTGTACACCTTCCCAAGCAAGAACCCCTTTGCATAGCGGCAACTGGCGAAAGGGTCATCGGCAGCGCGGTATTGCTGTTGGCGCAGCAGTACGTTGCCCCGCGTTTTTCCCGTGGCACGGGCTAAAAACGCCCCGCGCGGAGAGAAAAAGGAGAGGTCCACGCCGCGTTCCGCACAGGCGCCCATCAAGGCAGGGGACGCGCCCGGATAGGAAAAGCAGAGGATGCCTTCAAGCGTGTGCAGCGGGAAGCGTGCAGTTTCCTGCCTTTCCCGGCTGACTACGACGTTTTCGCCGTCCAGGGACAGGTAACTGTCCTCTGTGAGAACAAAAAGGGTGTTGAGAAATTTCCTCATTCCAGCGCACCTTCTTCCTGACCGCATTCTTCCAGATGTTCCTGTATATAAGCGGATGCGTCTGCCCGGCGGCATAAAACCGGGAGACAAAGTTCTTTCAGCGAACAGGCGTTGCAGTGTTTGCCGGGCTTTACCTTGGGCGTGTACCCGCGGGAAAAATAGTCGTTCATCTCCCGGGCGGCATCAAAGGTCTTTTGGCGCAGTTCGGGCGTCAGGTCCACCAGTTCGCGCCGGTGCGTTTCGGCGTAAAACAGGGCACCTTGAGAAATTTCGCAGACGAGCATCTCCTCAAGGGCCATTGCCTGGGCGCAGAGCTGCAGGCGGTCGGCGTCGTTTTGTTTGGGCGCGCCGTGCTTGTATTCCACCGGCAAGGGCAGCCAAAGCCCCTGCTGCCCCTGCAGCGGGACCCCTTGCGGATCGGCGCGAAATTCCACGACGTCACAGACGCCGGACAGCCGCAGCCGGTGGCTGACGACCCGCATGCCGCGCACCGTCAGCAAGTTGCCGCGCTTTTCCCGCAGGGATTCATCATGGCAGCGTTCATGCAGCAGGTGGCCCTCGGCGGTGCGCAGGTTCTCGGACCATTGCTGTTCCAGATAAGCGAGTGCCCATTGCCGGCGGCAGAACGCAAAATGCTGAATGCCGGACATTTGCAAATAGTCGTCAGGATTCGTCATAGACTTCCACTGCCAGGTTCGGCAGGTTGTCGCAGGTGATGGTGTAGTCCTGGATATCTTTGGGGGCGTCAGTATTCTTTTCCACATGCAGCAGCCGATGGACCTTGGCGGAAGAATACTGCCCGGTCTTGCAATTATGCCGCCACCAGTACAGGCGAAGAACTTCCATGCTGCCATCCGGGCGGGCGGAAGAAGAATCGTTTTCAAACAGAGTGCGCAGTGCTTCCTTCAAAAGGGCTGCGTCAGCTTCTGTAAAGCCGGTCTTTTCGGCCAACTGGCAGTTGATACTGCCGAAGGTGGTATATACGCCAAAACCGATCCGATGCTTGGTGCCCATGGTGTCGCTGGATTTTTTGTCGCCGGGGATGCTGTTGACGCTTTTGGTGATCTGCAAACTGTCGATGCTGATAGGATCGACGCTGAATGCCGGGTGGATAGAGAACGGCCCGCGAACGCCCACGGATACACCGTCATCTTTTCCGGACTTGAAAGCAAAGACCTGCCCAAAGCTGCGCACATCCAGCCAGGCTTCGCAGGCGGCTTTTGCGTATGCCTCGCGGTCCTTGGTCTTGAGCGCAGGGCAGGCGTCCGCCCGCTCTTTCAGGCTATGAAAACCATCGTTGCTGCGATCGTCCGACTGCACGAACACCGGGGCGCCCAGGTCCATCAACCGGTTGCGGATCTTCCGTTTAAGGCACACGTCCGAAATTTCGCCGTAACCCTCATAGGTTTCGCGGGGGCGGTTGCCGTTGAGCGGGTCACCGTTGGGGTTGGCGTGGTGTACGGCGATCACCAGAGCAAAGTCGATTTTATTCTGCAGCGTTTCCATACAAGATTCCTCCTTTATTCTTTTGTGGCAGGAGCGTTATCTGCCTTTTTGAAAAATTCGGCCCGCTGGCAGGCATAACCCAGCAAGTACAGTTCTGTCAGTGGCTGGTCATTGAATTGTTCCATGGGAATGCGGCCGATCAATTGCAGCATCAAATCGCTGACATAGGTGGACTTTCCGCTTTTGATCAGACGTTCCAGGTATGGTTGCAGTTGCTTGCGCAGCAAAGCCAGGGTTTTGGCCGGGTGCTGTGTATAGGCCACTTCGTACCGCAGGGCGTTGGTGGGGCGGGAAGATTTCTCGCTATCCGTATAGACTGCATACTGTTCGATCTGTTCGGCGCAGGCCAGAATGCGGCCGAACAGATAACTGCGGTCCTTGCAGGTGTCGTCAAGTGCCATTGTATATTCCTCCTTTAATGCACGGTGATAGTATCCTTTGACCAGAGCGCAGGCGATGCTGCGGGTTTTGGCGGCCTCCCAATATTCCAACGCAATGCCGTTGGAGGCACGGTGCACGGCCGCCAGCATGATATCCTTGGGAAACGGTCTTCCTTCGGTGATGCAGGGGAGCAGCCGTTCTATGGTCTGCTGCTTGAGCTTTTCATCCACCTTTTCACCGTAAGCGGCCTTGGCGATGTCCGCTGGCGCTGGCGCGCCGGTGAACACGATCGGGACAAGCTTCTTTTTCCCGTTTTCGGAAGTTTGCTTTTTACGGTAGCGCAGTTCCCAGCCGAAAGTTTCGTGCCAGTCTACGATGTTGTCCATCAGGCGGGACCCCTGCAGTTCCCGGTAATAACGGATCGAAAGTCGCCCGGGTGTGGCAGAGTCCAGCACCATCACGCTGATTTGGCTGTGTGGCGGTAAAGATTGGCGATACCCCTGCACCGCTTTGTTGAATTGGGCTGCAAAGGCTTCGCGCGTTTGCGGCAGATTGACAGCGGGATCGTCAGAGGCGTCAAGATCAGAGTCGAGGTCATCCTCCAGATCGTTGTGGCTGTACGCGACGAGGTCATAAGCATCGCCGGTGATAGAGGGGATCGGTTCATTTTCGGTGCCCCAGGCCAGAATGGTCTGGTTCCCGTTCTGGACGCCCTGCCGCCCCACCAGCCACCGCAGGGCACTGTGGGCCTTCTGCGTGGTTTCATATCCGATGGAGAGTGCTTCTTCTGCACGGGTGAAACGGCCGCGGTAAGTAAAATTTGTGCTGTCATTGCTGGAGATCAGTTTCGCACGGTCGCCGGCGTTTCGGATCTTATAGGGGCTCAGCAGTGAAACCGGCACCTCTTCGCCCTGGATATAGCAGATACCGGTGTCCGTCAGGGTGGAAAGATAGTAGCGGGTGTAGCTGTCCCAAACTACGGGGTCGGAGGAAAGGGATTTTCCTGCCACCTGGAAACGGACAAACGTTTCGGTTTGGTCTCCGCTTGGGATCGACTGGAAAATCGGCGGCATATCTTCTTTGAGGCCGGGCCATTTTTTCAGAAGTCGGCCTGCTTCATCGGCAAAAAGAACACGGTATGCGACCAGGTCCCGGATCAGGCAGCCTTTTTGCAGGTAGGTGAGAACGGCGCGCAGGGCGTCCAGACCAAAGGGCGAATCACACCAGGCTTGCAGTCCGGCGAGATACTCGTCCCACATAGGTTTTTTGCTGCCGCCCCAGGCGGCGTAGTCCCCCGCAATGTATTGCAGTTTGTCCACCAGTGGGTGGGGGACAGGGCCGGAAGTGCGTGCCGCGGATTCTTCGCTGCAGGGGATCACGGTGGTCATTTCGTTGGGATGAAGCACCCGGGCCGAGGAAAATGTGCCGTCTGCCGCGAGGGAAACTTCCACATTGACTTTCTGGGTGGTATGAGCCACCGGCAGCAGCATGGGGGCGTCCCAGCCGAAGCGGATCGAAGAGGAAGGCTTGCCTACCTGAGAAAGGTTCTTCTCATATGTCTGGTAACAGCGTTCAAGCCATCCCATCCTGCATCACCTCCTGGTATAGCGTATCGCAGTCCTGTACGGTTTTGCCCAGTGTGAACGGTTTTGCGCGCTGCTTGTGAATAGGCCGGATGACCGGGCATTCTTCCGGCCGTATAAAACGGACCACACCATCCTCCATGACCGGCCGCCACAGGCGTTCGCTCATCTGGCCGCTGTCATCCTCGTCGGCATAGGTGATGCCGTGGACCATCAGGCCGAAAGGCATCGGGGGCGTGCCGTCGTATGCGCCGGGACCTTCGTGAAATTCGCAGGGTTCCACATATCCCTGGCACTCCCGCGTGCCGAGGAAGATGTCGCGCCGGCCGCCCCGCTCCAGCATCCGCTTGGCAATAAAGTAGTGCTTGTTTTCATTGCGGTCATCGGCAAGGTCCGGACGGTGCAGGTTCCATTCAAAATGGGCTTTGACCTGGTAGGAAACATTGACCAAATAGGTGTAGATCGACAGATCATTGCTGCCGTCGTTGTAACGGATGGGGCGGATGCCTTTAGATTCGGTTTCGATGGGATTCATGATGCGGATGGCATCCGGGACCCAGATGATCGTGGGTTTCCAATACACGCTTTCCAGAATGCCTTTGACGGCCTGGTAGGTGGGGACCGGGTAGCTGAATTTTTCGCCGCCCACCCGTGTGATGGGATCGCTGAACAGTGCATAACGACCCCAGATGTGAAGGGTGATCGTGTTGCTGTACTGCAAAAGTCAATTCCTCCTTTCAGAAAGGTCTGTGTTTTATACGATCCATGCCGTTGTGTTGACTGGATCAAAGGTAAGTCCTTTGTGTGCGCTGTCGTAATAATTGTCCTGCAGAGCGAACGCGGCCCCATCCAGCACGGGGTACACGGCATTCTCCAGCCGGCGGAACTGACTTTGGCTGATGGAAACCGTGTAGGGCTGCAGGTCTTGCAGAACAGAGGTATCCGCTTTCGCCGATTGCAGCGCCGACAGCAGTTTTTTGCCTTCCCCGTAGGGAACGAGTACGGGGAGCGTTTCGTCCTGGATGGCGGCGAAGGCGGCTTCCGCCGTGCCGAAGGCCTGGCGCAGATCGGTTTTGCATGCGATTTGATGTCCACTTTCTTGAAAAGCCTGGACGCTCTGAAGGTTGGAACCCAAAAGATCCACCATCGTAGTGCAGGGGCTGCCGCTGGGGCGAACCGGGTATAGCAGATCCGTTCTGCCGTTCGCCTGCGCGCTGCCGTAGTAGCGCTGATAGTACAGCTGGATCACAGCGGGTGAGAGAAGGTCAGTATCCGGCGGCAGTTCTGCCAGCAAGGCGCGGGTGATCTCACGCCCTGTATAAATTTCCGGCAGAGAGTCGAGGTTTTCGCCGGAAAACTCGACGAGATAGACGGGGCAGCAACCCAATTCGCCATGGCGATTGCCGCGCCCGGCGGCCTGGATGATGCTGGGCAGCCCGGCCAGATCACGAACGACACAGTCAAAGCTCAGATCCACACCGGCTTCGATCAACTGCGTGCTGATACAGATAAGCGGCTGGCCTTTGGCAAGGCGGCTGGTGATCTGCTTCAAAACATCATCACGGTGCTGCTGGCATAGGTAGGTCGTCAGGCAAAAAAGCGGGCAGTCTGCCGGAACGAGGAATTTCATGGCGTCAAACAGGCGGTTGGCCATGCCCTTGGTGTTGAGTACGACCAGAATATTGCGGTTTTCCTTCAGCAGGCCGGCGATAAAATCGGCGATCGCGGAAACGCTTTGCCCACCCGGTATCTTCGGCGGGATGATCCGCGTTCGCTTGAACTGCCGGAACCGCAACTCGTAGTCTGGGACCAGATCCATTTGCGGGGAAAAGACAAGTGGGTACTGGACCCCCGCAAGGTCAGGTTGTGTGGCTGTGCACAAAATCACAGTGCAGCCAAACAGGCGGGCCAGTGTGTCCAGAGCCAGATTGAGCAGGCAGGTATCCTGCAAAGGCAATGCCTGGACTTCGTCAAGCAGAAGTACGGACCCGGCCAGGGCCGAGAACCGCCGTACATTTTGGCGCGGCGCTGCAAACAGCGTGTTCAGCAATTGGACCATGGTCGTACATATGACGGGGACTCCCTGCCAACGCTGACTGAGGGCCAGCCACTGCTGTTGCTCGGTCTGTTGCTCTGGCTCAAACAGCACATCGGAGTGGTGTTCCAGGACCATGTCAGCCCCAAGTGCCCGGCGAATGCTGTCTGCGTTCTGGCGGGTGATGGATTTGTAGGGGGCAAAGTAGAACAGGTGTTGGGCGTTCTGCCGCCGGGCCATCTCAACGCAGAACCGCAGGCCGGAGTAGGTCTTGCCGCCACCGGTAGGAACATACAGCCGGTAAATACCTGGTGGGCGGCCCTGTGCGGCGGTCAGGCATTGGTCGGAAATCTCTTGGCGAAGTATGTCAATGGGGCGTTTTGCTTCCAGGCTGTGTACAAAATGCTCCATCCGAACGGAAAGCTGTTCCCACAGGCGTTTCCGATCTTCGTCAGACGGGAACGTGGGAAGAGGGGTTCCGTTCATGAAAGCGGCTGTGTCACTCCAATCGGCATCCACCAGCGCGCTGAAAAGAAACCGCTGCACCAGTCCTAACCCAAAACGCTGGGCATCCCGTCGGATGTCATCAGACACCCCCTCCGGCAGAATGGAAGCAGCCTTTTTATAAAGGGAGGCAACCTCCGCGCCAGCCTCCCGCAGAAGCTGCTGGATCTCCTCTTCCCGGCAGCAATCGGAAAAGAAAGCGTCTACACTTTCCTGATACAATGGCTGTGCCTGTTCGGAACACATGCGTTCCAGCCAGGGCTGGCTGCCGTCCAAGGATAGGTAATCGCAGCGCCCGCTATGGTGGCAGCCGATAGCCAGTGCGGCCATCTGGCCCGCCAACCGTATGGAAGTGCTTTGCCCGGCGGCCTGCTCCCAAAGCCACCGCATGCCGGCTGCAGAGTGATTGAGTTTTTCCGGCGTTTGACGCAGCAGGTGATCTTGATTACAGTGGCTACTTTTACCAAGATCGTGTATTTTGCCTGTTAGTCTTCCCAGCTTTTCCATTCCGAAGGGGCGGCAAAGCGCGGCGCAGTGTAGAGCTACGTTTCGGCTGTGCTGTTCCAGGGTCTGGATGTGGGGGAGCGAACCATCCTGCTTGTTGCTGTTGTGTGCAATAAGATGTGCTTTCATTTTATCACTTCATTTAAGTAGAAGAGGTGCCTGTCGGGGCACCTTCTTTCTTTGTTTTCGTTTCCTTTAAACCCAGTATAGCACAAAAGGCGTGCTATAATCAGGGCTTCTGGCGGGAAAACGGGGAACGGGCCGATTTTTGTAGGAAACACCAAACAGGAAGAAGAATCATTGTACAAACAGGCAAACTCCCGTACAAAAACAAAACGTCCTATAAAGAAAGCGCGGCGAAATATACAGCGCACGTCCCGCATAAGTATTGACCGGAGAAAAACAAGAACGGGGGCGTATGAGGGTATGGATGCACCGACGGTCACGATTCGATTTGCAGAAGAAAAGGATGCCCCGACACTGGAAGCGTGCCTGGAACGGCTGGCCGCCAATCTGAGCGGGAATACGCTGGAGGACCCTGCCTTATGAAGCGCCCCGGCGGGCAGGCAGCACAGGGAATGGCGGCGGCCATCTATCTGCGTCTGTCATCGGCGGACGGCCCGGCGGCGGAATCGGATTCTATCCAGAACCAGCGCGCCTTCCTGTGGGAGTGGGCGGGGCAGCACGGTTTTTCGATCCAACGGGAATTTGTGGACGATGGCCATACAGGTACAGATTTTGAGCGTCCGGGGTTCCAGGCGTTGGAACACTGTCTGCTTGACGGCAGCGTCCGGTGTGTGATCGTCAAGGACCTTTCCCGTCTGGGGCGCAACTATGCCGAAACCGGGCGGTATCTGGAACAGATTTTTCCACGGCTGGGCGTCCGCTTTATCGCGGTCAACGATCAGTACGACTCGTCCGGGAATACCGACAGCGTGCAACAGATGGCGGTGTTCAAGAATGTATTCAACGATCTTTACGCCGCTGATGCCAGCGCCAAGGTGCGGACTTCGCTGGGCATCCTCAAACGGCAGGGAAAATTCCTGGGGCGGCAGGCTCCCTATGGGTACCGCATTGACCCGGCGGACAGATATCATCTGTTGCCGGATGAGGAAACAGCACCCACGGTACAGCGCATCTTTTCGCTGTTTCTGGGTGGGAATAGCCGTACCCGGATCGCCCATATGCTCAACAGCGAACAGATCCCGTCCCCGGCGGCCAGCAAGCAGATGAGGGACAGCAGCCGCCGCTTCACCGGTCTGTGGAATGCCGAGACCATCCGGCGCATCCTGTCCCACCCGGTCTATCAGGGAGATATGGCCCAGCAGTTTACCCGGACCGTGAATTACAAGGTCCATCTGCGCCGCCGTGTCCGGCCCGAAGACTGGATCGTGGTACAGGGGACTCATGAACCGCTGGTGAGCCGCGAAGATTTTGCGCAGGCGCAGGCAATGTTGCAGGTGCGTACATACGCAGCCCACGGCCAGCCGCACCTGTTGACCGGCGTTGCCCGCTGCGCCGACTGCGGCAGTCCGCTGTACGCCAAAAAGCGGGGCGGCTACTGGTATCTGAACTGTTACGGTTACTATCGTGATCCTGCGGCCCGGCGGTGTACGTCCCACAGTATTCGGGAGGACGCGGTATTGCAGGCGGTGCAGGACAGCCTGCGCACGCTGGCACAGGGGCGGGTGGACCCGGCTGCAATGGCACGCCGATGTGCGGCCAGCCGGGGGAAAAGGCGGGACCTCGAAAACCTGCGCCGCAAACTGGAATGCAGGCAGGAAAACGCCCGCCGCACGCGCCTGTGCGCTTATAAAGACAAGGCGGAGGGACGGCTCACGGCAGAGGAATTTGACTACATCACGCAGGAACTTCGGCGGGAGGAAACACGGAGCCAAAAGGAACTGGACCGCCTTTGCCGGGAAGCTGACACGGGGGAACAGGAACGCCGCATAGAGGAACAGATCCGCGCTTTTTTGCGGTTCGATCATCTGGAAAAATCGCAGTTGCAGCAGTTGGTGCGGCGCGTGCTGGTGGATGGGGAAAAGCACATCACGATCGAATTTGCATTTGCGGACCCAAGGCGGGGCGATGGGAATTGAATACGCTTTGCGGGAAACTTCATTCCTTTATTTTTTCCTGCAACTAAACGCACGCAGTATAATATGAAAAACGGCGAGAGCCGCCCCGTTCAAGGGGCGGCTCTCGCCGTTGTCAGATAGGTTTAATGGGTCTGTTTGCTGAAATCCAGGTAGGCACCCTTCATGGGGCTGGCGGCCAGTTCACTGAACAGTCGCAACACGCCTTTGGTGTATTTGCGGGGCTTGGGGCTCCACTTGGCGCGGCGCTGGGCCAGTACGGCGTCGATCTCTTCGGGCGTGCGACGCTCACCCTGGATGCCCACGATGTTCAGCTTGCGGGCGGGAACGTCGATCTCAATCAGGTCGCCTTCCTCCACCAGCGCGATGGGGCCGCCGTCCACAGCCTCGGGGCTGCAATGGCCGATCACCGGCCCAGTGGACGCGCCGGAGAACCGGCCGTCCGTGATGAGGGCGATGGAACGGCCCAACTCTTTGTCGGAGGAAATGGCTTCGGAAGTGTAGAACATCTCAGGCATACCGCTTCCCTTGGGGCCTTCGTAACGGATGAACACCGCGTCGCCTTTCTGCACTTTGTGGTGCAGCACGGCGTCAAGGCACTCTTCTTCGCTGTCGAAAGGACGGGCACGCAGAACGGCCTGGAACATCTCCTTGGGGCAGGCCGTGTGCTTGATGACCGCGCCCTCCGGGGCCAGATTGCCCTTGAGTACAGCGATGGAACCGTCGGTGCCGATGGCCTTGTCCGCCGGACGGATGATGTCTTGCCGGGTGATGTGGCAGCCATAACGGGCGTTGAACTGCGCCAGCCAGCCTTCGCAGCGTTCATAGAAGCCGTTGGCCTTGAGATCTGCCAGGTTTTCGCCCAGAGTCTTGCCGGTGACGGTCATTACATCCAAGTGCAGGCAGTCCTTGATCTCCTCCATGATGGCGGGAACGCCGCCCGCGTAGTAGAAGCATTCGGCAGGCCAGCGCCCGGCGGGGCGCACGTCCAGCAGATACTTGGTGCCCCGGTGCAGCCGGTCAAAAGTATCGCCGGTGATCTCGATGCCCAGTTCGTGGGCGATGGCGGGCAGGTGCAGCAGGCAGTTCGTGGAGCCGGAGATGGCTGCGTGTACAAGGATGGCGTTCTCGAAGCTGTCCATCGTCAGAATACGGCTGGGACGCATTTCGTCGTGACCGGCCATCTCCACCGCACGGCGTCCGGCCTGCCGGGCATAGGCCAGCAGGTCGGGGCTGGTGGCGGGCATCAGCGCGCTGCCGGGCAGTGCAAGACCCAACGCCTCGGCCATGATCTGCATGGTGGAGGCAGTACCGATGAAACTGCAAGCCCCGCAACTGGGGCATGCGTTCTGCTTGGCCCAGTCCAGCCGGGCCTGGTCGATCTCACCGCGCTCAAACTTGGCGCTGTACATGCCCAACTGTTCCAGTGTGAGCATTTCGGGACCGGCGTTCATGGTGCCGCCCGGCACCACCACCGAAGGAATGTCCACCCGCAGGCAGCCCATCAGGTTGGCGGGCATGCCTTTGTCGCAGCTTGCCAGGTACACGCCCGCGTCAAAAGGCGTGGCATTGGCGTGGATCTCGATCATATTGGCGATCATCTCGCGGCTGGCTAGGCTGTAGTTGATGCCATCGGTGCCCTGGCTTTCGCCGTCGCAGATGTCGGTGCAGTAATAGCGCGCGCCATGGCCCCCGGCTTCGGTGACACCGCGGCGCACTTCCTCCGCCAATTCCGCCAGATGGCCGCTGCCGGGATGGCTGTCGCCGGCAGTGCTTTCGATGATGACCTGCGGCTTTGCGAGGTCATCGGGCTTCCAGCCCGTGCCGATCCGCAGCGGGTCCAGTTCCGGGGCCAGCGTACGCATTTTCTGGCTGATTAAATTTTCCATGGGGAATCCTTCCTTTCCTCCCGATCGTTCTCTTTTATGCGGTGTACTCCCTGTAGTGGAAATACATCATACCTTCTACGACTATAATCTAACAGATTTCTGCTATAAATGCAATATACATCAGATGTATTTGTGCCTGATTCTGTAAAAAGGGCAGAAAAAAGGGGAGGGCAGAGCCCTCCCATACCCGGCGACCGCCGTTATTCCGGCGCGCCGCTCTGTTGTTTTTGATGTTCTTTCCACAGTTCCCGAATGGCCTGCCGGTTGCAGGTCAGGTGCATGGACATGGCGCAGCGCGCTCCCACGGCATCGCCTTCCAGAATAGCGTCAGTGATCGCGCGGTGGGTCTGGACAGTTTCCCGCCGCAGGGTGCGATGGGTCAGGCTGGCGAAAGTCATAACGGCTGTGTTGATAATGGGGATCAGCATTTCCATTACCCGGTTGCGGCTGCACCGGGCAATGCAGGTGTGGAAGGCGATGTCCTTGGGAATGTGGTCGCCCCCGGCCAGGCAGATGCGTTCCACCTCATCGCACAGGGCTTTCAATTCGGCTTTGTCCTGCGGTGTGGCGTTGGCTGCGGCGGAAGCGGCGATCTCCGGCTCCAGAATCAGCCGCACGTCCAGCAGTTCCAGGGCCAGTTTGTATTGATCTTCCAGCCGGGACAGGCCCAGCGGGTCCTCCGCCAGGGTGCGGTGGCTTTTTACATAGGTACCGTCGCCGCGGCGCACTTCCAGAATGCCTTTGGTGGCCAGGGTCTTGACGGCTTCCCGGATGGTGCTGCGCCCGGCCTGGAACATCTGCCCCAGTTCGAACTCGTTGGGCAGCTTTTCCCCGACGGGCACCGGCGTTTCCAGAATATAGGTCATCAAGGCGTCTTCCACCTGTGCGCCCAGCAGTTTGTGCGCGGTCTTTTCCTGTTCCATCCGCAGTCCTCCGTTCCCGGTCTGATGTTTCAGTTATACCACAGAACCGGCAGGAACGCAATGCGCCGCGTACTCCGGTCCAAAATCCCGTGCCGGGCGGGGCCGGTCGAACTGGCCAGCTGTTCCTTCGGGCAGAGCAGCAAGGTCAGCTATTTGCAGATGCTCACGGCGGTCTGCGCCATCGTCAATGGCGGCGAACTGATGCAGCCGTATGTGGTGCAGCGCATCACTGCGCCGGACGGGACGGTGGTGCGGGAAATCGACCCCACGGTGAAACGCCGTGTCATCAGCGAGGAAACGAGCGCGACCATGTGCGAACTGATGGAGGGCGTTGTCACCGATGGCACCGGCAAAAACGCGGCGGTGGAGGGCTACCGTGTGGGCGGCAAGAGCGGCACCAGCCAGAAACTGGACAGCGAGGACGCGGGCGCGCGTATCAGCAGTTTTGTGGCCGTGGCACCCATTGAAGAACCGCGGCTGGCGGTGCTGGTCTGCCTGGACGAACCCCACAGCTGGAGCACCAGCGGCGGAACGCTTTCGGGCCCGGTCTGCGCCGAGGTGCTGGCCAAGGCGCTGCCCTACCTGGGCATTGCGCCGCAACCTGTGACCGAGGAAACAAGCGTGGCGGCGTCGTAATTCTATACGTTTGTTCAAAAAAAGTACGGGAATTTTTCACACCGATCTGGTATAATGAAACCATAAGATGCCAGAACCGGCGGGAGAAGAAAAAATGGACGACGGGAAGAAGAAAGCGACGCCTTTTGTGGTGTTCGACAACGTATGCAAATATTACCAGATGGGGGACACGCGCATCGCGGCGTCCGACCATGTGAGTTTTACCATTGAGAAAGGGGAGTTTTGCGTCATTCTGGGGCCTTCGGGCGCGGGCAAGACGACGGTGCTCAATATGCTGGGCGGCATGGATACCTGCGACGAGGGGAAGATCCTGCTGGACGGTGAGTGCGTCAGCGACTTCAACCAGAAGCGGTTGACCACCTACCGCCGCTATGACGTGGGGTTCGTGTTCCAGTTCTACAATCTGGTGCAGAACCTTACCGCGCTGGAAAACGTGGAACTGGCCGCCGAGATCTGCCGCGACCCGCTGGACGCGGACACCGTGCTGGAAGAAGTGGGCCTGGCTGCCCGGCGCGATAATTTCCCCGCGCAGCTTTCCGGCGGTGAACAGCAGCGGGTGTCCATTGCCCGTGCGCTGGCCAAGAACCCCAAGATCCTGCTGTGCGACGAGCCGACCGGCGCGCTGGATTACAAGACCGGCAAACAGGTGTTGGCGCTGTTGCAGGCGACCTGCCGCAAGCAGGGCCGCACCGTCATCGTCATTACCCATAACAGCGCGCTGGCCGCCATGGCGGACCGACTGATCCGCATCAACAGCGGCCGCGTGATCGAGGAAACGCTCAACCCCAACCCCACCCCGGTGGAAAGGATCGAATGGTAAATGACGCGCAGTTACCGTAAAAATATACTACGCACGCTGAAAAGCGCACGCGGCCGGTTCGTGGCGATCTTTTCGATCGTTGCGCTGGGCGTGGGCTTTCTGGCCGGGCTGAACGCGACGCCCATCGACATGAAAGAGTCCATGGAGCGTTACATGGACGATGCGAACTTTTATGATCTGCGCATCGTTTCGACGCTGGGACTGACTGACGCCGACGTGGAAGCACTGCGCGCGGTGGAAGGCGTCAAGGCGGTACAGCCGGCCTATTCGGCGGATCTTCTGGTGGACGCGGGGGAAGATGTGCTCGTCACCCGCGTGCAAAGCTTGCCGCCGGAAGGGGAGGACGCCATCAACCAGCTGGTCCTGGCGGACGGCCGGATGCCCGAAGCCCCCGGCGAATGTGTGGTCGAAGCCAGCACCAACGTGACGAACACCAGCTTCCCCGTGGGCACCAAGCTGACCGTGGACGCGGGCAACGAGGACCTGGATACCAAACTGGAACGCACGGAGTACACGGTGGTGGGCGTGGTGCATAACGCCAACTACTGCAGCTTTGAGCGGGAACCCGCCAGCGTGGGCAACGGCACAGTGGAACTGGTGATGTACCTTCTGCCGGAAGATTTTGCCTACGAAGCCTATACCGAAGTCTATGTGACGGCGGAAGGCGCGCTGGAACAGAACAGCCTGCAAGATGAATACACCGCCACGGTGGAAGCCGTGCAGGCCAATGTGGAAGCTATCCAGCAGGCGCGCTGCGACGCGCGCTATGAGGAGATCCGCGCCGAAGCCCAGCAGGAGATCGATGACGCCTGGGCGGAATACTACGATGCCGAAGCGGAAGCCGAGCAGGAATTGGCGGACGCGGCAGCCGAACTGGAGGATGGCCGCCGGGAACTGGCCGAAGGCCAGCAGGAGTATGAGGACGGCGAACGGGAATACGCCGAGGGCGCGCAGGAGATCGCCGACAACGAAGCCCTTGTGAACGACGGCCTGACGCAGCTTCAGGAAGCCGTGCAGTTATTGCAGGAAAACCAGCAGAAGCTGGAGGACGGCGAAGCCGAACTGGCGGCCAACGCCCCCACGCTGGAACAGGCCCGGCGCAAGCTGGAAGACGGCCAGGCGGAATATGAGGCCGGGCTGCAGCAGTATAACGACGGTCTGGCCCGGATCGAAGAAGGCGAGCGCCAGTTGGCGGACGGCAAGACCCAACTGGATCAGGCGGAAAAAACCTATCAGGCCGGTGTGGAACAGGCGGCGGAGCAGATCAATGAACTGCTGAAAGAGCAACTGCCCTGGCTGCCGGACGAGATCGGCGCGGAGGACGTGCAGGGGTTCATCGACTGGCTGAACAAGGACGGGCGAACAGTGCCCGCCAGCTATGACGCGCTGCTGGATGCGCTCGAAGCTTATGCCAGCGAAACGATCGGGTTCCCCATCAGCGGCATGCTGCCCTCGGCAGCGCGCGACCTGCAAGAGCAGGCGCAGAACCTGCTGGAAGAACTGCAGAAGGAGCCGCCCGCAGGCGGTGAAGAGGAAACGCCGCCCGCCGAAACGCGGCCGTCGGAACAACAGCCGGAGGATACGCAAACGGACCGTGCGGACGCGGTGACGGAAGAACCGCCCGCCGAAGAAGCAGATACCCCGGCGGAAGAACCGCCCGCCGAGGAAACGGACCCGGCAGGGGACGCACCCGCCGTTCCGTCTGAACCTGCGGAACCCTCTGCCGGAGAGAACGCGGAGGGACCCGGACAGCCGGACGGGGAAACGGTGCCCCCGGCGGACGGCGACCCGGACGGGGAAGCGGATGCAGGAACGCTTCCGCCGGAACAGGAAGCCGGGCCGGAAACGGAGCCTGCCGTGGACGGCAGCGAACGGTCGGACGGTGAACCGAAAACCGTGATCGCGCTGCCGACCGCTTGGACGGACGGACCGGCGGCCCCAATCGAAAACACGGAAAACGCCGCGAGCGAACCGCTGGAAACGGCCGGGCCGCAGACCCCTGCGCAGGGGAACGAAGCGGCTCCCGAAGTCCCCGCTGAAACGCCGGACGAGACCCCGGCACCCCAAGACCCGGAGATGACCGACGCCCAGCGGGAAGAACTGGAACAGCAGTTGAACGCCATCATCACGGCGGACCGCGCCCAGATGCAGTCTGTGCTGGAAGCCGCGCAGGCGTGGCTGGAAGAACAGCCCGAACCGCTGCCGGAACCCGTAGAAGAATTCCGGCAGATGGTGGAAAAGGGCCTGACCGATCTGGCAGCAGAACAGGAAAAGACCGGGCCGCTGGTGGCCGGGTTTGCCCAGATGGTCACCGGCCGCCGCACGCTGGACGAATCCTGGGCGGCTTATGAGGAAAACGCGCAGAAGCTGGCCGACGGCCGCGAGCAGTTGGAAGCGGGCAAGCCTGCGCTCGAAGAAGCCAGGCGCCTGCTGGACGAAGGCTGGGCGGCCTATGAACAGGGCGCGGCTGAATATGAAGCGGGCAGGCAAAAGCTGGAGGACGCCCGCGCCCAGCTCGACGAGGGCTGGGCCACCCTGACGGACAAGCAGTTGGAACTGGACGACGCCCGCGTACAGTTGGCCGACGCCAAGGCCGAACTGGCGGACGCCCGGACCGAACTGGACGACGCCCGGCAGACCATTGCGGAAAACGTGCAGAAACTGCGCGACGGCGAGATCGAATACGAGGACGGCAAAGCCGAAGCCGACCAGGAACTGGCGGACGCCCGGGCTGAGATCGAGGACGGCCAGCGGGAACTGGACGACATCGAACAGCCGGAGTGGTATATCTGGGACCGCAGCAGCAACGTGAGTTATGCGTCGTTTGCCGCCAACGTGGACAAACTGACCGCCATTACCACGATCTTCCCGCTGTTTTTCTTCCTGGTGGCCGCGCTGGTGGTCTCCACCACCATGACGCGCATGGTGGAAGAAGAACGCCTGCAGATCGGCACCCTGAAAGCACTGGGCTATGCCCGGGGCGAGATCATGCAGAAATACCTTTGGTACGCACTGGCCGCCGCGGCGCTGGGCACCCTTGTGGGGCTGACCATCGGTTTTGTGGCTTTCCCGCAGATCATCTGGTCGGCCTATGCGATGATGTACTATATGCCGTCGATCTCGACCCCGTGGCGCGCGGCCCAGGCCGTGTTTGCGGGCGGCACGCTGATCGCGCTGACCGTTGGCGTCACGGCGCTGACCTGCCGCGCCTCGCTGCGGGAAGTCCCGGCGGCGCTGATGCTGCCCCGCGCCCCCAAGGCGGGCAAACGCATCGTGCTGGAACGCATCACGCCGCTGTGGCGCCGCCTGCCCTTCTCCTGGAAAGTGACGTGCCGGAACCTGCTGCGCTATAAGCGGCGGTTCTGGATGACGGTGATCGGCGTGGCCGGGTGTACGGCGCTGCTGGTGGCAGGGTTCGGCATCTCGGACTCGCTCAATGCCATCATCACCAAACAGTACAGCGAAATATCCCACTACGACCTGATGACGATCGTCACCCAGGAGGACGCCACTGCCGAAGGGCCGGTGCATGACTACCTGTTCGGCGGCGGGGACATTGCGGAGTCGCTGACGGTCTCGGTCGAGAACACCCGCCAGGAAAGCCCCGAGGGCGAAAGCGAAGTGTACCTGATGATCCCGCAGGATGTGGAACGGTTTGCCGATTTCGCAGACCTGCATGAACGGATCGGCGGCGCACCCACGCCGCTGGGCGAGGACGGCATCGTCATGACCGAAAAGCTGGCCTCCATCTACGGTGTTCAGGCCGGGGATACCATCACCCTGAAAAATCAGGACGATGTGGAGGGCACGTTTACGATCAGCGGCGTGTGCGAACATTATGTGAGCAACTACGTCTATATGAGCCCGGCTACCTACCGGGCGGCTTTTGGGGAAGAGGCACCCCGGAACGCGGTGCTCAGCAAGCTGACGGACGACAGCCAGGCGGCGCGGGACGCCATCTCGGCAGAACTGCTGGGAATGGACGATGTCGCCAGCCTGAACTTCACCGAGGACAACCTTACCCAGGTGTTGAATATGCTGCAATCCATCGACTCGGTAGTCGTGCTCATCATCGTCTGCGCGGCCTGCCTGGCCTTTGTGGTGCTGTACAACCTGTCCAGCATCAACGTGGCCGAGCGTGTCAAGGAGATCGCCACCATCAAGGTGCTGGGTTTCTATGACCGGGAAGTGAACGCCTACGTCAACCGCGAAAGCATCATCCTGACGCTGATCGGCATTCTGTTCGGATTGTTCGCGGGCATCGTGCTGCACCATTTCATCGTGGTCACGGTGGAGGTGGACGCGGTCATGTTCGGCCGCCAGATCGCGCCGCTCAGTTTCCTGTATGCGGTGCTGCTGACGCTGCTGTTCAGCGCCATCGTCAATCTGGTCATGCAGCGCACGCTCAAAAAAGTTTCTATGGTCGAGAGCATGAAGGCCCCCGAATAAAACGAAAAAGCGGGTGTTTTTTGGCAGAAAATGCACAAGAACGGCGAAAAACCAGGTTGAATCAATAAAAAATGCCGGGACGGCTTTGGGCAGTCCCGGCTTTTTTGTGCAAAATGCCGCAACAGCGCCGAAAAGTTGACGAATGCCTTCAAAGTGACTATAATAGAAGGCGAACCGCACCGATCCGTGCGGCCGATATGCGGCAGAGGAGCTCTGCGCGGCTGGGGCCGGCAGGGAAAAGCCGCCCAAACGTATTAGGAGGAATCCAAATATGGTATCCAAAAAGAAAGTTTCGCAAACCGTACTTACCGAAGGTAAGTTCTATACCATCAGCACTGCCAACGGCAAGGTCGTGGAAGTCGCGGATTATAACATCGACAACGGCGCCAAGATCCAACTGTGGGACAATGTCAACGCCGAGTGGCAGCAGTGGAATTTCGTGCCCGCCGGTGACGGCGTGTACCGCATCCAGAACCGCTTCACCAACAAGATGCTGGACCTGGACTGCGGCGGCGTCAGCGACGGCACCCGCGTGCATCAGTGGGAGGGCGCGCCGGCGTCCAGCCAGTTGTGGGTCGTGGAGCCTTCCAACGACGGCACCGTCAAGATCAAGTCCAATCTGGCAGGCAAACTGCTGGACGTGGTGGGCATGAGCACCGAGAACGGCACCCCGCTGCAGATCTGGCGTGACGTGAACGGCACCAGCCAGTACTGGATCATTGACGAAGTGACCCGCAAGCCCAAGGCCAGCGCCAAGGCTACCGCCGCCAAGGCCAAGGCTGCCGCCGCTGCTGCGGCCGAAAACGTGGCTGACGTGGCTGCGGATGCCGCCGAGGAAGTGGTCAAGGCTACGGAGGAAGTCGTCAAGGCTGCGAAGAAAGCCGCCAAAAAGCCCGCCGTCAAGAAGGCCGCCAAGACAGTCAACGAGACCGTCAAGGCCGTGACCGAGGCTGTCAAGCCCGCCGCCGACGAGGCTGTCAAGGCTGCCAAGCCGGTGGTCGAGGAAGCCGTCAAAGCCGCCAAGCCCGTGGTGGAAGAAGCGGTCAAGGCTGTGAACGAAGCGGTGAAGCCCGCCGCCAAAAAGCCCGCGTCCAAAAAGACCACCCGGAAGGGCCGCAAGTAATCTGCCCGCCGGTTGAATTTCCCCTCTCTGCGCTTTTGTGTTGGAACGAGTGATCCCCGTGCCCCTGCGGCACGGGGATTTTTGACTGTACGGGCAAAAAAGCGGGATTCTCACTTTGTGTCGTGGCGCTGCGTGGCCCGCTGTGGTAGGATAAAACGTGAAAGGGGGCAGGAACACAGATGGACCAGGAAAAGATCGGTCGCTTTTTGAAACAGCTCCGCCAGGAAAACGGCCTGACGCAGGAACAACTGGCGGAACAGTTAGGCATCAACGCCCGGACGGTCAGCCGATGGGAAACGGCCCGCACGATGCCGGATTTTGCGCTGCTGGTGGAATTGGGGCGGCGGTACGGCGGTACGGCGTGACGGTGGACGAACTGCTGAACGGCGAACGCCGTGAAAACGGGACGAGGAACAGGGAGGAAGAGACCATGAAAAAAGTGGTGGATTACACCGAACAGGAGAAGCGGCTTCTGTGGCGGCAGTTGAACCACCGTTTTGTTTACGGTGCGGCCGTCTTGGCAGTGGCTTTGTTGCTGCAGATGATAGATTGCGATAATGTCTTTTGTCAGACAGTGGCCGGGCTGGGGCAGGGCAGTGCGCTGGGGATACTGCTGGTGGGCGTACTGATGACCAGCCGGGTGGGGCCAAGATTTCTGATCGCCAAGCAGAAACTATTCCAAAAAATCTGGAAAGGATAAACGAACCGGGCGGCGCCCCTGTACAGGGGCGCCGCCCGGTCGTGTGTGACGTGTGTGAAAAGATGAATTACAGCGCCTGCATGGCGGCCTGCACGTCCGCTTCGCTGGCGCGCATCGCCTGCAGCGTGCGGTCCAGCAGCGTGTCCAGTTCCCAGCCCAGCATCTCGGCGCCCTGGCGGATCACGTCGCGGGAGCACCCGGCAGCGAACTTCTTGTCCTTGAACTTTTTCTTCAGACTGGAAAGTTCCATATCGGTGCAGCTTTTGCTGGGGCGCATCCTGGCAGCCGCGCCGATCAGGCCGGTCAGTTCGTCGGTGGCGAACAGGACTTTCTCCATCTCGTGCTCGGGGCGCACATCGCTGCAAAGGCCGTAGCCATGGCAGCAGACGGCATGGGTCAGGGCTTCGCTGGCACCGGCGGCGGGCAGCAGTTCGGCGGCTTTGGCGCAGTGCTGTTCGGGCCAACGCTCAAAGTCCACGTCATGCAGCAGGCCGCACAGGGCCCAGAAATCTGCGTCCGCGCCGTAGCCCAGTTCGTTGGCGAACCAGCGCATCACGGCTTCCACCGTCAGCGCGTGCTGCAGGTGGAACGGTTCCTCGTTATATTGGCGCAGCAGGTCCCAAGCCTGCGCGCGGGTCATTCCGGTTTCCATGATCGCACAACTCCTTTCCTGCGTACAGGATCAGCCCAGCGCCGCGATGGACTGCCGGATCTTGGCAGCCTTTTCTTCGGCGGCGGCCAGCTTGGCGCGGGTATCCTCCACCAGCTTGGCGGGGGCTTTCTCCACAAATTTGGGATTGTTGAGCTGATTCTGGAACATGGCGGTCTCTTTTTCGGCCTTTGCCAGTTCCTTGTTCAGGCGAGCCAGTTCTTTCTCCCGGTCGATCAGTTCCATCATCGGGATAAAGCCGCGGGCGTCGGGGGTGGCTACCGTCACCATGCCCTCGGTGGAGCCGTCATAGTGGGCGGTCAGTGTCACATCGGTGGCAAAGGCGAACCGCGCCAGGTAGGCACCGCCTTTCTCGAAGGCCGCGGGGGCGGAGGTCTCGATGACCATGGTGGTCTTTTTCGCCGGGTGGACATTCATCTCGCTGCGCATGGCGCGCACGGCCTTGATGTAGTCCATCAGCTTTTCAAAGTCGGCGCACTCGTCGGCCCAGACGGGCATATCCAGATTGCCGGGCCAGGTCTCGAGCATGATGGTCTCGCCGCTGCCGGGCAGGGCCTGATAGATCTCCTCGGTGACGAAGGGCATGAAGGGGTGCAGCAGCTTGAGCGCCTTGTCCAGCACATAGACCAGCACCTTGCGGGCGGTGTCGGCCTGGGCGGCGTCCTCGCTGTTCAGGCGGGACTTGCAGATCTCGATGTACCAGTCGCAGTACACTTCCCAGATGAAGTCCTCGATCTTTTCGGCGGCCAGACCCAGTTCGTACTTGTCCAGGTTGGCGGTGGCTTCGGCGGCTACTTTCGCCAGTTCGGACAGCACCCACTTGTCGCTCATGTCCAGCAGCGCCTCGTCGGGCATGCCGGGGGCAAAGTCCTCCGGCAGGTTCATCAGCACAAAGCGGGCGGCGTTCCACAGCTTGTTGGCAAAGTTGCGGCTGGCGGTGACTTTCTCGTCGCTGTAGCGCATATCGTTGCCGGCGGTGGAACCCACGATCAGCATCATGCGCAGCGCGTCGGCACCGTACTGGTCGATAACTTCCAGCGGGTCGATGCCGTTGCCCAGGCTCTTGGACATCTTGCGGCCCTGGCTGTCCCGGACGATGCCGTGGATCAGCACGGTGTCGAAGGGGGCCTTGCCGGTGTAGGCCAGGCCGGAGAAGATCATGCGCGACACCCAGAAGCCGATGATGTCATACCCGGTCACCAGCGTGCTGGTGGGGTAGAAGTAGTCGTAATCCTCGGTCGCCTTGGGCCAGCCCAGCGTGGAGAAGGGCCACAGAGCGGAGCTGAACCAGGTGTCCAGCGTGTCGGGGTCCTGGGTCAGGTGCGCGCTGCCGCACTTGGGGCAGACGGCGGGGGCTTCCTTGGCGACCACGGTGGCGCCGCAGTCGTCGCAGTACCAGGCCGGGATCTGGTGGCCCCACCACAACTGACGGCTGATGCACCAGTCGCGGCCGCCCTTCATCCAGTTGATATAGTTCTTGGTGAAGCGTTCGGGCACGAATTTGATGTCGCCCTTTTCGACGCTCTCGATGGCGGGCTTTGCCAGCGGTTCCATCTTGACGAACCACTGCTTGGAGACCATCGGCTCAATGACTGAATGGCAGCGGTAGCAGGTGCCCACGTCGTGGGTGATGCTCTCGGTCTCTTTCAGGGCGCCGCAGGCTTCCAGGTCGGCCAGGATCGCCTTGCGTGCTTCCATGGCGGTCATGCCCGCGTACTTGCCGCAGTCCAGCACTTCCGGCTCGTCGGCGGCCGCGCGGCCCGCGGCGCGCTCGGCATCGGCGGCAGCCTTGTCCGCTGCGCCGGTCATGTGGCCGTCGTAGGTCAGCACGCGGATCATGGGCAGGTCGTGGCGCTTGCCCACCTCAAAGTCGTTGGGGTCATGGGCGGGGGTGATCTTGACCACGCCGGTGCCCTTTTCCATGTCGGCGTGCTCGTCGCAGACGATGGGCAGTTCCCGGCCCAGCAGCGGCAGGATCACATGGCAGCCGTGCAGGTGGGCGTAGCGCGGGTCCTCGGGGTTGATGGCTACGGCGGTGTCGCCCAGCATGGTCTCAGGGCGGGTGGTGGCCAGTTCCAGCGTTTCGCCGGTCTCTTTGACTTTGTACAGCAGGTGCCAGAAGCTGCCCTCTTTGGCTTCATACTCCACCTCGGCGTCCGAAATGGAGGTGTTGCAGTGGGGGCACCAGTTGACCATGCGGTTGCCGCGGTAGATCAGGCCCTGATCGTACAGGCGGACGAACACTTCCTTGACGGCATCGGAGCAGCCCTCGTCCATCGTGAAGCGCTCGCGCTGCCAGTCGCAGGAGCAGCCCAGCTTCTTCAGCTGGCTGACGATGCGGTTGCCGTAGGTGTTTTTCCAGTCCCAGGCGCGTTCCAGGAAGCCGTCGCGGCCCACCATCTCTTTGGTCAGGCCCTCTTCCCGCATTTTCGCCACGACCTTGGCCTCGGTGGCAATGGAAGCGTGGTCGGTGCCGGGCACCCACAGGGCGGCGTAGCCCTGCATGCGCTTGTAGCGGATCAGGATGTCCTGCCAGGTCTCGTCCATGGCGTGGCCCATGTGGAGCTGGCCGGTGACGTTCGGCGGTGGCATCACGATGGTGAAGGGCTTTTTGCTGCGGTCGATGCGGGTATGGAAGTACCCTTTGTCGCACCAGTTCTGATAGATGCGATCTTCGGCGCCCTGGGGCGCGTACTGTTTGGCCAGTTCTTTCGGCATAGTAAAACCTCCTGCTTTTTTGCCCGGCGGGCCGGGCGGTGTGCCGTGGGGCTGCCTTTTCGGCAAACAAAAAGCCGCCCCATGAACGATCATGGGACGGCCTGAAACACGTTTCAAGTCGCGGTACCACCCAAGTTGCCTTTTGGTAAAGGCCGCTTTGCGGCAGGGAACCCCCGCCTGCCGGATAACGGCGGCAAACCCGTGCGCGGCTGGCGGAAGAAACTCTCCCGTTCACCGCGCCTGCTCCCAGGCGACAGCCTCTTTGCCTGCTCTGCCGGACTTGCACCCGACGCCGGCTCTCTGCAAAGGCAGGGCAAAGCGCACTCCTGTTCGCTGCATTTTATAGTATGTATCCTACCGCACCCGCAACGGCTTGTCAAGTATTTCATGGCAAAAGATGGGGGCTCACTTGGGGGAAGATATGCCGTGAGAGGACGGGCGGGGCGGTGTTTCCCGGCAGCCTGTGCATATGCGATGGGCAGGATCCTCTGCGCGGCGGAAACTTCGCCGGCCGTGGCGTTGCCATTTGCGGCGGGGGATACTATTATAGGTAGGGCTGTATGCGGCAGCCGTTTGAAGACCGTCCCTTCGTCCCACCCCGCCCGGCTGCCAGTGCAGCCCCCGCATGGCGGGTTTTGCGCCGGTTCTATTGCGGTATGGCGGTACGGGTGCTATAATATCAAGTTATAGAGGAGTAACATAGAGTAAGGAGCAGTATGCAAACACAAAAAATAAGCCCGTTGGTGATCCTGTTTCGGATCGTTTTCACCGTGGCGCTGCTGGGCTGCATCGCCTATATTTTCCATAACTCGCTGCAGACGGGGGCCGAGTCCTCGCTGCGCAGCCAGGCGGCCATGCAGGCCGTCAACGAAACGCTGGGCCACCTGCATCTGGGGCCGCTTTCCGAGCATACCATCCGCAAGATGGCGCATTTTCTGGAATTTACCCTCGAAGGCTTCCTGCTGATGCTCTGCCTGCGGGTCTATACCGCCCATTTCGTGCGGCACATGAGCTGGCCGCTGCTGGGCGGTATGTGCACGGCGCTGATGGATGAGACCATCCAGCTGTTCATCCCCAACCGCACGTCGATGGTCACCGACGTATGGCTCGACATGCTGGGCGTGGTGGCCGGTCTGCTGGTGGCGCTTATCATCCTGCTGATCGTGCGCGTGGTCATGGCGTTTGCGCGCATCAAACGGGAAAACCGCGCCCTGCGCGCAGAACGGGAAGAACTGCGGCGCGCCCGGCAGGAACAGGAACATGAATATCTGGCCCGCCGCGCGGCGCACCGCGCACAGGAGGCCATGGGGGACCCCGAACCCCGGCAGGACGAGGAGGAGACCGAAGAATGACGACCCAACAAGCAATCGAAGCACTGCACGCGCTGCCGCGCCTGGGCGGCGGCAAGCCGGGACTGGACCGCATGAAGAATCTGCTGGCCCACCTGGGCAACCCGGAAGCCGAACTGCAATGCATCCACATTGCAGGCACCAACGGCAAGGGCAGCCTGGCGGCCATGACGGCGGCCATCCTGACGGCAGCCGGGTACAAGACGGGGCTGACGATCAGCCCCTATGTGGTGGATTTCCGGGAACGCTTCCAGATCGACGGCGAGATGATCCCCCCGCGCACCCTGGCGTCGCTGACCGGCAAAGTGCTGGACGCTGTGGAACAGATCCGGCAGGAGGGCGGCGAGAGCCCCGTTCAGTTTGAGGTGATCACCGCCCTGGCGCTGCTGTGGTTCGCGCGGGAAAAGTGCGACCTTGTGGTGCTGGAGACCGGTCTCGGCGGCCGTTTTGACGCGACCAATGCCGTTCCGCACACGCTGGTGGCGGCCATCACCCGCATCGGGTACGACCACATGGAATTGCTGGGCGATACGCTGGATAAGATCGCGGCCGAAAAAGCCGGCATCATCAAGGAAGGCTGCACGGTGGTATGCTACCCCGACCAGCCGGTGGAAGCTATGGGGCCGATCCTGACCGCCGCAGCCGAAGCGCATACCAGCATCATCACGCCGGAAAAAGACGATATCCGCCGTCTGCCGGGCAAACGACTGGAAAACCGCGTGGATTACGGCGGGTATCAGGTGGCGCTGGGCCTGCCCGGCGCGCATCAGGCCAACCATGCCGCCATGGCGGTGGAGATCGCGCTGGCGCTCTGGCGGGAATATGGCTATGAGATCTCGGATGATGCCATCCTGCAGGGGTTGACGTCCGCGCGTATGCCTGCCCGGATCGAAGTGTTGCGCCGCCGCCCGCTGTTGCTGCTGGACGGCTGCCACAACCCCGACGGCGCCCGTGCGCTGGCCGAGACCCTCCAAAAAGCCCGCTACGAGGAAAATCTCGTGGGTGTGTTCGGTATGCTGGCGGACAAGGACTACAAGACCATGCTGGAAGTGCTGGCTCCCGCCTTTGCCAAGGTCTATACCGTCACCCCGGACTGCCCGCGCGCATTGAGCGGCGCAGACCTGCAAAAGGAAGCGCGTTTCCATATGGATGCCGAAGCGGCCCCCAGCGTGCCGGAAGCCCTGCGTGCCGCCGTGCGCTATGCGGAAGAGAACAACCTGGCCGGGGTCGTGGTGTGCGGTTCGCTCTATCTTGCGGCCGAAGCGCGCCCCTGGCTCCTCAAAGAAGCAGAAAAATAATTTCTGCCGCCCTGTTCCAACAAAATATTTACGGCAAAGCCTGTATCGTAAAGATACAGGCTTTTTGTTGTACAAGCCTGCTTCGGCGGCTGCGGGCCTTGCCGCCGCCGGATGCTGATGGAAAAGGGGACGACCTCTATGGCAAAGGTATATTTTGTGCCGGGCAGCGGCACGCTGGCCGCCTATTTGAGCGGCGAGATCGACCACCACGCGGCCCAGGCGCTGCGGCGGGAAATCGACGCCCAGGTGGATGACCGTCTGCCCGAACTGCTGACGCTGGATTTCTCCGGCGTTACCTTTATGGATTCCTCCGGCGTGGGGCTGATCCTGGGGCGTGACCGGCATGTGGTCTCGCTGGGCGGCCGTCTGACGATCCAGAACCCACCGCCCGCCGTGCGCCGTATGCTGGATCTGGCGCATATCACCTATGCCTGAGAGGAAGAACGTCATGAAAATGCTGAACCAGGTCAAGATCACTTTCGCCAGCCGTTCTGTCAACGAGGGCTTTGCCCGTGCGGCGCTGGCGGCATTCCTTGTGCAGTTGGACCCCACGGTGCCCCAACTGGCGGATCTGAAAACCGCTGTGTCGGAGGCAGTCACCAACTGCATCGTACACGCTTATCCGGGCACGATCGGCCCCATCACGATGACCGCCGGCCTGTATGAAGGCGGGCTAGTGCGCATCACGATCAGTGACCGCGGGGTGGGCATCCCCGATGTGGCCCAGGCGATGGAACCGATGTACACCACCGGCGACCCGTCGGAACGGGCGGGCCTGGGCTTTGCGGTCATGCAGAGCTTTATGGACAAGGTCCGGGTATCCTCTACGCCGGGCAAGGGCACCCGCGTGACCCTGACCAAGCGGCTGGAAGCCCGTACCTGACCCCCTACATAATCACAAAGGGGGAATCACTATGCCCGCACAAAGCATCGAAACGCTGCCGCGTGCAGAATTTATCGAGAAGAACCTGGGACTGGTCCACGCCTGTGCCGGGCGGTTCAAGGGCCGCGGCATTGAATATGAGGAACTGTATGCGGCCGGGTGCCTGGGATTGGTCAAGGCGTGCGACGGGTTTGATACTGGCCGCGGTGTGTGTTTCTCCACCTATGCAGTCCCGGTCATTCTGGGGGAGATCAAAAAGCTGTTCCGGGACGGCGGCACTGTGAAGGTCAGCCGGTCCCTCAAGGAACTGAGCCTGAAGATCGGCGCCGAACGGGAACGCTGCCTGAAAAAGACCGGCAAAGAACCCGGCGTGACCCAACTGGCACAGACGCTTCAGACAACACCGGAACAAATCGCGCTGGCGATCCGTGCGTCGCTGCCGGTGCTGTCCCTGACGCCTACCGATGATGAGGACGGCCAGCGGGAATGGGACGTCCCGGTGGATTCCCCGGAGGAAAGCCTTTCGGATCGGATCGGCCTGGCCGAAGTGATGGAGCGTTTGCCGCCCCGTGACCGGCAGATGATCCAGCTTCGCTTTTTTGGCGGCCGGACCCAGAGCGAAACGGCTCGTGTGCTGGGAACGACACAGGTGCAGGTGTCGCGCCGGGAGCGAAAGGTCCTGCAATGGATGCGCAGCCAGCTTCTGGGGGAGGACGTTGCTTTATAACAGTTATGATAGAATAGAAGGTAAGCGTACGGTATGGCACAAGTGCTTCGTTATACTGTACGCTTTTTGCAGCTTTGCTTTGTGCGTCTTACCAAAAGTGTGACTTTTGTATTGACAGGGATAGGATCTCTATGGTATGATACACCTACCGCCTGGGAAACGACGGTGCAACGGCCTTTTACTTTTTCTTTGAAAAATTTGTAGAAAAAAACTGAAAAAAGGTGTTGACAAATGAGGTCGGGGGTGGTATTATAGTCAAGCTGTCCGGCGCGAGAGCGACACGGGTAGCCGCTGAAAACCGCATAACGACAGCCTTTGAAGGCATTTCGGGAGCTTCGGCTC